>SXGS01775272.1_pt1 | contig 43648 bp, 22 predicted proteins | sample 3174681 | NCBI WGS metagenome assembly SXGS01 (sample SAMN11356861, study PRJNA531348) | freshwater metagenome | isolation source: freshwater sample F1-80 | place: China: Fuxian Lake, Yuxi | collected 2017-12-25 | reverse complement strand
CCATCGTCAGGTGGGCGTCGTCGAGCGCCCGGAACACCGCCTCGCGGAGCAGTCCGGGCAGGGACACATCTCCGCGGACGGCTGCGTACTTGGTCTGGCCGACGCCGACCACGGCCACACGATTGCCTGCCATCAGTCTCCTCCCTCGAGGACGCACACCAGGTTCTGCTGGAGCAGGTGTCCGGCGGTCGCATGGGCCACGCCCCGCCCGACCGAGCCATCCATGATCCGCGTGGCCACCTCGCCGAGCCGGATCAGCCCGGCGGCCATCATCGGGTTGGCGGCGAGCGCACCACCGGACGGGTTGAGTTGCACTCCGTCATCCAGGCCGAGTCCGTCGAGCACGAGTTGCTCCTGGTGGGTGAACGGGGCGTGGACCTCGGCGACGTCGAAGGTGCCCTCCACACCGGCGTGCTGTGCGGCGATGGCCACCGACGGAGCCGTCGTCAGGTCGCGCGCCCCGATCTGGTGACCGTCGATCCGGTGGTCGATGCCGCGGATCCAGGCCGGGCGGTCCACCCAGGCCCGGGCCCGGTCGCCTGCGGCCAGCACGACGGCCACCCCGCCGTCCGAGATGGGCGGGCAGTCGTGGACCCGCAAGGGGTCCGACAGCATCGGCGCCGCGAGCAGCTCGTCCACCGACGCCGAGCCGACGACCTGGGCGTGGGGGTTGGAACGGGCGGCCTCACGGTTGCGGTGGGCGACCTCGGCCATCTGCCGTTCGGTGATCGCACCGGCGTCGAGCATCGCCCGGGCCTGCAGGCCGGCGTACGCCACCGAGTCCGGCCACAGCGGCCCCACGTAGTACGGGTCGAGCATCCGGCTCATCACCCGGGGCAGGTCGCCCGGCGACGCCTTGGAGTAGCTGTAGACCAGCGCCGTGTCGGCAGCACCCGTCTGGATCTTCAGCCAGGCCTCGTACAGCGCCCAGGCGCCGTCCATCTCGACGTGGCTCTCCATGATCGGTGGCCAGGCGCCGACCGCGTCCAGCGTCATCACGAAGCTGAACGCCTGTCCGGCGAGGTAGTCCGAGCTGCCCGAGCAGGTGAAGCCGATGTCCGCGATGGACGCACCGATCTGGTCGAGGGCCTGCCGGATCACCGGCTGGATCATCTCGACCTCGTTGAGCTCGGTGGCCGCCCGGCGGTGCCGGCTCTGGGCCACGCTGACGATGGCGACGTCCCGCATCACATGTGTCCCTTCAGCTGCTCGGCGGGCACGTCCGGCTCGTCGATCGGCCGCCAGTAGCGGATGTTCTCCATGCTCGTGGTCAGGTCTGCGTCGTCGACCCAGACCGGCTCGACACGCATCCCGATGCGGACCTCGTCGTGGGCGATCTCGCCCATGGTCCCGTAGAGGGACACCGCCGCACCGTCGGGGAGGAAGAGCGCCGAGACGAACGGCGTGGGGGGCGCATTCACACCGAAACCGATGTGGACCACGCAGAACGAGGTGATCGTCGCCTTCGGTCCCACCTCGACCTGCTCGGTGGTCCGCAGGCCCGACACCGGTGAGACACCCCGTGGTGGCACGTACACCTCACCCGTCTCCGGGCAGCGCTCGCCCAGGATCCGCTTCTCGGCGAGCCCCCGCAGGAACCGCGAGGTGGCGAGCCCGGGCGAGTAGTCGTAACGCATGGAGGCCGGGACGACCTGACGCTGGACGGGATCGTCGCCCAGGTCGACCGGCACGCTCGGCACCGGCTGGGTCCAGAGACCCTCGGGCAGCGTCGAGACGCTGCGGTCCTCGCTCGGATCGATGCTCACGATGCTCCTCCGTCCAGTTCGAAGCACTCGATGTCGGTGATCGCCCCCGTGGGCTCATCGGCCCACCGGATCCGCACCCTCGCCCCGGTGGCGACCGAATCCGGGCCGGGAGCATCCACCACGTGGAGCAGCGAGGTGTCCGCCCCATCGAGCCGGATCAGCGCGAGCGCGTGCGGCGTCTGCAGCGGCTGGCCCTCGCGCACCTCGGGCACCCAGCTCCACGAGGTGATCTCGCCGGCGTCGCCCACCTCGACGAGCTCCTCGAGCGGCGCCCCGGTTCGGGGGTCGTACTCGACCGGCGGACACACCACCCGCCCGCTGGTGTCGCGGATCCCCAGCACCGTGCGGTTGCGCAGCGCCGTGACGAACGCGCCCACGACCGGCCCCGTCGTGCGGTTGAACGGGTACTCGATCACCAGTGGCGCCCGCAGCAACTCGCTGCTGTCGGCGCCGTCCATCTCGTCTGCAGCCACTGTCACCCCCGAGGTCCGGCCTGCGGGCACAGACTAGAACAGGTTCCAGTTTCTGGCGAAGTCACCCCGACTGGGACCGGCTGGAGCGGCGGGACGGAGCGATCAGGCATCCACTCGACGCAGGACGTTGCGGTCGGTGTGGTGGAACAGGTCGTCGAACTCGGCCATCCGGAGGACGGTGTCCTCGTCGTAGGAGAACTCGTCGTCACCGATGCGCACCGTGCACTCGTACGAGACCGTCGACGCGCGCTGCGACAGGTACCGGTTCTCGATGATCCCGTAGACCGGATCGCCGGCCTCGGCCCGCAGCGTGAACTCCCGACTGTCGGCCGACGTGGTCGCGGCCGCCAGGACCACCGTCCCCCGGGGCACCATGAACCCCCGCATGACCGTGCCGGAGTCCGCACACCAGAGCCAGTAGCCGATCTCGGTGTGGAACGGGTCCTCCTCGTCGCCACGCCAGGCCGCCATGCGGTAGTCCAATCCGTAGAGGTGCTGGTCGCCGTTGTCCACCGGGCCGAACGGGCTGAACGTCAGGCGCTCCCGGTACACGGTCTCGGCTGATTCCTGCTCGGCGTGGTGGAACGAGAAGTCCACTCCACCCTCGCCCTCCCAGGTCCCCACGAGGCCCCGGAGCGGCCCCAGCTTGTCGAACTCGTCGAACGGCACGACGGACCTCCTGATCCCGACTGCGCGCTGCAGCGGCGTGGCCACCCTAGACAGGCGACCACGGTCGACGCGCCCGACTACCGCAGCACCCCCGACAGCGGGCCTACGCTCAGGCCATCGGGCCGGGCGGCCCGGGATCCAGAGGTGACGACGTGACCGACCTGCCACCCATCCCCGGCCGCGACGACCCGACCCTTCCCGCCGGCCCACCGACCGCACCCCCACCCGGCCCGCCGACCACACCCCCACCCGGCCCACCGACCACACCCCCACCCGGCGGCTTCACGCCACCCCCACCCGGCCCGCCCGGGTCCTTCGCTCCCCCGCCCGGTGGGTACGCGCCGCCACCCGCTCCTCCGAGCCCGTCGGCCGGGTCGAACGGCCTCGCGATCGGCTCGCTGGTCTGCGGGATCGTCGGTCTGGCGACCTTCTGGTTGTGCGGACTGGGAGCCCTGGTCGGGATCGCAGCCGTCGTACTCGGTCTCGTGGGCCTCAGCACGGCCGCCAAGCAGCCCGACCGGGGCGGTCGCGGACTCGCCATCGGCGGCATCGTCACCGGCGCCCTGGCGATCCTGGCCTCGATCGCCTTCGTGCTGGCGGTGTTCGTCCTGGCCGACTCCTCGGGCGACCTCTCGGAGATCAACTCGGACCCCTCCGACGGGTTCTGCGATCAGGGTCGGTACCTCCAGGACCCCGACTGCTCCGGCAGCTTCGACCCCGACGACCTGAACTCGGATCCGCCCGACGGGTTCTGCGACGAGGACCGATTCCTGCAGGACCCCGACTGCTGAGACGTGCAGCGGCGGGTGCCGGTCACTTCACCCGCGGCGCCGACTCCCACAGGGTCGGACCGTACGGCGAGGTGACCGTCAACCGGCCGTCGTTGCGGACCGTCAGACGATCCGCCCCCTTGAACCCGGTGCCGAAGTCCCGGAGCATCGGCCCGCCCGGTACCCGGACGACGAGCTCGCCGAACTGACCCATCGCCAGTTCGGCCCGGCCCGACGGATGCAGTGTCCCGGAGGTCCACACCACGCGGGAGTCGCGGCGCCGGTACAGCACCAGGTTGCCGTCGGTCTGCATGAGCAGCTCGTGGCTGCGGTCGGCCGAGAACAGGGCGCGGCCCGCCGGGAGCACCTGGCCGTACCAGAGCCCGTCGACGATCGGCTGCGCACCGTTCGAGACCCAGATCGTCGTGTACTGCGACAGCTGCCGTCCGGGCCCCCAGTAGCCGGAGACCACCCGGAACGAACCATCGGCGTCCAGCACCAGCCGTTCCACGCCGCCCAGACCCACACCGGACCGCCAGAGCCTGACGTTCCCCGGGGACCAGATCTCGATGTCGCCGTCGACGCCCAGCACCATGCGGGATCCCGGCACGTTGGTCCCGCTGGCCCAGCGGACGGCCCCGCCGGGAGCCCGTGCGACCAGGTTGCCGTCGGTCTGCATGACCAGCGTCGCACCCGCATGGGCGAGCGAGCCGCCGCCGGCGAGCGTCTGGCCCTCGAGCAGGTCCCGTTGCGGGCCGCTCACCGACCCCAGCACTCCGGTCAACTGCGGGTTCGACCCGAAGTGGTGCCAGCCGCGCTGGCCGAGCGACCCCGTGTTGGACACGTAGGAGCTGACCCGGGAACCCAGCCCGTTGTACCCGGCGACGGTGACGCGCACACCGGTCGGCGTGGCCGTCACGATCGGGGTGTTCTGGAGCACGACGTCGGTGGGGATCGTCGTGATCACGCCGAAGGTGGAGCCGTCGAGCACCACCAGGCCCCCTTGACGGGCGGGGACGAACAGGTCCTGACCACCGTCGCCGTCGACGTCGGCCGTCGTGATCGACGTGCCGGTCGTGAAGGCGATGAGCGCACCGTAGGAACGCAACGACGTCCCCGAGTCCCGCTGGATCGCGCCGGTCGACGGGTCCAGTGCATAGACCCTCGGGTAGGTGGTCCCACCGTCGGCGACCCCGACGACGGCCAGCACACTGGGACGGCCGCCACCGGTCAGGTCGGCGAACGACACCGCCGTGTCGACGTGGCCGGCCAGTGCCGGCGACGCCCAGAGCGGCCGGCACGCGGCGTCGTAGCCGAGCACCTGGTTGGCTCCCCCGCCGAACTGCACCGGCCCGGTGGAACCGAACGCGATCACCGGCCGACCGTCGACCTGGGCGATCGCCGGGGTCGAGTTGTTGTACCCCGACACCCGGTAGGTGTCGCCGTTCGCGAACTGCGTCGCGCTGCACACCTGCTTGCCGTCGGCGGTCAGAACCCGGAGGATCCCGCCGTTGCGATCACCGGGCACACCGGAAGCGCTCGTGTCGGAGGAGAACACCACCTGCGGCGTGCCGATGCCGTAGAGGTCGGCCACCGCCGGTGTGGCCATCGTCGAGTCGGCGTTGAAGAAGCCCCAGTTCTGGGCCCCGGTCGCGGCGTTGACCGAGTGGACCTGCATGGAGGACGACCCGGCGAAGCCCTGCCACTGGCCGCCCACCCGGGCGAGCGTCATGCCCGAGAGCATGAAGCCCGCACCCTGCAGGTTGGTCGTCGGGTTGGAGTCCCACTCCCTTCGGCCGGCGGCGTCGAACTTCAGGTAGCGGGGGTAGCGGGTGTGACCGTCCTGGGCGACCGGCACGTACACGTTCGAGCCGTCCGAGGACAGGGGGGCACGGGTCGGTTCGAACCCCGTGGACGCCGACGACCAGCCCCACCGTGGAGCGCCGTTGTCCAGGTCGAAGGCCCGGAGCCGGCCGGTCACCTCGGCGGCGACGACGAACGGGTCACCCCCGTTGTCGACCAGGACCGGCGACGAGGTGCTGACGGCCTGACCGGCCGTGATCTGCTGCGACCAGGACTGGGTGAACCGGGGCTGGACGGCGGAGGCCATCGGCGGGACCTCCGCCGGTGCGTCGGCGCCGGCCTCGTCGACGATGCCGTGCGGGGCGACGACCGCGAACCCGGCGATGAGGAGGACTGCGGCGGCGAGTCGTTGGTGCATCTCGGTCCTCGGCCTGCCCGGACCGTCCGGACCTGCCGAGGGTTCATCGACATCCCCGGCCCGGGACCTGAGTTCCCTCCGGTGTGACGTCCGGCCCGGGCCCCGCCCGGTTCCGGTCACGGGTCGAGCGTCGGGACCAGCGGACCCCAGCGTCGGTGCCGAACACAGCCCCACCACACACCGGCACCGTACGCCATGTCGTCCAGCACCCCGAGCGGGAGGTCGGTCGGGGAACCTCCCGCTCCGGCGGATCGGGAGCGATCGAGCACCGCCACGACCAGCGCCAGGGCCCCGGCCCTCCGGATCCGTCGCGAGCAGCAGGAGCCGACCAGCACCAGGGGCCACCAGGTCCGGACCAGCGCCCCGGCGAGGGAGCGGCCGGCGGCCAGGTGCCCGCGGCCCACCATGGCGACCGCCTCCGACGCCGGAAGGTCGTCCAGTCGACGCGCCAGCGCGGCCCCGGTCCCTCCGGCCACCAGCAGGGCTGCGCCCGGGTGCCCCGCCAGGACGAGGAGCCACACCAGGAGGCTCCAGCGGGAGGCCCGCCAGGGCGCGACCGAACCGGGGTGCCGGCGGTCCAGGGCCGCGGCGGCCGTGCCGTACTCGAACCGCTGGCGGAGCCACTTCCCCACGTCGGGCCGGGGCGGGTGGAACACGACCGACGCCGGCTCGTACCGGACGGTCCAGCCACGATCGGCGAGTCGCCACTCCAGGTCGACGTCCTCCCCGAAGCGGAGCTCCACATCGAAGCCGCCGACGTCCAGGTAGGCCGCCCGCCGCAACAGGAGGGCCGCCGCCGGGACGTATGCGACCCGGGTGCCGGCTGCCACCGGGGCCGGGACATCACCCAGATCGAGCGGTGAGCGCCGGGACTCGTACCCGGCGAGGCGCCCCGAACCGGCCGGGTCGGCTGCGGTGCGGACCCGTGCGGCCACCGCTGCGACCACCGGGTCGGCGAGGTGCGCGAGCAGCGGTTCGAGCCAGCCGACCGTCACCACGACGTCGGAGTCAACGAGGACCACCACCTCGTGACCGGCGAGCCGGATCCCGGCGTCGCGCGCGGCCGCCGGCCCCCGGGAGCGTTCCAGACGCAGGTACGAGGCCCCGAACCGTTCGGCGACCTGCTCGTGCGCCGCAGCGTCGAGCGAGCCGTCGTCCACCACCACCACCTCGGCCACGCCGCCGGCCCGGTCGATCGACTCCAGCAGTGACGCCAACTGCTCCGGGCGGTCACGGACGGGCACGACGACGGTGCAGGCCGGTGGGGCCCCACCGGCTACCTGGTCAACCGGTCCGCTGCGGGGATCGGGGTGGACGGCACCGGCGTCGAGCAACCGTCGGAGCAGCGCGCCGCCGACCCCGGCGGACCCCTCGGGACCACGCGGCCCGGGGACATCGAGGTCCTCGCCCCCGACCAGGGACTGGAACCACCGGCCACCGCCGGCGGTCAGGCGGAAGAGACGCAGCGGGGACCCGCCGATCAACGTCCGTCCGTCCGGGAGGAGCCGGGTCGACGGATCGGGCCGGTAGCGCACGGCGACGGCGGTTCAGACCGCGGTCATGCCGCCGTCGACGGCGAGCACGGCGCCGGTGACGCCCGAGGCCGACGGATCGCACAGCCACGCCACCGCCGCGGCGACCTCATCGGGGTCGATCAGTCGGCCGATCGGGTGGTGCGAAGCGAAGTCGGACGGTGCGTCCAGGTCGTAGACGGCGGCCGACGCCGCCAGGATCTCGGTGTCGGTCGATCCGGGGGCGACCGCGTTGACCGTCACGCCGCTGTCGGCCAGGTCCGCCGCCAGGCTCCGGACCAGCCCGACGACGGCATGCTTGGCCGCGCTGTAGGCGCCCAGGTGCAGGAGCCCACGGCTCGACGCCGCCGAAGCGACGGCGACGATGCGACCCGACCGGGGTGCCGGACGCTCCAACAGGGCCGGCACGGCGGCCCGCACCGTGTTGAACACGCCCCGGGCGTTGACGTCCACCAGCACGTCCCAGACGGCGTCCGGCGTCTCCCAGAGCGGCACCCCGCCCCACACCACCCCGGCGGCGGCGACCACGACGTCGAGGCGGTCCAGGTCGGCCACGACCTGCGCCAGCGCCTCGCCGTCCCGCACGTCGCAGACCACGCCCTCGGCGTCCGGGCCGCACGCGTCGACCGTCGCCTCGAGGTCGGCGAGCGTGGCGAGTGGGTAGTCGAGCCGCGCCAGGTCCTCGCAGCAGTCCACGACGACGACCCGGTGACCGCTCGCCGACAGCCGACGGCACACTGCGGCGCCGATGCCTCGGGCGCCGCCGGTGACCAGGGCGACGGGGGCGGTCACGTCGGCGCTCCCGAACGAGACGCCGACGGGTCGGCAGGCGATTCCACGTCCGACAGCGTCGCACGCCAGGCCTGCACTGCGCCCGCCAGGTCATCGACGAGCATGGCGACGATCCGCTCGCCCTCCTCCGCCGAGGCCGGCGTCGGATCACCGAGCACACCCGTCGGGCTGACCTCGGCCAGCCCATCGGCCTCGACGACCTCGCGGATCTCGCGCCACCGGGCCGTGGACCCCGGGACGGCACGGTCGACCCGGACCACCTCGGGGTGCAGGTGCAACAGCACCGAGGTCTCGGTGCGACCGGCGTGCGAGTCGCCATCGGGCACACGGGGATGCCAGACCAGGACGTCGCGACCCTCGCGGCGAAGTCGCGCCGCCGCCCGGGTCGTGGCCTCGACGTTGCCACCGTGGCCGTTCACCAGGACCACCCCCGAGAACGGCCGCGGTCGCGCCGCCCCGGGAGGCGGCAACGCGGACCGGACCAGTTCGACCAGGACCGACTCCAGCGCCGCGGTGCCGATCGACAGCGTGCCCGGGAACCCCTGGTGCTCGCCGGATGCACCGATCGTCACCGCCGGCGACACGACCAGGTCCGGCTCCCGCTCGGCGAGTCCGGCGGCGAGCGCCACGGCGATCCGGGTGTCGGTGTCGAGCGGGAGGTGCGGCCCGTGCTGCTCGCAGCTGCCCAGCGGGACCACCAGCACCGCACCCGTCGGCACCTCCGGCCAGGTCATGGCCGCCAGGTCGTTCACCCGTCGGTCGCCGGTTCCGACGGTACGGCCTCCAGGTAGCCCCAGGCCCGGAGCTGCTCGACGATCAGCGCCGCCGCCCGGTCCGGGGGGAGCTCGACGGTGCGCGGCGGCGTCCGCTCGACCATCGCCCCGGTCAGTTCCACCACCCGCTCCAGGGCGGCGGTCCCCTGCGGGGGCGGTTGGACCCGGGTGGGAGGCACCCACGGCCGCGTCGTCACCGTTGGCGGGACGACCAGGCCGGGAGCGGCCACGACCTCCACCGGGACGTCACCCGCCCGCAGGGTCGCGGCGAGCGAGGCCCGGCGCAGCTCCGCCACCGAGCCCTCCACCGAGACCACGCTCGGGGCATCCACGACGAGCCGTTCGCGACGACCGCCGTCGAGGCGCCGGGTGGCCCGCAGCGTTCCGGGCCCCTCGGTGCCGACCTCGACGAGTCCGAGGGCCTGGGCGGCACCGAGCGCTCCGGCCACGAAGGCCGGGACCGAGCCCGACCCGCGGTCGAGGGAGTGGTCCCCGCAGACGACCACGTCGGCACCGAGCCCGGCCAGGGTGGTGGCGAGCAGACCGGCCACGTCGGCGCTGTCCGGCGCACCCGTGGCGTCGATGCGGACGAGTCGATCGACCCCGGCCGCAGCGAACTCCCGCAGCACCGGGTCCGCCCGGTCCGGGCCGCAGCAGACGACCACGCTCTCGGCGGACCACGAGTCCGCCAACTGCAGCGCCAGCTCCACCGCCGCCCGGTCGGCCGCCGAGCACCCGAGGGTCGTCGACGGCGTGACGGCACCGGTGAGTCGATCCACCCCGGGGCGCAGGTCGACCAGCTTCACGCACGCGGCGACGATCACGACCGCTCAGCTCCGGTGGAACACGACCCCGTGCCCACCCTCGGGGTAGGTCCAGGAGATCGCGCCCTCCTCGTTGCACACGAGGTAGCAGGTCCCACACTCGAAGCACTGCTCGTAGTTGAACAGGATCCCGCCGGCCGCCGTGGGCACGAACAGGTTCGCCGGGCACGCCGTGATGCACCCCCGGGTCGTGCAGTCACGACAGACCGTGTCGTCCACGGTGATGTGGGCCCGGTCCGCGTCGACGCGGAACTCGACAGTGGCCATCCGGGCCTCGAAGCTGATCTCGGGGTAGGTCGAGTCGGTCACGGTCGCTCCAGCATCGCTCACCCGAACGCCCGGAGCGCACGCAGGCCCTCCCGGACGGCGTCCCGGGCCCGCACCCCGTGCCGCCGCATCTGCGTCCGCACGATCCGCCGGACACCCGGCTTGGGCTCGGGGTTCCGGACGGTGAACAGGTCCTCCATCACCCCGCACGCGACCGCCGGCAGGCCACGCTGGGCCAGGTCGCCCATGACCAGGTGGGGTGCCGCCCGCAGCTTGCGGTGATCGGCCAGGACGAACGACGACTCGAGCGCCCGCCGGTAGGCCGCCAGCGCAGCGGCCGACGTGTCGTTGCGGGCGATGCACTGCGCCGCCGCCCGCCCGGCGGCCGCGCCGGAGCCGATCGCGAAGTTCACACCCTCCAGCCAGATGCCGGCGGCCAGGCACATGGCGGCGGCGTCACCGGCGACCAGGATCCCGTCGCCGACGAGCTCGGGCATCATCTCGTAGCCCGCCTCCGGGATCACGTGGGCCGAGTACTCGAGCACCTCGCCGCCATCCACGAGCGGGGCGATCGCCGGGTGCGCCTTCAGGCGGCGGAGCAGCTCCTCGGGACGGTCGCCGCCCGCCGCCAGCGCCGGGAGCGACAGCACCAGTCCCACGGCGACCGACGTGGCGTTCGTGTAGACGAACCCTCCCCCCGGCACGTCGCCGGTGCAGCCCAGGATCTCGATGTCCACGCCCTCCTCACCGCGGACGCCGAACCGCTCGTCGATCACCTCACGGGGCAACGAGATGGTCTCCTTCACCCCCACGGTGAAGTTCGCGGCGTCGGTGTGCGGGTACATCCCCGCCTCCTTGGCCAGGAACGAGTTCACCCCGTCGCAGGCGATGACCACCGGTGCCCGGAGGTCGCCGTCGGGCCGGTCGGTGCGGACGCCGACGACGCGGCCACCCTCGCGGATCAGGCCGGTGGCCGTGGTCGAGCACACCAGCGACGCCCCAGCATCGACCGCCAGTCCGGCGAGCCAGGCGTCGAAGTCGGGTCGGAACGTGGTCGCACCGTTGAACGGAGCCGCGCCCCACCCGGGATGGCGGAAGTCGACCGTCAGCGCCCGGTCATCGTGGATCAGCATGGTGCTGCGCCGCGTGACCCACCGCTGGACGGGCACCTGCTCCCACCACCCGGGGACGAGCGTGTCCAGGATCCGCCCGTAGACCACCCCGCCGTACATGTTCTTGGAGCCCGGCGTGGGTCCCCGCTCCAGCAGGCACACCGACCGGCCGGCGCGGGCCAGCTCGAGCGCGGCGGCCGAACCCGCCGGGCCGGCGCCGACGACGATCGCGTCGAAGTCGCTCACGATGCCGCCGCCCCCTCGGACCGGAGCAGGCGGAGGAGCTCCACGACGGTCGCGTTCGCATCCGAGACGATCGCCAGGTCCGCCATCGACATCATCGGGCAGTGCGGCTCGGTGTTGACGCTGACGATGTGGTCCGGGTCCCCCAGTCCGGCGGTGTGCTGGACCGCCCCGGAGATGCCGAACGCCAGGTACAGCGACGGGTCCACGACCACGCCCGTCGTCCCGATCTGTCGTTCGTGACCGACCCAGCCCCGGTCGGTCACCACTCGCGTCGCCCCCATGGCGGCGCCGATCAGCTCGGCCAGATCGGCCAGCTCCCCGAACCGCTCGGGCGAATCCAGTCCGGCTCCTCCACCCACCAGCCGGGGCGCCTCGGCCAGGTCCATCGTGGCGACGTCGGGTCCGAGCAGTTCGACCACCTCGGCGTCCCGGTGTCCCGCCGGGGCGGCCTCGACGGCCTCGGCCGCGGGTCCCGAGCCGTGCTCGTGCGACTCGGGTGCCGACAGTCCCGGTTGCACCGTCACCACGACGGGGCCGCTCAACGCGACCTCGACCATGACGGACCCACCCCACCGGGCGGCGACGAGCCGGTCGTCACGAACCTCCACGACCCCGGCCACGAGCGGGAGACCGAGCGACGCGGCCACCCGCGGAGCCAGGTCGCGGCCGTCGGGTGAACCGGGCAGGACGACGATGCGCCCGTCCCCGACGAGCTCGGCGACCACCGGCGCCCAGCGTCCCGGTGCGAACCCGGGCGTGTCCCAGGCCCGGACCCGGGCGGCCAGCGACCCGAGCTGTTCGGCCGCCCGGTCGGCACCGGCGCCGACGACCAGGACCTCACCACCGGCGGCGGCGACCGCATCGAGCGACCCCGCCGGGAGCGTGCCGTCGCGGACGGGCAGCACGGCCACGGTGGACGTCACGGGACCCTGACCGGTTCGCGCTCGGCGGCCGGGACCGCGGCGCCGACCCGCTCGCCGTCGATGACGGCGGCGTGCGCCCGTCGTGCGGCCACGGCGTCACCCACCCGCTCGACGGGCAGCCCCCGGGCACGGAGCTCGGGGTAGAGCGCGTCGGCCGGGGTGGAGGGCACCGCCAGGATCAACCAGTCGACGGTCCGTTCCTCGGAGCTCCCGGTCGGGTGGTGCTGGAAGGTGACGGTCCGGCCGTCCACCGACATCGGCACCAGCTCGGTGGACTGCCGGATGCCCTTCGACTCGGCCCGGATCCACCAGTTCTCCAGGTCGAGGGTGATGCCCAGGTCCTGGCCCACCACCATGCCCGGGCTGACCACCTCGACGTGGCAGCCGCGGTCGGCCAGCAGTTCGGCCACCGACGTGGCGTGGTGGAACCCGAGCTCGTCGAGCACCACGACGTTGCCGGTCGGCTGCACCGTCCCCTCCAGCACGTCGCGGACGTCGACGATCCACTCGGCGTCGCCCGGCGCCCACCACGGACGGGACGGCACCGACCCCGTGGCGACGACGACGGTGTCGGCGCCGCGGGACTCGACCTCGTCGGCGGTGGCCTCGACGCCGTACTCGACCTGCACGCCGAGCCGGCCGCACTCGTGGAGCTGGTTGCGGACCAGGTCGCCGAACTCGGCCCGGTTCGGGACCGTGGCCGCCAGCCGGACCTGCCCGCCCGCGGCGGACGACCGCTCGAGGACGGTCACCCGGTGCCCGTTGCGGGCGGCGGCGATCGCGGTCTGGAGGCCCGCCGGACCGGCGCCGATCACCAGCACCCGCCGGCCCAGCCGGACCGGCCGGGCGCGGCCGACGCCGAGGGACTCCCGACCGGCGGCCGGGTTCTCGATGCAGCCGAGCCAGCGGTTGAGCCCCATGCGGCCCACGCACTCCTGGTTGCAGGACAGGCAGAGCCGGGTGTCGTCGGTGTACCCGGCCCGGGCCTTGGCGACGAACTCCGGGTCCGCGATCTGCCCGCGGACCACGCCGACCAGGTCGCACTGGCCCTCGGCGAGCGCCCGTTCGGCCTGGAGCGGATCCTTGAACCGGCCGACGCCGACCACCGGCAGGTCGACCGCCTCCCGGATCGCGGAGGGGATGAACATGGAGTACCCCGGCGGGATGTGCATGGAGGCCTCGATCATGAACAGCGACGCCGTCGCCACCCCGATCGAGGTGTTGATGTAGTCCACCTGACCGGTGGCCTCGACCATCCGGGCGACCTGCACGGCCTCGTCGATCGTGGTGCCTCCCTCGATCAACTCGTCCCCGCACAGCCGGACGCCCAGCGCCAGGTCCGGCCCGATCACCCGACGGACCTCGGCGACGATCTCGAGGAGGATCCGGGCCCGGTGCTCGAGTGGACCGCCGTACTCGTCGGTGCGGTGGTTCGTGGCCGGGGACAGGAACCCCCGCACGATCGAGCTGTGTGAGCACTGGAGCTCGACGCCGTCGAAGCCGCCCTCGGCGCAGTGCCCGGCGACCAGCCCGTACGAGGCGACGATCTCGCTGATCTCGGCGTGCGACACCGCCTTGGGGACCTCACGGAACAGCGGGTCGGCCACCGGGGACGGCGCCCAGACGGGCAACCGCGAGTACATGGAGCTCGCCTGACCGCCGTTGTGGTTGATCTGGGCGAGGATCGGCACGCGGTGCCGGTGGACGGCCTCGGTGATGCGCCGGTACCCGGGGATCACCTCCGGGTGGAACCCGTGGATCAGCTTCTCGTAGGGCCAGTCGGTCGGGTGGGTCGAGTGCTCCTCGGTGATGATGAGCCCCGCCCCGCCGGCGGCCCGGGCCGCGTAGTACGCGGCGTGCTGCTCGGTCGGCAGGCCGTCCCGGGCGTAGTTGGTGAGGTGGGCCGAGAAGACGATCCGGTTGCGGACCGTGACGGGACCCAGTTGCAGCGGCGACCAGATGAGCTGCTCGGGCATGGGGGCAGGCTACGACCCGAGCGCGCGGACCGGAAAGCCGATCCCGTCGGTCGACCGACGGATCAGGCGGGGCGACGACGCCCGCGGAGCAGGGCCGTGGCGACCCCGGCGACGGTCGACGCCGCCGCCGCCGCTCCACCGGCCACCGCCACGACACGACCCCAGAGGAAGTGCCCGGGACCGCCGTCCGGCAGGTCCATGACGGTCCGGTCGCTGTCGACGTAGACGTCGCCGACGGGCTCGAGCCCGAACCCGACGAACCGTCCGTTGCGGACGTGTCCGTAGAGACCGCCCGGGAGCGCGACGGCGACGTCCTCGTGGGTCCGGAACGCCGAGTCCGCCGCCTTGGCCAGGTCGACGGCCTGGGCGATGGTCCGCTCCAGCACCTCTTTGGTGGTGTTCAACATCGTCGCCTCCGCGCCCGGCCCGTGTGCCGTTCCTGCCACGGCACGCTGAACTCCCCTCAGGGTACCCGGGTCACGGTGCGAGCGATAGACCCCCACACACCGGTCCGGCCGCCCCGCTCGCGTCGGCGGGGTCAGCGGCCGAGGGCGGCCCGACGGCCCTCGAGGACCGCCTCGTGGACGGTGCGCGGCGCCACGGCGTCACCGATGACGACGACGTCCCGACCGTCCGCCCGCGGCTCGAGCGACGCCGGGAGCCGGTGGCCCGCGTCGACGACGGCGACGACCTCGATCGACGAGCGACGCGCCGTGAACCGGTCCTCGAGCGTCGCCCCGAGCGGGGTGACCTCACGCAGCAGGCTGCGGCGGTGGAGCACCACGCCGGCCTGGGCCAGCCGGGCGTTCGCCGGCGCCAGATCTCCGGCCCGGGCCAGTTCGTTGCCCACGATGAAGTCCTGCGTCGCCAGGTGGACGACCCGCCCGGTCGGGGCGAGCACCTCGGCGACGCCGACACCGATCGGTCCACCGATCGGGTCCCAGACGAGGACGGCACCGTCCGGGAGCGACGCGCCGCCGTCGGCCAGGACCTCGGTCGGGGTCCAGCACCTCGTCGCCCGGTCCACCGGGACGCCGGTCGATCCGTCGGACCCGCCGACGGCGAACACCACCTCGAGTCCGTCGCCGATCCACTCCTCGATCCGCTCGGTGGTGGCCGCAACGCCGGTGGCCACCTCGACCCCGCCTCGGACGCACTCGTCACGGAACCACGACGCCAGGTCGGCGAACCGCTCCCGGCCGGGCAGTCGGGCGATCGTGGCGAGCAGGCCACCGGGCTCGTCGGACTGCTCGACCACGCGGACGGCGCGGCCCCCTCCGGCCGCCACCCTCGCCAGCTCCAACCCGGCGGGCCCGCCGCCGACGACCACGAGGGCGGGGCCTCCCCCGGACGACGATCCACCGTCTCGCTCCCGGTCGTCGAGTTCGACCAGTTCCGGCTCGTCGAGCTCGTGGCCCGTCGACGGGTCCACCGTGCAGCTCACGATGGGGTTGCGGTTGTCCCGCACCGCGCACTGCTGGTTGCAGAGCACACAGGGCCGGATCCGCTCCGGGGTCCCCGAGCGCAGCTTGTCGACGAGACGGGCGTCGGCGAGCTGGGCCCGGGTCATCTCGACCGCGTCCGCCACCCCGTCGTCGACGGCCCACGTCGCCTGGCCGACGTCCACGATCGACCCCTGGGCCACCACGGGGACTCGACCGTCGGTCGCCGGGTGCACGGCCTCGCGCACCGACCGGCACAGGTCCAGGTTGAACCCGGGCGGGGTGTGTCCGTCGGGCCGCGTGGACCCGACCGAGTAGATCGACCCGCGCACCACCGTGAGCAGGTCGACCCGCCCCGCACCCGTGACCAGTTCGACCGCCAGTCCGGGCGCCTGTTCCGGAGTGATCCCCGCCCACGGTGCGAGTTCGTCGCAGGACAGTCGCAGCGCCACCACCGCATCCGGTCCGACCGCCGAGCGGACCGACTCCAGGACCCGGGTCGCAAAGCGGGTGCGGTCCTCACCCCAGGCGTCGCCGCGGGTGTTCGTGAGACCCGACAGGAACTGTCGGACCAGCGAGTGCTGGCCGGCGTTGACCTCGACCCCGTCGCATCCCGAATCGACGGCGAGGGCGGCCGCCCGGGCGAACCCGTCGATCACCGCCTCGATGTCGGACTCCTCCATCTCCTTGGGGACCTCGCGGGTGTTGACCTCCGGGACCGGCGAGGGGGCCCACAGCTCCCGCTGGCTCCAGTGCGAGGTGCCCTGCCCGCCGCTGTGACCGATCGCCGCCAGGACGAGCGCACCCTCGCCGTGGCAGGCCGTCGCGACCTCGGCCCATCCGGGTCCGCAGTCCTCGGCCAGCGGCGCACGTTCCAGCGGCCAGTCCGAGGGGTGGACCGACGCCTCCTCCGTCACGATGATCCCGGCGCCACCGGCGGCCCGACGCCGGTAGTACGCGACGTGCCGGTCCGAGATGGAGCGGTCCCGCCCCAGGTTCGTCTCGTGGGGTCCGAACACCACACGGTTCCGGGCCGTACGCGAGCCCACGACCAGCGCTTCGAGCAGCGACGTCACGGCGACATGCTGCCGCGGCGCGACGCCGGAGGGCGAACCCCGATGCTCAGGGACGGGTGCGGCGGGTCGGCCGGAGGGTGACCGGCGACGGCACGGCCACGCCGGGACGGGAGTGGTCCGCCGTCGGCCGCGGCACCGGTGCGCCGTGGGCCCCCACCCCGGCGCCCACCCGGTCCAGCAGTTCCTCGGCGTTGCCGAGCACGCACTCGGGGTCCGGGTCGTCGAGGTCCAGTCCCACGAAGAACTTCGAGGCCATGCACCCGCCCTGGCAGGCGTCGTAGCTGCCGCACGAGGTGCAGGCACCCTCGCTCCCCGGTTCCCGGAGCGATGCGAACAGCTCGGAGCTCCGCCAGACGTCGGTGAAGCCACCCGGGTCCCGGACGTTGCCGGCGAGGAACTCGTCGTGGATGACGAACGGGCAGGCGTAGACGTCGCCCACCGGGTCGATCAGGCAGACGACCCGGCCGGCCCCGCACAGGTTGAGCCCGGGGAGCGCCTCACCGAACGCCGACAGGTGGAAGAACGAGTCGCCGGTCAGCACGTCGTCCCGTCCGAGCAGCCAGTCGTAGAGCTGGCGCTGCTGGGCCTGGGTCGGCCGGAGACGGTCCCAGGTGTCGGCCCCGCGACCCGACGGGCGCAGTCGGGTCACCCGGAGCTGGGCCCCGAACGACTCGGCGAGGGCTCGCAGGTCGTCGAGCTCGTCGACGTTCTCGCGGGTCACGACCACGCTCACCTTGAACGCCCCGAACCCCGCATCCGCCAGGTGCTCCATGGCCTGGAGCGAGGCCCGGTGCGCGCCGGCGCCGCGCACCGCGTCGTTGACCGCAGCAGTGGCTCCGTCGAGCGAGATCTGTACGTCGAGGTAGTCCATCGCCGCCAACCGCCGGGCGGCGTCACGGTCGAGGAACGTGCCGTTGGTCGAGAACTTCACACCGACCTGATGGTCGATGGCGTACTCGACGATCGGGAAGAAGTCCGGGCGGAGCATGGGTTCGCCGCCGCCGAGGTTGACGTAGAAGACCTGGAGCCGCTGGAGCTCGTCGACGACGGCGAAGCACTCCTCGGTGCTCAGCTCCCGGGGGTCCCGGCGGCCGGAGCTCGACAGGCAGTGCGAACAACTCAGGTTGCAGGCGTAGGTGAGCTCCCAGGTCAGACAGATCGGAGCGTCGAGGCCGAGCCGGAACTCGTCGACGAGCGGCCGGGTCGCGGCCGGGGGCTGATGGACGACCTCAGGCGGCACGGACCATCTCCGATGCGCTCAGCGTGCCCAGGGCCGTCAGGAAGGCCGGCCTCCGTGATTCCGCCACGCCCACCCGATCGAACGCCTCGCCGACGGTGCGCTCACCGTCGAGCGCCTCGACCACGGCCACCAGGTCCGGGTGCTTCAGGAACGACAGCCGACGGTTGCCGAAGTGGTAGGCCAGCGCGCCGAACCGCTCGGGTCGCAGCGCGACGTCGGGGTGGAGGACGAGCCGGTCCTCGGTTCGGACGACCACGACGGCCGACGCGCTCGGTGCGGCGTCAGTAGACGCCGCACATCCCGTCGATCGAGACCTCTTCGACGAGGAGCTCCTCCACGACGAGTTCCTCCGCCGATCCCGCCGCCGATCCCGCCGCCGGGGCGACGCCGTTGACGGTCTCGTCCGACCGGGTCTCCGGGTGGATGTCGGTCGTCGTCTCCATGGTCGCCGTCTCCTGGTCCGTGGTCCGCCGCACCTGCGGCGTCGAGTGGCGAGCGTACCGCGCCCGTCGACCGGCGGCCGATCGCCGACCCGGTGATGCGCCGCGCGGCCCGGACTCCGGCTACCTCGGCACCCGTGGGTGGTGTAGAACCGGGGCGCGTCGCGCACGGAACGGGACGCGCCTCGAGGACACAGGGGGACACGATGCCGACCAAGACGAACGCCGCCGTGCTGTGGGGTCCGAACCAGGACTGGACCATCGAGGAGATCGTCCTCGACGACCCCGGCCCGGGCGAGATCCGGGTCCGGACCGCCGTGGCCGGCATGTGCCACAGCGACGAGCACGTCGTCCAGGGCGACATGATGATCCCCCACTTCCCGTTCGTGGGCGGCCACGAGGGCGCCGGCGAGGTGGTCGAGGTCGGACCCGGCGTGACCTCGGAGCAGCCGGTCGACCACGTGGCCATGTCGTTCATCCCGTCCTGCGGACGCTGCAAGTGGTGCTCGACCGGCCGGCAGAACCTGTGCGACGAGGGCGCCAAGCTCTTCGACACCCACATGATGACGCGGACCGAGGGCACCCACTCGCACACGATCGGCGAGACCGACGTGGCGCGCTTCGCCCAGCTCGGCACCTTCTCCGAGCAGCTGCTCCTCAGCGAGAACTCCGTCGTGAGGATCGAGCCGGACCTCCCCTTCGACGTGGCCGCACTCGTGTCCTGCGGTGTCGCCACCGGCTGGGGTTCCGCGGTGCACCGGGCGAACGTGCAGCCCGGCGACAACGTCGCCGTGATCGGCATCGGCGGCGTCGGCATCAACGCGGTCCAGGGCGCCCGCATGGCCGGGGCCAAGCGGGTCATCGCCATCGACCCGGTCGAGTTCAAGCGCGAGAAGGCCATGGAGATGGGCGCCACCCACACCTACTCGTCGATCGAGGAGGCGCTGCTCGCCGTCCCGGAGCTGACCTGGGGCGACATGTGCGACTCGGTGATCCTCGTTCCCGGCGTGGTCACCGGGGACATGATCGAGCCGTCGTTGAGCCTGGTGTCCAAGGGCGGGTCGCTCGTGGTCACCGCGATCGGGAACATGTTCGAGTCCGACGTCACCATGAACCTGTTCATGCTGTCGATGATGAACAAGGAGGTGAAGGGCACCGTGTTCGGCTCGGGCAACCCCCGCGCCGACATCCCGGCCCTCCTCTCCATGTACCGCGAGGGTGAGCTCAAGCTCGACGAGCTGATCACGAACCGCTACGCGCTCGGCGAGGTCAACCAGGGCTACCAGGACATGCGCGACGGCGTGAACATCCGTGGCGTCATCGAGTTCTGATCAGGACAACGCCGCACCGGGCACCGACGGCGCCTTCGACGCCGGCCTGCTCGCCCGGATCCAGACGAGGGTCGTCGGTCGGGACCGCGAGCTGGAGGCCGTCGTGGCGGCGCTCGCCGCCCGCCGACACCTCCTGCTGGAGGGTCCGCCCGGCACCGGCAAGTCCACGATCCTCCGGTCCGTCGCCGAGGAGGCGGGGATCGGCTTCGAGTTCGTCGAGGGCAACGCCGAGCTGACGCCGGCGCGACTCATCGGGGCGTTCGACCCCGCCGCCGTGCTCGCCGAGGGGTACTCCCCCGAGGTCTTCGTCGACGGGCCGCTCCTCCGGGCGCTCCGCAACGGCTCACTGCTCTACGTCGAGGAGATCAACCGGATCCCCGAGGAGACCCTGAACGTGCTCATCACCGTGATGAGCGAGGGTGAGGTGCACGTCCCCCGACTGGGCCCGGTCCGCTCGTCGTCGGGCTTCCGGCTCGTCGCCGCCATGAACCCGTTCGACGCCGTCGGGACCGCCCGGATCGCCGCCGCCGTCTACGACCGGTGCTGCCGACTGGCGGTCGGCTACCAGGACTCCGACGACGAGGTGCGGATCGTCGACGTCGCGGCACCCCTGGCGGCCGGGTCGCTCGGATCCGGGACGCTCCGATCGGTCGTCGACCTGGTCCGGGCCACCCGCGACCACCCGGACCTGCGGACCGGGTCGTCGGTGCGCGGCGCCATCGACCTGGCGCTCGTCGCGGCTGAGCTCGGGTCGCTCCGCGAGCAGGAGCCCTCCGACCCCGGCGTCACGCTGGACGCGGCGCTCCTGGCGCTCTCGGGCCGCATCCGGGTCCGTGAGGGATCCAGCCGGTCGGCCGAGGACGTCGTCCGGGAGCTGTGGGAGCGGTTCCTCGGGCCACCGGTGGCAGCGGCCGACCCCGGCGTGCCCGCCGAGCCGGGGACCTCGGGAAAAGCCTGACCCCGCCTCGGGGTGGGGCGAGCGACGACGAGGTCCTCGAGGGTGATGCGGCCCGGGAGGCGATCGCCGAGGCCGGCCGGCGGACGACGGCACGGCGGCACCTGGAGCGCCGTGAGCACTTCGAGGACGTCTCGCCCGAGGTGGGTGTCCTCGACGAGCAGGCCTTCGACGACGCCCTCGCCGAGGACCCGGACCAGGCGCTGGCACTCCTCGCCGACATGACCGGAGCCACCGACGAGCGGCTCCGGGGGCTCGCCCGTCGGTTGGCCGGACGGGTGCTCGTGGAGATCGCCCGGACCGGCGGACCGGCACGGCGGGGCACGGGCCGGCTCCGCACCCACCGGGCGGACCGGGCCGAGGGCGACCTGGACCTCGACGCCTCGATCGACGCCGTGACGGCGGTCGCCGCCGGTCAGGGCGTCCGGGCCGACGAGCTGGCCGTGCGGGCCTGGGACCGCCCGGACACCGCCCTGTGCCTGCTCGTCGACCGATCGGGCTCCATGGCCGGCGATCGGCTGGCGGCAGCGGCCGTCGCTGCGGCGAGCGTGATGTTCCGGGCACCGACCGACTGCTCCGTGGTCGCGTTCGCCGAGGACGCCGTGGTCGTGCAGTCGCAGGGTGTGTCCCGATCGGCCGACGAGGTGGTCGGCGATCTGCTCCGCCTGCGGGGGTTCGGTGTCACGAACCTGGCGCTGGCCATGCGGGCCGCCCGCGAACAGCTCGACCGGTCGCAGGCGGGACGGCGGATCGCGATCGTCCTGTCCGACTGCCGGGCGACGACCGGCGGCGACCCGCTGCCCGAGGCCGCCGCCGTCGCCGAACTGGTCGTCGTGGCACCCGAGGGCGACTCGGCGGATGCCGAGGCCCTGGCCGACGCCGTCGGTGCCAGGTGGACCACGCTGGACGGCCCGAGCTCGGTCCCCGAGGCCTTGGCGCGGGTCCTCACCCCCTGACCCACCCGCTTGCCGGCTTTGTGGTGCGAGCGACATGAATATTCATGTCGCTCGCACCACAAAGCCGGCAAGCGGGTGGGTCAGGGGGTGAGGACCCGCGCCAAGGCCTCGGGGACCGAGCTCGGGCCGTCCAGCGTGGTCCACCTGGCACCGACGGCGTCGGCCAGGGCCTCGGCATCCGCCGAGTCGCCCTCGGGTGCCACGACGACCAGTTCGGCGACGGCGGCGGCCTCGGGCAGCGGGTCGCCGCCGGTCGTCGCCCGGCAGTCGGACAGGACGATCGCGATCCGCCGTCCCGCCTGCGACCGGTCGAGCTGTTCGCGGGCGGCCCGCATGGCCAGCGCCAGGTTCGTGACACCGAACCCCCGCAGGCGGAGCAGATCGCCGACCACCTCGTCGGCCGATCGGGACACACCCTGCGACTGCACGACCACGGCGTCCTCGGCGAACGCGACCACGGAGCAGTCGGTCGGTGCCCGGAACATCACGCTCGCCGCAGCGACGGCCGCTGCCGCCAGCCGATCGCCGGCCATGGAGCCCGATCGGTCGACGAGCAGGCACAGGGCGGTGTCCGGGCGGTCCCAGGCCCGCACGGCCAGCTCGTCGGCCCGGACGCCCTGACCGGCGGCGACCGCCGTCACGGCGTCGATCGAGGCGTCGAGGTCCAGGTCGCCCTCGGCCCGGTCCGCCCGGTGGGTGCGGAGCCGGCCCGTGCCCCGCCGTGCCGGTCCGCCGGTCCGGGCGATCTCCACGAGCACCCGTCCGGCCAACCGACGGGCGAGCCCCCGGAGCCGCTCGTCGGTGGCTCCGGTCATGTCGGCGAGGAGTGCCAGCGCCTGGTCCGGGTCCTCGGCGAGGGCGTCGTCGAAGGCCTGCTCGTCGAGGACACCCACCTCGGGCGAGACGTCCTCGAAGTGCTCACGGCGCTCCAGGTGCCGCCGTGCCGTCGTCCGCCGGCCGGCCTCGGCGATCGCCTCCCGGGCCGCATCACCCTCGAGGACCTCGTCGTCGCTCGCCCCACCCCGAGGCGGGGTCAGGCTTTTCCCGAGGTCCCCGGCTCGGCGGGCACGCCGGGGTCGGCCGCTGCCACCGGTGGCCCGAGGAACCGCTCCCACAGCTCCCGGACGACGTCCTCGGCCGACCGGCTGGATCCCTCACGGACCCGGATGCGGCCCGAGAGCGCCAGGAGCGCCGCGTCCAGCGTGACGCCGGGGTCGGAGGGCTCCTGCTCGCGGAGCGACCCGAGCTCAGCCGCGACGAGCGCCAGGTCGATGGCGCCGCGCACCGACGACCCGGTCCGCAGGTCCGGGTGGTCGCGGGTGGCCCGGACCAGGTCGACGACCGATCGGAGCGTCCCGGATCCGAGCGACCCGGCCGCCAGGGGTGCCGCGACGTCGACGATCCGCACCTCGTCGTCGGAGTCCTGGTAGCCGACCGCCAGTCGGCAGCACCGGTCGTAGACGGCGGCGGCGATCCGGGCGGTCCCGACGGCGTCGAACGGGTTCATGGCGGCGACGAGCCGGAAGCCCGACGACGAGCGGACCGGGCCCAGTCGGGGGACGTGCACCTCACCCTCGCTCATCACGGTGATGAGCACGTTCAGGGTCTCCTCGGGGATCCGGTTGATCTCCTCGACGTAGAGCAGTGAGCCGTTGCGGAGCGCCCGGAGGAGCGGCCCGTCGACGAAGACCTCGGGGGAGTACCCCTCGGCGAGCACGGCGGCGGGGTCGAACGCCCCGATGAGTCGCGCCGGCGTCAGCTCGGCGTTGCCCTCGACGAACTCGAAGCCGATCCCCGCCTCCTCGGCGACGGACCGGAGGATCGTGGACTTGCCGGTGCCGGGCGGACCCTCCAGCAGGAGGTGTCGGCGGGCGGCGAGCGCCGCCACGACGGCCTCCAGCTCGCGGTCCCGACCGACGACCCTCGTCTGGATCCGGGCGAGCAGGCCGGCGTCGAAGGCGCCGTCGGTGCCCGGTGCGGCGTTGTCCTGATCAGAACTCGATGACGCCACGGATGTTCACGCCGTCGCGCATGTCCTGGTAGCCCTGGTTGACCTCGCCGAGCGCGTAGCGGTTCGTGATCAGCTCGTCGAGCTTGAGCTCACCCTCGCGGTACATGGAGAGGAGGGCCGGGATGTCGGCGCGGGGGTTGCCCGAGCCGAACACGGTGCCCTTCACCTCCTTGTTCATCATCGACAGCATGAACAGGTTCATGGTGACGTCGGACTCGAACATGTTCCCGATCGCGGTGACCACGAGCGACCCGCCCTTGGACACCAGGCTCAACGACGGCTCGATCATGTCCCCGGTGACCACGCCGGGAACGAGGATCACCGAGTCGCACATGTCGCCCCAGGTCAGCTCCGGGACGGCGAGCAGCGCCTCCTCGATCGACGAGTAGGTGTGGGTGGCGCCCATCTCCATGGCCTTCTCGCGCTTGAACTCGACCGGGTCGATGGCGATGACCCGCTTGGCCCCGGCCATGCGGGCGCCCTGGACCGCGTTGATGCCGACGCCGCCGATGCCGATCACGGCGACGTTGTCGCCGGGCTGCACGTTCGCCCGGTGCACCGCGGAACCCCAGCCGGTGGCGACACCGCAGGACACGAGTGCGGCCACGTCGAAGGGGAGGTCCGGCTCGATCCTCACGACGGAGTTCTCGCTGAGGAGCAGCTGCTCGGAGAAGGTGCCGAGCTGGGCGAAGCGCGCCACGTCGGTCTCGCCGATCGTGTGCGAGTGGGTGCCCTCGGTCCGCGTCATCATGTGGGTGTCGAAGAGCTTGGCGCCCTCGTCGCACAGGTTCTGCCGGCCGGTCGAGCACCACTTGCAGCGTCCGCAGGACGGGATGAACGACATGGCCACGTGGTCGACCGGCTGCTCCGAGGTCACGCCGGGTCCGACCTCGACCACCTCGCCGGCGCCCTCGTGGCCGCCCACGAACGGGAAGTGGGGGATCATCATGTCGCCCTGGACGACGTGCTCGTCGCTGTGGCACATGCCGGCCACGGCGGTCCGGACCCGGATCTCGCCCGGGCCGGGGTCGTCGAGGACGATCTCCTCGATGGTCCAGTCCTGGTTCGGACCCCACAGCACGGCGGCGTTCGTCTTGGTCGGCATCGTGTCCCCCTGTGTCCTCGAGGCGCGTCCCGTTCCGTGCGCGACGCGCCCCGGTTCTACACCACCCACGGGTGCCGAGGTAGCCGGAGTCCGGGCCGCGCGGCGCATCACCGGGTCGGCGATCGGCCGCCGGTCGACGGGCGCGGTACGCTCGCCACTCGACGCCGCAGGTGCGGCGGACCACGGACCAGGAGACGGCGACCATGGAGACGACGACCGACATCCACCCGGAGACCCGGTCGGACGAGACCGTCAACGGCGTCGCCCCGGCGGCGGGATCGGCGGCGGGATCGGCGGAGGAACTCGTCGTGGAGGAGCTCCTCGTCGAAGAGGTCTCGATCGACGGGATGTGCGGCGTCTACTGACGCCGCACCGAGCGCGTCGGCCGTCGTGGTCGTCCGAACCGAGGACCGGCTCGTCCTCCACCCCGACGTCGCGCTGCGACCCGAGCGGTTCGGCGCGCTGGCCTACCACTTCGGCAACCGTCGGCTGTCGTTCCTGAAGCACCCGGACCTGGTGGCCGTGGTCGAGGCGCTCGACGGTGAGCGCACCGTCGGCGAGGCGTTCGATCGGGTGGGCGTGGCGGAATCACGGAGGCCGGCCTTCCTGACGGCCCTGGGCACGCTGAGCGCATCGGAGATGGTCCGTGCCGCCTGAGGTCGTCCATCAGCCCCCGGCCGCGACCCGGCCGCTCGTCGACGAGTTCCGGCTCGGCCTCGACGCTCCGATCTGTCTGACCTGGGAGCTCACCTACGCCTGCAACCTGAGTTGTTCGCACTGCCTGTCGAGCTCCGGCCGCCGGGACCCCCGGGAGCTGAGCACCGAGGAGTGCTTCGCCGTCGTCGACGAGCTCCAGCGGCTCCAGGTCTTCTACGTCAACCTCGGCGGCGGCGAACCCATGCTCCGCCCGGACTTCTTCCCGATCGTCGAGTACGCCATCGACCATCAGGTCGGTGTGAAGTTCTCGACCAACGGCACGTTCCTCGACCGTGACGCCGCCCGGCGGTTGGCGGCGATGGACTACCTCGACGTACAGATCTCGCTCGACGGAGCCACTGCTGCGGTCAACGACGCGGTGCGCGGCGCCGGCGCGCACCGGGCCTCGCTCCAGGCCATGGAGCACCTGGCGGATGCGGGGTTCGGGGCGTTCAAGGTGAGCGTGGTCGTGACCCGCGAGAACGTCGACGAGCTCGACGACCTGCGAGCCCTCGCCGAGTCGTTCGGGGCCCAGCTCCGGGTGACCCGACTGCGCCCGTCGGGTCGCGGGGCCGACACCTGGGACCGTCTCCGGCCGACCCAGGCCCAGCAGCGCCAGCTCTACGACTGGCTGCTCGGACGGGACGACGTGCTGACCGGCGACTCGTTCTTCCACCTGTCGGCGTTCGGTGAGGCGCTCCCCGGGCTCAACCTGTGCGGGGCCGGCCGGGTCGTCTGCCTGATCGACCCGGTGGGCGACGTCTACGCCTGCCCGTTCGTCATCCACGACGAGTTCCTCGCCGGCAACGTCCGGGACCCGGGTGGCTTCACCGACGTCTGGCGGAGCTCCGAGCTGTTCGCATCGCTCCGGGAACCGGGGAGCGAGGGTGCCTGCACCTCGTGCGGCAGCTACGACGCCTGCCAGGGCGGGTGCATGGCCTCGAAGTTCTTCGTGGGACTGGACCTCGACGACCCGGACCCCGAGTGCGTGCTCGGCAACGCCGAGGAACTGCTGGACCGGGTGGGCGCCGGGGTGGGGGCCCACGGCGCACCGGTGCCGCGGCCGACGGCGGACCACTCCCGTCCCGGCGTGGCCGTGCCGTCGCCGGTCACCCTCCGGCCGACCCGCCGCACCCGTCCCTGAGCATCGGGGTTCGCCCTCCGGCGTCGCGCCGCGGCAGCATGTCGCCGTGACGTCGCTGCTCGAAGCGCTGGTCGTGGGCTCGCGTACGGCCCGGAACCGTGTGGTGTTCGGACCCCACGAGACGAACCTGGGGCGGGACCGCTCCATCTCGGACCGGCACGTCGCGTACTACCGGCGTCGGGCCGCCGGTGGCGCCGGGATCATCGTGACGGAGGAGGCGTCGGTCCACCCCTCGGACTGGCCGCTGGAACGTGCGCCGCTGGCCGAGGACTGCGGACCCGGATGGGCCGAGGTCGCGACGGCCTGCCACGGCGAGGGTGCGCTCGTCCTGGCGGCGATCGGTCACAGCGGCGGGCAGGGCACCTCGCACTGGAGCCAGCGGGAGCTGTGGGCCCCCTCGCCGGTCCCGGAGGTCAACACCCGCGAGGTCCCCAAGGAGATGGAGGAGTCCGACATCGAGGCGGTGATCGACGGGTTCGCCCGGGCGGCCGCCCTCGCCGTCGATTCGGGATGCGACGGGGTCGAGGTCAACGCCGGCCAGCACTCGCTGGTCCGACAGTTCCTGTCGGGTCTCACGAACACCCGCGGCGACGCCTGGGGTGAGGACCGCACCCGCTTTGCGACCCGGGTCCTGGAGTCGGTCCGCTCGGCGGTCGGACCGGATGCGGTGGTGGCGCTGCGACTGTCCTGCGACGAACTCGCACCGTGGGCGGGGATCACTCCGGAACAGGCGCCCGGACTGGCGGTCGAACTGGTCACGGGTGCGGGGCGGGTCGACCTGCTCACGGTGGTGCGCGGGTCGATCTACTCGGTCGGGTCCACGCGGCCCGACGGACACACCCCGCCCGGGTTCAACCTGGACCTGTGCCGGTCGGTGCGCGAGGCCGTGCACCCGGCGACCGACGGTCGAGTCCCCGTGGTGGCCCAGGGGTCGATCGTGGACGTCGGCCAGGCGACGTGGGCCGTCGACGACGGGGTGGCGGACGCGGTCGAGATGACCCGGGCCCAGCTCGCCGACGCCCGTCTCGTCGACAAGCTGCGCTCGGGGACCCCGGAGCGGATCCGGCCCTGTGTGCTCTGCAACCAGCAGTGCGCGGTGCGGGACAACCGCAACCCCATCGTGAGCTGCACGGTGGACCCGTCGACGGGCCACGAGCTCGACGAGCCGGAACTGGTCGAACTCGACGACCGGGAGCGAGACGGTGGATCGTCGTCCGGGGGAGGCCCCGCCCTCGTGGTCGTCGGCGGCGGGCCCGCCGGGTTGGAGCTGGCGAGGGTGGCGGCCGGAGGGGGCCGCGCCGTCCGCGTGGTCGAGCAGTCCGACGAGCCCGGTGGCCTGCTCGCCACGATCGCCCGACTGCCCGGCCGGGAGCGGTTCGCCGACCTGGCGTCGTGGTTCCGTGACGAGTGCGTCCGAGGCGGGGTCGAGGTGGCCACCGGCGTTGCGGCCACCACCGAGCGGATCGAGGAGTGGATCGGCGACGGACTCGAGGTGGTGTTCGCCGTCGGCGGGTCCGACGGATCGACCGGCGTCCCGGTGGACCGGGCGACGAGGTGCTGGACCCCGACCGAGGTCCTGGCCGACGGCGGCGCGTCGCTCCCGGACGGTGCCGTCCTCGTCTGGGACCCGATCGGTGGACCGATCGGTGTCGGCGTCGCCGAGGTGCTCGCCCCGACCGGGCGGGTCGTCCACCTGGCGACGCAGGACTTCATCGTGGGCAACGAACTGGCCCGGGCCGGAGATCTGGCGCCGGCGAACGCCCGGCTGGCCCAGGCCGGCGTGGTGCTCCACCGCCGCAGCCTGCTGCGTGAGGTCACCCCGCTCGGGGCGACGCTCGAGGACCGGTTCACGGCGCGTCGCTCGTCGATCGAGGTCGTCGCCGTCGTCGACGCGGGCCACCGGCTCCCGGCGTCGCTCGAGCCGCGGGCGGACGGTCGGGACGTCGTCGTCATCGGTGACGCCGTGGCGCCGCGCACCGTCCACGAGGCGGTCCTCGAGGGCCGTCGGGCCGCCCTCGGCCGCTGACCCCGCCGACGCGAGCGGGGCGGCCGGACCGGTGTGTGGGGGTCTATCGCTCGCACCGTGACCCGGGTACCCTGAGGGGAGTTCAGCGTGCCGTGGCAGGAACGGCACACGGGCCGGGCGCGGAGGCGACGATGTTGAACACCACCAAAGAGGTGCTGGAGCGGACCATCGCCCAGGCCGTCGACCTGGCCAAGGCGGCGGACTCGGCGTTCCGGACCCACGAGGACGTCGCCGTCGCGCTCCCGGGCGGTCTCTACGGACACGTCCGCAACGGACGGTTCGTCGGGTTCGGGCTCGAGCCCGTCGGCGACGTCTACGTCGACAGCGACCGGACCGTCATGGACCTGCCGGACGGCGGTCCCGGGCACTTCCTCTGGGGTCGTGTCGTGGCGGTGGCCGGTGGAGCGGCGGCGGCGGCGTCGACCGTCGCCGGGGTCGCCACGGCCCTGCTCCGCGGGCGTCGTCGCCCCGCCTGATCCGTCGGTCGACCGACGGGATCGGCTTTCCGGTCCGCGCGCTCGGGTCGTAGCCTGCCCCCATGCCCGAGCAGCTCATCTGGTCGCCGCTGCAACTGGGTCCCGTCACGGTCCGCAACCGGATCGTCTTCTCGGCCCACCTCACCAACTACGCCCGGGACGGCCTGCCGACCGAGCAGCACGCCGCGTACTACGCGGCCCGGGCCGCCGGCGGGGCGGGGCTCATCATCACCGAGGAGCACTCGACCCACCCGACCGACTGGCCCTACGAGAAGCTGATCCACGGGTTCCACCCGGAGGTGATCCCCGGGTACCGGCGCATCACCGAGGCCGTCCACCGGCACCGCGTGCCGATCCTCGCCCAGATCAACCACAACGGCGGTCAGGCGAGCTCCATGTACTCGCGGTTGCCCGTCTGGGCGCCGTCCCCGGTGGCCGACCCGCTGTTCCGTGAGGTCCCCAAGGCGGTGTCGCACGCCGAGATCAGCGAGATCGTCGCCTCGTACGGGCTGGTCGCCGGGCACTGCGCCGAGGGCGGCTTCGACGGCGTCGAGCTCCAGTGCTCACACAGCTCGATCGTGCGGGGGTTCCTGTCCCCGGCCACGAACCACCGCACCGACGAGTACGGCGGTCCACTCGAGCACCGGGCCCGGATCCTCCTCGAGATCGTCGCCGAGGTCCGTCGGGTGATCGGGCCGGACCTGGCGCTGGGCGTCCGGCTGTGCGGGGACGAGTTGATCGAGGGAGGCACCACGATCGACGAGGCCGTGCAGGTCGCCCGGATGGTCGAGGCCACCGGTCAGGTGGACTACATCAACACCTCGATCGGGGTGGCGACGGCGTCGCTGTTCATGATCGAGGCCTCCATGCACATCCCGCCGGGGTACTCCATGTTCATCCCCTCCGCGATCCGGGAGGCGGTCGACCTGCCGGTGGTCGGCGTCGGCCGGTTCAAGGATCCGCTCCAGGCCGAACGGGCGCTCGCCGAGGGCCAGTGCGACCTGGTCGGCGTGGTCCGCGGGCAGATCGCGGACCCGGAGTTCGTCGCCAAGGCCCGGGCCGGGTACACCGACGACACCCGGCTCTGCCTGTCCTGCAACCAGGAGTGCGTGGGCCGCATGGGGCTCAACCGCTGGCTCGGCTGCATCGAGAACCCGGCCGCCGGTCGGGAGTCCCTCGGCGTCGGCCGCGCCCGGCCGGTCCGGCTGGGCCGGCGGGTGCTGGTGATCGGCGCCGGTCCGGCGGGCCTCCAGACCGCGATCGCCGCCGCCCGCAACGGGCACCGGGTGACCGTCCTCGAGCGGTCGTCCGCCGCGGGCGGGCAGGTCCGGCTGGCGGCCACGGTCCCGAACCGGGCCGAGTTCGGCGACCTGGTCCGCAACCAGCTCCACGAGTGCGGCCGGCTCGGCGTGCAGGTCGAGTACGGCGTCGAGGCCACCGCCGACGAGGTCGAGTCCCGCGGCGCCGACACCGTCGTCGTCGCCACGGGGTCGGTGCCGTCCCGTCCGTGGTGGGCGCCGGGCGACGCCGAGTGGATCGTCGACGTCCGCGACGTGCTGGAGGGGACGGTGCAGCCGACCGGCAACGTCGTGGTGCTCGACGAGCTCGGGTTCCACCACGCCACGTCGGTGGCCGAACTGCTGGCCGACCGCGGCTGCCACGTCGAGGTGGTCAGCCCGGGCATGGTGGTGGGCCAGGACCTGGGCATCACCCTCGACCTGGAGAACTGGTGGATCCGGGCCGAGTCGAAGGGCATCCGGCAGTCCACCGAGCTGGTGCCGATGTCGGTGGACGGCCGGACCGTCACCTTCCAGCACCACCCGACCGGGAGCTCCGAGGAACGGACCGTCGACTGGTTGATCCTGGCGGTGCCCTCCACCCCGGCCGACGCGCTCTACCCCGAGCTCCGTGCCCGGGGGCTGCCCGTCGAGCGGGTGGGTGACGCCGTGGCCGCACGACGGGCGCACGCCGCCGTCATCGACGGCGAGCGGGTCGGCGCCGCGGTCCCGGCCGCCGAGCGCGAACCGGTCAGGGTCCCGTGACGTCCACCGTGGCCGTGCTGCCCGTCCGCGACGGCACGCTCCCGGCGGGGTCGCTCGATGCGGTCGCCGCCGCCGGTGGTGAGGTCCTGGTCGTCGGCGCCGGTGCCGACCGGGCGGCCGAACAGCTCGGGTCGCTGGCCGCCCGGGTCCGGGCCTGGGACACGCCCGGGTTCGCACCGGGACGCTGGGCGCCGGTGGTCGCCGAGCTCGTCGGGGACGGGCGCATCGTCGTCCTGCCCGGTTCACCCGACGGCCGCGACCTGGCTCCGCGGGTGGCCGCGTCGCTCGGTCTCCCGCTCGTGGCCGGGGTCGTGGAGGTTCGTGACGACCGGCTCGTCGCCGCCCGGTGGGGTGGGTCCGTCATGGTCGAGGTCGCGTTGAGCGGCCCCGTCGTGGTGACGGTGCAACCGGGACTGTCGGCACCCGAGTCGCACGAGCACGGCTCGGGACCCGCGGCCGAGGCCGTCGAGGCCGCCCCGGCGGGACACCGGGACGCCGAGGTGGTCGAACTGCTCGGACCCGACGTCGCCACGATGGACCTGGCCGAGGCGCCCCGGCTGGTGGGTGGAGGAGCCGGACTGGATTCGCCCGAGCGGTTCGGGGAGCTGGCCGATCTGGCCGAGCTGATCGGCGCCGCCATGGGGGCGACGCGAGTGGTGACCGACCGGGGCTGGGTCGGTCACGAACGACAGATCGGGACGACGGGCGTGGTCGTGGACCCGTCGCTGTACCTGGCGTTCGGCATCTCCGGGGCGGTCCAGCACACCGCCGGACTGGGGGACCCGGACCACATCGTCAGCGTCAACACCGAGCCGCACTGCCCGATGATGTCGATGGCGGACCTGGCGATCGTCTCGGATGCGAACGCGACCGTCGTGGAGCTCCTCCGCCTGCTCCGGTCCGAGGGGGCGGCGGCATCGTGAGCGACTTCGACGCGATCGTCGTCGGCGCCGGCCCGGCGGGTTCGGCCGCCGCGCTCGAGCTGGCCCGCGCCGGCCGGTCGGTGTGCCTGCTGGAGCGGGGACCCACGCCGGGCTCCAAGAACATGTACGGCGGGGTGGTCTACGGGCGGATCCTGGACACGCTCGTCCCCGGGTGGTGGGAGCAGGTGCCCGTCCAGCGGTGGGTCACGCGGCGCAGCACCATGCTGATCCACGATGACCGGGCGCTGACGGTCGACTTCCGCCATCCCGGGTGGGGCGCGGCTCCGTTCAACGGTGCGACCACGTTCCGACCCGACTTCGACGCCTGGCTCGCCGGACTGGCGGTCGATGCTGGGGCGTCGCTGGTGTGCTCGACCACGGCCACCGGCCTGATCCGCGAGGGTGGCCGCGTCGTCGGCGTCCGCACCGACCGGCCCGACGGCGACCTCCGGGCACCGGTGGTCATCGCCTGCGACGGGGTGAACTCGTTCCTGGCCAAGGAGGCGGGGATGTACCCGCACACCGACGCCGCGAACTTCACCGTGGGGGTGAAGGAGACCATCTCGTTGCCCCGTGAGGTGATCGACGAGCGGTTCGGCGTCCGCGGTGAGGAGGGCGTGGACATCGAGATCCTGGGCTGCACCGGCGACGTGCCGGGGGGAGGGTTCGTCTACACGAACGCCACGTCGGTCGCCGTGGGACTGGTGCTGTCGCTCCCGGCGCTGGCGGCGGGCGGCGACCGTCCCGAGGAGCTGCTCCGCCGCCTGAAGGCGCACCCGGCGATCGCCCCGCTCGTGGATGGCGGCGAGGTGCTCGAGTACTCGGCCCACGTGATCCCGGAGGCGGGCTACGAGATGATGCCCGAGCTCGTCGGCGACGGGATCCTGGTCGCCGGTGACGCCGCCGCCATGTGCCTGGCCGCCGGCATCTGGCTGGAGGGTGTGAACTTCGCGATCGGCTCCGGCGCGGCCGCCGGGCGGGCGGCGGCGCAGTGCATCGCCCGCAACGACACGTCGGCCGCTGCGCTGGCGGCCTACCGGCGGGCGCTCGAGTCGTCGTTCGTCCTGGCCGATCACCGCAAGCTGCGGGCGGCACCCCACCTGGTCATGGGCGACCTGGCCCAGCGTGGCCTGCCGGCGGTCGCGTGCGGGGTGATGGAGGACCTGTTCACCGTCCGGAACCCCGAGCCCAAGCCGGGTGTCCGGCGGATCGTGCGGACGCAGATGCGGCGGCACGGGGTGCGGGCCCGGGACGCCGTCCGGGAGGGCCTGCGTGCGCTCCGGGCGTTCGGGTGAGCGATGCTGGAGCGACCGTGACCGACTCGACCTACCCCGAGATCAGCTTCGAGGCCCGGATGGCCACTGTCGAGTTCCGCGTCGACGCGGACCGGGCCCACATCACCGTGGACGACACGGTCTGTCGTGACTGCACGACCCGGGGGTGCATCACGGCGTGCCCGGCGAACCTGTTCGTGCCCACGGCGGCCGGCGGGATCCTGTTCAACTACGAGCAGTGCTTCGAGTGTGGGACCTGCTACCTCGTGTGCAACGAGGAGGGCGCGATCTCCTGGACCTACCCCGAGGGTGGGCACGGGGTCGTGTTCCACCGGAGCTGAGCGGTCGTGATCGTCGCCGCGTGCGTGAAGCTGGTCGACCTGCGCCCCGGGGTGGATCGACTCACCGGTGCCGTCACGCCGTCGACGACCCTCGGGTGCTCGGCGGCCGACCGGGCGGCGGTGGAGCTGGCGCTGCAGTTGGCGGACTCGTGGTCCGCCGAGAGCGTGGTCGTCTGCTGCGGCCCGGACCGGGCGGACCCGGTGCTGCGGGAGTTCGCTGCGGCCGGGGTCGATCGACTCGTCCGCATCGACGCCACGGGTGCGCCGGACAGCGCCGACGTGGCCGGTCTGCTCGCCACCACCCTGGCCGGGCTCGGTGCCGACGTGGTCGTCTGCGGGGACCACTCCCTCGACCGCGGGTCGGGCTCGGTCCCGGCCTTCGTGGCCGGAGCGCTCGGTGCCGCCCAGGCCCTCGGACTCGTCGAGGTCGGCACCGAGGGGCCCGGAACGCTGCGGGCCACCCGGCGCCTCGACGGCGGTCGTCGCGAACGGCTCGTCGTGGATGCCCCGAGCGTGGTCTCGGTGGAGGGCTCGGTGGCGGAGCTGCGCCGGGCCTCGCTCGCCGCGACCCTGCGGGCGGGTGACGTCCCGGTGGAGGTCGTGGCCGCTCCCGGCCTGGTCGTCCCGCCAACGGTGACGACGCGGCCGTGGGTGCCTCCCACCCGGGTCCAACCGCCCCCGCAGGGGACCGCCGCCCTGGAGCGGGTGGTGGAACTGACCGGGGCGATGGTCGAGCGGACGCCGCCGCGCACCGTCGAGCTCCCCCCGGACCGGGCGGCGGCGCTGATCGTCGAGCAGCTCCGGGCCTGGGGCTACCTGGAGGCCGTACCGTCGGAACCGGCGACCGACGGGTGAACGACCTGGCGGCCATGACCTGGCCGGAGGTGCCGACGGGTGCGGTGCTGGTGGTCCCGCTGGGCAGCTGCGAGCAGCACGGGCCGCACCTCCCGCTCGACACCGACACCCGGATCGCCGTGGCGCTCGCCGCCGGACTCGCCGAGCGGGAGCCGGACCTGGTCGTGTCGCCGGCGGTGACGATCGGTGCATCCGGCGAGCACCAGGGGTTCCCGGGCACGCTGTCGATCGGCACCGCGGCGCTGGAGTCGGTCCTGGTCGAACTGGTCCGGTCCGCGTTGCCGCCTCCCGGGGCGGCGCGACCGCGGCCGTTCTCGGGGGTGGTCCTGGTGAACGGCCACGGTGGCAACGTCGAGGCCACGACCCGGGCGGCGGCGCGACTTCGCCGCGAGGGTCGCGACGTCCTGGTCTGGCATCCCCGTGTGCCCGATGGCGACTCGCACGCCGGTCGCACCGAGACCTCGGTGCTGTTGCACCTGCACCCCGAGGTGGTCCGGGTCGACCGTGCCGTCCCGGGGTCCACGGCCCGGTGGCGCGAGATCCGCGAGGTCGTCGAGGCCGATGGGCTGGCCGAGGTCAGCCCGACGGGTGTGCTCGGTGATCCGACGCCGGCCTCGGCGGAGGAGGGCGAGCGGATCGTCGCCATGCTCGTCGATGACCTGGCGGGCGCAGTGCAGGCCTGGCGTGCGACGCTGTCGGACGTGGAATCGCCTGCCGACCCGTCGGCGTCTCGTTCGGGAGCGCCGACGTGACCGCCCCCGTCGCCCTGGTCACCGGCGGCGCCCGAGGCATCGGCGCCGCAGTGTGCCGTCGGCTGTCGGCGAGCGGTCACCGGGTCGTCGTCGTGGACTGCTGCGAGGACCTGGCGCGGCTCGACTACCCACTCGCCACGCTCGCCGACCTCGAGGCGACGGTCGACGCGTGCGGCCCGGACGCCGAGGGCGTGGTCTGCGACGTGCGGGACGGCGAGGCGCTGGCGCAGGTCGTGGCCGACCTGGACCGCCTCGACGTCGTGGTCGCCGCCGCCGGGGTGGTGTGGGGCGGGGTGCCGCTCTGGGAGACGCCGGACGCCGTCTGGGACGTGCTGGTGGACGTCAACGCCCGGGGCGTGTTCAACACGGTGCGGGCCGCCGTGCCGGCCCTGTTGGAGCGTCCGGCACCCCGGTCGGGTCGCATCGTCGCCGTCGCTTCGGCGGCGTCGAGCCGTGGGCTCCTGCACCTGGGCGCCTACAGCGCGGCCAAGCATGCCGTCGTCGGGCTGGTCCGGAGCCTGGCGGCGGACCTGGCCGACAGCGGCGTGACGGTCAACGCGGTCGCCCCCGGATCGACCGACACCGAGATCCTGGCGGCGTCGGCCGCCGTCTACGACCTGGACGCACCGTCCGACTTCGCTTCGCACCACCCGATCGGCCGACTGATCGACCCCGATGAGGTCGCCGCGGCGGTGGCGTGGCTGTGCGATCCGTCGGCCTCGGGCGTCACCGGCGCCGTGCTCGCCGTCGACGGCGGCATGACCGCGGTCTGAACCGCCGTCGCCGTGCGCTACCGGCCCGATCCGTCGACCCGGCTCCTCCCGGACGGACGGACGTTGATCGGCGGGTCCCCGCTGCGTCTCTTCCGCCTGACCGCCGGCGGTGGCCGGTGGTTCCAGTCCCTGGTCGGGGGCGAGGACCTCGATGTCCCCGGGCCGCGTGGTCCCGAGGGGTCCGCCGGGGTCGGCGGCGCGCTGCTCCGACGGTTGCTCGACGCCGGTGCCGTCCACCCCGATCCCCGCAGCGGACCGGTTGACCAGGTAGCCGGTGGGGCCCCACCGGCCTGCACCGTCGTCGTGCCCGTCCGTGACCGCCCGGAGCAGTTGGCGTCACTGCTGGAGTCGATCGACCGGGCCGGCGGCGTGGCCGAGGTGGTGGTGGTGGACGACGGCTCGCTCGACGCTGCGGCGCACGAGCAGGTCGCCGAACGGTTCGGGGCCTCGTACCTGCGTCTGGAACGCTCCCGGGGGCCGGCGGCCGCGCGCGACGCCGGGATCCGGCTCGCCGGTCACGAGGTGGTGGTCCTCGTTGACTCCGACGTCGTGGTGACGGTCGGCTGGCTCGAACCGCTGCTCGCGCACCTCGCCGACCCGGTGGTCGCAGCGGTGGCCGCACGGGTCCGCACCGCAGCCGACCCGGCCGGTTCGGGGCGCCTCGCCGGGTACGAGTCCCGGCGCTCACCGCTCGATCTGGGTGATGTCCCGGCCCCGGTGGCAGCCGGCACCCGGGTCGCATACGTCCCGGCGGCGGCCCTCCTGTTGCGGCGGGCGGCCTACCTGGACGTCGGCGGCTTCGATGTGGAGCTCCGCTTCGGGGAGGACGTCGACCTGGAGTGGCGACTCGCCGATCGTGGCTGGACCGTCCGGTACGAGCCGGCGTCGGTCGTGTTCCACCCGCCCCGGCCCGACGTGGGGAAGTGGCTCCGCCAGCGGTTCGAGTACGGCACGGCCGCCGCGGCCCTGGACCGCCGGCACCCCGGTTCGGTCGCGCCCTGGCGGGCCTCCCGCTGGAGCCTCCTGGTGTGGCTCCTCGTCCTGGCGGGGCACCCGGGCGCAGCCCTGCTGGTGGCCGGAGGGACCGGGGCCGCGCTGGCGCGTCGACTGGACGACCTTCCGGCGTCGGAGGCGGTCGCCATGGTGGGCCGCGGGCACCTGGCCGCCGGCCGCTCCCTCGCCGGGGCGCTGGTCCGGACCTGGTGGCCCCTGGTGCTGGTCGGCTCCTGCTGCTCGCGACGGATCCGGAGGGCCGGGGCCCTGGCGCTGGTCGTGGCGGTGCTCGATCGCTCCCGATCCGCCGGAGCGGGAGGTTCCCCGACCGACCTCCCGCTCGGGGTGCTGGACGACATGGCGTACGGTGCCGGTGTGTGGTGGGGCTGTGTTCGGCACCGACGCTGGGGTCCGCTGGTCCCGACGCTCGACCCGTGACCGGAACCGGGCGGGGCCCGGGCCGGACGTCACACCGGAGGGAACTCAGGTCCCGGGCCGGGGATGTCGATGAACCCTCGGCAGGTCCGGACGGTCCGGGCAGGCCGAGGACCGAGATGCACCAACGACTCGCCGCCGCAGTCCTCCTCATCGCCGGGTTCGCGGTCGTCGCCCCGCACGGCATCGTCGACGAGGCCGGCGCCGACGCACCGGCGGAGGTCCCGCCGATGGCCTCCGCCGTCCAGCCCCGGTTCACCCAGTCCTGGTCGCAGCAGATCACGGCCGGTCAGGCCGTCAGCACCTCGTCGCCGGTCCTGGTCGACAACGGGGGTGACCCGTTCGTCGTCGCCGCCGAGGTGACCGGCCGGCTCCGGGCCTTCGACCTGGACAACGGCGCTCCACGGTGGGGCTGGTCGTCGGCGTCCACGGGGTTCGAACCGACCCGTGCCCCCCTGTCCTCGGACGGCTCGAACGTGTACGTGCCGGTCGCCCAGGACGGTCACACCCGCTACCCCCGCTACCTGAAGTTCGACGCCGCCGGCCGAAGGGAGTGGGACTCCAACCCGACGACCAACCTGCAGGGTGCGGGCTTCATGCTCTCGGGCATGACGCTCGCCCGGGTGGGCGGCCAGTGGCAGGGCTTCGCCGGGTCGTCCTCCATGCAGGTCCACTCGGTCAACGCCGCGACCGGGGCCCAGAACTGGGGCTTCTTCAACGCCGACTCGACGATGGCCACACCGGCGGTGGCCGACCTCTACGGCATCGGCACGCCGCAGGTGGTGTTCTCCTCCGACACGAGCGCTTCCGGTGTGCCCGGTGATCGCAACGGCGGGATCCTCCGGGTTCTGACCGCCGACGGCAAGCAGGTGTGCAGCGCGACGCAGTTCGCGAACGGCGACACCTACCGGGTGTCGGGGTACAACAACTCGACCCCGGCGATCGCCCAGGTCGACGGTCGGCCGGTGATCGCGTTCGGTTCCACCGGGCCGGTGCAGTTCGGCGGGGGAGCCAACCAGGTGCTCGGCTACGACGCCGCGTGCCGGCCGCTCTGGGCGTCGCCGGCACTGGCCGGCCACGTCGACACGGCGGTGTCGTTCGCCGACCTGACCGGTGGCGGCCGTCCCAGTGTGCTGGCCGTCGTCGGGGTCGCCGACGGTGGGACCACCTACCCGAGGGTCTATGCACTGGACCCGTCGACCGGCGCGATCCAGCGGGACTCGGGGACGTCGTTGCGTTCCTACGGTGCGCTCATCGCCTTCACGACCGGCACGTCGATCACGACGGCCGACGTCGACGGCGACGGTGGTCAGGACCTGTTCGTCCCCGCCCGTCAAGGGGGCCTGGTGGTGCTCGACGGCTCCACCTTCGGCGTGATCACGACGATCCCCACCGACGTCGTGCTCCAGAACACCCCGATCGTGACGGCCACGCCGACCGGTGTGCGCGTCACCGTCGCCGGGTACAACGGGCTGGGTTCCCGGGTCAGCTCCTACGTGTCCAACACGGGGTCGCTCGGCCAGCGCGGCTGGCACCACTTCGGGTCGAACCCGCAGTTGACCGGAGTGCTGGGGTCGGTGAGCGGCCCGCAACGGGACCTGCTCGAGGGCCAGACGCTCGCCGGCGGCGGCTCGCTCGCCCATGCGGGTGCGACGCTGGTCATGCAGACCGACGGCAACCTGGTCGCACGGGCTCCCGGCGGGGCCGTCCGCTGGGCCAGCGGGACCAACGTGCCGGGATCCCGCATGGTGCTGGGCGTCGACGGCGACATCGAGATCTGGTCCCCGGGGAACGTCAGGCTCTGGCGGTCCGGTGTGGGTCTGGGCGGCGTGGAACGGCTGGTGCTGGACGCCGATGGTTCGTTCCGGGTGGTCTCCGGCTACTGGGGGCCCGGACGGCAGCTGTCGCAGTACACGACGATCTGGGTCTCGAACGGTGCGCAGCCGATCGTCGACGGGCTCTGGTACGGCCAGGTGCTCCCGGCGGGCCGCGCCCTGTTCTCGGCCGACCGCAGCCACGAGCTGCTCATGCAGACCGACGGCAACCTGGTGCTGTACCGGCGCCGCGACTCCCGCGTGGTGTGGACCTCCGGGACACTGCATCCGTCGGGCCGGGCCGAACTGGCGATGGGTCAGTTCGGCGAGCTCGTCGTCCGGGTACCGGGCGGGCCGATGCTCCGGGACTTCGGCACCGGGTTCAAGGGGGCGGATCGTCTGACGGTCCGCAACGACGGCCGGTTGACGGTCACCTCGCCGTACGGTCCGACCCTGTGGGAGTCGGCGCCGCGGGTGAAGTGACCGGCACCCGCCGCTGCACGTCTCAGCAGTCGGGGTCCTGCAGGAATCGGTCCTCGTCGCAGAACCCGTCGGGCGGATCCGAGTTCAGGTCGTCGGGGTCGAAGCTGCCGGAGCAGTCGGGGTCCTGGAGGTACCGACCCTGATCGCAGAACCCGTCGGAGGGGTCCGAGTTGATCTCCGAGAGGTCGCCCGAGGAGTCGGCCAGGACGAACACCGCCAGCACGAAGGCGATCGAGGCCAGGATCGCCAGGGCGCCGGTGACGATGCCGCCGATGGCGAGTCCGCGACCGCCCCGGTCGGGCTGCTTGGCGGCCGTGCTGAGGCCCACGAGACCGAGTACGACGGCTGCGATCCCGACCAGGGCTCCCAGTCCGCACAACCAGAAGGTCGCCAGACCGACGATCCCGCAGACCAGCGAGCCGATCGCGAGGCCGTTCGACCCGGCCGACGGGCTCGGAGGAGCGGGTGGCGGCGCGTACCCACCGGGCGGGGGAGCGAAGGACCCGGGCGGGCCGGGTGGGGGTGGCGTGAAGCCGCCGGGTGGGGGTGTGGTCGGTGGGCCGGGTGGGGGTGTGGTCGGCGGGCCGGGTGGGGGTGCGGTCGGTGGGCCGGCGGGAAGGGTCGGGTCGTCGCGGCCGGGGATGGGTGGCAGGTCGGTCACGTCGTCACCTCTGGATCCCGGGCCGCCCGGCCCGATGGCCTGAGCGTAGGCCCGCTGTCGGGGGTGCTGCGGTAGTCGGGCGCGTCGACCGTGGTCGCCTGTCTAGGGTGGCCACGCCGCTGCAGCGCGCAGTCGGGATCAGGAGGTCCGTCGTGCCGTTCGACGAGTTCGACAAGCTGGGGCCGCTCCGGGGCCTCGTGGGGACCTGGGAGGGCGAGGGTGGAGTGGACTTCTCGTTCCACCACGCCGAGCAGGAATCAGCCGAGACCGTGTACCGGGAGCGCCTGACGTTCAGCCCGTTCGGCCCGGTGGACAACGGCGACCAGCACCTCTACGGATTGGACTACCGCATGGCGGCCTGGCGTGGCGACGAGGAGGACCCGTTCCACACCGAGATCGGCTACTGGCTCTGGTGTGCGGACTCCGGCACGGTCATGCGGGGGTTCATGGTGCCCCGGGGGACGGTGGTCCTGGCGGCCGCGACCACGTCGGCCGACAGTCGGGAGTTCACGCTGCGGGCCGAGGCCGGCGATCCGGTCTACGGGATCATCGAGAACCGGTACCTGTCGCAGCGCGCGTCGACGGTCTCGTACGAGTGCACGGTGCGCATCGGTGACGACGAGTTCTCCTACGACGAGGACACCGTCCTCCGGATGGCCGAGTTCGACGACCTGTTCCACCACACCGACCGCAACGTCCTGCGTCGAGTGGATGCCTGATCGCTCCGTCCCGCCGCTCCAGCCGGTCCCAGTCGGGGTGACTTCGCCAGAAACTGGAACCTGTTCTAGTCTGTGCCCGCAGGCCGGACCTCGGGGGTGACAGTGGCTGCAGACGAGATGGACGGCGCCGACAGCAGCGAGTTGCTGCGGGCGCCACTGGTGATCGAGTACCCGTTCAACCGCACGACGGGGCCGGTCGTGGGCGCGTTCGTCACGGCGCTGCGCAACCGCACGGTGCTGGGGATCCGCGACACCAGCGGGCGGGTGGTGTGTCCGCCGGTCGAGTACGACCCCCGAACCGGGGCGCCGCTCGAGGAGCTCGTCGAGGTGGGCGACGCCGGCGAGATCACCTCGTGGAGCTGGGTGCCCGAGGTGCGCGAGGGCCAGCCGCTGCAGACGCCGCACGCGCTCGCGCTGATCCGGCTCGATGGGGCGGACACCTCGCTGCTCCACGTGGTGGATGCTCCCGGCCCGGATTCGGTCGCCACCGGGGCGAGGGTGCGGATCCGGTGGGCCGATGAGCCCACGGGGGCGATCACCGACATCGAGTGCTTCGAACTGGACGGAGGAGCATCGTGAGCATCGATCCGAGCGAGGACCGCAGCGTCTCGACGCTGCCCGAGGGTCTCTGGACCCAGCCGGTGCCGAGCGTGCCGGTCGACCTGGGCGACGATCCCGTCCAGCGTCAGGTCGTCCCGGCCTCCATGCGTTACGACTACTCGCCCGGGCTCGCCACCTCGCGGTTCCTGCGGGGGCTCGCCGAGAAGCGGATCCTGGGCGAGCGCTGCCCGGAGACGGGTGAGGTGTACGTGCCACCACGGGGTGTCTCACCGGTGTCGGGCCTGCGGACCACCGAGCAGGTCGAGGTGGGACCGAAGGCGACGATCACCTCGTTCTGCGTGGTCCACATCGGTTTCGGTGTGAATGCGCCCCCCACGCCGTTCGTCTCGGCGCTCTTCCTCCCCGACGGTGCGGCGGTGTCCCTCTACGGGACCATGGGCGAGATCGCCCACGACGAGGTCCGCATCGGGATGCGTGTCGAGCCGGTCTGGGTCGACGACGCAGACCTGACCACGAGCATGGAGAACATCCGCTACTGGCGGCCGATCGACGAGCCGGACGTGCCCGCCGAGCAGCTGAAGGGACACATGTGATGCGGGACGTCGCCATCGTCAGCGTGGCCCAGAGCCGGCACCGCCGGGCGGCCACCGAGCTCAACGAGGTCGAGATGATCCAGCCGGTGATCCGGCAGGCCCTCGACCAGATCGGTGCGTCCATCGCGGACATCGGCTTCACCTGCTCGGGCAGCTCGGACTACCTCGCCGGACAGGCGTTCAGCTTCGTGATGACGCTGGACGCGGTCGGCGCCTGGCCACCGATCATGGAGAGCCACGTCGAGATGGACGGCGCCTGGGCGCTGTACGAGGCCTGGCTGAAGATCCAGACGGGTGCTGCCGACACGGCGCTGGTCTACAGCTACTCCAAGGCGTCGCCGGGCGACCTGCCCCGGGTGATGAGCCGGATGCTCGACCCGTACTACGTGGGGCCGCTGTGGCCGGACTCGGTGGCGTACGCCGGCCTGCAGGCCCGGGCGATGCTCGACGCCGGTGCGATCACCGAACGGCAGATGGCCGAGGTCGCCCACCGCAACCGTGAGGCCGCCCGTTCCAACCCCCACGCCCAGGTCGTCGGCTCGGCGTCGGTGGACGAGCTGCTCGCGGCGCCGATGCTGTCGGACCCCTTGCGGGTCCACGACTGCCCGCCCATCTCGGACGGCGGGGTGGCCGTCGTGCTGGCCGCAGGCGACCGGGCCCGGGCCTGGGTGGACCGCCCGGCCTGGATCCGCGGCATCGACCACCGGATCGACGGTCACCAGATCGGGGCGCGCGACCTGACGACGGCTCCGTCGGTGGCCATCGCCGCACAGCACGCCGGTGTGGAGGGCACCTTCGACGTCGCCGAGGTCCACGCCCCGTTCACCCACCAGGAGCAACTCGTGCTCGACGGACTCGGCCTGGATGACGGAGTGCAACTCAACCCGTCCGGTGGTGCGCTCGCCGCCAACCCGATGATGGCCGCCGGGCTGATCCGGCTCGGCGAGGTGGCCACGCGGATCATGGATGGCTCGGTCGGGCGGGGCGTGGCCCATGCGACCGCCGGACACCTGCTCCAGCAGAACCTGGTGTGCGTCCTCGAGGGAGGAGACTGATGGCAGGCAATCGTGTGGCCGTGGTCGGCGTCGGCCAGACCAAGTACGCAGCCGTCCGCGGAGATGTGTCCCTGCCCGGACTGCTCCGCGAGGCGGTGTTCCGGGCGCTCGACGACGCCCACCTGACGATGG
>SXGS01058450.1_pt1 | contig 43659 bp, 35 predicted proteins | sample 3174681 | NCBI WGS metagenome assembly SXGS01 (sample SAMN11356861, study PRJNA531348) | freshwater metagenome | isolation source: freshwater sample F1-80 | place: China: Fuxian Lake, Yuxi | collected 2017-12-25 | reverse complement strand
CACTCACGTCTTTTAGAAAGAGCTGCCAAATTAAGTGATGCATTAGGGGAAGGAAGTATGACTGCTCTTCCAATTGTTGAAACTCAAGAAGGTGACGTTTCTGCTTACATTCCAACAAATGTTATTTCAATTACAGATGGTCAGATTTTCTTAGAATCAAATCTGTTTAATTCAGGAATACGTCCTGCAATCAACGTGGGTATTTCGGTATCTCGTGTGGGAGGAAATGCTCAAATTAAGTCTATGAAGCGTGTTGCAGGAACATTAAAACTAGATCAAGCACAATACCGCGAATTGGAAGCATTTTCTAAATTTGGTTCAGACCTTGATGCTGCGACCAAATCTGTGTTAGAAAAAGGAGCACGCAATGTTGAAATTCTGAAGCAACCCCAATACAGTCCTGTGTCAGTCGAAAAACAAATTGCCATTATCTACCTTGGAACTTCAAATTTATTGCGCAACATTCCCGTTGGAAAAATTCGTGAATTTGAAGAGGCGTATTTGGAATATCTTGAATCAAAACACAAAAAAACATTGGACTCTATGCGCAAAGGAGTGATAGATGATGAAGTAAAAGCAGTATTGAATGCTGCGTGTATTGAATTCGAAAAGAATTATACAGCTTAACCCCCATATAATGGCGAATCAGAAGGAAATTCGGGCTAGAATAGCATCCACAATTAGTACCCAGCAAATTACCAAGGCGATGAAATTGGTGAGTGCTACTAAATTGCGAAAAGCCAGTGATTCTATCGTTCGCATGCGTCCTTACGCAGAAAAATTGCAAGGCATAATGGGCAATTTACAAGAAAGTAGCGACGATCCACTGTTGGCAGGTTATTTCAAATCGCGTGAAGCAAAGAAGGTTTTGTTATTGGTTGTAACGAGTGATCGTGGTTTGTGTGGGGCTTTTAATGCCAATGTTGTTAAGCGGGTTAGGATGCTCATCCAGGACAATTATGCCCCGGCCAATCTAACTGGCAGTGTAACCATGATGTGTATTGGGAAAAAAGGAGGTGAGGCATTGAAACGATTGGGGATTGAGGTCAATCTTGAGATGGCCAATTTGTCGCAAACCCTGTCTGCAGAAACAGCATTTAAAGCCATGCAATCGGTTATTGATACATTTTTATTGGGAGAGTATGATAGGGTAGAGGTGGTTTACAATAAATTTAAGAATGCGGCTACCCAAATTTTGGTCAACGAACAGTTGTTGCCCATTGCTCCCATGAAAGAAAAAACAACTCAAAAAAGTTCTGATTATATTTTTGAGCCTGGTAAGGTGGAAATATTACAAGATTTAATTCCCCGCAGTGTAAAAACACTTTTTTACCGTTCTTTATTAGATTCTCTTGCTTCTGAACACGGTGCTCGAATGGTTGCAATGGATAAAGCTACTGAAAATGCCGGGGAGTTATTGCGTGATCTACGATTGGCCTATAATCAAGCGCGACAAGCAGCCATTACCCGTGAAATTTCTGAGATTGTAGGTGGCGTCGCTGCGCTTGAAGGTTGATTAATCTTCTCTCTTTACCTGGATATAGCGGTGTGTCGCTTTGATTTTGCCTATCAATTGTTCCAAATGGGGTAAATCATAAATCATTAATTCAATACGACCTCCAAATGTGCCATCTTCATTGGATACAATATTTATACTTTTCATATTTACTTCCATATCCCTTGAAATTATATCTGCAATTCTGCTTATAATACCAATATCGTCAATTCCTTTTACGGCGATGGATGTTTCAAAGGATTTTTGGTAGCCATCGTTTTGCCATCCTGCAGAGATAATTCGATATCCGTATTGACTCATTAATCGCGTAGCTCCAGGGCAAGTCGTACGGTGAATTTTTATGCCTTCACCCACTGTTATAAAACCAAAAATAGAGTCTCCGGGCAGGGGATTACAGCATTTTGACAATGTATACGGGAGTTCGTGATCTTCTCCTATGACGACATGATCTGTATTTTTTTTGGCCTTCAACCGAGGATTTTCGTTATCAATTTTCGGATTTTCAATTGTTTCCAATGGCAAGATTTTTTTTGTGATGATTAAAAACAACAATTCTCTATTCAACCTTATCTGACCCTCAGCAACGGCATGAAAGAATTCAGCTAAAACTGCATATTTGAAATGGGATATCAATTTTTTGATATTGCTATCATTAAAATTGAGTTGGTGTTTTCGAAACATTCTTTCGACAAGTAATTTGCCTTGGTTGGCCTTTTGCGTGCGTTCTACTTTGAGTGCCTCCCTAATTTTTGACTTCGCACTGGCAGTTGTTACCACTTCTAACCAATCACGGGTAACCCGATTTTTGATGGTTGTGAGAATTTCAACAATATCACCATTTTTTAAAATACTTTTGATGGAAACCAGTTTATTATTCACTTTCGCACCAATGGTTCTATTTCCAATTTCGGTGTGAATGGAGTATGCAAAATCAAGAGCTGTAGATCCAATGGGAAGTCCTTTTACATCTCCTTTTGGGGTAAATATGTGTATCTCTTCACCCAACAAACTGTTCCGAAATTCGCTTACCAAATCCATTGCTGATAGGTCGCTATTGGACAGTGTTTCTTTCACTGAGTCCAACCAATTTTCGAAGGCAGTATCTTGTGGCGTTGAAATAGATTGTTCAGCACCTGCTTTGTATCGCCAGTGAGCTGCTAGACCTCTTTCGGCAATATCTTCCATTCTTTTTGACCGAATCTGTACTTCAATCCACCGTCCTTTTGGCCCTAATACGGTTGTGTGTAATGCGCTATAGCCGTTGCTTTTGGGATGGCTGAGCCAGTCGCGCAATCGGTTGGTATGGGAGCGATACATATCAGAAATAATACTATACACTCTCCAGCAGTCTGTTTTTTCTAAATAAATTGGGCATCCCACAACAACCCGAATGGCAAAAGCATCATAGACTTCCTCAAAGGGAATTTGTTGCTTGTTCATTTTTTGGTAGATACTGTAGATACTTTTGGGACGGCCTTTAATTTCGATAATGTGCAAGCCAGACTTGTCTAATTCTATTTTTAAGGGATCGATAAATTCTTTGATATACCGTTGCCGTGTATTTTTTGTTTCTGCAAGTTTCTCTGATATTTCATGGTAAATGGCCAGATTTGTAAACTTTAAGGCAATGTCTTCCATTTCTGTTTTTACCGCGTTCAATCCAAGACGATAGGCTAAAGGTGCATAAATAAAAAGTGTTTCAGATGCAATTTTAAGTTTTGTGTTCTCGGAGACAGCGCCCAATGTGCGCATATTGTGAAGCCGATCACACAATTTAATGAGGATTACACGAAGGTCTTCTCCCAAGGTCAAAAGGATTTTTTTGAAATTTTCAGCTTGAATACTTTGATCCTTTTCTACGATTTCGAACACCGTTGAAATTTTTGTTAACCCATCTATAATAGAGGTAATTTTTGGTCCAAACCGATGCTCAATATCGTCCAAGGTAATGTCTGTGTCTTCAACCACGTCATGAAGAAGCGCGCAAACCACAGAGGTAACACCCAGACCCAATTCAGATACAGCGATTTCGGCAACGGCCAAGGGATGAAAAATATAAGGCTCACCACTTTTTCTTAGAGTTCCTTCATGTGCCCTGGCCGACATATCAAAGGCATCCCGAACCAATTTGATTTTCTCCGAAGACAAATTATTACCCAGACTGCGCAATAAATGCTTGTATCGTTTTAGCAATTCGCTGCGATATGCTTCATAGGTTGCGCCTTGTAATAATCCCATATACTTCGTATTTATTGGATGTGGCAAATGAGGGTACCCACAAGCCCTATATTCTTATTGCTTGAGTGCTGCGAAGTGCTTGAAGAATTGGGGAATGGTTTCAATTCCCTTGAAGTAATTAAAAATTCCGTAGTGTTCGTTTGGGCTGTGAATGGCATCAGAGTCTAAACCAAAACCCATCAGCACAGTTTTAGTCTGCAATTCTTTTTCAAATAATGCAACAATCGGGATACTTCCGCCCCCTCTGGTAGGGATTGGCTCTTTGCCAAAGGTTTCTTTCATGGCCATCGCTGCTGCTCTAAAGGGAACAGAATCTGTAGGGGTAAGAACAGGTTCGCCACCGTGGTGGGGGGTAACCTTAACCTTTACACCTTTTGGTGCAATGCTCTCGAAATAGTGTTGAAACATTTCGGTTATTTCAGAACTTATTTGATTGGGTACCAATCGCATAGATATTTTTGCATAGGCTTTGCTGGGCAAAACAGTTTTAGCCCCTTCACCAATATATCCGCCCCAAATGCCATTTACATCCAAGGTTGGCCGAATACCGGTTCTTTCAATGGTTGTGAAGCCTTTTTCACCCATTATATTCTCGATATCGAGGTGTTTTTTATAGTCTTCTAAATCAAAGGGAATTTTACCCATTGCTTCTCGATCGCTTTCAGAAACATCCAGAACTTTATCGTAGAAGCCTGGTATGGTAATACGGCGATTTTCGTCGTGCATTCCGGCGATCATGGAGCACAAAATATTAATAGGATTTGCAACAGCACCGCCATAAACCCCTGAATGTAAATCAATTCTGGGACCAGTAATCTCAACTTCAACATAACTCAATCCCCTCAATCCAACATCAATACTTGGCGTATCATTTGCGACAATACCTGTATCAGATATCAAAATTACATCGGCCCTTAGTTTATCCTTGTTATTTTTACAATAGGGCCCAAGATTATTGCTACCAACTTCTTCTTCACCTTCGATCATAAATTTGATATTGCACGACAAGGTATTTGTTTGCATCATGGTTTCAAATGCCTTTACATGCATGAATACTTGTCCTTTGTCATCGCATGCCCCCCTCGCATAAATTTTTCCATCCCGAATCGTGGGCTCAAAGGCAGGAGTTACCCACAATTCATCGGGTACACTTGGTTGAACATCATAATGTCCATATACCAAAACAGTTGGCAAACCTGGGTGGATGATTTTTTCACCATAAATAATTGGGTATCCAGCGGTCTCCTCAAGAAGAACATTGTCTGCACCTGCTTTGCGAAGGTAATCTGCTAGAACTTCAGCACATCGTCTAACATCACCAGCACGGGTTGAGTCGGCACTGATACTGGGTATACGCAATAAGTCAAACAATTCGCTTAAAAAACGATCTCGGTTGTGTTCTATATATTGATTCACTGACATACCCGCAATTTACGACGCATTTTTCGCACCACGCAAAAGATTTCTAGCAAAATATAGAAATAGCCTCACCGAAAATCCGTGAATACAAACAATGATACTTGGGTTGGTAAGCGCTTGTAGTATATTTGTAGCACATTAGAATTGGATAACGCAACGGCCATATCAATAGAGATGTTTAAACAACAAATGTTTCTGTGGGAATTTATCATTACAGCATTGGTTTTTGGGTCTGCTTTTTTTGTGTTAAAGGCCTATAATAAAAAGGAAGCACTTTCCAAAAAAAACAATAAAAAATTCAATACGGGTGTGAAAGAGTAGTGCAAACAAGTAGTGCAAACAAGTAGTGCAAACGTTTAGCGCAAACGTTTAGCGCAAACGAGTATCCAGCCAGTCGGTTTCCCGTGTTTCCCCCAAATCCTCCTATTTGTGGTCATTGCGCAAAGTTTTGATGGACAATGTTAGGCAAGTTTTGCAACCATAAGACCAGGCAAAAGCAGGTAAATATTCTTTAAACGGAGACCATTTTGATGGGTCCTTCGATAACCAATCGACCCAAGGTTTTGGCTTTCACATCTTCGATAGTTACCCCTGGAGCCAATTCGCGCAATTCAAACCCCCTGTCGGTAATATCAAATACCCCCAGCTCTGTGACTACTTTCTTTATGCAGGCCAAACCGGTGATTGGAAGTGTGCAACGGCTAAGCAGTTTACTTTCACCAGCCTTATTGGTGTGTTGCATTGCAACGATAATATTTTTGGCTGAGGCAACCAAATCCATGGCTCCACCCATACCTTTCACCATTTTGCCGGGAATTTTCCAATTGGCGATATCGCCATTGTCACTTACTTCCATGGCCCCCAGAACGGTCATGTCTATTTTGCCCGAACGAATCATTCCAAAACTCATCGCACCATCAAAAATACTGGCACCTTTCACCATGGTTACTGTTTGTTTTCCGGCATTAATTAAATCTGGATCTTCGTCTCCTTCGAATGGGAAGGGCCCCATGCCCAACAATCCATTTTCTGATTGTAAAATGACCTCCATACCCTCAGGAATATAGTTTGCTACCAATGTTGGAATACCAATGCCTAAATTTACATAGTAGCCGTCGCGTAATTCTTGAGCAATCCTTTTGGCGATTCCAAACTTGTCTAACATACAGTACAAAATTACATTTTTTGCCCCATTGGCAACGATAATCCTTTCAATAATGTTTGGGCATCCAGGTTTTTGGGATTAATCGCGATTGCTCGTTTTAAATATTGTTTTGCTCCCAAAGTATTGGAAAGTTTTAGGTATAATTCGGCAAGGTATAAACAGGCATTTTCAGAATCGGGATTGAGCAATAGGGTTTTTTCGAATTGTTTTTTGGACAATGCAAAATTTCCTTTTAAGTAATGGCATACCCCCAAATTAAGATTCGCTAGTTCATGTTTGGGTTGATGAGCGAGCAATTGGGTTAAACAAGAATAAGCCGCATCTATGTCTTTGTTGCGAATTTGGGCGTTGGCTTTTTCTATCGCAAAATCGCTGTTGAATGGCATTGCATCATTTGCCCTGGTATACCATGGCAAAGCCGATGAAAGATTTCCCATTTTGTCTTCTGATTTTCCAATTCGATAGGCGCTCCATGCATCTAGCGATTGCCTTGATAGATCAATGCCTTGTAACAAGGATTTTACAGCTTGATAATTTTGTTGGTTGTATAAATGTTGCAGTTGAACCAATGGGATTTCATTTGCTTGCGAAAATAATTCATCGGCTTTGTCTTTATAAATGGGCAAGGATTCAAATTTTTCGAACCAAGTAACATAGGCCTTGAACAATTGAACAGGACTGGGATTTTTACTATTTACACAATACAAGCCCGAAGATATAGGGGCATTTTTTGCAATACGTTTTGGCTTGGCTTGCAAATTTTCTTTTGATTTTAATACGCCTATCCATGGTCTTCGGATATAGTGGTCATGCACTGTTACGTGCGGTATATCTCTGGTGTCGCTGGCAGGCATATGGCATTGAACACAGGTTTTCCCCAGCCTTTGTTTGGCAGATAGTAAGCAATTCTCAAAATGACTTTGCTTGCTTTTTGTGTGATGACAACCTGTGCAACTCCCATTAAACTTGTCTTGATTTGTCTGGGTTACACTCAGGTGGGGATTGTGGCAGTTGATGCACGTGAAATTAATATTGGGGTTGTATTGGTTTAAATCTCCCGTATTAGAGCCTTTGAAACAAGCACTCATTTGAAATCGTTCTGCGTGTCCCGCCATCACAAATGGCGCATCACCTTGTAATGTGGGCATGTATATTTCAAAAATCGAATCTAGGTGCATACCGGGTTTGAAGTCGGTAAACTTTTTCCCTTCTTTTAAAATATTATTTCCCTGTAAATGGCAGCGCTGACAAATGTCGACTTGAAGCTTCCAAGGCAATCGTTTGGGATTTACAATGGTCCAATCGGTTTTTGTACGGGTATCAACTACAATACCTGCTTGTTTTTCGGCAACATGCAATGATCCGGGTCCATGGCAACGTTCACAATCAATACCCAATGGCAATCGCGTAAATATATTGACAGAACCTTCTTTTACCTGAGACATTCCGGTATGGCAACCCATACATTCAATATCGATTTTCCGATTAAATCGTGTATTTGTTAGCTCGTAGCCCGGTGGCAAATCCCAAATTCCTTTTTGGGTATAAAAAGTTAAGGGGGCCTGAAACAGGTGGCTGCCATCGGTCCAGAAATGGCTATTTGTATGGTGACCACTGCCAATGATATGGGTAATCTGTTCTATTCGGTTGTGGATGGTATCGGCAATTTTTAGGGAATTTCGGGTATTTGTCAAACGAAATTCTTGGATATAGAGTTTATTTTTTTGTAAAAAAGGGTAGTAGTAAAGGTTGTTTTTTGCATCATAAACAGGCTTCACATTCACAAAATTTGCCTTGCTATATTTTTTCTCAGCCAAATGAAAACTTTGCCCCATACCCGTATGAATAAATGTTTGGTGTTTGTCGGCATGGCAACCCTTGCATGCATCTATACCAACATATCGGACAGAATCATTCAGATTTAAAAATGTAGATACTTTGTCTGCCTCAGTATTTTTTGCACATTCGCTGAGAAAGAAAACCATAAAACCAAATCCGCACAATACAGTTACTGCCATACAAGCAGCGCGAGAAATCCCTATACGCAACCCCAATTTCATCTCCGACAAATTACGCTATATTTTATAGATTCTTCAACGGTTTTTGCCGGTAAAGGACCTAAACGAGTGAGAATAATTTTATGGGAGAATGAAAAACATTTTTTTAATCTCCAAATTGAGACTTCCAATCCAAAACTCCACCAATGAGGTTGCGAACATTGGTAAAACCTTGTTGAACCATAAACATTTTGGCAGTTCCACTTCGGGCCCCTGAGCGGCAGTGAACAATAATTTCCGCATTTTTTAATTCTTCCAATTCCCCTATCCTGGAAGGCAATTCCCCCAAAGAAATCAAACGTCCACCCAAATTAAATTCTGTATACTCATGCAGTTCTCGAACATCAATAAGGTTAATATTTTCTTTGTTCTGTATGCGTTTTTGTAATTCTATAACTGAAATATCTGGGTTCATAATTTAATAAAGTGAGTAAAGCGTTGTTTTTTTTGTTCATTCAATGAACGAATGATATAATGGCCGGGTTTCAAGTCTCCTACAAATATAGAACTCCCGGAGGGGCATTTCATGATCAACTTGCCACTAAAATCCCAAATTTCATGTTGCAAGATGGATCCAGAATTTGTTTGTATAAAGACTATGTCTTGACATGGGTTTGGAAAGATGCCAACCGTAAACTTGTCTATGGTACCGGTAGCGAAAGCATATTCTTTGCGATCTCCAAATAGCATACGAATCATGGGAGTTCCTTTGGCATCCATTCCTGCTTTCTCCCAGCTTCCCAATAGGTTAGAAAAAAGATGGGGATTTCCTTGTTCTGAATTCTGAAAGCGGTAATTGTTGTCATACCCAATGTTTAATACAAAAGGCATTTGTTGAATCCATCCCACATAATAGTTCCCTTTGCTCAAAAACAAGGTTGAATCAAAAAATATGTAAGAGAAACCGTTGACACTATCCATATAAAGGGGCTTGGATATGGGAAACTCATAGAGTAATTTGTCTTGATCATCAGGACGTCCCAATGGGCTGAGTGATTTCCAAATTCGAAGTTTAAAACTTCGACCACTTACATCTACCAGACTTTGGTTGAAATAGATAGAAAGGCCGCGCAACGAATCGTCTTTGAGGGTTTTAAATTCCATGGCAAATTGCCCTTTCAGATTCCCGAGATAGGCATAGTCTAGTCCGATGCCTCCTTCGGCACTTCCATCGTCATAGGCATACCAGGGCATGATTTTGTGGGATTTAGAAACAGAATTGTTGTTACTACTTGATTGGTAGGCATCGGGGGTATTGTCATTGCTTTGTGGGTCTACACTGAAAATATAATTGATATTTGGAGTGGATGTGCTCAGCGTGTCAAACAACAAGGAGGGGTATCTCTCCGTGGTATCGCCTTTTGCATTTAGGTTTCGACTACTGGTATTGAAGAGTTTCGAGTATATTTTTTTATTAAACTGGTTGAATATAGAAAGTTGAAATCTTGTTTGTACCGCTGTTTTTGCATTCAAATTGCGCACTAAAATTGCAGGTCCATTGCCCAAAATTTCTGCTTTTGCAAATTTATAATGACCAAATGGAATGTTGTTAAAATCCTTGAATAATCCGCACTCTACCGAGGCAATTCCTACGTCTTCAATATTAATTTCACCGGCTTTTCGATTTTTATCGATGCGCAAATAATCGATATTCCAATGGTTTAGATTTCCGGTTGCTTTGGTATAATTGACTATGCGAAACTGAAAGTCGGGTATCAGATAACGGTAATCTGCAATAGGGATAAAATATTCTACGAAATTGCCTACAAAACCCCCACCTACCGCCCAATTTCGAATCCAATTTCCTGAGTTTGTTTTGAAAAAAACAAGCAGTGAATCTTCCGATTCTGGGGCATCGCCAATGCCTTGTCGCTGTAAAAAAAAACTGAGATAGATTGAATCTTCGGGTTTGTAATTGACGGTTGAAATTCCCACATTTCGGTATTGCAGGTTGATGGGCTGAGAGCTCAGGCTATCAGCATATACCATTTCCCGTTTATCCAATGTTTGGTAGGGATTTCCATGAGCATTTAGGTGGTCAAAGGTAGCAACTCCAAAGTTTGGGGCTTTTTTTGGAAAAGTGTTGTTTACCCAAACAAGTTTATCCACCCATCTTTTGGCATCAGGGTAACCAGAAGTATTGGAGAAATCCTCAAAAAAAGGAAGACTTAGCGTGTCTGTTATTTTAAATGATATTTCATTTTCTGAATTTCCCTGAAGGGGTTTAATTTGCCTTATTGCAAATGGCTGAAGCCGAACTAATGGCTGAGCAAACATTGGGTATAACACACAGAATACCAAAGTGAAAACAATGGATTTCGCCTGCATTTGAATATGGATGTGTATTTTGGACAAAGGGGACTATTAATTGCTCAAATTAGACCTAAATACTACTAACGAAAAGCGCAAGATTTTATTTTGCAATACTGGGGTTTTACGGGGTGGTATTTACAAAAAACGAATTTGCACATAGAACCTACGCAGTGGTCTTAGTTGTTGTCAATTTCACTGTTGTCAATTTCTTCTGTGTCAATTTCTTCTGTGTCAATTTCACTGTTATCAATTTCTTCTATGTCAGTATCTTCCTGAAATTCTTTTTTTGTAGTCAAGACAGTAATGTCAATTAGACTTCCTTTTGAAATTTTCTGACCGGGCTCAATGATTTGCCCCCGTATTCGTTGCGCGACTACCAAATTATTCTCCTCTTCTGAAAATTGATAAACCACTTCACCCAATACCAAACCCGCATTTTTAATAAGGGCTTTTGCCAAATTAAAGCTGCAATCCGTAAGTTTAGGCATAGGAACTCGGGGGCTTGAGAGTGCATTTACGGTTAGATAAATCGATCGGTTTGTTTTAACGAATTCAAAAGCTTCGGGAAATTGTTTAACAATGCAACCAGGTTTGGTATTTGGAAGATAAACCGTGTCAATGATTTTCATTCGAAGATTAAGTTCGGCCACTTTGGCTTCAGCTTCAAAAGGTTTCAGTGAGACGAGGTTTGGAACCTGAATGGTCTCGCCATGATGTGTATAGAAACCAAGGCTATAAAATATTAAAGCAGTTACGAGTGCAATAAGCAATCCCCCCAAACCAATATTGTAGAGCCAATTTTTCACAAATTCCTATTTTCTCCAAATTTCAGTATTTCGCGGATAAATTCAAAAGGCTTATATCCAAAGATTGCTGCTTGGTGATAGATACAAGTGGCAGGAGTCATTCCAGGCAATGAATTGACTTCAATAATCACAGTTTCGACCTTGCCATTTTCAAATATTCTTACAAAGGCATCAATTCGGCAGTAACCGGTTACGTCCAATGCTTTGGCGACGGATTCTAGCGTTTTTCGGACTTCTCCACTGATGCGCATTTGTTCTTTGGGATTTTGGGAAAACCGAGAAGGGGTTAAATTTTGGCCTTGTCCTGCCAAGAATTTTTCTTCTAATGACAATATTGCACTTTCTGCCAAGGATTCTGAGGGTTCAAAAATTTCATAATAAATTTCGCCTTGAGGATTTGTATGGGTGAGCATGCCACAGGTTACCTCTAAAAAATGCGCGCCACCAGATTTCTGAATAAACTCCTCGATAAGCAATTCTGATTTCTGGGGTAATTCGTCTTCGATGCGAATATTCAATGCTTCACAGTCCAATTCAGTGGGTTTGTCACTTTCTCTAAACAAGGCCTTCATAAACCAATTAAGTTCTGAAGCAGAGGAGATTTTCCGCACTGCCGCACTGCACCCGTCATCTGCAGGTTTGGCAATCAAGGGAAGACCAAATTGTTGGCAAATTGATTCTGCAAGTGATTCTCCATCCTCAAGCCAGTCAGTTTTATAGACCATTGCATGTTTTGCCACCATAAAACCCAGTTTGTGCAATATCTTATTGGTTTCAAATTTATTGATGGTTATCGCTGATGAATGACTCAGGCTTCCGTTGAAGTAAAGGTTTAATCGTGCCAGGTCTTTTTGAAGTGTTCCGTCTTCGCCAGGCCTTCCGTGAAGCGCAATGAAAACACCCTCACATAAATTGGGCAATGATTCGATATAAATCTCTTCTGGATTGTATACAATTTCTCCTTGCACAAAATTACCTGTGAAGGATTCGCTTTCTTTTCTTATGTCAACCAAACTGAGATTTTCTTGTGGGTGTAGTATTTTATCTCGTATATCATCAGCATTGTCTTTGAGCATCATATTGAGTGGAAGTCGAAACAAACGATACCCTTGGCTATTGCCTGTCAAGAAAATTGGAATGGGCTCAAATTCAATACTACTGCTTAGTTTTTCATAGATATTTCGTCCACTTTCCATCGAAATATGTCTTTCAAAACTATAGCCACCCATAATTATGGCGATCTTTTTTTTGGCAGATGAATGGGTTGAAGCCATTTTTTGAATGGTTTCGCTGCGCTTGAGTAATTCGATGTGGTGATTTCCTTTTGGATGATTCCGAATTCGCGCACGCAAGGAGTTAAAGTAAATCAATGCAAGAAAAGCGCTGGGGTTCAGACCTATTTCTGCTGCTTGGTGAAAAAAGAACGAGGAGGGCATCATCCCGCTGGTTGTATTGGGGTCGTTTAAGAAAACGCTACCGTCCTCGCTTACAAAGCCATCAATTCGGGCGTATACTTCAAATCCAAAATGGGTATATAGCGAACAACAAGCTTGGCGAATGAGCAACAATACTGAGGGCAAAACATCAATGGGTGTTACTTTTTTACTCAAACCTGGGAGGTATTTACTTCGGTAGTCAAAGAGGTCTCCATTTTTTCGAATTTCAGTCGGAGGCAATGCAAAGGGGTGGCCTTGTTCATCATCCACAACAATGCAACTAAACTCTTTTCCATGGATCATGGATTCAATTAAAACCGTCGATTCGCTGTCTGGTGATTCAAGGTTGATCCATGGGTGATCCTTAAGATGGGCATCAATCATGGATAGGAGCGCCTCGGGAAGATAGAGGATCCTTTCATTGGCAATCACGGGCAAGCCCAAGCCGCTTCGCAAATCACATAGTTGTTTGACAAACCGAATTTTTTCTTCATTGCCCAGCGATAACCAATCTTTTGCATGGATACGCATGCGGAAAAATGCCAAGTCAACGGCCTCACAAAAGGAGTTAAAATCGGGATGCGTTAATATGCTTACCCCCAAAGACGAACCTTGATGTGCAGGTTTTACGACAAATTGATTCTTAAATTCAGCAGAGTAAACCAGAAACCAATCTTTTTTTTGTAATTCATCGGCTTGGAACCAAGTGTTTTTGGTCAGTGTTCGGTATGTGTTTACATACAATCCGGCGCTAGTTTGAAAATCTTTTTGAATGGCTTTGTTAACACCTAGTGCCGATGCCATGATTCCAGAACCAGAGTAGGGTATCCCACACCATTCCAAAAGTCCTTGAATACTACCGTCTTCTCCATGGGTTCCATGGAGGGCTAAAAAGGCAAAGTCTATTCGATCCCTGAGCATTTCAATGCTCAAAGGAATACCAATTTCTTGCAATAGAGTCTGTTGTGCGATACGGTCATTGCTGAGAGACTCTATACTTTCTGCATAGACCTGAAAACCGAATTGTAATGTTGGCAATGCAGGTAAATGAGCGAAATGAGCAGTATGCTGATGTTGTAGTTCCGGATGGAATTTGATCTGGGCGGGCGGATAAAAATCACGAATACTGCCCTTGTAAACAAACTCCCATTGTAATTCGCAAAAATTTCCGAATGAGTCAACAAAAATGGGGACGGCTTCAAACAGTCTTTTGTCGAGGTTGTCATAGACGGTCCTACCTCCCGCGAAGGAGACCTCGCGTTCTCTGGATTGTCCTCCAAATAAAATACCAATTCTAATTTTTTGCATCGTGCAACTGACACAAATTTAATAGCAGTTGGCGAAGCTTAGTATTGTTTTTCCCACAAAACACTATACTGTTTTTTTGTATGGCCACTGATACAAAAAAAATACTCTTTCCCATTGTGATTGCGTTAATTTGCATCATCATTGTAGAAATACCATTGGTCAAGTATCTTGGCGTAACTTTGGGGAGTTTTATACAAAAGTGAATGGATAGTCAGAAAATTGTTCTCGGAATTACCCAGGGAGACCCATCGGGTGTTGGTATAGAATTGTTGTTGCAAGTTTTTGCTGATACAAATGTGTATAAATATTGCATTCCTGTATTATACGGCAATCCAAATACATTGAATGCCTGGAAGAAACATCTTGAAATGCAGATGCCAATGTTTCATAGGGTTGAATCTGCTGCCCAAGCCATACCGGGGAAATTAAATCTTGTGGTTTCTGATCAGGATGATATTCAGTGTGAAATTGGCAAAGCTTCTGATCAAGCTGGATGGCAAGCCCTAAAGGCCATTGACAAAGCCCTTGCCGATATCGAACATCTTTCTGCCCTTGTTACTGCACCGATCGACAAGTCTACTATTGCTCCGCATGCACCCAATTTTACGGGTCATACAGCGTATTTGGCCAATTTTTTGGGTGCACCCTCCCATGCCATGATGCTCGTTTGTGAAGGTCTTCGGGTGGCACTGGTAACCGAACACGTCCCCATCACACAGTTGGGAAAATTTTTAAACCAATCAAAAATTGAAGAAAAAATTGATGTTGTTTACAATGCGCTTCGGAATGATTTCAATGTGATAAAACCACGAATTGCAGTTTTAGGTCTAAATCCCCATGCTGGAGACCAGGGATTACTGGGTCAAGAAGAGCAGACCATGATCAAACCGGCCATTGAAACCCATGTTAAAAAAGGCAGATTGGTGTATGGTCCATATTCAGCAGATGGGTTTTTTGGCAGTGCCAATCACAAAAATTTTGATGCAGTGATCGCTATGTATCACGACCAAGGACTTATTCCCTTCAAAACAATGTCTTTCATGGATGGGGTGAATGTTACGGCAGGCTTATCCGTCGTTCGTACGAGCCCCGATCACGGGACTGCCTATGACATTGCTGGTAAGATGATTGCAGACCCAAGTAGCATGCGCGCTGCAGTGTATGATGCCATACATTTGGTCAGAAACAGAAAGCAGTTTGTAGCCGATTTTGAAAATCCCCTTGCGTATTCAGAACTGCGAAGGGAGCGATTCCGTATTGATTTTTAATCAACGCAACCGCGCGTGATCCAACAGCCAGCTGCAAGTTTTAATGAAAACCCCGGCCGCTAGGGTCTCTTCCAATTCAAAATACTCCGAGACATTGCCCGTAGTTGCTGGTTGCATCATGTGGTTCACGTTCGGAAATTCGGCATAGGTAACACCTACCTCGGCTTGATTCATGGCCTCAGCCAATTGTCGCGTTGGAGCGGGGTTTACTTGTTTGTCTAAACCGCCTTGAATCATCAAAATGTCGCAATTCTTTTGCTGAAGGAAGTCTGGAACTGGATCGTATTGAAAGAAATATCGCGACCATGCATTGGAGCCCAATGGAAGATAACTCTTGGCAAAAAATGTCTCTACCGATTTTTCTTGATAGACTTTGGCAATTTTGACATTGTCTGATCGCCATACCTTGTAGGCTTTCTGAAGGTCTTTTCCGCCAGATTTTACCCATTTCGAAAAGTCCTGTGCAAATTGCTGTTTTTGTTCATCGTTGGTTGAGCTTGATTCACTTTCGTCCACCGATTTTGTTTGGTTTATCTCAATGGACAGAGAAATCAATTTTCGCTGCGCATTGCCCAAATGGTGGCGAGTAAAGGAGTCGTAACCATTGTTTTTCCACATGTTTTGTATTTGATAAACGCTGGTTTCAATGCCTGTGCTTGTGGCGCCAGCAAGACTTACGATACCTGATAGTCTGCGTTTTTTTGACAACATCAGCGCAACTGCTACCCCTTCGCTATGTCCGATCACAAAAATTCTTGTTGTATCAATCATGGGCAAACTCTCCATGAAGTTGATGGCTGCTAATGCATCACTCACATACGATTCAGTTGTGGTGTTTGCGAGGAATTTGGGGTCGCCTATGGATTTTCCTACGCCCCGATCATCCACACGTAACACAGCGAATCCAGATTTGGTGAGGGCATCCGCCCAAACAGCAAAGGGTTTATGAGCGCCCAGGGTTTCATCGCGGTCCTGCGGACCGCTGCCTGATAGCAATAAAACAATGGGGAATTGATGGTGAATACCCGCAGTGTCAATATTGACTTTCACCAAGGCAGGAGCGGCCGGAAAGATTGGGAATGGAGGAGTAAGGGTTTCACTGACAATGGGTTTTTGGGGCAAGGCCATTCTGCTGGCCGCCGCCGCCTCGTTTAGTTTTTCTCCTGTCCAATCCGCAAGGTTCTCAGGCGATTTGGGGTAGGTGAGAGTGCCCGAAAATTTCAATTTCCCAGAAGGGTGCGAAAAATCAACCAATTTTGATTCGTATGGGAAGGGAGATACCGGGGTTTGCGGCTTGCGGTCAATGATGTTCTTGTAAAAAACACACTGGATTTGCTGTCCATTTTGACCCCAAGTCCCCTCAAGTTGATTGGGATCTTTCAGGGTGCCCATGAACGTTGCCCCGAATCCCATTGTCCAAGTCAAGGTCTCGCCCTTTGCCAGGGTTGACTCAATCGCATATTCTTTGAGTCCTTGCAGGGGGACATCTAAAGTGGACGACAACTTGCCATCGACCCATTTTACATGAAACGTGAGCCCAATTTGTATCGGTCCCGCATTTACCGTTCCTTTCCAATAGCCAATCCACTTTTGGGTTTCAGGGGTTTGCGCAATTAGGCTTCCCATACAGAGGAAAAACCCAACAACTCCCGCGATCAATTTCAATTTCATCATGTGTTTAATCAAGATGTGCAAAAATGCACATTTTTGCGGGCCGCTGAAAGCAGCACATAATAGACGATAGCGGCTCTTCATCGGCAAAGCCGATTTTGTGCAATTTGATTTCAAAACATACTATCCCGTTGGCCGAAAGGATGATGCTGGGCAAATGCATGCGATTGACAGGGTTGTAGGATGGATATTGTAACATAAGCAGATTAAAATGCTTCTCCAACATAAAAGTAGATTCCATATCCATCGGGATTGAAACCAACATCAACGCGTGAGAAGATGTCTTTTTTCGGGAATAATAAGTATCTTAAGCCCACACCGGTAGACCATTTGTAGTTGTTTACGGGGATAGTGTTGGAGACGGAGCCCAAGGAACCAAAAACAGCACCGCCCAGCCGTTTTTGGAAATTGAAGGGTAAAAATCGGTATTCAATTTGGGCAGCCAGGTAGTTTTTATCGCGATACCGCCCCAAGTAATAACCCCTCATCATTGTTTCTCCTCCCATCAGGCTCAACTGGTTAAATGGAACGTCGCCCGATGAAAACTGTCCCACGACCTGCATCGCCAATACCTGGTTTTTGGATGTGGGAATAAAATATCTGCCGTCGAAAAAAAGCGTATTCATGGGAAAGGAAGTTTCGAATAGGGGTGAATAATTGATATAAGCAACTTCTGCCAAATAGCCATCCCGAACATTCAACATATTGTGGCGCGAGTCTAGGATGAGTCCAAATCCAATTCCGAGATTTTGTGATCCACCGGAGCCCGGCGGAAGAGGATATTGATTCATGCCTTTCGGATTGAATTTGGTGTTGATCATTTGCTGGTAGTCAAATTCGAATCCTGCATACAAGTTGTTTGACAATTTGTAAATGAGACGTTCTCTCACATTGTAGTAGGTGGCGTCAATTAATGCCACTGGTTTTTTGGGGATGTCGGATCCTATGCCGTAGAATGATAATGGATAGTTTTGGAATCGCATTTTGCCTAGAGCGAATATGTTATTATTCTTTCCGTAGATTGCATGATCCATCCATAGCCCCAATTGCTTTTCTTGGGTATAAAAGGTGAATGCGCTGATTTCGCTTAGGCGAAGGTTGGTGTCGTTGTTGTAGTGGAAGACGGTGATCGCACTGACTCCAAATTCCCATTTGGTTTCTGGGGAGTATCCTATGGTGGGATAGATCAGAAATCGAGGTTTCTTGGAACTCATGGTGTCACGAATCATGTTCATAATCCAAACGGGCAGGTGGAGGCTCTTTTTTTTATTGGTGTCGTTCAGGTGGATGTGTGGTCTTTGATTGAGGGCCATGCACAAAGGAGTAGCCAACCGTTTGTTTTCAATCGCAGACCATACAGTCAACGAATGCGGTTTGTTGAGAGACTTTTGAAAGCCGGTGTTGCTGGGCGATTTCCAATCAAATGACAAGCTGTCTTTGAATAGCCTAGGCGATGCGATTGACAGTGAGAAACAACTGAAGAGTATGAACAGTGATGTGTGTTTTTGCGCAAAAATCGACTGAATGATTTTCGTGAGTTGATGATTAAAGAAAATGCTTAGTGCAGTTCGCATCCCAACAAATTTATAACTTTTGAGATAGAGTAAATAGAAAAAAGTCACCATGGCTGGTGACTTTTTTGTTGGAGTAGCGAAGGGGGGAATTGAACCCCCGACCTCAGGGTTATGAATCCTGCGCTCTAACCACCTGAGCTACCTCGCCATAAAGGGCTGCAATAATAGCGACTTCCTTGTAAATTTGCAATCTGTAATGAAAAGTCCCAATGTATTGTGGTTAATGGGATGTGTTGTGTAAAACGCTTTCTACATGCTGCATGACCACTTCGGCTGTGAGGGTTTCCATGCAACTATTGCCGTCTATACAACTGCCCCTATAAAAACACTTGCAGGTTTTGGGTGGTTGCACAATAGCCCCTTTGTTGAATAGGTCGAATTCGTGCGGGTTGAAAATATTGTTCATTAACACAATCTTTTTCCCCAATCCCAGAGCAAGATGCATACCCATAGTAACTTGGGTAACGACCAAATCGCATTGATCGATAAGATTGATAAAAGGTTTTAACGGGAAATGTCCCAAATACAGAGCGCCACTTTCCTTTTGAATGGCAAGGTTTCTTTCATGCTCTTGAGACCCTCCCAACAACAAAGGGGTATATCCTGCGCTAGCAATTTTTTTTGCCAAATCAATCCAATGTTCAATACTCCACAATCGGGTAGTCCATCTTTCGCCACAACCAGTATTTAAACCTATAATCGGTTTGTCGTGGTCTAAATTCCAGAGGATATTTTTATCTGAATGATTGTCGAGTAGATAGGGCTCACCTGCATACGATAGTCCACACAGTTCAAATATTTCAGTGCAATAATTTTTTGTATTGGCCTTGCTTACATCATCAAATAGTCCCGTTGCAAATTTGTGTTGCGCCAGATCATTGACGGGTTGAGTTGCACCATCTTTTAAAATGAAGCCAAATTTTTCTTTGGCGGTAACCATCTTTAATAACGCAGCGGCTTCCTTCTCCTTATCGAGATTGATGGCAATATCCCATTGAACTTGCGAGACATACAAGGTTGCTTCAATTCCCAAATTATAAATTTCATGAATTTCATTGTTGGGTAAAATATCAGGAAAAAGTGTAATCCAAGTAAACTTCGCCTGTGGAAATAATGTTTTATATCGGGTTATTAAAGGCGTTGTTCGAATAACATCTCCCATAGCGCCCAGCTTGATGATGAGAATTCGCTTTTCGATAGGGGTGTATGCAATACAATCATCACAGTGGTACCCCCGTTCTTTGTGGGGTTTACATGGAATATTGCCCAAGAAGTGCAGGCAGTCTGGATTGAATTTCATACTGCGAAAATAGTTTTTTCATTTCAAACCCTACTACCTGCAACTTTTTAGCCTTAAAAGTTGTCTAAATTTGTAGGAGATTCTTTTTTGTGCTGCGAATTAGAAAATGGCTTGTTTTTATTTTGTTTGCGTTTGTTTTTTCAACCGCGCAAGCCACCCACCTTGTGGGAGGATATCTGAGCTATCGTTTTCTGGGAACCAGTGGAACCAACAGCCAGTTTCGTGTCACCATTTATGCATACCGTGATTGCAGCCCCACCGATGGAGGTGTTCCATTTGATGCAGAGGTGGGATTGTGTATTTACAACGATAACCGCACTTTTTACAATTCATACAAAGCCAAAAAAGTGAGTGAAAAATCTGTTAATCCGGTCGGCAATACAGCTTGTCCTGAAGTAGCAAAAGCTTGTCTAAAACAGGGTATTTATGAAGTTAACATAACCTTGCCGAGCAGTTTGTCTGGATACCATTTAAAATGGGAACGCTGTTGTAGAAATACACAAAATAACTTAATAGACAATAGTGGTATACCCTATCAAGGCCAGACCTACTATGGCTATATTCCTCCCACTGCCATTCAAAATAGTTCGCCCTACTTTTTAGATTTACCTGTTCCATTTATTTGTGCGGGAGATACAACCACAATACGCAACCGGGTACTAGACCCCGACGGTGATTCACTTTCCTATCGTCTGGTAACTCCTTGGCAGGGAGGTCAGGCCAACTGGGTAGATGTATTAAATTGTCCCGACCCCATGTCTAAATTCGATACTGTTGAATATGTCAAAGGATTTGGACCCAACATACCCTTTGGGAAAAGTGGCTATGCTTTTGTTGATGCTTTTAATGGACTTACGACCTATATGGCTCCCAGCGCGGGTAGATATGCTGTGGCGATTGAGGTAACAGAGTGGCGCAACCGCATTGCTATCTCTTTTGTCAGATTGGATTTACAAATTATGGCAATCAATTGCGGAATAAACAACAAACCAAAAATTGGCTATGCAAGTGGAAGTTCAAGTTGGTTCGTCGAGGCAGGAGAAAAAATTTGTATAAAAGTAAATGCGAGTGATACCAAAGATACCAACGACGTAATTACTTTGAGGGCTTATGCAGATATACTGAGTGGAATCAATGGATACAAAGGCAGCAAGGCAACCATGACACCTGCATCTAATAGCGCCAGAAAGAAAGTGGAAAGTGAGTTTTGTTGGACACCAGATTGTAATATCAATACCTCCACACCATTCAGGGTTACTTTTGAAGCATTCGACAACGGCTGTCCTTCAAAATTTGTGAATGAAAATGTGTTTATATACGTGAAGCCTTTTTTGCCCGTTGAAACCATCAAAGGCAAAGTGAATCTTTGTCAGAATTCACAGTCTGAGCAATATGAAATCATAAAGTACAATGCCAATCGAAAATATAAATGGTCTGCAGCGGGTGGAACAATTGATGGGGTAGATACGGGCAAATACGTAAAAGTGAACTGGGGAAATCTCGACAAAGGGAAAATTATTGTAACCATAACAAATTTGTTTGGATGTTCTAAAGAAATTATTTTGCAAGTTGATTTAATTAAGGCCCCTGCGAAGCCTATTCTTATTGGTCTAGACACAGTATGTTTAAATCAACAATCGCAATTTTCAACCGACAAAATAGAGACGACCTATAAATGGAACGTCTCAGGAGGTAGTATAATTTCTTCTGGTATTTCGGGCCCCAACACATCGGGGAATTTTTTGGCTGTTGCTACAGTGCTTTGGAACAAGTCGGGACCGGGCTGGGTTAGTATTTTTGCCATTAACTCAATCGGTTGTAGTAGTGTTGCAGATACCCATAGGGTTTTCGTTAGTTCTCCGGCGGGCAGTGGAATTATTGGCCCGATTTCGGTTTGTCCCAACAACCGGGGAATTTTATATTCATTGGATAAAAAATATTGGAAAGCGAAATACTCGTGGTCTGTCATAGGTGCAAACAATGCACGGAATATAAACGATACATTGTTTTCTGTCGACTGGGGGTTTATGGGTGTAGGCACTATTCAAGTGATCGTTAAAGATCGTTTTGGATGCACAGATACTGCAAAACTTACGGTCAAAAAAAATCATGCCTTGGCAGGTCAATTGCCAAAAGGACCCAATAATTTGTGTGAATTAAGCAAAGGGGTTCTTTATAAAGTGAACCCCGTAAAAGGGGAGACCTATCTTTGGAATGTACTGGGAGGTGTTTTTGTTGGACCGTATTTTAAAGAAGAGGCAAAGATCGATTGGGGAATTGTTGGAGTGGGTTATGTATCGGTAATTTCCAGTGCCTATGATTCTATTTCAAAGTTGCCTTGCCTATCTGCACCTTCAAAACTGACCGTCAAACTGAATGGAGCTCCCGTGATACCACCGCTCAATAATTTGATCCTTTGCCAAACATCCAAACCGCTCGATTATATTACACTCACCGACAAATCCACACCCAAAACCCGGTACGAATGGAATTTTGGTGGGTTGGCCGTTAATATCTCGCTAAGCAGCGATTCCATTACATGGAAATTTGGCCTCAATATTGATACATTTGGCAGTTTCCCGGTTAAGATTCGTGCTATTTCGGGAAATGGCTGTATAGGGCCATGGGTAAATTCGCTCATTACCATAAATCAAAAACCCAGAAACCAATCTATTCTGGGTAAAAATGCGGTGTGTTTTCCCAATATTTCGGGCTTTGAATATTCAATTTCTGGACTCTCGGGCAGTACTTTTAGCTGGTCTGTTGGAGGAGGTTCTTTTGCAAAATTACCATCTGCGACCGATACAAAAATAATTGTAGATTGGACACTGGCAGCTGCACCTGGTTTTGTTCAAGTGATAGAAAAAAGTGAGAAAGGTTGTGTCGGAGACACGTTGCGGGCCGAAGTATTTGTAGACAATTCAACAATTGATCTAAAATGGGTGAGTATTGCCCCACCCCCCAATCCTGATGGCAGTATGTGGTTGCGCTTTCAATTGCAGAATGCCCCCCGCAATATTGGATTCATTGACATAGAACGCCGACCTGCGGGCGGCTTAAGTTTTAGCAAAGTGGGCACTGCTCAAGTGCGTGATACCTTGTATATCGATTACACCATTGGTCCAGATATTTCGGCCTACGAATACCGTGTGAGCACCAAAAATCTTTGTGGTGAAACCTTGTACAGTGCTGCCCATACTTCAATCTTGTTGAACGGTTTAAAAACGGGTTCGTTCTCTATGAACATATCATTTTCAAACTATATTGGGTTTATGGCTGGAATCGCCAGATACGATTTGTACCGTTCATTGCCAGGAACTTCCGACTTTGCATTGTACAAATCTTATCCATCACCCCAAGGGGATGATTTTGCGAATGGAAAAGACAATTACCAACAAATTTTTCGTATCAAGGCCTATGAACTCAACGGTGACAGGGTGAGTTGGAGCAATGACATTGTGATTAATTATGAACCCGTTGTTTTTATTCCCAATGCGTTTTCTCCAAACCGAAACGGTATGAACGAGGTCTTTTTACCCTTTACCGGTGGAATCAAATTGTTCCACATGGATATTTTTAACCGTTGGGGTGAAAAAGTGTTTGAATCAAATTCGTCCACGGAAGGATGGAATGGAGAAATGATGGGAAAGCCGGCCATGGAGGGAATCTATGTATACCAATTACAATACACCGATTTTAGGGGGAAACAATATCAAACTGGAGGAACATTGCATTTGATTCGATAAAGCATTATATTCGTGTATACAAACCATCAAAAACAACCATAAACCATGAGCAGTCCCTTTTTATCCGAAAAAACCTTCGACACTTCCCGCGTAGATACCTATGAAGGAGAAATGACAGTAGGCGGCACAATCAACAAAACCCTTGTATTGTTTTTAATGATGCTCATTCCTGCAGCTTTGTTATGGAATCGCTTTGAATCTCCGAGTTCTGAGAATGCAATGGGTGAAATGTTCAATAATGGCATTGGAAGTTTTTTATGGGGAGGAATGATCATCGGTTTTATTGTGAGTCTGGTGATGATGTTCAAAAAGTCTTGGGCTCCTTATTTGGCTCCGGTATACGCCATTGCAGAAGGAGTTTTTTTGGGTGCTATATCACTAATTTTTAACTCTTTATATGATGGGATTGTGCTGAATGCAGTGGGTATTACCCTGCTAATTTTTGCTGTAATGTTGGTGGCTTATCGTTCAGGTTTATTGCGTGCAACCCCAATGTTTACCAAAGTAATCGTTTTTGCCACAATGGGTGTTGGCATATTCTATTTGTTGACAATCGTTTTAGGGATGTTTGGTGTAGAAAGTTTTTACCATAGCTCGAGCCCTTTGTCAATCGGTATTTCTGCCCTCATAGCCGGGATTGCGGCATTTAATTTAATTTTAGATTTTGATTTTATTGAAAAACAATCTGCGCAAGGTGCTCCGAAATATATGGAGTGGTTTGCGGGTGTTGCCTTGTTGATTACCTTGGTTTGGCTATATTTAGAAGTCCTTCGCTTGCTTTCGAAATTACAAAGCCGAAACTAATAAACAATCATGCGGTGGTGAATTTGGTGTTACTTCGGCACAATTTTCGTGCGTACCTTTGCAGATGAGCAATCAATTTGTTGCCAGACAATAGTATCTTATCCAATCGCTCTTGTGAAAGAGGCTTGAATCTTTGGCAAAACATCAGTGGCAGAACATCTATTCAGGATGTTGTTTAGTCTTCACCATATTCCAGGTTCATTTTTGCGCTTTGCAATTCGCTCAATGTGTGTTGTTCTTTTAATTGCGTGGCAATGGAAATGCCTGTATTATACCATTGCATGGCTTCCTTTTTTTTGCCTACTTCGATAAGGAGTTTTCCCAAATGGTAATAGGTAGCTACATACATCGGATGATTTTTTGCAAGCCAAAAATATTCGAGAAGTGCAATGGTGACGTTTCCCATTTTGGTACATTCCTGCGCCAAGGCATAATGCAAAAAAGGGTCGTCTGGACTGTCTTTTAAGAATTTGTGAATTTCCGCCAATCGATTCATTGCAAGTAAATCAAAAACGATAATCAAAAACCAGTGCATGGCTTGGATTTGCCTTGATTGCAAATCCAATATTTTGGTTTATGTTGAATTTATAAAAGTTGGCATCCACAGTAGCATCTAAAATTTGAAGAACATATACACCAGCCAAAAACAGAATGGCTATATCGCGGTTGTTTCGCTTGTTATCGCGATTGGCTGTGAGTTGTGCAGAAGGGGTTTTGTTATTTTTAAAGATGTTTGCGATGCTGTCGTTCAATACATGCATTTGTTTTCTAAAATAGCCAATGGCATATATACTTCCTCCTAGACCCGCATATACTATAGGCGCTTTCCAATATTTATGGTTATAAATTTGTCCAGAACCCGGTAAGAAAATGGCCAAAAGGCTTGCTTTTTTGGGAGAATGAATCTTTGTAAAGCCCGCAATAGTATCTAAAATACTATTTTGATTCAATCCACTTGCACATGGTTGAAGAACTTGAAGGCCTATACTTGAATAGAACTTCATTTGCATTGAGGACGCAATTGATGGATTGATACCTCGAACTACCGATAATTCAGGACTTGAGAGTGAAGGCAATGCCGAATTTGTTTGTAGAATTGTGGAATGCGAAAGAGACTGCGCTTTGCCTTCCATAAACACAATACCAGAGAAGACAGAAACTACGATGGCATAAAAAATTTTCATGTTATTTCAACAATCCCAAAATTCGTTCCAAATCTTCTTGGTTTTTATAGGAGATGATAATTTTGCCCTTATCACGACCACTGGCTTTAAGATGAACCGGAGCCCGTAATTTTTCATAAAAAAGTAGGGTGATTCGGTCTATCTCAGGATCCCAGTCTGTTCCATGTAATCCGAGAGAAATTTCCCTGCCATTCCGATTCGATTTAATCAATGTTTCTACATCTCTAACACTGAGATTATTGGCAATGATTTGATTGTATAATTCGGTTTGAGCACCAGCATCTTCCATATTAATCATGGCGCGGGCATGACCCATCGATACTTTTCCCTGTCTGATTCCCTGTTGAATATGTTGGGGTAGTTTAAGCAATCGCAAATAATTATTAACGGTACTTCGGTCTTTTCCGATTCTACCACCCAGTTCTTCCTGTTTGATATTACATTCTTCTAACAAGCGCTTATAACTGATAGCCACCTCAATCGCGTTTAAGTCAGTGCGTTGGATGTTTTCAATCAATGCCATTTCGAGCATATCTTGGTCGTTGGCAACCCTAACATATGCAGGTATTTGGGACAATCCACTGTTGAGTGCTGCGCGGGTTCGTCTTTCTCCAGAAATCAATTGGTACCGGTCAAATCCCATTTTGCGAACGGTAATAGGCTGAATAACGCCATGAATTTGAATAGATTCAGACAATTCCTTGAGTTCATCTTCATTAAATTCACTTCGTGGCTGAAAGGGATTTGCCTCAATACTCGAAATGGAAATAAAGGAGACACTTCCAGCAACCGGACTTCCACTCGTGCCAGTAATGTCGGTCCCATGATGCTCTAAAAGGGCGCTCAATCCGCGACCCAGGCTGGGGGTTTTTTTCTTTGTAGTGCTCATGCCAATTCGGGGTTTGCTTTAATATGTCCATTTTTGACCAACACTTCTTTGGCTAAATTGAGATAGTTGATAGAGCCCCTACTTTCTGCATCGTGGTGAATGACGGGCACTCCAAAACTGGGGGCTTCACCCAATTTTGTCGTGCGTTGAATAATACAATCAAATACAATGTTTTGGAAATGTGTTTTTACATCTTCAACAACTTGGTTGCATAGGCGCAATCGCCCGTCATACATTGTGAGCAAGATGCCCTCAATCTCAAGGTATCTATTGAGGTGATTTTGTATTATTTTTATGGTATTGAGCAATTTCCCCAATCCCTCTAGGGCAAAATATTCACATTGTACTGGTATAATTACGCTATTTGCTGCCACCAAGGCATTGGTGGTTATCAATCCCAAGGAAGGAGAGCAATCAATAATGATAAAATCGTAATTGGCTTGAATAGATTTCAAAACACCCTGCATCATTTTTTCGCGGTTTGGCATTTCGAGTAATTCGATTTCTGCACCCACCAAATCAATGTTTGAAGGAAGAAGATCTAAAAATGGGGTAGCGGTGGCAAGAATGACATCCATTGGGTTTATTTCTTGAACCAAACATTCATATAATCCCAAACGGATATTTTTTGGATCGAAACCAACTCCCGATGATGCATTGGCTTGAGGATCCGCGTCAACCAATAGGGTTTTAAATTCCAATACGGCCAAACTTGCGGCTAAATTGATGGCGGTGGTGGTTTTCCCGACCCCTCCTTTTTGATTTGCGACGGCAATAATTTTTCCCATGCGGCTATTTTTCAGTTTTTTTGTGGTTTGTTTAAAGAGTTTGGATACGGGTTGGTTTCCAAGTGTTTGAAATCTCAATTTTTATGCTTTCTTCCATACATTTGTTGAACGAAAATTCAATTTGGTGTACCGTAGGATAAACAATTATTTTTATAAGAAGACAAGCAACAAATCTATTTCCTTCGGGGGAGATTTAATGCGCATGATGGGCTGTCTTTTATTCACAGTTATCGCAATGGGTTCGTGTAAAGATGTTGATAAAAAATCTGATCTACAGGTTTTTCATTACAATGAAGACGTTTCGGTAACGACGCTCGATCCGGCTTTTGTGAAATCGCAGTCCGAAATTTGGATTGTGTCCCAAATTTTTAATGGATTGGTCGATTTAGATGAGCATCTTCAGCCAATTCCTTCGCTTGCAAAATCTTGGGAATTTTCGAATCAAAACAAAACTATTACCTTTCATTTGCGTCGCGATGCCCTTTTTTGTTTTCCAGGCAAAGAGGGGAAGCCAGCCTTCAAACCACTTAATTCATTGGATGTTGTCTATAGTCTCTCTCGCATTGCAGATCCATTATTGGCCTCACCTGGAGCCTGGATTTTTGCAGAAAAACTCGATCAAGACCTAACAAAAGCGTTTGTAGCCATCGATGATTCTACATTTCGATTGAATCTATTAAAACCCGAAGCGTCAATGCTAAGTCTTTTGGCAACGAATTACGGTTTTATCCTTTCTAACGCACAAATGAATGTGGATAATTCAATTATTGGTCGACATCCAATAGGAACAGGACCATTTTTTTTGCGTAGGTGGGAAGAGGATATTAAACTGGTGTTGAGAAAACATCCGAACTACCATGAGTTTGATGACAAAAAAATACGTCTTCCTTATTTAGATGCAGTGAATGTAACGTTTGTCAAGAACAAACAAACAGCCTTTATGCAATTTATTGCAGGGTCCTATGATTTTTTTAATGGGTTAGAGGGGTCATTTAAAGATGAGCTGTTAACAGAAACGGCTACTTTGAAACCCAAATATTCCCAAAAACTTAAAGCCATCATAGTTCCTTTTTTGAATACTGAATATATTGGTTGTTATATGGGGGATTTTCCCAATAAAACCAATTGGTTAAAGGACAAAAATTTGCGAAAAGCGTTGGAATTGGCGATTGATAAACCGATGTTGGTCAGGTTTTTCAGAAATGGCTTGGGGGATGTCGGAAGTCACGGATTTATTCCGCCAACATTAGTACAAAAAATACAGTATAGGCAAATTGATACAGCTTCCAGTCGCTTTGCTAAAACCCAAAACCTAAAAACAAGTTCTTTCGAAAAACCAGCATTGGTTTCATTGGAGCGAGCTTCTCTTCAAAGAATCACAAGCGCAAAGGCGTATTTTAATCAATCTGGGTATGCTCGCCAACCCCAAAAGCCCATTCTAACCATTAGTACCACTCCCGATTATTTGGATATGGTCGTTTTTCTGCAAGAAGCTTGGGGAAGAATTGGGGTCAAGGTAGCCATTGACATTCAAACGGGTGGAATGTTGCGCCAATTGCGCAATGAAGGTAAAATTGAATTGTTTCGTGGATCTTGGATTGCAGATTACCCGGATGCAGAAAATTATTTGGCTTGTTTTTATTCTCCCTACCATTCCCCCAATGGCCCGAATTATACACGTTATTCGAACACAGATTTTGATGGATTATACCGAAATATTGTTTCTGAATTGGGAGAAAATCGCGCAAATGCGATTGTAAAAGCCAACGAACTAATCCTGGCTGATGCGCCCGTTATTCCACTGTATTACGACAAAAGTATTCGACTTTTTCATCCCTGGGTAGTGGGGCTCACCAATGATGCTTCAAACCGTTTAATTCTCAAACGCGTAAGTATCAAAAACTCGCTTTCACAAACGCGTTGAGCTCGGGATTTGATGCCTGGCCCATTGGCAAATTTTCCCGGCTTCCTTCCCACCATTTTTGTCCTTGGTGCATAAAGAATATATGCTCACCTATGTCCTTGACGGTTTTCATGTCATGGCTATTGATAATGGTGGTAATGTGGTATTCTTGGGTAATTTCCTTGAGCAATTCATCAATAACCCTTGCTGTTAGGGGGTCTAGTCCAGAATTAGGCTCATCACAAAACAAATAATTAATATCCATGACAATGGCGCGTGCAATACCCACTCGTTTTTTCATTCCTCCCGAAATTTCGGAGTGAAATTTCTTGTTTACGTTGACCAAATTTACTTTTGCCAAGCAACTGTTGACTTTATCCATTCGTTCTTCTTTGCTGTAATTGCTGAACATCAACAATGGGAATTCAACATTTTCTTCGACAGTCAATGAGTCAAATAGCGCTGTTCCTTGAAACAGCATACCAATTTCTTTGCGAAGGCTTTGTTTTTTGGAATAGTCTAAATTATGGAAGTCTAGATCATTAAAAAAAACCTTACCACTATCGGGTACTTCTAGTCCCACCATGCTTTTAACCAAAACACTTTTTCCTCCTCCGCTGGCGCCAATAATTAAATTGATAACACCAGGCAGAAATTCCGCTGAAATGCCTTTCAAAACAGACTTTCCGTTAAAATTTTTATTAATATCTTCTAGTCGAATCATTTTAAAGGAATAATTTTGCTACAACCAAATCAAGTGCCAGGATGGTGACACAAATTCTAGTCACCGCCTTGGTCCCCGCTTCACCTACTTCTAATGCGCCACCCTTTGTGTAATATCCTTGGAATGCACTGAGACTGGTGATGATAAACGCAAAAACAAACGCTTTGATGAGCATGACTTCTACATAGTGAGAAACAAATGAACTGCGCAGCCCATTTATATATTGGTCTATGGTCATTACCCCGGTCAATTTTGCTGCCAATAGACCACCCAATATTAAAAGAAAATTAGAAATGATAATTAAGCATGGAATCACGATAATACCAGCAAGTATTTTAGGCAATGTAATAAATCCTGCGGAGTTGATTCCCAAAACTTCATACGCATCAATTTGTTCGGTAATGCGCATATTACCGACTTCTGAGGCAATGCTTGCACCCACTTTGCCTGCCAGAATTAAACACGTAATGGTGGGAGCCAATTCCAAAATAGAACTACTTCCTACTACCGAGCCAACCAATTCTAAGGGAAATAAGTTGGGGGGCAAAAATCCGGTATCTGCTGTTAGTTGGCTCGCTGTTTGGACGGTAGTGACAGCTCCGGTAATGATGGCAATTAGCACAACCACCAACAAAGAGTCTATGCCAATGAGATTCATCTCGCGCATCAACATGTTATAAAACACTTTTCTACGGTCAGGACGTTTGAAAACAAACGACATGAAAATTATATAGCGACCAATTTCTGTAAAAAAGCTCATAAAATATTTCGTGAAATTAAGGGATAGGGTTGATTGCTTAACTTCAATGTGCAAAAAATCAAGAAATTTTACTCCAAACTGTTCGATTGGGAATTTTCTGCAGTTCTTGGTGAATGGGTTTGCTCTCGGGTTTAATGAGGAGTTCATCCCCCAATAACCATTGTTGTGCCTCAACCCTGCTGGCAATCAATATGGATTCATCAAATCGGATATCGGCCAATTTGAGTTCCAATAGTCCGCTCTGTTTGGTACCATCAATCTCTCCTGGGCCACGCAATTCTAAATCGACCTTGGCAATTTCAAATCCATCATTTGTTCTCACCATTGTATTGATGCGCTTTCTTCCATTTTCTGACAATCCTGATTTTGTAATTAAAATACAATAACTCTGCTCATTTCCGCGGCCAACCCGACCCCTGAGTTGGTGCAATTGGGCTAGACCAAAACGTTCCGCATTTTCAATCACGATTACGGAGGCATTGGGAACATCCACGCCAACTTCAATGACAGTTGTGGCAATCATAATATCGGTTTGGTGCATTTTAAATTTTTGCATCTCAGTTTCTTTTTCGGCAGGTTTTAATTTGCCATGAAGAATACTAAATTTAAAATCGGGTGGGGGCAAATACCCGCTGACCATGTCATATCCGCTCATTAAACTATTGAGGTCTAATTTTTCACTGTCCTCTATCAGGGGAAATACATAATATACCTGCCTTCCCTTGGCAATTTCTTTTCGCAGAAAATCCATAATGGCAGGTCGCATACTTTCTTGGCGATTTGCGGTAATGATGGGGATTCTGCCTGCTGGCATTTCGTCGATGACACACACATCCAAATCGCCGTAAACAGTCATCGCAAGGGTTCTTGGAATGGGGGTTGCTGTCATTACCAAAATATGGGGAATGACATTGCCTTTGGTCCACAACTTCGCCCGCTGGGCAACACCAAATCGGTGTTGTTCATCGATAATTACCATCCCTAGTTTCTTAAAAACAACATCTTTTTCAATCAATGCGTGTGTACCAACAAGAATATTGATTTCGCCTGAAGCCAAACGATCCAATAAAAGTGTTCTTTTTTTCTTGGTGGTACTTCCAGTAAGTAGTTCTATGCGTAAGCCCAACTTGGCAACCCATGGCTCTATACTATAATAATGTTGAAATGCAAGAATTTCGGTGGGTGCCATCATACTTGATTGATACCCGTTGTCAATGGCCAGCAGCATGGCCAACATCGCAACAATTGTTTTTCCGCTACCAACATCTCCCTGGAGCAATCGATTGCTTTGTAACCCAGTTTTTAGATCGTTCCGAATTTCTTTTAAGACTCTTTTTTGGGCACTAGTCAATTCGAAAGGCAAGAAATTCGTATAAAAATTGTTAAAATGCGCTCCAACTTTTTCAAACACAATTCCCTTATAAGATCGATTTCGATTTCCTTTCAGTATCAAATGCCGCAATTGAAGATAAAACAATTCTTCAAATTTTAATCGACGTTTGGCTTCTTCAAGTCTCTGTAAAGTTTGAGGGAAGTGCAATTCTCTGATCGCTTCCTTTCGCGATGCAAATTTAAATTTTGAGAGGATGGCATCGGGTAAATTTTCTGGGATGTCAAATTGGTGATGCGTAACAGCCGTATGAGCCATTTGAACCAAAAATCGATTCTCAATTTTTTTCCTTTTTAAGCCATCGGTTAGAGGATAAACAGGACTGAGTGTTCGTAAAGAGGATGAATTTTCTGCAGTCACAAGCTCAATTTCGGGGTGTGCGATAGTGAACACACCATTAAAAAGATTGATTTTTCCAAAGATTCGATACTGTGTATGGGTCTTTATCAATCGGTCTAGGTATACAATTCCTTTAAACCAAACAAGGGTTATTTCGCCTGTTCCGTCGTTTAGTTGGGCAGTATATCGACGGCCTTGCCCTGAGCCAATGATCCCCGTCGGACGAATTGTACCTTGGAATTGAAGCCATATACCATCGCCTTGAATCGAAGCAATGGTATAAATTCGAGACCTGTCTTCATGACGAAAGGGATAATGACTCAATAAATCTCCCAGTGTATGGATTCCCAATTCCTTTTTAATGGCCTCAGCACGCTGAGGTCCTACACCTTTTAAGTATTCTATGCCAGTTTCGAGCCAATTGGGCATATTGCGAAGATAAGTTATCTTTGTTCCATGCTTCAAGGAAAAACAGTATTAATTACTGGGGCCTCCCGTGGAATTGGTAAGGGAATTGCAGAAGTGTTTGCTCAAAATGGTTGCAATATTGCTTTTACCTTTGCTACTTCGCTAGAAAAGGCCCGAGTATTCGAAAAAGAATTGGCCGATGAATATGGTGTTCAAGTGAAAGGTTACCAAAGTGATGCATCCAATCTTGAACAAAGTATTGTATTGTCAGAAAAGGTGATCGCAGATTTTGGAAAAGTAGATTGTTTGATTAACAACGCGGGAATTACCCGTGACACACTCATATTGCGTATGACAGAGGCGCAATGGGATGAGGTTATTGATACCAATTTAAAAAGTGCTTTTAATCTAACCAAGGCGTTCTTAAAACATTTTTTGGGAAATAGGGCTGGCAGTATTATTAATATGACCAGTGTGGTTGGATTAATAGGTGGTGCAGGGCAGTCTAATTATGCAGCTTCTAAAGCCGGTTTGATAGGGTTTACAAAGAGTATTGCTAAAGAATTGGGTAGCCGAAATATACGGTGTAATGCAGTGGCTCCAGGTTACATAGAAACCGAAATGACAGCGGTTCTTGATGAAAGTATTCGCAAATCGTGGGCAGATGCAATTCCCTTAAAGCGTCCTGGGAACAATAATGATGTCGCCAATGTTTGCTTGTTTTTGGCTTCTGATATGAGTGCATATGTTACCGGACAAACGATTTCTGTTTGTGGAGGAATGTTGATGTAAAAGATGAGGGTTATTTATTAAAAATATATGCCAGTTGATCAGCCAGAAAAAGTGTATCCACATGAGAAAAATATGGGTTTCTTTGATCACATAGACGAACTCCGCAAAAGACTGATACGGATTGCCTTATTGATTCTTCTGTTTACAATCTTGGGATTTTATTTTGTTGAGCCAATGTTTGATTTAATTATTATGGCTCCTTTCAGACCTGACTTTTTTGGCTACCGTTTTTTCTGTAACATGGGTCATCTTATATCCAAATCAGATGTCTTGTGTTGGGAGCCCCCCGAATTGTTGATGCAAAGTCAGCAGATTCAAGGACAGTTTAGTGCGGCTTTTAAAATCGCACTGGTATCTGGGTTTGTTGTGTCATTTCCATTCATTATACAACAATTATGGGGATTTGTTAGGCCTGCATTGAGTGAAAGAGAAATTAAACGCACCCGTCGCAGTTTGGGTATTGTTTCAATTTTATTTTTCGTAGGCTTATTTTTTGCCTATTTTTTCTTGGTCCCCTTGGCTTCGAATTTTTTGTTGACGTTTTCCCTAAATCCACAAATAAAAAATATTGTCACAATTTCTAGTGTAACGGGATTTGTTACATTTATGAGCTTGGCCACTGGCTTGGTATTTGAACTGCCAGTGTTAATTTATATTTTGGCACGGATTGGCATTGTAAACTCTACATTGTTAAAAAAACATTGGAGATATGCTGTGGTAATTATATTTTTGACTGCAGGAATTGCTACACCTTCCCCAGATATATTTAGCCAATTGCTTTTGGGAACACCCTTACTTTTTTTGTATTGGGTCGGTATTCGGGTGGCAAAACAGGTAGAAAAAAATAAGGAAAATGAAAAATAAAACCATTGCTTTGGGATCTGATCATGCGGGTTTTGAGTTAAAAAATGACTTAATCGTTTATTTGATAGACAAGGGTTATGGTTTAATGGATATGGGACCCGATTCTTCGAATTCTGTTGATTATCCCGATTTTGCCCATAAAGTGGCTGAAGCCGTGGGCAATCATTCTGTTGATTGTGGCATACTTATTTGTGGAAGTGGCAATGGTGTATGTATCACGGCTAATAAACACAAGGGAGTAAGGGCAGCATTGTGCTGGGACGCTGATATTAGCGCCCTTGCAAAACAGCACAATGATGCGAACATTATATGTTTACCCGCCCGTTTTATTGACCATGCCAAAGCAACCGAAATTGTGGATGCCTATTTGAATATTGAGTTTGAGGGTGGAAGGCACCAGAATCGGGTAAATAAAATAGAGGCTTGCTAAAGTTCGTGTATGGGTTGCCAAAAATCGTATTTTCAGATTTGTCAATGAAATATATTCATTTGCGATGCATATGTACCTTGTAACTTGCTTAAGATATGCGTAGCGAAGAAAGTATTGAGGCAGTTCGGATTTTGGGTTTGAAATTACCAACGGATCCACGTTGGGTGAATATCGCAGAAAAATCTATTGCAGAGATTTTAACAGATCATGCATTTTGTGAACAGAAAGCGGCGACAATGGGTATTAGTCTGATTGTAAAATTTTCAGATAAATCTAAAATCGTCGAAGAACTTACACCCCTTGTGGCTGAAGAATGGGGACACTTTCGCAGGGTACTGAAAGAATTGAAAAACCGAGGACTCGAATTGGGCAAACAACGAAAAGATGAATATGTTGTTGAATTGCACCAACAAATGCGAAAAGGAGGTTCTAGGGATCAGATGATGATGGAGTATTTATTGGTTTCGGCAATGATTGAAGCCAGATCATGTGAGCGTTTTAGGTTATTAAGCTTGTATTGTGACGATTCGTATTTACGCAGTTTTTACCATGAATTCATGGTTTCAGAAGCAGGCCATTTCCGTTTATTCCTTGACTTGGCAAAATTTTATTTACCCACAGATGCTGTTAAGAAAAGATGGGACGAAATGCGAACTGCAGAATCAGAAATTATGGCAAAAATGACATTGCGTGGAGACAGAATCCATTGATTCACCTGATTCTAAAGCAAGAATGTACCCCCTATATTTAATACAGGTATTCGCTCGATTTTTGCATATTGCCTATATTGAAGTAATAGGTCAAAGAGGCTTGAATTGTTCCTCCGCGGAAGTTAAGGGGAAAACGGGTATTGAGAAATTCGCCACTCGATACGTCTAATTTCATTTCTGTTTTGATGGGGCTTTGGTAGCAGATTCCAATATTGTAATTATTCCCATTTGAAATTCTACTGCCAGTGTAAAAACCAAAATATAGTAAAGGGTATAGTTTGTTTAGATTTTTTTCAATGATTCGAAACTCTTTCTTGGAACTATTGTAAAAGGTATCAATGTTATTGCGGAAGCTGTAGTTGGCAATAATGCCAATTTTTTCAATAAAAAATCTAGATTTACTTACCCTTTGTTTGAATGAAACACCCAAAGGTATATTCAATGCGAAAAACCCCCTGTTTATATCTGTATTCAGGGGCAATGTATCGTTGTTTATTCGGTATCCCTTTCGGATAATACCCAAACCACTGTTGATCGAAACATGATCGCTCACATCATAGGAAACAACGGGGGAAATAGAATAACCTCTTTTGTTTCTGGTTGTAAAGTTTTGAATGAATATATCACCGTTGTATGTTTTTGAAAAATTGAGGCCAATACTACCCCCGATACTCCATTTGCTCAGTCTGATATCTGTATTTTGGGAAAGAATTGTACCGAAAACCATACAAAAAGTGGCTGTAAAAAGTATTTCTCTTTTCATCTGATTCAACAAATATAATATGAATAGATCTCTTCTAACAGACGTTCACCATAAATTGCATCGTAAATTTGTTGTGAAATGGATTGGCAAAAAGAAGCATTGGTGGCGTTGAGAAACGCTATTGAAGAAATTGAAACAGATGGAGATTGGAATGGAGCAATATTAGACGCCTATCACAAGAATCGTTGGTTTGAAGAAGCACAAGTTCTTCAAAGTATTCACCAATGGAGGGTAAGTCTTTCCGACGAGAATATCAATACCTGGCTGTTACAATACAATCTTCAAAGAAATCCCCACAACAAGCATTTAGGTGTCATCATGGCTGGGAATATCCCCTTGGTGGGCATGCATGATATTATTGTGGGGGTTATAGCAGGATATCATGTTCTTGCCAAACCATCTTCTGACGATGCTGTATTGCCTAAGTATTGGATTCAAAAAGCTGCAAAATATTGTGACACATGGGAAAAACAGGTTTCGTTTGTAGAGCAATTACAGAATTTAGATGTGGCAATTGCAACAGGGAGTAATAATTCGGCACGCTATTTTTCACGCTATTTTCAGCATATCCCCCATATAATCCGCAACAATCGAAACAGTGTAGCTGTGTTGTCAGGACAAGAGTCTGATGCAGAATTTTTGGCGTTGGGTAGGGATGTTTTTGATTATTTTGGATTGGGATGTAGAAATGTAACGCATTTCTTAGTGCCGCATGGCTATGATTTTACACCACTTTTTCAGTGTTGGGATATCCACTTTCATTCAGTTATTAACCACAATAAATATGCTAATAATTACGAATACCACAGGGCCATTTTATTAATGAATCTCGACCTTCATATAGATACTGGCTATTTGATCGCAAAAGAAAACAGTCGCCTATATGCCCCAGTGGGGATGCTAAATTATTCTTTTTATAAAGATATATCTGATGCACAGGCAACCATAAATAAATGGGTAGACCAAATTCAGTGCATCGTTAGTTCATTTACTGAATTGGAATCAATTCCTTTTGGAACAACTCAACAAACCAATCTCAATGATTACGCAGATGGGGTAGATACACTTTCTTGGTTATTGCAAATGGACCATTGAGAGAAGGCATTTGCGACCCGACTCTGTTCGGTCATTCATAAATAATTCAACCGCTTCTTTGGTTGTGGTTCACTAATTACGATTACGACCGTATTCGCTTAATCATCTGAGAATACACAATCAAGCAGACTGGAAATGCTTTGCATCATTTCTATTGGATTCGAAAGCAGTGGGTTGAATTCGGCAATCTCAATACATCTAGTTCTATTGTCTTTGCAAAAATGATCCACAATGTCTATGGCCATTTTTTGGTCTAATCCTCCCTCTACCGGGGTCCCAGTAGCACAAGAAATGGAGGGATCTAAGGCGTCAACATCAAAACTAATGTAAAGAGATGTGCAATGAGCGAGCCTCATGTCTGCCATTTTTAGACATTCGTGAATGCCTTTTTTTGTAATTTCCGAAGGAGTAATTATAGGAATTCCGTATTTTTGAATCAATGACCATTCTTGTTTCTCGTAATCTCGGGTTCCAATAAAAACAATATTTTCGGCTGGGATGGGCTCGCAAGTGCCACGAATGAGTTGGATTTTTTCCCACAGATCCAATGTCTCGCTGTCTATTTCTCGTAGGGCTTCTGAAACATTGTTGTCACCCAGCATTGCGTTGAGTGGCATGCCGTGTGAATTGCCGCTGGGGCTTGTATACGGTGAGTGTAAATCTAAATGTGCATCTATCCACACAATTCCAATATTTTGGCTCGGAACCTGTAAACACATTCCACTGAGTCCTCCAATTCCATTGCTATGATCTGCAGTGAGAAGCAAGCAATTGAATCCATTGTGCAATGATTGAGCAATATGGTGGGCGAATTTTTCTTGGTGCAAGTTCAGAAGATTTCCGTTTTTTAAAAATTGTGGACCCCCCAATTTTTCTGTCGACACGGCAGTTTGTGGCACCTTAAATACAGGTATATGTTCAATTTTATTTTCTTTTCCTTTCGCGTAAGCTTCTAAGATATAGTCTGGTCCCAGTGAAGTACCCGCAATAGATGCACCATGTTCCCATTCTGATGTAATGATGCACAATTTTTTATGAAACATACTGGGAGTGGAAATTGATTAACTGCAATATAGTATTTTTTTGTGACTTAAGCATATAGATCTGTGCGCTTATAAAAGAATGGGCGTTATCATGGTTCCCTAGGGTAATGGTCTGAAGCCCATTAACAGTATGGTCTGTATCTTAGTAACACTGTGTGGGTCGTTCCACCCAATTCTCCGTAACTGTCGAAATCCAAACCGACTGATCCTATCAGACTCCCCTTACTTTCTTTTCCATACCCAATAAGCACCCAACGTATCAATGGGGGTAAATTGGTATCGAAAATAAGTATCTGCAACAAAATCACATTTTGTAATTATACGTTTGTTGCCTGGGGGATTTACGTCGATAATATAAATCCGTTTACCCAATTGATGGGGGTAGGGAGAATTCAAAACCCGATGTTGGACAAATGTGTCTGTTAGCCAAGGTCCTTGAAAGTCTTCAGATTTGGTATTTCCGTGAAAGTAAAGAGCGTAAGTTTTAAAACCGTGTGTTTCGAGAAGTTTTGTTTTTGTAGTTTCAGTTTTGACGGTTGAAATTAATTCGGCTTGCAACAGGTCTGCTACTGGGGGAAGAAGGAAACAATAGACTCCCAATGAAACCAATCCAGTATATGCAAAAATATAGGCAGGGTGTTTGTTTATTTTCGGGGAGGATTTTACGATCCAAGGCAAAATCCAAACAAGCATCAATACACCCGGAATAATAGATGTCCAAGTCCACGCAGCGTTATTTTGCTTCAATGATTTTGTAAATAAATCCAGGTGCGGTAAAATCCATTCTGGCAATACATCTCGGCCAAATACGATGGGTAAACCGGTAATTGCAATGAAGATTCCCAATGCAGAAACAAGCAATAAAACTTTTTGAAATGAAGATGTCTTTCCACGATTGGAATGGATAAGATAGGTGTGGTAGGCTCCAAAATATGTTATGGAATACCAACATAGGCTAGAATAATGAATAATTTTGGTACCTACAATTGAGAAAATAATAAGAACTACCCAAAACAATGATCGCATAAACAAGTGCCAACTCTCGGTACCAAAATCTTCTTTTCCTTTTTTTATAAGATAGGGGGCGGCAAAAGACGCTGCAGGGAAACACAAAAAAAACAGTACAACGGGATGATAAAACCAAGGTTGATTGTGCCATTGAATTTGTCCCTTGACCAATTCAATTTGATATCCGATAAAGGCTTCAAAAAACTGGGCCCCCAATTGCATATAAATTGGAATCAACCAACTGCAAACAATGGTTGCCATCGCCAAAATAAAAACCAAAAAACGCATTGAAAAAACATCCTTCCATCTGCCTTGCAAGGCAGTAGCCAGCAGAATGACAATCCCTACAACAATCAATGCGGCTTGTCCTTTTGTCAATATTGCCAATCCTAAAAATAGTCCTGATAACAGATAGTGCCAATGGGGTCTTGTGTTTTCAGACTGACAGCGTGTAATACGATACCAGTGCCAAATCGAAAGTAAGATGAATAAGTTGAAAACCGGATCGATAATTCCCGATTTAAAGTACAATAAGGGAGCGAAAGTGCAAGCCAATGACAAGGCCCAGAATGCCCCCAAACTTCGTCGTTTAAGAAAATACCCTATATGGTAAGCCATATTTACGGAAATCACGCCAGCCAATACGTTAGGCAATCGGTAAACCCAAGTGTGTTCCCCAAAAAGTGAGATAAAGAATACTTGTATCCAAATAAACAGGGGAGGTTTTTCCCAAAAGGGTTCGAAGGCAATTTGGACGTACAAACCCTTGCCGCTAGAATGCATTTCCCGGGCCGATTCAGCAAAATTTAATTCATCCCAATCAAACAGTTGGACAAGTCCTAACCCTGGTATAAAGATTAAAATTGCCAATAGGGTGATGATGGCATGAACAATGTATTTTTTCATTGATTCATGGAGTTTGGATTCGTGATTGGTGGCCCAATGTTTTTTCGACAATAAACATTCCGGTTATCCAGAATAGCAAGGCGATGCTCCCACCCATACACACATCAATGAGGCTATGTTGTCCCAAATAAATTCTGGAATAACCAATACCACAGGCAAAAAGAAAAAATACAATATCTGTTTTTGGCCATTTTTTGGAATAAACCATGGAAAGAATACCCATCATAAAAAATGCTATCGCTGTATGGCCCGAGGGAAATGATTGCCAATGATTTATTTCAAGGTGCTCAATGGAACGCATCTTGGTGGGATCAATTTCGATGGGTCGGGGTGCATTAATCCAATACTTGAGGAATAAAATCATACCTGCTTGCAAACACATCACAGCCCCCATAATTAAAGAAATCCTCCAATTTCTGGAAAGCAAAATCCCAAAGGGTATTATAATGATGAGCCATTCAGCCGACCACGAAAATGGTATGAGTAGTTTGTCGATTTGGGGATTGCCTTGCTGGTGAATATACCACGTAAGGGTAAGGTTTTGACCTGTTGCAACAAAAATCCAACAAATTAGAATTATAGATGTTGAATATAGCAGAAAACGGCTGTTGAACATGGTTTTTCACAAAGATAAATATATTATATTGGGTAATAATGTTGATTTCTGTGATTAATTGTTATTATTGTGATAATTCCAATTTAGTATCATTTCCATGTCAAATCCCAAAATTACACGCGCCAAATTAGAAATAGAATACCCTTTTCGGTCTTCGATTGGTATCCTCTTTCAGTATATATCAAATCCCTCAGGTCTTCAGAGTTGGTTTGCTGATGGTGTAAGTGTAACCAACGGGACTGGGTATAAATTTAAATGGAATGACGGAACCGAAAGCGACGCAATACTCACCAAGTGCGTTACCAATAAATATATAAGATTTCGAATGGCAGACGCTTTTGATGCAGAGGAATATATGGAATTTAGGATTCAACAAGATCCGATCACGGGCGATATAGATCTCGTAATTACAGAATTTGTAAATTCTGGAGAAGGTGAAATGGCCGCTTCAATATGGGATACTGCCGTAGACAATCTCAAATATATTATTGGGGGTTAATCACAAACAATTTTCATGGCTAGTTCAAAATAATCCCTATCTCTGTGGTATAAAAAATAATCCCCATCTCTGTATTATGAAAAAAAAGTCACTCATTTTTGGATCAATACTGCTCGTTACAATCATAATTATAGCGACATCTTGTAAGAAAGAAATTCCATTAACCGCCGAACAAAAGGTTGAAATTGCACTTGATGCATTTGTTGCCAAACTTGCTTTAAATCCCCCTACGATAAACGATCTTTCTGGAAGGGTAAAAGAGTACATGATCGACAATCCTGATTATTTTTTTGGATCAACGGTTACCCTATTAGATACGATGAGAATAGCTATATATAGCCCTTATTGGTTCAGAAAAAACAATACCCTTGTTTTAACAAATTTGGCAGATACCTCTTATCACATTAATGATCAATTATGGCTGCGACAACCTATTGATGGTGGTAAGTCTATATGGACAGCGCCCTATTTTGATGCAGGAGGAGGAAATATTTGGATGAAAACACGCTCAGTACCTGTTTATGTAAATGGAAAAATATTCGCAGTGGCAACGACCGATCTAGCCCTTTAAAGTTGTTCAACAGCCAAAATTTTAGGGTATAATTCCAGAATCCAAGAGAAGCCAATTGGATATTACCGAAATTTGAAATTTTTTTGCCAGCAAAAATTGATTTACTGTTAAATTGCTGATCTCTCAGTAATATTCTACCTAATTCAACCTATTCAAAGGATTTCTGAAGAATTGCATTTTATTTCCAATTCTTTGTGTCCATGAAATGAATGGAATACCGATTATACTGCTCCCATCGCTACCCACAGCATTGAGAAAGGCAAAATCAATAGAATTTCGTTTTCCAGAATAGAATCTCAAAGCAGGTCCACCCACTAAGGTATTGCTTATGAACCAAAACTCACCCATTAGACTTGTTTTTGGCGCAATTCTTTTGTTAAAAGATAGTGAAAAGGCTGGGATTCCATCGTAGAATCGGGAAAAAGATGCGGTTCCCGTCGAATTATCATAATTAGATCGTTTTTCGGTATAACCCAAAAATCCGCCGTTGATGGTTATATTGCTTTCTGGATTGCCGTATGTAAATCCTGCAAAGCCAACACCAAAAATAACTGAGGGTGCCATCCATGCCCCCCCTCCCTGAATTCCAGTAGCAAAATACAATTGGTTTTCTTTTGCGGGTATATTTGGAGAAATAGGAGTAGAATACTTCACATTTAACAGCAATGGAGCACCGATATAAGAGGTTGTGGCCCCAATCGACCAATGGTCTGTAAGGGCGTAATGGGCCTGCCATACCAAATAATATATGGCTTGTACGTACCCATCTCCTTTTTTTAGTGTTATGGCGCTGGGAGAATATAAGTATCGACTTGGATGTGGATTTTCGAATACAGGTTCTCCATTTATTTCCTTCGCAGAGCTGGAATTGGAGATGGATTTAATTTGGTATTTGGGCAGGATTACCAATCCTTTTGACAAAGTTTGGATTCCATATTCTTTACCGTCGTCGGATACTGGTTTCCCGATGAGCATTTGACCATCTTGCATTTCAATAATTACGGTAGAATCAGCACTGGTTGTTTGTGCCAGGGTTTCATTGGTGCAAAAAATTACACAAAGCGTGTGAATTAGTCTAAGAATATATTTTTTCATGTGGCGAATATATCCGTGCAACTCCAAATAATCGTATTAAAAATCGCAACTTGGGATTAATTTTGTACGAATAATCGCAACTCGACATAAAAAAAGCCCCTCATTACTGAGAGGCTTTTTGTGGGCCCTGCTGGGTTCGAACCAGCGACCCCCTGATTATGAGTCAGGTGCTACTAACCAGCTGAGCTAAGGGCCCTGAGGGCTGCAAAACTAATTGTTTTTTATCATTCAATCGTGCCAGGTAGTAAATTTGTTCTGTGT
>SXGS01234863.1_pt1 | contig 43690 bp, 37 predicted proteins | sample 3174681 | NCBI WGS metagenome assembly SXGS01 (sample SAMN11356861, study PRJNA531348) | freshwater metagenome | isolation source: freshwater sample F1-80 | place: China: Fuxian Lake, Yuxi | collected 2017-12-25 | reverse complement strand
GGCGGCGGCAGCGGGGAGGGCGGCTCCGGCGGCGGCCGCCTTCAAAACATGACGACGCGATTTTGTTCCAGTATTCATAATCTCTCCTTCAGTGCGATGGTACACTAACAGCGGGTTGCCCGGCACAGGGGACCGATCATGACAGCCCGGATTTTCCTCAAACTGATCCTGGGAACGCTGGCGGTGCTGGTGGTAGCGCTGGCATCGGCCGATATTCTCGCCTCCCGCGTCGCCGAACAGAGCCACCTGGCCACACTCGAACGCGAGTTGTCGTACCGCGGTCAAGCTCTATGCGCGGTGGGGGAAAACGGTTGGACCGACGCCAAGGCGCGGGAAGCCGGACGGAGCGCGGCGGCGCGCGTCACGCGGATCGACAAGGGCGGGCGGGTTCTGTTCGATTCCGATGCCGCTTCGGCGAGCATGGAGAATCACGCCAGCCGTCCGGAGATGGCGGCTGCCCTCGGTGGAGCGCAGGGGACGGCCCGGCGCAAGAGCGGCACCGTTGGCTCGGAACTGCTCTACGTGGCGGTACCGTGCCGAGGAGGCGCGCTGCGGCTGGCGGTGCCGCTCGAGGCGGTGTCGGCGCAGGTGGACGCGATCCGCAAACGGATGCTCGTTTCAGTGGCGCTCGCTTTCGTGCCGCCCTTCGTCGTCGCCTTCTTCTTCGCCCGCGCTGTTTCATCCAAGCTCGGCGGCATCATCGACTTCGCGGCCAAGCTCGCCGAGGGCCGCTTCCAGGCCCGCCTCGAGCACCCGGGAAACGACGAACTGGGCCAACTGGGCCACAAACTCAACGACACGGCGGGCAATCTCCAACGCGTGTTCGAGGAGCTCCAGCACGAACGTCACGAGTTGGAGAAGCAGGAACAGGTGCGCAAGGATTTCGTGATCAACGTCTCGCACGAACTGCGTACGCCGCTGGCGTCGATCCAGGGCTACACCGAAACGCTGCTGAGCGGCGCCATCGACGACCCCCAGCACAACGTGCGGTTCCTCGAGATCATCCGCCAGAACGCCGAGCGCCTCACCACGCTCGCCGCCGACCTGCTGACGCTGTCCCAGATCGAACACAAGGCGACGCGGTTTCAGTACGCTTCGTACTACGTCAACTCGCTGCTGCTCGACTGCGTGGACTCGATGCGGCCCATCGCCGCCCGGCGGCACGTCCGTCTCCACATCGAGGCCGCGCCCGGAAGCTGCGAGGTTTTCGCCGACTCCCAGGCCGTCCATCAGGCCCTCGGCAACCTGATCGACAACGCCATCAAATACTCGCCGGAAGGCGGCGACGTCTTCGTCGGCGCGCAGCCGTCCGCCGGCGACGCGGGGTTCATCGAGTTCCACGTTCGCGACCGCGGGCCCGGCATACCGGAGGGGGAGTTGCCGCGGCTGTTCGAACGCTTCTACCGCGTCGACAAGGCGCGCTCGCGGGAACTGGGCGGCACCGGGTTGGGCCTCGCCATTGTCAAGCATCTGGTGAAGACGCATGGCGGTGAGGTGGGCGTCACGTCCCAGCCCGGCGCCGGATCCACGTTCTGGTTCACCTTGCCATCGGGCGACAACCTCAATTCACCCAATCGCAATGCTTCCGTAACAAAAGCCGGGGTATCGTGAGAAGAGAATCCAACACATGAAAAAGATCATGCTCGTCGAGGACGACGCGGACCTGTTCGCGCTTGTCAAGTACAACCTCGAGAAGGCAGGCTACACCGTAGTTGGCAGCCAGACTGGCAAAGGCGTCATCGACATGTGCAAGCGCGAACGGCCCGATCTGGCGATCCTCGACATCATGCTGCCGGACTCCGATGGTCTGGACCTGTGCCGCGGCATCCGCGCGCACCCGGACCTGACGCACATGCCCGTGATCTTCCTGACCGCGCGGGCCTCGGAAGCCGACCGGATCGTCGGCCTGGAACTGGGCGCCAACGACTACATCGTGAAGCCGTTCTTCGTGCGCGAACTGATCGCGCGCGTGAGGATTCAGTTCCGGTCGCAGACGCCGCCGCAGAAGCGGCTGAAAGCGGCCGGACTCGAACTCGAGCGTTCGAGTTGCCGCGTTTGGCTGCACGGGGAAGAGATCCAGTTGACGGCTACCGAATTCAAGCTGCTCGAGTTCCTCATGAGCCGCCCCGGCGTGGTGTTCAGCCGCGAACAACTGCTCGATTCGGTGTGGGGCCACGACCGCGCGGTCACCGATCGCACAGTGGACGTTTACATTCTGCGTCTCCGCCAAAAGGTGGAGACAGACCCCGCCAACCCCGCCTTCATCCGCTCGGTCCGAGGCTTCGGATACAGTTTCAACGACGCCCGGCCGGGAGCGGAGATCGCGGCGGCCGGGCCTCAGCTTTCGCTCTGAAATCCGGCTATTGCGGCAGGCGCGCCGTGTGGCGGTTAACCATCTGCCAACCGGAAGCGCCCTTGACCCAGACCTGCGTCATGTCGAGCCGCACGTCCACGGCTTTGCCGTCCTGCATGTTGTGCGCGGTCATCTTGCCGTGCCAGACGGCGGTATTGCCGAAGACCTGCACGGTGGCGCCAGGCATGACTTCGAAGTGGGATTTCGCCTTGACCAGGGCGTCGGCGCACTCCTTCTTGGTCTCGAGTTTGGCGTTGGAATGCGCGTAGATCAAGCCGTCGTGCAGGCGGCTTTCGATACCCGCGCGGTCGCCGGCGCGGACCGCCTTGTTGAACGCGTCATGGGCGTCGCGGACGGCCTTTTCGGGTTCGGAGTGGGCGGAGGCCAGCAAGAGGCCCGCCGGAGCGGAGAGAATGAAGGTGAGTCGTTTCACGGCGATTCCAAGGATACCGGATTCGCCAGGCCGATGCCAAGGGGGCGCTACGTCCACTTCACGAGCGTCCGCTTTTCCACCTTCGCCGGGTCCAGTTCGATGCCGAAACCCGGCCGGTCCGGCAGTTCGATCATGCCGTTTACCGGCGTGGGGGCGTTCTTCTCGAAGTGATAGTACGAGCTCATTTTATTGATGAGGAACTCGACCAGCGGGCAGGTCATCGGAGACTGGCTCGCCACCACGTGCAACGCCGAGTGCACGCTGTGGCCGTGCGGAATCACCTGGGCGTCGTAAGTGGACGCGATGGCGCAGATCTTCACCAGCTCGCTGACGCCGCCGCACCATTCCGGATCGGCCTGCACGACGCTGATCGCGCCGGATTCGAGGAACCGCTTGGTCTCCCAGCGGCCGTAGAAATGCTCGCCCGTGGCGACCGGCACCGAAGTCGATTGGCGCAGCTTGACGAAGCTTTCAAGCTTGTCCATGTGGAAGGCTTCCTCGATCCACCGCGGGCGGAACCGCTCCACCTGCTTCGCCCACATGATCGCGTAGTCGAGACTCCAGCCCATGAAGGCGTCGAACATGATCTCGGCCTCGCCGCCCATGGTTTCGCGAAGCGTGGCCACCAATTCGACGTTCTTCTTCAGCCCAGCGGTTCCATCGGCGGGACCGTAGGCGAGGAACCACTTCTGATGGCGAAAGCCCTGTTTGAAGAACTCGGCGCAGCGGCGGCGGACCTGTTCGGGCTCCACCGAATAGCCGAGGCAGCTCCCATACGCTTCCACCTTCGAACGGGTCGGGCCTCCCAATAACTGGTACACCGGCGCCTTGAAGTAGCGGCCCCGCAGATCCCAGAGCGCGTTGTCGACCGCGCTGATTCCGATCATGTAGGCGCCCGCGCGGGAGTGGCGGTTGGAGCGGTGCATCTGATCCCACAGCTTCTCGCCGGCGAGCGCGTTCTTGCCGGTGAGGTAGCTCTTCAGTTGCTGGTCGACGACAATCGCGCCTTCCTTGTCGATGGGGCCGTAGAGGCCCTCGAGTCCGCCCTCGGTCTTGATCTTCAGGTAGAGCGCCGACGTGGGGACGGTGCGCGCCTGTCCGCCCGTATCGCGATACGGCGTGGGCCGGTGCTCTTCGTAGATGTGGATCGGCTGGACCTGATGCTGTCCGGTCCCTGGCTCGGCTTGCCGCTTGCCCTCGAGTTTCCAGAACTCGATGGCGGCAATCTTGATCCCGGCGGGTTCGGAGGCGGCCAAGGCCAATCCGGGCAGCGTGGCTAGCAGTTCGCGTCGGCGCATGATTCGAGAGACAATCAAGCTTAGCAAATGCGTCTCGAGGGAAAGCTGATTCTGGTAACCGGCGCCGCGTCCGGATTGGGCGAGGCCGCCGCCCGAATGTGCGCGCGCGAGGGCGCGCTGGTGGTCGGGTTGGACCGCGCGCCTTCGCCCGGCTGCGCCGATTCGCGCGTGGCCGACGTGGGCGACGAGGACCAGGTGCGGCGGGCGATCGAAACGCTCGGCCGCCTGGACGCGGTGGTGAACTCCGCGGGGATCGCCCTGCGCAAGACGGCGGCCGATCAGGACGCCTCGGGCTGGGACGAGGTGATGCGCGTCAACGTACGCGGATCGTTTCTGGTGGCCAAGTACGCGATCCCGAAGATGAAGGAGCGTGGCGGCAGCATCGTGCACATGTCCTCGGTGGTGGGAATCGCGGGGGTGCGCAATCGCGCCGCGTATTCGGCGAGCAAGGGCGCCATCGTGGCGCTGACGCGGAACATGGCGCTCGATCTGGCGCAACACCGGATCCGCGTCAACTGCTTGTGTCCGGGTTTCACCAGGACGCCGCTGACAAAGGCGCTGTTCGACGATCCGGAGCGGCTGGCCAAGCTGACCGCGCTGCATCCGTTAGGGCGGCTCGGGCTGCCAGAGGATATCGCGCATGCGGTCGTCTTCCTTGTCTCGGACGAATCGTCGTGGATCACCGGCCAGGCGATCGCCGTGGATGGCGGTTTCACGGCCGGTCACGCGGTGGATGTGTAGCGCCGCGGTACAGTGAAGAATAGGGACCTACCCGCCGAAAGAATAAATTAAGTGAACACTCTTCGTCTCTGCGCTCTCTCGCTGGCCGCCGCTTCGGCTTGGCCGCAGACTCCTCCCAAGACGCCGGCCGCTCCTCCCAAGCCCACGATCAAAGTGGACTTGGCATCGCCGTTTCCGGCGGTTCCGGCGCCGGCTCCCCTGCCTTCACCCGACGCGGTGGTGCTCACGATCGGAACCGAAAAGATCACCCGCGCCCAATGGGAAGGCTTGGTGACGGCGCTGCCCGAACCCGTCCAGCAGCAGGCGTCCACGCCGCAGGGCCGCCGCCAACTCGCCGAACAACTCGCCGAACTAAAAGCCGTCGCCCATGAGGCCCGCCGTCAGAAGTACGACGAAGATCCCAAGATGAAGGCGATTCTGTCCATTCAGGGCGATCAGGCCTTGGCTTCCGGTTTCATCCGCCACAAGTCGGAAAGCGCCACGGTGGACGAGAAGACGCTGCGCGAGGCGTACGAAGCCGAGAAGATGCAGCACCGGCAAGTGGACGCCCGCCACATCCTGATCCGCTTCAAGGGATCGCCGATTCCGACGAAGCCGGACCAGAAGGATCTCACCGAGGAGGAAGCGCTCGTCAAGGCGCAGGCGATCAAAAAGCGGCTCGAGGCGAACGAGGATTTCGCGGCGCTGGCCAAGGCCGAATCGGACGATTCCGGCAGCGGCGCCCAGGGCGGCGAACTCGGCATGTTCGGCCCGGGCCAGATGGTGAAGCCGTTCGAGGAAGCCGCGTTCAACCTGACGCCGGGCCGCGTTTCCGAACCGGTGAAAAGCCAGTTCGGCTACCACGTCATTCAGGTGAAGTCGCAGGTGACCAAGACGTTCGAGGAAGTGCGGCCGCGGATCGAGGCCAAGAAGCGCCCGGAGATCACCCGCAAATTCGCCGAGGAGATTCGCAAGGGCGCCAATATCACCTTCGACGAGAAGTATTTCGAGAAGGCGCAGCCGTCCGCTCCGTTGCCCCCTCCCGCGCCCGGCGCGCCGCCGGTTCCGGCCCCGAAGTAATCGCCGCCCCTTCGAACCGCAGCAGCCACAGCTTCACACGATCGTCACCACCCCAACCGCCAGCCTTGCCACCGGCCGCCACCACGCGGTGGCAAGGACCCACCAAGCCTAGGCGGCAAAGGTTCATCGCGTTGCCCACCGCCCGGCTCGCCAGGGGACGGCCCACCAGCGCGGCCACGTCCGAGTAGCTGGCGGTCTGCCCCCAGGGAATGCGGCGGACGGCGAACCACACCGCGCGTTGGAACGGCGTCCCTTCCTGGACGGCAGGCAAGTCGAACTCGCGGCGCTCGCCCGCGAAGTACTCCCGCACCTGATGCAGAGCCTCCGCCAACGCGGGATCGGCCGGTTCGCGACGCCACGTCCGGCCTGGAAACTCGCGCCGCAATTCGGCGGCGAACCGCCGGGCCGCCACGCCCACCGAGATGCGGCACACACCTTGCGTCGTGGCGGCGATTCCGACGCCGCCGGCCGGGCTGTCGATGAGAGTCCAAACCGCCATACTTGGTATACTAGGGGTTCCCCTATGCTATCAGCGACATCGCCGTCCGCCGGAACCCCCGGGAGGAAGGTGATCCTGCTAACCCCGCGAGGGTTCTGCGCGGGCGTGGTGAGAGCCATCGACGTGGTGAAGATCGCGTTGCAGGTCTATGCCCCGCCCATTTACGTCCGGAAGGAAATCGTCCACAACCGCCACGTGGTCGAGGAACTGCGTTCGATGGGCGCGGTCTTCGTCGAGGAAGTCACTGAGGTGCCCGAGGGCGGCCGCACCATTTTCAGCGCGCACGGGGTGTCTCCGGAAGTCCGGAGAGAAGCCCGCGAGCGCGGACTGAAAGTGATCGACGCGACCTGTCCGCTGGTGACCAAGGTCCACCTGGAGGCGCTCCGATTCGCCAGGCAAGGCTATACGATCCTGCTGATCGGCCATCGCGACCACGATGAAGTGGTGGGCACCTCCGGCGAGGCTCCCGATCGGACGATCATCGTGTCCGACGAGGGCGAGGCCGAAACGGTGGAGGTCCCGAATCCGGACCGGGTATGCTACGTCACACAGACGACGCTCAGCCTGGACGAGACCGCGGGGATCATTGCCACGCTGCAGCGGCGCTTCCCCAACATCCAGGCCCCGCCGGCGCAGGATATTTGCTACGCCACGGAGAACCGGCAACTCGCGGTAAAGGCCGTCGCCGCCGAGTGCCAGCTCCTGCTCGTGGTGGGTTCCAGCAACAGCTCCAACTCCCGCCGCATGGTGGAAGTCGCCAAGAACGCGGGCGCGCCCGCCTATTTGGTGGACGACCGCCACGGCGTCGAACCGGCGTGGCTCGAGGGCGTGCGGACCGTGGTGGTCACCGCCGGCGCCTCGGCCCCCGAGCACTTGGTGCAGGAGCTTGTCGAGTCGTTGCGGGAGCGAGGGTTCGGCGAACTCGAGGAGGTGGAGATCCAGGAGGAGGACGTGCGCTTCAGCCTTCCCACCGAACTGCGCCTTACTCAGATCGCGGTATGAGCGCCCGGCTCCAGGTCGAGGACAAGCTAGGCACGGCATCGGTCCGCGCCATCGAACGGGCAGCCAAGCTCCTGGTGTCGCGGCGGCGGCCGGAAGGCTATTGGTGGGCCGATCTCACCTCCGATTCGACGCTCGAATCCGATTTCGTGCTGCTGCGATTGTGGTTGCATCCGCCGGTCGACGGGGTTTGGAATCCGCCGGACCGCGACCGGGTGAACCGGGCGGCGGCGGCCATCCTGCAACGGCAGCTTCCCGACGGCGGGTTCAACATCTACCCCGGCGGCCCTTCCGAGATTAGCGCCACCATCAAGGCGTATACCGCGCTGAAACTGGCTGGCATCCCGGCCGCCGATCCGCGGATGTCGGCCATGCGGGAACGCGTGCTGGCGCTCGGCGGACTGCAATCGGCCAACTGCTACGTCAAGATCAACCTGTCGCTGTTCGGTCTCTATCCGCGCGACTTCTGCCCGTCGATCCCGCCGGAGATCATTCTGCTCGGGAACCTGATCTACAAGCTGTCGGCGTGGACGCGAGCCATCGTGATTCCGCTGGCGATCGCTCATTCGGCGGCCGCGCCCCGGCCCGTTCCCGCCGGCTTCCATCTCGACGAACTGATTGCGCCCGGCGCCGGATTCGCCCTTCCCAACACGGAGGGATTCTTCACCTGGAGCAACGTGTTCCTGGTGGCGGACCGGGTCGCGAAATTGTGGGAAAAACACGGCAGCCTTTCGGTCAGGCGAAAGGCCGTGGAGCGGTGCAAGGACTGGATGCTCGCCCGCACGCGCCACTCCGGCGGACTGGCGGCGATCTATCCGCCGATGATGTACACGATCATGGCGCTGGACGTGCTCGGCTATCCCGCCAGCCATCCGGAAGCGGTCGAAGCGCGCCGCCAGTTCGATGCGTTGCTCTCCGACGACGGCGAACGCTTCTTCTTCCAACCCTGCTTTTCGCCGGTGTGGGATACGGCGATCAGCGCCTTCGCTCTCGGCCAGGCGGGCCATTCGGGACCCGCCGTGGATCGCGCGGCGGCCTGGCTGGTGTCCAGGGAATGCCGCCAAAAAGGCGACTGGGCCGTGGCGCGGCCGAATGTGGAACCATCCGGCTGGGCGTTCGAATTCTCCAACGAGCATTATCCCGATATCGACGACACCGCCATGGTGCTGCTCGCGCTGAAGCATGGCGCCACCCGCGATCAGGCGTCTTCCGAGGCGATCCGGCGTGGAGTGACTTGGTTGCTCGCCATGCAGTCCAAGGACGGAGGCTGGGCCGCGTTCGACGCCGACAACGATTGGAAACCGCTCGAGCGGGCGCCTTTCGCGGGCCACAATGCGATGCTCGACCCATCGTGCCCGGATATCACCGGTCGCGTCCTCGAGGCATTGATCGAACACGGCGTGGAGCGGAACCATCCGGCCATCCGCCGCGGCGTGGAGTATCTGATCCGGACTCATGAAGCCGACGGAAGCTGGTTCGGCCGATGGGGCGTCAACTACGTCTATGGCACGGTCCTCGCCGCGCGCGGATTGCGCGCCGCAGGAGAAAGCCCGCGCGAGGCGCACATGCTGCGAGCCGGCGAATGGCTGCGGTCCATCCAGAACGGCGACGGCGGATGGGGCGAAAGCTGCGAGAGCTACGACCGCGGAACGTTCGTGGCCGCGCCCAGCACCGCGTCGCAATCGGCGTGGGCCGTGCTCGGCCTGATCGCCAGCGGCGACGACGACAGCCTGAGCCTCCAGCAGGGAGTCGAATATCTGGTGGAAACCCAATCGCCGGAAGGCGGCTGGCGCGAATCGCTCGCCACGGGCACGGGATTTCCGCGCGTTTTCTATCTGACTTATCATTCGTACCGCGACACGTTTCCGTTGTTGGCGTTGTCGGAGTACTTACGCTATCGAAACCAAACCAGGGGTGATTTGGCATGAGATCGAAGCTGTTCGAGAGACCTGACAGCAAGCGGAGGACGGACGCCGGGAAGCGGTGAGACCGGCGCTTGTGACGGGAGCCTCCGGATTCCTGGGCTGGCATGTGGCGCGGCAGTTGCTCGACCGCGGCGAGAGGGTACGTGTGCTCGTACGGCAGGGCAGCCGGGCGCGCGAACTCGACGGCGCCGAACTCGCCACCGGCGACCTGCGCGATCCGGCCTCGGTGGCCCGCGCGGCGGCCGGCTGCGGCGTCGTCTACCACGTGGCGGCCGATTACCGGCTGTGGGCGCCCGATCCGGACGAACTCTACGCGTCCAACGTCGCGGGAACGCGTAACGTGATGGAAGCGGCGCGAGCGGCGGGCGTCGAACGGGTCGTGTACACTTCGACGGTCGGCTGCATCGGGATTCCCGGGAACGGCATCGGCGACGAGGAGACACCCGTGTCGATCGGGGACATGACGGGACATTACAAGCGGTCGAAATTCCTGGCGGAGAAGGAGGCTCTCGCGGCGGCCCGCGAAGGGCTTCCGGTGGTGATCGTCAATCCCACCGCGCCCGTCGGCGATCACGATTTCAAGCCGACGCCCACCGGCAGGATCATCCTCGATTTCATCCACCGGAAGATGCCCGCCTACATCGAGACGGGACTGAACCTGGTGGACGCGGGCGACACGGCTCGCGGCCATCTGCTTGCTTGCGAGCGCGGCAAGACGGGCGAGCGCTACATTCTCGGCTGCGAGAACCTGACGCTCGGCGCGATCTTCCAGCGGTTGTCGAAGGTGGCCGGGATTCCCGCGCCATCGATCCGTATTCCGTATGCGGCGGCGTACGCGGCAGGAGTGGTCAGCACGGCGTGGGCCGGGATCACGGGGCGTCCACCGGTGGCGCCGTTGGAAGGCGTCCGCATGGCGAAGAAGAAAATGTGGGTGCGGCACGACAAGGCGGCGCGCGAGTTGGGCTTCGCTCCCGGCCCGGTCGACGAAGCGTTGCGCCGCGCGGTGGAATGGTTCCGGGGCCAGGAGGAAGCGTGGAGACGGTGCTCCTGATCGCGTCCGAGGCTCGCGAATTCGGCGGATTGGTTCGCCACACGGGCGAGGGCGTTCCCCTGCCCTGGCCCGTCGACCACGCGCGCGAGGCCGTGCACGGCGGACGCCGTTGGATCATGGTGGCGAATGGTCCGGGACAGGCGTTGGCCGCCAAGGCCGTGTCCACCGCCCTCGAGCGGTCGCGCCCGGACGTCGTCGTCAGCACCGGCTGGTGCGGCGCGCTGGATCCGTCGATCGCCGCATGCGCCGTGGTGGACGCGCGCGAGCATCCCATCGTGTGCGCGGATCGCGTCGTGGACTCCGCCGCCGCCAAGGCCGAATTGCGCCGGACCAGCGGAGCCTCCATCGTGGACATGGAATCGGCCGCCGTGGAAAGCGCCGCCTGCCGCGCCGGCATCCCGTACCGCTGCATCCGCGTGGTGACCGACACCGCGGGCGAGACCTTCGATATCGATCTGAACGCCGCGCGCCGTCCGGACGGCCGGTTCGACCACCGGCGCATCCTCTTGCAGGTCCTGCGGCGTCCGTGGACCCGCATCCCCGAACTCGCCCGCTTGGCCACGCGCAGTCATCAGGCTGCCGAAAAACTAGGAGACTTTCTTGCCGGTTGCCGTTTCTAGTTCCCTGCCCACCACGATGCGGGCCGCCGTCTACACCGGCAATCGAACGGTCTCCGTTCAGGAGATCCCTGTCCCGGCGCCCGGCCCTGGCGAGTTGCTGGTGCGCGTTCACAGTTGCGGCATCTGCCACACCGATCTCAAGAAGATCGAGTACGACCTGTTGGCCGCGCCTCGCGTGTTCGGGCACGAGACCGCCGGCGAAGTCGCCGCGGTGGGAGAAGGCGTCACCGAATACCAACCGGGCGACCGCGTCATCGCCTTCCACCACATCCCGTGCGGGTCCTGTTTTTACTGCCACCGCAAGCTCTACGCCCAGTGCGAGGTCTACAAGAAAGTCGGCATCACGGCCGGATTCGAGCCGGCGGGCGGCGGCTTCGCGCAGTACGTCCGGGTGATGGACTGGATCGTGCGCCGCGGAGTGGAGAAGATCCCGGACGGTGTGTCGTATGACCGGGCCAGTTTCGTGGAACCGGTCAATACGTGCGTGAAGGCGGTGCATCAACTGCGCCTCGATCCCGAGGACACCGTGCTGGTGCAGGGCCAGGGCCCGATCGGGTTGATCTTCACGATGCTCGCCCGGCGCGCGGGATGCCGCGTGATCGCCACCGACACGATCGGCGCGCGGCTGGACTTGGCGCGCAGGTTCGGCGCGGCGGAGGCGTTCGACCCGCGCGTTGCCGACGCCGCGCGGATCTGCCAGGACCTCACCGAAGGACGCGGCGCCGACGTCGCGATTTCCGCTACATCCGCGCCGGGGTTGGTGGAAGAGGCCGTGCGCTCCACGCGGCCCGGCGCCCGGATCATGCTGTTCGCGCAGACTTCCGGCAAGGAACGCATCGAACTGCCGGGCAAGGACATCTGTATGGGGGAACGCCTGTTATGCGGGTCGTACAGCGCTTCCGTCGATCTTCAGGCGGAGTCCGCCCGGCTCGTGTTCAACGGCGAGATCCCCGTGGAAGAGCTCGTTTCCCACCGCGTCGCCCTCCCCGATGTGAGGAGAGGGATCGATCTCGCCTTGCACCCGGACGCCAAATCATTGAAAATAATTGTTCAGCCCCAGAGGTTGTCATAGAGTGAGAAAACAGATGATGGCGGCCGTGTTGTACGGCAAGGAAAACCTGAAGGTCGAGCCTGTCGCCGTTCCCTCGATTGGCCCTGGGGACGTCCTGGTTCGCATTCGGGCGGCCTTGACTTGCGGCACTGACGTCAAGGTGTTCCGGCGCGGCTACCACGCGCGCATGATCGTGCCGCCCGCCCTGTTCGGACACGAGTTGGCTGGTGACGTGATCGCCGTGGGCGACGAAGTCACGCGGTTCAGACCGGGCCAGCGGATCATGGCGGCGAACTCGGCGCCCTGCAATCAGTGTTTCTACTGCAAGCGCGGCAACGAGAATCTGTGCGAGGACCTTCTGTTCAACAACGGCGCCTACGCCGAGTACATGCGAATCCCGGCGCGCATCGTCGAGAAGAACAGCTACGCAATCCCCGATCAGGTGAGCTATCAGGACGCCGCTCTCAGCGAACCGCTGGCGTGCGTGATGCGCGGACTCGAGGAGACGCATCTGAAGGCTGGACAAACGGCCGTGGTGATCGGACTGGGTCCCATCGGACTGATGTTCGTGCGGCTGGCGAATGTACTGGGCGCGCGCGTCATCGCCGTCGGCCGCCGCAAGACGCAAGTGGACCGCGCCGCGCGGATGGGAGCCGACGCCGTTCTGATCAGCGCCCACGGCGCCGATGTGGTCCATCAGGTGCGCGAATTGACCGGTGGCTACGGCGCCGACGTCGCGATCGAGGCCGTCGGTATTCCGGAAACCTGGGAGCAGGCCGTCCGCATGGTTCGCCGCGGCGGCACGGTCAACTTCTTCGGCGGATGTCCGAACGAGAGCCGCGTCGCGCTCGACACCAACCTGCTTCACTACTCCGAGATCACCTGCAAGGCGAGCTTCCACCACACGCCGAACCACATGCGCAAGGCGCTCGAGGCGGTGGCGCGCGGCGAGATCACGTCGGGCGATTTCGTCAATCGCGTGGAGCCGCTCACCAACCTGTTGGAAGTGATGCGCTATCTCATGAGCCACAACGGCCACATGAAGACGGCGATCATTCCCTAGGTCTCGTGCTTCACCCGAAGGAGTTCGTGGCCAGCGCGGAAATGAACCGCGCCTGGGCCAAGGACGAATCGCTCGCCTACACGCGATGGCTCGCGACCAATCACTACGAGAATTTCCACGTGGTCAGCTTTCTGCTGCCCAAGCGGCTGCATCAGGACTTCTACAACGTCTACTCGTTCTGCCGCTGGGCCGACGACCTGGGAGACGAGATCGGCGACACGGCGGAGAGCCTGCGCCTGCTCGCCTGGTGGCGCGAGCAGACGCTGCGCATGTATCGAGGACAGGCGGACCATCCGGTCTTCGTCGCGCTCGAGGAAACGTCGCGCAAACACGATCTGCCGCCGGAGCCGTTTCTGGATCTGATCGCGGCGTTCGAACAGGATCAAACGATAACTCGCTATCAAACCTGGGAAGCGCTGTTCGAATACTGCCGCTATTCGGCCAATCCGGTGGGGCGGCTGGTGTTGTATCTGTGCGGCTACCGAGACGCCGAACGGCAGCGGCTTTCCGATTCCACCTGCACCGCTTTGCAACTGGCCAACTTCTGGCAGGACGTTTCGGTGGACCTCGGCAAGGACCGCATCTATCTGCCGCTCGAGGTTCTGAGCAAGCACAGGTGTTCGTTCCAGGACGTGGAGGCGCGCCGCTATTCGCCGGCGTTCCGCGACGCGATGAAGGAAAGCGTGGAGGTGGCGCGCGACTTGTTTCTGCGCGGGCTGCCGTTGGCCCGCATGGTGGACCGCCGCTTGTCGCTCGATCTCGAGCTGTTCAGCCGCGGCGGATTGAAAATACTCGAGAAGATCGAGGAGCGCGGCTGCGACGTGCTGTCGGGCCGCCCGAAGATCGGCCGCGTGGAGCGCGTCACCCTGCTGGTGGGCGCGCTGGTTCGCTGGGCTCTTCCCGCCGCCGCGTGACGAGCCTCGCCGAGTCGTATGGCCACTGCCGCGCGATCACTCGCGCGCGGGCGAAGAATTTCTACTATGCGTTCGTGCTGCTGGACGCGCAACGGCGCGACAGCATCTGCGCGATCTACGCGTTCATGCGGCGTTGCGACGATCTGAGCGACGAACCGGGCGCCACCGAAGCTCCGCTGCACGCCTGGCGCGGCGATCTGCGCGCGGCGCTCGCCGGACAAATGCCGCCAGATCCGCTGTGGCCCGCGTTCGCCGACACGGTCCGCCGGTACCGGATCCCCGCGCACTATTTCGAGGACCATATCGACGGCGTGATGTCGGACCTCCGCCGGTCGCGAATCGAGACGTTCGACGAGTTGCGGCGCTACTGCTACCAGGTGGCGTCGATCCCGGGGCTGTCGCTGGTCCATGTGTTCGGAACGCGCGAGCCCGAAGCTCTGGAACTGGCGGAAAAGTGCGGGATTGCGTTCCAGCTCACCAACATCCTGCGCGACGTACGGGAGGACGCCGAGAACGGCCGGGTCTATCTGCCCGCCGAGGAACTGCGCGCGTTCGCGGTGGATCCGGCCGGCTTTGCGTCCGGCGCCGAATCGCCGCGGTTCCGCGAGATGATGCGATTCCAGGCGGAGCGCGCACGGCGTTACTACGACGAATCGCGGCCGCTGCTGGATATGGTGGACCGCTCGTGCCGGGCGTCGCTCTGGGCGCTGATCGAGATCTACTCGCGGCTGCTCGACCGGATCGCGGCGAGTGGCTTCGACGTGTTGCGGCGGCGCGTGCGCGTGCCGGGACTGGTGAAATCGGGGATCGTGATACGGTCGGTGTTGTGGAAGTCCTGATCCGCCCCGCCGCGGAGCCGGCTTCGATTGCGCTGTTCCCCGGCAGCTTCCATCCTGTCACGCGGGCGCACATGGCGCTGGCGGAGGCGGCGTTGGCCGCCGTGGACGCGGTGGTGTTCCTCATGCCGCGCGCCTTCCCGCACAAGTCGTACCACGGCGTTCCGCTCGAGCGCCGGATCGAACTGGTCCGGAACTCGGCCGCGGGGCAACCGCGATTCGGCGTGGCGATCTCGGAAGGCGGGCTGTTCGTCGAAATGGCTCGCGAGGCGCGCCGCGAATGGCCGGACGCGGAGATCTGGCTGCTCTGCGGACGGGACGCAGCGGAAAGGATCGCGGGCTGGCGCTACGACGCCGAGCCGATCGAGGAGCAACTCCGCGAGTTCGGATTGCTGACCGCTTCGCGACAGGGCGAGTTCGCGCCGCCGCCCGCGTTGGCGCATCGCGTGCGGCCGCTGGCGATGCCCTCCGGATGGGACGACGTGTCGGCGACTGAAGTCAGGGAACGTATCGCAAGGCGGAGCCCTTGGCACGAACTGGTCCCGGAAGCGATAATCTCGAAGGTAGCGGTCTACTATGGTGACGAGGGATAAGGTCCGCTTCGGCCCCTACGAGTTCGACTCGGCGAACGGGGAGCTCCGCAAGCACGGCACGCGCATCAAGCTGCAAACCAAGCCGCTTCAGATGCTGGCCGCGCTGCTCGAGCGTCCCGGCGAGGTGGTCCCGCGCGACGACCTGCGGCAGAAGCTGTGGCCGGAGGATCCGTTTCTCGACTTCGAAGCCGGCCTCAACACCGCCGCCAAGCGGCTGCGGGACGCGTTGAGCGATTCAGCGGACGAGCCCCGCTATGTCGAGACCATCCCGCGCACGGGCTACCGCTTCATCGCGACGGTGGAGGGTCCGCGCACGAGGGTTGTTCTGGCGGCTCCGCCCGAAGCACGCCCCGGCAACCACCATTGGCCGCTCGGACTGGCACTGGCGGCATCGCTGTGCTGCATCGCATGGCTGCTGATGCGGCAGGGTCCGCCCGGGGCTCGGTTCCAACCGGTGTCGTTCCGCGACATGCAGGTGTGGTCGGCGCGGTTCGCGCCAGACGGCGAGACTATGCTCTACACGGGCCAAACCGGCTCCGAACGGGCGGTGTTCGCCGGCAACCGCTTCACGCCCGAGTCGCGGCGGATCGCGGGAGCGGATGGGATCCTGATATCGGTGTCGTCGCGGGGCGAAATGGCGCTGCTGCGGTATAGCGGACTCACGCCGCTGGCCGGCGGCACACTATGGAGGATGCCGCTAAACGGCGGCGGCGCGGTCGAAGCGGAACGGTCGGTATTCTCGGCGGACTGGGCGCCGGACGGGGCGCGGTTCGCGGTGGCGCGGGCGGTCCAGGGATCGTGCCAGCTCGAGTTCCCGCCGGGGAAGGTGCTGTTCCAGACGGCCGGATACCTGACCAACGTGAAGTTCGATCCGGCGGGCGGCCGGATCGCGTTCATCCACCACCCGGTCCGGCACGACGAGGCGGGATCGGTGGAAGTGGTGGACCTGGCGGGCAAAGGTCGAACGGCCGGAGGAGAGTGGACCAGTGTCGCCGGCATGGCTTGGCACCCGAACGGCGAGATCTGGTTCACGGCCGCGGCGGCGGGATCGCTGCGAGCGGTGTGGGCGGTTCCGCCCTCGGGCGGCAAGCCGCGCATGGTGGCGCAGGCGCCAGGCAATCTGGCGATCCACGATATCTCGAAGACGGGTCGAGTGCTGGTCAGCCGGGGTTCGACACGGCTGCTGATGGCGGCGGGCGGGTTGGACATGGCGGAGCCGGAGCCGCTGTCGTGGCTCGACTGGTCGTCGGTCAAGGATGTTTCGAGGGACGGGTCGCTGGTGCTGTTCGAGGAGAACGGCGACGGAGTCGCGGGTCAATCGATTACGTTCGTTCACAAGCGGTCCGACGGCTCGACGATGCGCGTCGGGGCGGGCAGCGCGATGGCGCTAACCGCTAGCGAAGATTGGGCTTTGACGCTCGACGACAAGGACCGGACGGTGCTGCGGCTGCTGCCGGTCGGGCCGGGAAAGCCGCGCGAGTTGCCCCGGTCAGGTCTAACCTATCAGTGGGCTCGGTACTACCCCGATGGCAGGCACTTGCTGGCTCTCGCAAACGAGGGTGGCGAGCCACTGCGGTTGTACCGGGTCGATGCGGAGACCGGCGGGTTCGAAGCGCTCTCGCCACCGGGGATGGTCCGCAACGCGGCGGTGTCGCCGGACGGCCGCGAGGTGGCGGCCTTGGACGCGACGGGGCGGCTGCGGTTGTTTCCGGGTGGGCGGGCGATCGCCACGGACGAGCCTCTGGCGCCGCTGCTGTGGACGGATCGAGGTCTGCTGGTGCAGCACACACGGGACTACACGCAAGTGCCGGCGACGGTGTCGTGGCTGGATCCGAGGACGGGCAAGACGGTTCCGTTCGCCAAGATCGGTCCGGCGGACCGGTACGGGGTCAACGCGGTGACGCGAATCGTTCCGGCGCGCGACGCCCGCCACTGGGTATTCTCGTACCGGCGCGGCCTGAGCGAACTTTTCGTATCTGACGGATGGAAATAAACATATTATTTTCATAATCTTACGCCGTCAGATGAATTCATGGCGCGTCGATGGTGAATACGCCAGCCCAGTGCTAGCGTAGGGTGATCATGAGAAAACTCGCAGCCCTCTCATTCGCCGTTCTCGGCGTCTTCTCCGTCATCGGATTCACCCAGGCTCCGCCGGCGCCCACGGTCGACCGCGTGGGATTCCCCGAAGACTACATGAACAAGTTCAAGGTCTGGTACGTGTATGACCGGCAGGACAACAAACAGGTCCGTACGATCTACGCGAACGATCTCGCCAATTCGGCGACAGCGGACACCCAGTTCAACTACCCCTATGGATCGGTCTTCGTCATGGAAACCTGGGCGTCGCTTCAGGACGCGCAGGGGAATCCGGTCCTCGACGGCCGGGGCCGCTACCAGAAGAACCCGGCCGCGACGCCGACGCTGTTCGTGATGCGCAAGGAGCGCGGTTTCGGCGAGGAGTACGGGCCGAACCGCACCGGAGAATGGGAATACGTCGCCTACCGCCCTAATGGCACTTACCAGACCGCGCCGAGCGCGTCAGCCGGGTGCGCGATCTGCCACAAGGCGTCCAACCAGGCGGTGGATTGGGTCTTCCGGTCGAACCTGCGGTTCAACAACGGCGGTGAAGGACCGGTCACCGATAGCGTGATCCACAACTACAAGTACATCCCCGGCGAATTGCGGGTAAAAGCGGGATCCTTTGTCACCATCCACAACTCGGACGAGGTGGAGCACACGGTCACCGACGACGCGGTGAACGGCGGCGACACCGGCCGGATGCTGGCGGGGAAGACGATCACGCTGAGGTTCGACGCCCGCGGCGAGTTCAACTTCCACTGCTCGATCCATCCGTCGATGCGCGGGAAGATCGTGGTCGAATAGGCGTCTATTTCAGGCGGCCGGCCTGGAACGCGGCGTTCGATTTTTGGAGCAGGTAGTCGTAGCGGGCCGAGATCGCGATGGTCTCGGCCCGTAGCTCGTTGGCTCTGGCCGTGGCGAGCGCGCCCGGATTGCCTTTCGCCATGCGGACGGTTTCGGCGGCTTCGGCGTGCATCCGTGCGGCGAGGCGGAGCCGCTCCCACGCGGCGGTGAGCGCGTCGTTGGACACGGATACTTCGCGAGCGATGGCGTTCTCCAGCTCGCGCAGCTGCTGGTCCGCCATGCGAACGCGGAGTTCGGAGTCCCGGCGCCGCGAATCGAAGGCGCGGCCGTTGAAGATCGGGATGGTGACGACCAGCCCGGCGGCGGAGTAGGTTTGGGCCATGCGGTCATCGTGGATGGGTGCGACACCGCTGTTCACCAGCGCGTTCACGGTGGGAAGCGAGAGCTTACGGTCGGCGGCGGCGAGCCGTGCGGCGGCATCGCGCTCCAGGCGCAGCGCGGCGGTCTCCGGGCGGGAGCGCAAGGCGTCGGCAATGGCGGTGGCTGAGCCGGGCGGGGCCTCGGTGGCGCCAGGCGGATCGGCCAGCGTCCAGTCGCCGGGTTCGCGCAGACCGAGGACGAGAGCCAAGTCCGCGCGGGAGGCTTGGCGGTCCGTGCCGGCGGAGACGAGGGCGAGCCGGGCTTCGGTCGCGGCCATGGCGGCGAAGCGGGATTCGAGCGAGCCGGCGGGCAGGCGGTCGAGCGCCCGCAGCCGTTCGTCGACGGCGCGCTCCGCCGCGAGATACAACTCGCCGGCGCGTAGCGCGGCGAAATACGCTCGATGCACCGCCAACACGATCTGGCCGCGCGACGCCCGTCCCGATTCAAGGGCCGAGCGGGCTCGCAGCCGCGCGCCGTCGACGAGATTCGAAGTACGCCCGAGATCGGTGACCAACTGGTTGACGATGCCGCCGACAGCGATGCGGTTCAGGATGACCGGGTTATTCAGGCCGCCGGCGGCGAGCCTCGGGTCGCGAGTGGAACCGTTGGCGCCAGCGGCCGACGCGGCGATGGTGAAGTTCGGAAAGAAAGCGGAACGGGCGGCCGTGACGGCCTCGTCCGCGGCGGCGGCGTTCAACGACTCGATGGAGACGCGGGGATTGTTGGCGAGCGCGAGCGCGACCGCGTCCTCGAGACTGAAATCGCCGGCGGCCGCGAGCGAGGCCAACAGCAGCGCGGCCAGGATTCTTGGAATGCCAGGGGGCAACTCCTCAGTTTATTGCGTGCCGCCGGGATTCCGCCAGCGGAATCGATCCGCGTCCGTCACCCGAGCGCCGTCCGCATCGCGGCCCGGTAACGCGCGAGTTCCCGTTTGCCGAGCGGCGTCAACCGGTAGGAGGTGCGTGGAATCTTCCCCTCGAAGCGTTTGTCGACCTGTAGGAAGGCCGCCTGTTCGAGCTTCGCCAGGTGCGCCGAGAGGTTGCCCTTGGTGAGTTCGGTCTGGTTGAGCAGCCAGAGGAAATCCGCTTCCTTCACCAGAAACAGGAGCGAGACGATCATCAACCGGGCGGGCTCGTGGATGGTGCGGTCCACCGAGGCGAGGGCCCGGAGAGCGTCGCTCATGACATCGGGTCCGCGCGCGTCGTGGACCCGGAGCGCAGGTAGCGCCACAGTGTGGCGATTCCCACCGCCAGCGAAAGGGCGCCGATGAACAGGAACTGTCGAAGGAAGGCGGTCTCGAGATCGGGCGTGGCGGCGACGATCGCGACAGAGGCGGCGGCGATCGCGGCCGCCATCCAGTAATAGCGCTGGACGCCGGACTGCCAGCCGGTGACGCCGAGAATCGCGGCAGTGGAAGCGCCCAGCAGCAGCGCGCCCAGCCGCGCCCGGAGGGAGCCGCCCGGGGCGAGCACGATGGCCGCGACTCCGGCGGTCATGAACGCGACGATAGCGGCCGCGGCAGCGCGGCTCCAGCCCTCGGGCGCCGCCTTGGGAATCATCGTGCCTACGCGGGATCCGAACCAGCGGTTGCGCAGCTTCGGCAGACCCCACTGGACCAGGAACATGGCGGGGCAGATGACGAGCATCTGGATGACATTGAAGATCCGCCAGGAAGCGGAGTGGGTGTCGAGGCCGTCTTTCGCGAAGCCCATGAGCGCGGGCGGAAGAAAGCACGCGCCGGCGGCGATTTCGCCGAGCCCATCGGCGGCGGTGGTTCGCATGACGCGCCGGGATGCGGTGGACACAAGGTCGTTCATTGCATTTCTCCACAGACCAGTCTGCATTGCAAACCTGTCTGTATCCAGATTACGCCCGCCGGAAGCGGCTGTCAAGGGATCGAAACGCGAGCCTGCTACCATTTCCACGATATGCGCTACTCGATCGCCGCCGCCGCCATCCTCCTGCTCGCGGTTCCCGCCAGCGAAGCCCGGAAACCGGCTCGCGCCAAGAACGTGATTCTCTTCCTCGCCGACGCGGGCGGAGTCGCGACCATGAACGCCGCCAGCATCCTGGGCCACGGCGCGCCGCAAAAGCTGTTCGTGCAAAGCTGGCCCGACATGGGTCTTTCCGACACGTCGCCCGCCGGAGGCTGGGTCACCGATTCGGCGGCGGGGATGACGGCCATCGTCACCGGAGTGAAGACGCTGAACGGCGTGGTGAGCCAGGGTCCCGACGCCGTGCGGGGCAAGAAAGACGGAGCGATGCTGAAGACCATCCTCGAGCACGCCGAGGAGCGCGGACTATCGACAGGCGTGCTCACCAACGTGGTGGCCGCCGACGCGACACCGGCCGCCTGCTACGCGCATGTGAGCGACCGGCGCAGCATGGGCGAAGTCTTCCTGCAGGCGCTCGAGCCCTTGTTCGGCGACGGCGTCGACGTGGTGATGGGGCTGGGCCGTCAGCGCATCTACGACGGCGTCAAGGAGAAGGGCAAGGATCTGGACCAGGTCGCGGCGGCCAAGGGGCGGCGCATTCTGTCGAACGTGGCCGACATTCCCGAATCGGAGGCCCGGCCGATCGTGTTGGCCGAGAAGAGCATCGACCTGCCGGCGGCCGCCCGGCGATCGATACGCGCGCTTTCGGCGAACAAGAAGGGCTACTTTCTGATGATCGAGTGGGACACCCATACCGACGATCCGGAGAAGGGTCTGAACAACATGATCAACTTCGACAAGCTGATTCGGGAGATCGCGGGCACGGTGGATCCCAAGGAGACGCTGCTGGTGTTCACCGCCGATCACTCGTTCGACTTGCGGGTGGCCGGGGGCAAGCAGAGCGACCCGCTGTTGGCGGGGTTCGCCGAGTGGAAGAAGACGCACAAGGCCAGCGATCCGGTGAAACTGGCGGCGGTGCGCGTGGACCATTCGCACACCGGAGAAGAGGTGGTGGTCGCGGCGCGCGGACCCGGCGCCGAACGGGTGCGCGGCTTTCTGCCGAACACGCGGATCTTCGACGTGATGATGGCCGCCTACGGCTGGAAGGCCTGGCCGGGCAAGTGAAGCGGATCGCGTGGGCGCTCGCGTTGGCGTGGACCGCTGGCGCCGCGTCCTTCGAGGTTCACGAGGCGACGATCGCGAGCGTCCACGCGGCGATGAAGTCCGGCGAACTGACCTGCGTGGGACTGGTGCGCGCGTACTTGCGGCGGATCGAGGCGTTCGACAAGAACGGCCCGGCGATCAACTCGCTGGTGCTGGTGAATCCGGAGGTGGAGCGGGAGGCGGCGGAGTTGGACCGGCGGTTCGCGCGGTCGGGCCTCACCGGGCCGCTGCACTGCGCGCCCACGATCGTGAAGGACAACATGGAGACCGCAAGGCTGGCCACCACCAACGGCGCCCTGGCGTTCGCCAGGTACGTGCCGGATCGCGACGCGTTCCAGGTGCGGCGCATCAAGGAGGCCGGCGCGCTGGTGTTGGCGAAGTCGAATCTCGCCGAGTGGGCGTTCACGCCCTACGAGACGGTTAGTTCGATTCTGCCGGGTTACACGAAGAACCCGTACGCGCTGGACCGGGTGACGGCGGGATCGAGCGGCGGCACGGCGGCGGCCGTGGCGGCGAGCCTCGGACTAGCCGGGCTGGGCACGGATACCGGTAACTCGATTCGCGGACCCTCGGCGCATCAGGCGCTGGTGGGCGTGCGGTCGACCATGGGGCTGACCAGCCGCGATGGCGTGTTTCCGCTCAGCTTCATGCAGGATATCGCCGGTCCGATGACGCGCACCGTGGAGGATGCGGCCAAGGTGTTCCAGGCGGTGGTGGGGTACGATCCGCGCGATCCGGTCACGGAAGCGGCTCGCGCGCATCCGGCGCCCGATTACACGGCGGCGCTCGAGCGCGACGGGCTACGGGGAGCGGCGATCGGCGTGCTGCGGCAGGCCTATGAGCGCGACACCACCGACCCGGAGGTCGCGCGGGTGTTTCTGGCGGCGGTGGAGGATCTGCGGAGGGCCGGCGCGAAGATCGTGGACCCGGCTCGCGTGGACGCGGATCCGGCGAAGAGGCCGGCGGGCGCGTGCATGGGCTTCAAGTACGACCTGAACCGGTTCCTGGCGGACCGCGCGGGTCGTGTGCCGGTGAACAGCCTGGCGGAGATCATCAAGTCGGGCGGGTTCCATCCGTCGGCGCAGCGGCGGCTCGAAGTGGCGGAGCGGGACGCCGTCAACGGGCCGGAATCGGCGGAGTGCGCGGCGAACCGGGAGTGGCGGGAACAAACGCGGCGGGCGGTGCTGGCGGCGATGGAACGGGACAAGCTGGATGCGTTCGTCTATCCCACGTGGAGCAACCCGCCGCGGCTGATCGGAGATCTGAATACGCCGCATGGAGACAACAGCCAGTTCTTTTCGCCAGTCACCGGGTTTCCCGCTGTTACCGTGCCGATGGGTTACACGCGCGGCGGAGTTCTGCCGGCGGGGCTGACGATTTTCGGACTCCCGTGGTCCGAGGCGAAGCTGTTGCGCTACGCCTATGCGTTCGAGCAGGCCACCACGCGGAGAAGGGCTCCGGGGTCGACGCCGCCGTTGCGATAAGTCAGGCTTTCCCCGCCGGATGCGTCCAGGGCTTGCGATAGGCGCGGCGCAGCAGGCGGTTTGCCTCCGCGTCGCCGGCGACCTGCCCTTTCGCGGCGTCCCACCTCAGCGAGCGGCCCAGTTGCAGGCTCATGTTCGCCAGGATGCAGGAAGCGGTGGACATGTGCCCCTGCTCGATATCGGCTACCGGACGTCCGCGGCTTCCGATCGCGGTAAGCAGGTCCTTCATGTGATGGCGGATCGCCGGCGCGACGTGCTTCTCCAGCCGCTCCTCGGTCTTGTCCTCGGGATACTCGTCGAGTTCGTACTCGACGTCTTTGCGAATGGCGGCGACGCCCTTCTCCATCGGCGTGAAGTCGTAACCCATGACACCGGCCTTGAGGGTTCCCTTGTCGCCATAAAAGGTGGCGGCCCAGGGATACTTGGGATCGGGCGGATGGCCCCAGGTGCGGTGCTGCCAGACGACCTTCACATCGCCGAAATCGAACTCGGCGGTCTGGGTGTCGGGAATGTTCGCCTTGGACTGCTTGTCCACCAGGATGCCGCCGGTGGAGGAGACGCTTACCGGCCAGCCGAGATTCATCATCCAGCGCACCATGTCGAGCATGTGGATGCACATGTCGCCGACGATGCCGTTGCCGTACTCGGTGAACGAGCGCCAGCGGCCGGGATGGGCGAGTTCGTTGTAAGGCCGCATGGGCGCGGGGCCGGTCCACATCTCCCAGTCGAGGTAATCGGGCGGCGCGGTATCCGGCGGATTGGTGCGCGCGCGCATGTGGTAGTAACAGTAGATCTCGACGAGCGCGATCTTGCCGAGCTTGCCCTCGCCGACGATCCGTTCCTTGGCTTCGGCCAGATGCGGCGTGCTGCGGCGTTGCGTTCCCACCTGCACCACGCGGCCCAGCTTGCGAGCGGTGGCCAGGATGGCCTGGCCCTCGGCGATGTCGACGCTGATGGGCTTTTGCAGATAGAGGTCGGCGCCGGCCTGCATGGCGGCGATCGCGGTGAGCGCGTGCCAATGGTCGGGAGTGGCGATCAGGACGAGATCGAGGTCGCGTTCCTTCAGCATCTCGCGATAGTCGGAGTAAGTACGGGGCCGCTTCTTCGACGCCTGGCGGGTGGCGGTAAGATCGGCCGCGGCGGCGAGCATCTTCTTATCGACGTCGCAAAGGGAGACCACCTCCACCGGCGCCACTTGGATGAGGCGGAACAGATCGGCCTTGCCGTACCAGCCGGGGCCGATCACGCCAACCCGCTTCGGCTTTTCATCGGCGAAGGGAGAAGCAAGGGCGGGCGCGGCGAGCGCGGCCGAGGATGACAGGAAACGCCGACGGTCCATGCCATCCATGGTAGCCCGCCGGCTGTCACTCCGGTGAACTGATGGGGATCGTCTTGGCCGCGGAGGTTCCTTGCGGACTGGTGACGCGGACGCCGATCGTATCGATGACGCCGTAGTCGGCCGAGAGTTCGATGGTCAGCACGACCGTGAACTGGCCACCGAACGGCCGCGATTGCGTGCTCTGGAACCACGACTCGAATTGGCTCGCGACGTCGACGCTAAGCGAGTTCGATTGCAGCCGTGTGCCCGGTTTCGCGGTGAACGCCAGCAGGATGCGCGTGGCGGTCCGGTAGGGCGCGGCGCCGCTGATCACCAGGTCGATCGCGCGGGAGGAACGAGGAGAGAGCAGGACATTCCGGATCACCGGCGCTCCTTGCCCGACCTCGACCGTGGCGACGGGCGGCGAGTTCCGCGTAAGGTCGAACTTACCGACCGTGATGGCCGCCACGAGCGTGATCGTACCGGCGAGGCTGCCGGTCTGGAAGCGGATCTCGCGCAGGTTGGCGCCGAAGATCGCGCGCGTGGTGTTGGCGGGAATGCGGAAGTCGACCGAACGGGCGCCACTGAGAAACTGCACGGCGGGATCGTCGATGAGCGAGTCGGACGTGAAGGCGAGGATCGCGCGACCGGCGAGGTCGTAGGGATACGGGCGCACGAGTTCGAGTCCGGCGGCGGGCTGTTGCAAGGAGTCCGCCTTGGCGGGAACGCCGACGAACACGGCTCCCGGCAATGGGGGAGGATCGATGGCGACGCCGACCAGGGTGAAGCTCAGATCGTGCACAACGACATTGGCTTGCGCGGTTCCGCTCTGCAGGGGGGCGAAGTAGACCGGGACTCGCACGGAGTTACCGGAAGGAACGGGCATCGGAAAGCGGGCTTCGCGGCTGACGCCGAAGCCTTCGCCGACAATGGTGACGGCGGAGATGAAACCCAGTTCGTCACCCACGTTGGTCACCTCCACGGAGAAGTTGCGCACGCCTCCGATGTCGGTGTTCGGGATCGCCGCGTTGGATCCGGACTTCAGCGGAATCACGACATCGCCGTAGACGAGGCTGGCCGCGAATTGATAGCCCGAACTCTGTCCGGTGAGCGGATACTGCGCGTTGTCGACGCGTAGCGTGCCGCGGAATTCGCCCACCTGCAGGGGAGCGAACAGGATCGAGAACACGATCGACTGGCCGGGACTTACCGTTCCGGGCTGCGGTCCATCGATCATGGTGAAGCCCGTGCCGCTGATGGCCACGTTGCCCAGCCGCGCGTCCAGGTTGCCGCTGTTGCGAAGGCGCACGCGGATAGAGCTTCGACCCGTTCCAGCGGTGGTCCTGACGAACTGGATGGCGGTTCCTGGCGCCACGGGAGTGAAGCCCTGCCCCTCGGCGATCTCGAGATCGAGGTTGGCGGATTGGCCCACGCCGCGCACGGTGAAGGTTCGCTGCGTGGCTCCCACGGTGACTCGCAGTTGACCTGTGTGTTCCTTGCCGTCCGGGGGCGAGTAGACGATGTTGAAACGAACCTCTCCGCCGCCGGAGATCGAAGCGGGGAGCAGCGGTACGGCCGAGACTTCGAACGCGGTTCCCGACAGAGAAACGGAGGTCAGCGCCACGGCATCCTTGCCGCGATTGTTGACGATGAAGGCAAGCGAGACCCGGCTGCCCGATACGGTGGAGGGAAAAGGGATCGTGTCGCCGCTGCCGACCGGAGTCTGACTGCCCGCGTTGTAATTGATCCAACTGGTAATGATGTCGTTTGCCGCGGCTCCCCCGCCGGTGGTTCCGCCGCCGGTGGTTCCGCCGCCCGGCACGGTCCCCTGCACGGCGAGCGTGAACTTGAAGGCCTGGGCCGTGCCCGAGGGGCTCGCCATGCGCAAGGTCAACGTTCCGGAGGAGTTTCCATTGGCGGTGGGGCTGTAGTGGATGGAGAAGAAAACCGAGCTCGCCGGAGCGATCGTGACGGAGCCGCCCGTTCCGGTGGAGAGGAATCCGGATCCCTCGAGATCGACGGCGGACAATTGCCAGGGACCGGAATCGCGGTTGGCGGCGAAGAAGGTAACGGTCGTGGTGGTCCCCGCGGGAGTTACCGGGAAGAAGACGGTGGAATCCGGTTGGACGATCACGACCGACGCCGTGGGCGAGGTCTGGTACGAGAAGGAGAGGGGGCTGAACTGCGCCAAGGCGGGAGCGGCGAGCAGCAGCGCGGCAAACCTCATTCGGGACTCCAGGGAGCGGGAATCAGAAATGGGGAACGGTCCTGACCCAGGTCGATGACCAGAAGTGGACCTTCGCGGAGGCGGTTGCAGACGAGAATGCCGCCCGGGGTGAGAAATTCGAGCTTTTCCGGAGGGAGCGGGAGGTCCACCGGAACGGGCGCGGCCTTGCCTTGGACATCGATCACCCAAGCGCGGGCGGGATCGGCGGAGACGGCGATTGCGTGGGACGTTCCCGAGGGCTGCACGCCCGCCAGGGACGGCAGGCCGGCGGCGAGCGTTTGGAGCGCTCCGGACTCCACGGGATTCCGCACCAGGACAACCCGCGATCCGCCGCGGTCGGCGAGTAACAAACCCTGGCGCGCGGAGTAAGCGGCCGCCGCGATATCCATGGCTGGGAACGCGCGGATCAGAACGGGTTCGGCGGGACGCGCCGGGCACAGGCGGTAGAGGAACGTCTCCGCCTCCGAGAGGCTCAGCAGCAGCGCGCATCCGGAACCTTCGTCGATCGCCGCCGTCCGGAAGGTCCCGCGCAGGACGAGTTCGTCGATCGCCGGGCCGGCCGCCGCGGTCTTATCGAGCCCGTACGCGAGCCGGAACGCACCTTCGCGGGACGCGTAGAGCACCGCGGAGGAGGCCCCGGGGGCGGCGAACACGGCCGATGCGGACGCAAGCTTCCCGGCGGACGGCTGGGCGCGGTCGAGATCGCGCGCGAGCCACGCCTCGTCCATGTCGCTCACGAGCAACAATCCGCCCGCCGCGGATTGCGCGGATACGGGCGAGAACGGCAGCGGAATCGCGGCTCCGAGATAAGCCGCTCCCGGCATTCCGATGACCGGACGCAGCACCCGGGCGGACTCGTCGGCCACGTGGCCGGATCGCACGCCGGAAAGGTTGATCTGCGCGCAGAGACACGTGGCGGCGGCGATCGCGATGGCGCAACGAATCAACGCGGCCCTCCGACCGAGACGCCGCCCACGCCGATCGACACCGGGGGAGCGGACGGACCGCCATTGCCACGGGTGGCAATCACCGCCGCGATGGTAGCCGCGAGGCCGATTCCCGCGACCAGCGCCAGACCGTGCCCGGTTCCTTTCTTGCGCGTCTCCGGGTTGGTCTGCTTGACGGTAGGGTCGAGGAACCTGCTGGCGGTTTGGGTGATGGACGCCGCTGCTTCCCGGCCCGATGCGTTGGCTCGCACGGCGAGCGCGAACCGGCCTTCGTACTGGTTCAGCAGGAAGGACGAGAATCCGGCGCGGCCCCGATTATCGGTGGTGGAATCGAGTGTGCGGCTGCCATCGACGAAGCGGCCGCCAGGGCCCATTTCGGGGAAGGTGAATCGCACCTTGGCTTCGGAGACGGGCCGGTTACGCTCGTCGCGCACCTCCACCTCGATGGGACTCACCGCCTTGCGGCGGATGTTGTGCACCGCTCCTTCACCTTCGCGGACCAGGATACGCAGGTCGCCGGTCTGGGCGGCCGAAGGGAGGGCGATCGCGAAGGCCATGAAGGCGGCGGCCGGCCCTTTCCAGAATCGATTTCGCATGGGAATCTCCTTACCGCTTCACGTACACGGTGCTTTCGAGCACCGCTTGTATGGTGCTTTCGCCGCCGGGCGTCACCGCCACGGTGCGGGTCCAGACGACGCTGGTGGGGTGGACGAGCTTGATCCGGTGCGAGCCGGGAAACAGCCGCAGGGAGGCAGGAGTCTGGCCCATGAACTCGTCGTTCAGGTAGATCTCGGCTCCATCGGGCTTGGATCGCACGAGGACGGTGGCCAGTTCGACGTCGCGAATCCCGCGGGACTTCTCGCGATCCTCCTCCTCGGTCTTCGACAGGCAAGCGGCGGATGGTTCCGGGCGCGTCTCGCTCCGGTCGAGGAGTAAGTCGTCGCCGAGATAGGCGGCGAATTCGCGTCCCTTCGGGATGTTGATGTCCTTGCCGAAAAGGAATACCAGAACCGGCAGCGCGGGCAGCGCGAAGAGGCTGTCGGAGGCGCCCGGTTCGTAGCCGCTAGGCCGGATCACCCCGCGCTTGAAGGCTCGTAGCGGGACGCCGGAGCCGTCGGGCATGCACAGCGCCTGCAGGTCGATGTCGAGACGGCCGTTGCGGCGCATGCGGCTCTTGGCTTCCGCCGTGGTGACGATGCCCCAGGCCTTGCTGCCGCGCGGGATCGCGATGGCGCTTTCGGTGACGATGTCTTCCACCACTTCGAATTCGACCTTCTCGTTCACCTTGGTCTCGGCGGAAGAGGCTCCGCATGAGCCGGAGTTGGACCTCGGTGTCTTCGGCGACGTAGATCTTCTTCCGGCGCTCGATGACCGGCGGAGGCGGCGCCCACGCGGTAAGAAGCACGGCGCCGGCGGCCAGCGCGGCCAATGCGATCCTCTTCATCGCCGGCCTCCGAAGGTCTCCGTCCAGACCGAGGGGTCCTCTTGTCCGAGCCGCCACGCGGAGAAGCCACGCAAGTTGTACCGCTTCACCAGATCCAGGCGCTGGGACAGGCTTTTCGCGTCGTGAAACCAGACGATACTCTGGACGCCGCCCTCCCAGAACCGGACCACGGGCTCCTGGTGGAGCGGGTCGGCCCTGGGCGCGACGTTGGCCTTGACCGACGCGGCCTGGGCTTCCACCCAGCTTCCGGTGGTAACTACGTTTCCAGTCCAGCGGCGATGGTAGAACGGCAATCCGAGAGTTACCTTGGAGGCAGGAACCGTCTCGAGCACCTTCTTGACGCAGGCCTCCACCCACTCGATTCCCGCGATGGGACCGGGCGTGTCCGCCATCACGTACTGGTCGTAGGCCATGAGCGTCAGGAAACTGGCTGCCTGGGCGAGGCGTTCGTAGTCGAAGCCCTCCGAGCGGGGAGTGGGCAGCCACTCGCCAGGCCTTTTGTCCACCGGGCCAATGCCGTACACGGGCGCGGGGACAGCCACGCTGAGAGCCATGCCGCGCGGGCGCAACGCGGCGCCGAGCTTTTCAGCGAACCGCGAGTAGGCGTCGCGATCGGCGCGCTCCAGGTTCTCGAAGTCGAGTTGCAACCCATCCCATCGTTGCGTTTCGGCGGTACGCACCAGTTGCGCGGCCAAGCCGTCCATCTTCGCCTCGTCCCGCAAGACGGCGCGCGCGGCATCCAAGCGGAAGTCTTCGTTGACGATCACTGGCATCAGCTTGAATCGGTGCTCGGCGGCCAAGCGTTCCACTTTGCCGTCGGAGGCGATGCGGACTCCACCCGCCGCATCCACAACGATCCAGACGGGAGAAAGCAAGGAAACGCGGGAGCCGTTCTTCTCGAGCGACTGGAGCGCGGCCGCGTCGTCCACATAGTAGAACTGGGCGACCGGGCTCGATCCGGGCAGCGCCGCGGTGGACTTGCGAGGCGCCGAGCCCGCGCGGCTCGTCGTCTTACCGAGGGCCGCGACCAGCGTCAATATCAGAATCGCCTGCTTCATATCTCGGTCAACGCCACGATGAACACGTAGCTGCTTTCCTTGGCTAGTTTGGGAAAGTCCAACCGTAACAAATCTTCGTGCTCCGGCATTTCGTGTTTCGGCGGCAGCTTACCGATAATCTCCGAGATCATCCGGATCCTCTTCGGCTTATAAGGGAGGTGCACGTAGACGGACAGATCCTCCACCGGCGTCCTGCCGCGGTTGACCACCGAGACCTTGATGCGGTGCTGGGTAATCTGGCGCGTCTCGACCCGCACCTTCTCGCGTTTCGACCACCACGAGGTAAGCTCGGAGCCGCTGGCGAGCCACGCCCCCGATCCCTTCACTCGTTCGAGCACGGACCGGACCACGGGGAGATTCTCGCCCGCTCCGAGCAACCGGCTGCTGAAACTGAAGACGTAGGCTCCGCCCACGTAGCGGCAGCGCTCGAGCTCCTCGAGGAACTCGTCGCCGAGATCCGCCTTCCACGGCGTCGGCCCCTTGTACTTCGACACCACGTCGAAGTCGTCCGACCAGGCAGTGGAGATCTTCGCCACTTCGACTTTTCCGCCGAGCCAGGCTCCCGAGGGGAACTCCACGATCTCCGGCACGGCGCGGCTGTTACCGGTGCGGTCCAGAAAGTACTTATAGCCGGACGACCGGAGCGCGACCAGGGTATCGATGTTCCACATGTCCTGCGGCGGCTTGAAACCGGCGACAGGGACGCCCTGGCTATTTTCGAGCGCCTTCCGGAGGCTGTTGAGTTCCTGGACCTGATTGAGCACGTTGTTATCCGCCAACGGTTTGTCGTCGTCGCCGGCCGCCGCCACCTCCACCCTGCCGTCCGTCCTTTCGACGGGCGGAGCGCCGCCTTCGGCGGAAAACACGGTTCCGGGCACGCCTGCCTCGACGAACAGCTTGGCTAGCGACTTGGACGCCTCTCTGTCCTTTCCCGTCGACGCCGCGATCATCGCCGCCATTTCCATGTCCTTCGGCCAGGGGGCGACTCCGATGAGCGGCTGGCGGCTCGCCCATCGCACGGCGGACCGGGTGTATTGATCCATGAAGCGGCCGAGGCCGGACTTTGACCCGGTGATCCGTTCGTTGAATCCGGCCCAGACCACGCGTCCCGGTCCCGTCTGGGTGTGAATTCCCAGCGCGACCTCCCCGGGAGCGGCTTTGTCGACTCCGCCCCATTTGCCGTCCGACCAATAGATGTCCGGGTCGGGGTGGATGCCATAGGCCAGTTCGTGCTTGGGCAGGTCCATCCGCAGTCCGGGCGGCATGGATTGCGAAAAGAACCGTTTGGCGCGAAACGACGCGAAGGTCGGCTCTTCCGGCGTGGTGCTGTCCAGGCCGTCCATGCCGGTCATTTCGGCCATGAACTCCCAGCCGAACCAACTGCAATCCTCGTTCCGCACACCGAACGGGCCGGTGGCGATCAAGCCGTGTCCGGCCGCCACGAAGTCGCGCACCGCCGTGCGTTGCGCATCGCTCATGCAGACCGTCCAGGGTAGGATGAGAACGCTGGCGGTGTTACCGAGTCCCTTGGCGAGATCCTCGTCCTTGATCGGGGCGAAGGGAATGCTTTCGGCGGTCATCTGATGTTCCCAGTAAGCGGCAAGATCGTAATAGTATTCGGGGTGGTCGCCGCTGCGGACGGCGCTGAAGGCGCTGCGCAGGACCACGATCCTGGTGGGCAGATCCTCGCGTCCCATCCAGTTCATCCGCCTCATGAGAGGAAAGGCGCCGATCGTCATGTCGACGATGTGCAGATACGCCATCACTTGCACCAGCAGGATCAAGGCCGACGATCCGAGCAGGTACAACGGAAACGGAATGTGGAAGATGCGCCGCCCCATGATCTCCGCCTAGGATTTCGGCCGGTACGGCTTGAAGAACCCGGTTACGGCTTTCTCCGGCTTTCCGCCGGAACCGGCCGGAACCGCCGCGGCTTCGTCGCGGGCCTCGCGGACCAGGGCGGGCGTCTCCACTTGGCGGGCGCGGCTGGATCCGACCGCGGCCGCCAACGCGGTCATGCCGAGGACCGGCTCGAGATCGCGCGGCCGCTCCGGCGGAGGCTGGAATCCCAGCGCCGGGCGGTAGCGCTCGCGGGAGGACGTGCTGCCCAGCTTCTCGCGCTCACCGGCGGTTGCCAACGCCGGCCGAGAGCCGGAGGCGCTCTTGACCTGGCCCGCCACCGCCGCCAGTTGTTCCAGTTCCGCGACCGCCGCCGCCATTGGATTCGGAGGCAGCGGGGCCTCCACTGGAGCGGGCGCCGCCTCGGCCACTTTCGCCGGCTGCGCCGAACCGTGGCCATGAGCCGTCTTCTTCAATTTACGCACCTCCCGGACTCGGAATAAAATATAGGAGTAAATGGAAAACAGGATCGTGCCAATGCTGATCAGCAGGATGCCCGTGGCGAGTAATGTATATAATTCGAATTCCACGGGCTAGATCCTTCCCATCCTCTGCTGCGTGAACCAGCCCATCCGGACCTGGAACAGCTCGTCGATGGTCGCGAAAAAGCGCATCGAATCCACGTAGGGGATGAAGAAGAGGCGGTAGAGCAGCGCGTAGGGGACAAGATTCAGATCCTCCTTCTCCGCCGTGATGCAAAACACCGCCGCGACCACGTCGAGCAGCGTTAGTTCCACCCACCACAGGAAGACGAGCGACGACAGGCCCCCGCCGAGAAACATCAGGAAGAACAGCAGGATTCCGCAGAAATCCATGAGCACCATGACGATGCTCTCCCACACCATGTTCCACAGCATGAGCCAGGCGAGAAAATCGCGGCGGGGCGAGATCAAAATCATGCGGTGTTTCATCACCGCCTGCAGAATTCCCCTACCCCACCGGTAACGCTGCTTGAACAGTGCGTGATACTGCTCCGGCGCCTCGGTCCAGGCGACGCAGCGGGGCTCGTATTTGATACGGTAACCGGCCAGCATCAACCGCAGGGTCAGGTCGCAGTCCTCGGCGAACGTGTCGGTCAGATAGCCGCCCAGCCCCACCACCACGTCCTTGCGGAAGACGCCGGACGGACCGGGGATCACGGTGATCCGCTTGATGTAGGCCTGCGCGGCTCGAATCAGGTTGAGCCCCTGGATGTATTCGAGCGTCTGCAGCTTGGTGAGCACGTTCAAGCGGTTGGCGATTTTCACGTTGCCCGCCACCGCCGCGACCGACGGGTCCTGGAAGTGCTTCATGGCTTCACGCAGCGTTTGGGGTTCCAGCTTGGAATCGGCGTCGGTGCAGAGGACGTACTCGCCCTTGGCTCGCGCGATCGCATTGTTCAAAGCGGTGGACTTCCCGCCGTTCTTCTGGGTCATCACCTGAAGCCGGCCGCCATACTCGGGGACCAGTTCCAGCGCCTTCGTGTAAGTGTCGTCCGGCGAGCCATCGTCGACCACCAGGACCTCGAAATTCGGGTAATCCATCTGCATCGCGCCGCGAATCGACGATTGGATCACCGGACCCTCGTTGTGCGCCGGGAGAATCATCGTGACCATCGGATAGTGGTCCAGTTCCCCGGTCAGGGGCGGGTTCTTGATCTGGTAGAGCAGCGCCAGCACGAGCAGCATCACGTACCGGATCAACATGACGATCAGGAATACGAGGAACAAAGTGCCGGCGATTCTCACGAAGAAGTCGGAGACCAGCAGGCTCGAGACGTAGACGTTGAAGTAGATCGCGGTCAGGATGCCGAGAACCAGCAGCACCAGCGCCGTGATCACCGCGACTTGAATTGCCTTGCGTACCATGGGGCTCCTACCGGATCTCGATTCTGTTCATGCCGGGCGGCGGCAGGGACGGCGTGAAGTAATTGGTGAGCCCCATGTCGAGCGTTCCGGTGCTGTAGACGGGCGATCCGAACGAGCTGCTACGCCCGCGGCCGAAACGGTAGCCGATATGCAGGGACAGGTCCTGGCGGATATCCCACACGAAGGAGGGATAGAAGGAAAGCTCCAGGTTGTTGACGCGGGGCGAGTCGTAGCGGTGGATGCGTCCATAGCCGGCCTCGATGTCGCCGAGAAAGCGGAAATTTTTCATCAGTGGTTTGTCCCAGGTCCAGTTGACGCCGGTGGTGCCGTAGAACTCGGGGCTGAAGTAGAGCGGCGAGTAGCGGCGGAATCCACTGAGGCGGACGTAGTAACCGGCCTTGGTGCTGGGCGTTACCTGGTAGTCGGCGCGAGCGGTGATCCGCTTCTGGAAGTTCGACAGGATCAGCGGGTCGGCGCCGCGAGTATAGCGGGAAATGCCGCCATAGACCCAGAGGTTCCAGCGGTCGTTCATCGGAACCTCGAAGCTCGCTTCCGCCGTGTCGGTGAGGATGTTGGCGTAAAGCGTGCCGATGGTATTCACCTCGAACGCGGCGCTGCGCCGCTTGACGCCCATGGTGAGGCGCTTGTTGCCGGCGGCGCGAAGCACCAGTTCCGCGCTGAGCATGGGGCTGACGCGCTGCGTGGGCGTGTCGAGCTTGAAGCCCGAGAACTCCGCGGAAAAGAACACGTTCGGGTTGGGAGATACGTCGAACCGGACGCCGCCGCCCAACCCCTTGAGATGCCCCTCGGTGGCGCAGATGTCCTCGGAGATCCGGCGGATGGCGGGATCTTTTTCGCGCGACCGGGGATCGTATCCCGTGCCGCACTCTCCGCCGCCGACTTGGCGCAATTGGCTGAAGTAGCCGAGCCGCAACAAGGGAGAGATCCGAAGGCCACCGGGAAGCGGAATTCCCGCCACGATCGTGTTCATGGAGCGGTTGAAGCGGTCCGAATCGTGGAATGTCATCTGTTCGTACCCGAGCGACGGCGAGACGCGCGAGGATAAGTCGCCCAGGCGCTCGCGCGAGACTTTGTGCGACGGGTCGCGGTCGAGGATATCGCGATAGGCGTTGAACACGGAGAAGCGGTCGTCGCCGCGTTGATCGGCGATCTGAGCGAGTCCGAACATCGCCTTGTTATTGCCGGGTTCCTTCTCGAGAACCGCCCGGTATTCCCGTTCGGCCGACCCGCGCTTACCCTGCCACCGTTCCAGGTCGGCGAGCTCGAGCCGGACCTGCGCGTCGTTCTTGTAGCGGTTGAGATACTCGCGGTAGGCCTGCATCGCCTTGACGGGCTGGCCGTCCCAGGCGAGTAGTCTGGCGACGGCGAGTTCGATCTCGCGGTCGGCGCCGTAACGGTCGATGTAGCGCCGGTAAGATTGCAGCGCCTCGGAGAACTTACCGGTGGACGCCAGCACTCGCGCCCGGTCCAGTTGTTGGGTCTGAGCCTTTCCGAGCACGGCCTTTCCACCGGACTGGGCCACCTGATGGCCGGGAGCGATTTCCTTCAGCTTGGCGATCCAGGGCTGAGCCTCCTCGTGGCGGCTGTCCCACAGATTCGCGTTGATCATGTTGGCGTAGTCGTCCGGAGAGGCATCCTGGCTGGAAAGGACGGTGGCGAGAGTCTTGCGCGCGGCGGCGAAATCGGGGATCTCGAGCTGCAGTCGCGCCAGTTCGCGTAGCGCCGTGATGTCTTGCGGTTTCTTCACCAGATACGCCTCGTAGTAAAGCATCGCCTTGGAGTTGTCCCGCGCCCACGAGTGCAGCCGCGCCACCTGAAGGAGCATGTCGTTGTCCTTCGGGTTCTTCTCGAGGTAACCGAGAAAGGCATTGCTTGCGGCGAGGAAGTCGCCCTTCTCCTGGAGGAGGTAGGCGTTCTTGAGCAGGACGGTATTGGCGACGCGATCGCGCGCCTCCTTGGCGTCCTTTTGATCGGGCGACTTACGGAGCGCGTTTTCGAAATAAGGGAGGGCGCGTTCGGGTTGCGAGATCTGCTCGAAGCACTGGCCGATCGCCAGGTCGAGCAGCGGATCGCGCGACCCCGCGCCCGCTTCCTTGACCTTCAGCATCTCCGCCAGGGCGCCTTCGTATTTGCCGGTCCACAGCAGGCTTCGCGCGCGATTCAGGCGCGCCTCGTGATCGTCCGGACGGAGCTTCAGGTACTTTTAGTATTCGCCGGCGGCCTCGGGCAGTTTGTTCTGCCAGAAGAGTACGTTCGCCAGACCGAGCCGGCCTTCGGCGCTGGATGGCGACACTTCCAGATAGTCGACATAGGCGGCGGCCGATTCCGGGAGTTTCTTACCCCAGTTCAGGTTCTGCGCGACCCGCAGTCCTGCGTCGGGCGGCGCCCCCGGGAGACCGGCGATCGCCGTGTACTGCGAGGCGGCTTCGGCGAACATCGAGTTCGCGCTGTAGATCTCGGCGAGGCGAAGCCGCGGCAGGACCAGATTCGGCCGTTCGCGCACCACCTGAACAAGCAGGACGGACGCTTCCTTGAAGCGCTTTGACTTGATCAGCAGTTCGGCTTCGGCGTACTTGGGTCCGGCGTGGTCACGCTCGGTGACCGGCTTGGGCGGAGCCGGAGTGGGCGGCGGAGCCGCTTCCGACATCGACGGCTTGGACGGAGCGATGCGCCGTTCGGCGGCGCGCTTGGATTGGCGCTTCTGTTGAGCGGCCAGGGGCGCGCTGGGAGCGCCCTTGCGCGGTTTGACGGTGGCCGCGGTGGCGAGTTTGGGCTCCGGTGCGTCCTTACAGGTGGAAAGCAGGCGTTTGACGGCTTCGTTCTTCGGCTGCCGGGCCAGTACCTGCTCGAGCAGCGGCCGCGCTTCCCGGCAATTGCCGCGGCGATAGGCTTCCAGCGCCTTGACGACCGGGTCGTCTTGTTGGGCGCCCCACGCACCGGCGGCCAACAGCAGCAACGGGAGAACCGGCCGGAGGACTCGGGTATCAGTCATGGCGAAGGCTCGACCTCCGGGCGAATGGTCTGGCGGCGTCGCCGGACGCGGATGCCACGGCTTGCGTAGGCGCCAGTGGGGCGGCGGGCCGTGCGTCGCCGATCCCCACTCGGGTCCGGACGAACTCCCGGGCGCGCTGGAGAAACGCATCCTGGTTGGCGTAGGGAAGCTCTTCGACGGCCGGCGCCACGGCGCCGTGCCATTGCACCCAGAATTGGTTCAGGAACTCCTCGCCCGACGCCGCTTCGGTGAGCAGGCAGGCGATGCCGTGCGGACCGGTGTAGACCAAGTCGGGCAGGCGGAGCAGCATGGACGCCGTGCTGGCCAATTCCTCCACCGCCTGAGCGATCGCCGGCACGCGCAGGGCCAGCACCAGGAACGGCAGCCCGTTGTCACGCGCGTACATCGTCTCGCGCGCGATTCGGGCGCAGAAAGCGCGCAGGTCGCCAGTGATGGCGAAACCGTCGCATTCCGGCTGTCTGGAGATGCGGGCCGCTTCACCCGCCAGTTCGCTCCGCCGCACCGATCCGCTCCGCAACAACAGGTTCATCAGCGTCAGCCGCAGCACGCGCTCGTCCTCCATGTAGGGAAGGCACAAGTCGACGCCCGAGGCCAGGGCTTCCAGTTGCGCGCGCATGCGGTGGAAGTTATCGCCGAGACCGACAATCAGCGCGGTGGAGCCGCGGGAGCGCAGCATTCGGGCGGTCTCGGTTCCGGCGATTCCGGTCATCTCCACCGCCAGTAGGATGGCTTTGGGCGCGGCCGCGGCAGCCAGGCTCATCGCCGCCCCCGCGCCCGCCGCCTCGAACACGGTGAAGTTCTTTTCGAGCTGCGCTCGCAACATGGCGCGCCTAGTGTGGTCCGGCTCCACGATCAACAGGGCCGGCCCCGGGTGCTCTTTCTGGGTCTCTGGCCTCGCCCTGCCCTGCTCCACGAGAACCGGCCGGTGCGGGGGTTCGGGCGTGAGGGGCAGCGGCGCTTCCGGCTTGGCGATCGTCCGCGTTGCCGGCGGTTCGGGACGAGGATGGGGCCGGAACCTAGCCGCCGGTGGTGGAGGCGCGGGCGCGGCGGATTCCGGTTCCGGGCGCTCTTCCCGAACCTCCAGAAGGCCGGCTCCGGGGCCGATCGCAAACCCGATGGTTCGCGCCCCAGCCATCTCCGGGAAAGATTCGAGCGTCATCGAATGATGCGGCTGGCTCCAACCGGGGCCGCGCAACGTGAGGATTCCGGACGAGGCGGCCCGGCACCCCATCGGCACGTGGGACGGACCGGGAACATCGAGCACGAACAGCGAGCAGGCCCGGAGGGCGGCGAACGATTGCATCACCAGGCGGCACCGTTGGGCATCCAGATCGCGGCCGGAGCGCACCAGCGGGGTGAGCGGGTCGAACACCAAACGGTCCAGACGGCGTCCCTCGAGAAGACCAGTGAACTCGTCGATCAGCATGCGGTGATCGTCGAGTCCGGCGGCCATCTCGGCGACGTTTTCCGGGTACTCGAACACGAGCAGGGATTCGTCCTCGGTGTAGGGTCCCAGGTCGAATCCGAGCGAGTCCGCCTGGCCGAGCAGATCCTCCGGCGCGCGGTCGGTGATAAAGGCGATACGCTCGCCCCGTTCCAGGCCGTCCCTGGCAAATCCCAGACAAAAAGTGGTGCGCCCGGATCCGGTATCGCCCAGCACGAGGTAGCCCCCGGCCTCCTGGAGGCCGCCAATTGATCGGTCGAGCTTGTTGAATCCGGTTGCTTTCACAGAGGACAGCCTGACGCACCCCCCACGGCGGGTGATCGGTCGGTGCGGCTGATCGATGACTTCAGCAAACCATCGGCGGGCTAGGACCGGAACCTTAGCCCTATTCCGCGCAGTTGCGGTCTATGCCAGCGGTCCTAAGGCGGGATCGTAGTACCCTGGGCGGGTGCAGACCGCCGCCGCAGGCGCCGATCAAGCCTATGTAACCAATGCGATTCTCCTTCGCTAGCCGCCTGCTGCTCGCGTGCGCGGGCTCCGGCGGATTTTTGTTCGCGCAACCCGCCACTTTTCAATACCGTACGGTCTCCGATTGGGGAACCGGTTTCAGTGGCGAGATCACGATTCGGAACGGGTCCACCGAGCGCATTTCCGGCTGGGGACTCCAGTTCGAGTTCGACCGCTCCATCGACTCGATCTGGGATGCCCGCATTAGCGCGCGGGAGGGCTCGAAATACGTCGTACGCTCGGCCGGGTGGAACGACGTAATCGACGCGGGAAAATCCCTTACGTTCGGATTCCAAGGGACTCCCGGCGGTGTCAGCCGGCCACCCGCGGCCTTCCAGTTGAGCAGCGCGGCGACCATCGGACCGGAGGCCCCCAAACCCGCTTCCGGAGCGATCCTGGTCGCGTTGCGGGAGACCGGCCGCTGGGCGGATGGCTACTCGGCTTCGATTTCCGTCACCAATGACACGGGAGCGGAACTGCGGGACTGGACCCTGTCGTTCACGCTGGACTCGGCGGCGTCGTCCTTTTGGAACGCCACGTTCCGGCGGGAGGGGAACCGCTACTTCGTGACGCCTTCCCAGGCGGCGGCCCTCGCCCCTGGAGCAGCCGCGTTGCTCGGATTCTCGGCGGCCGGCAAGCTGACCTCCGCCAGCGCAGCGCAATGTAGGATAAACTCGGCGGACTGTGTGCTGACCACAACTCTGTTCGCGGGACCGGCCGGACCGGCGCAACCGATCCAGATCGACGGCGAGCCGGCGCAGAACCCATACTCGGTGCTGACTCTGCCCGGCGGACTGACGCCGTTCCGATTGCGGTCGGCGGCCGGGTCCACGTCGTTCCGGGCGGCGTCGAGCAATCCGGCCGTGGCGTCGGTCCAGGTCTCCGGCGACGCGCTCCGGATCACGGCGGTGGCGGCGGGCCGGGCCAGCATCCGGATCGACGATATCGCGGCGGGAACTTCCCGGTGGGTCGGCGTCCGCGTCCCGAACGCCGATGGAACGCCGCCGGGGCTGCCGCCCTACGTGGCGATCGGCTCGGTGAGCGAGGACACCACGGAACACCTGGGGTTCTGGCGCTCCATCGAACCGGGGGCGAGGAACAAGCGCGCCGATCTCCGCTACATCTACCTGAACGGCGGACCGTCGAACGGCTGGGACACCTGGAGCAACGAGCCGGGCGGCCGCGCCGTCCACTATATCCGCAACAGCCGGACGCTGGGGATGATTCCGTTCTTCGTGTTCTACAACATACCGGACGGCGGAGAGAGTTACGAAACGGACCTGGCGCACGTACAGAGTCAGCCGTACATGGTGGCTTACTTCCGGAATCTGAAGCTGTTCCTGGACATCGCGAGGCGCGAATCGCCGGACGACATGGTGGGGCTCATCCTCGAACCGGACTTTCTGGGATACATGGCGCAGAACTCCGGCCGGGCGGCCGCCGATATCCCAGCCGTGACCCGCGCCGCGTATCTATCCGGCGTCCTGGGCGACGGCGACCCCAGATTCGCCGACAACGTGCAGGGGCTGGTGCGGGCGATCAACTACACGATCTCCAAATACGCGCCGCAAGTCCGGTTCGGCTGGCAGATGAATTTGTGGGCTTCTCCCGGCGGAGGTTACACCACATCGATCCCCGGCCGCGGCATCATCCGCAAGACGGACGAGGTGGGGATCGAGGCCGGACGGCAGGCCGTCTACGACGAGGCCGTGGCGATCACCAATTACTATCTGGACGCGGGCGTTGCGTCCCACGGCGCCGGCTTCGTGTCGATCGACAAGTACGGGCTGGACGCCGGCGGAGCCGAACCCGGCGCGGCGCGCGATCCCTCGAACTCCATCTGGTTCTGGAACGCCGATCACTGGAACAACTATCTGCTGTTCGCGCGGGCGATGAAGGACGCGTCCGGACTGCCGGTGGTGTTGTGGCAGCTCCCGGTGGGGCGGATCAACTCGACGGCCGAATCGAATCCTTACGCGGGCTCCGGCGGGTTCGAGGATCTGCCCAATACGCACCGGAAGTTCGAGGACTCCGCCGCGTCGTTCTTCCTAGGTGACACGTTCCGCGCCGCCGATGCGCGATTCGAGTGGTTCTCGGCGAACGCGACCGGCGATCCCGGCGTGCAGGCGGGGAACGGCTCAGTGACCTGGGCGCCGCATATGAACGAAGCGGCGGCGGCGGGCGTGGTGGCGATCCTGTTCGGGCCCGGAGTCGGCGCGAGCACGGGTAACGTGGGCGAGCCGCCAACGGACGGTTACTGGTGGATCTCGAAGGTCCAGCGCTATCTGGCCGCGCCGGCTCCTCTGCCGCTACCGTAAGTCGCGCAGGATCTCGCGGGCGCAGTTGTGTCCCGGCGCCCCCATCACGCCGCCGCCCGGATGCGCGCCCGATCCACAGAGGTAGAGGCCTTCCAGCGGCGTCCGGTGCCGCGCCCAGCCGGGAACGGGGCGCATCACGAACATCTGGTCCAGGCTCATCTCGCCGTGGAAGATGTTGCCGCCCGTGATTCCGAACCGGCGCTCGAGATCGAGCGGCGTGAGAACCTGGCGGTGCTCGACGATCGAGTGGATGTTAGGCGCGTATCCGGCGATCAGATCCATCACGCGATCCGCGAACGGCTCGCGTTCGGTGTCCCAGGAGGCCTCGCGCAACGTGTATGGCGCGTATTGCAGGAAGATACCCATGACGTGTTTGCCCGGCGGCGCGAGCGACGGATCGTACATCGTGGGGATGGTCATTTCGAGCAGGGGCTCGCGGGAGGGGCGGCCGTACTTGGCGTCGTCCCAGGCGCGTTCGACATAGTCGATCGACGGACAAAGGTGCATCGTGGCGCGATGCTGGGGACCCGGAGTTCCGGGCAGGCAGCGGAAGTCCGGCAGTCCGTTCAAGGCGAGGTTGATCTTACAGGACGTGCCCTCGCACCGGAAGCGGCGGATATCCGCCACGAAGTCGTCCGGCAACGCGCCCGGTTCCACCAGCCGCAGGAAAGTAACCTTGGGATCGGCATTACTCGCCACGACGCGCGCCTCGATCTCCTCGCCGCTCTCGAGGATCACGCCGGCGGCTCGTCCCTGGCGGGTCAAGATGCGGGAAACCGGCGCGTCCACGCGGATCTCCGCGCCGCGCGACCTGGCCGATTCCGCCATCGCGTCGCAGACCGCTCCCATTCCGCCCTTGACGAAGCCCCACACGCCCCGGCGGCCGCCGACGCCGCCCATGCAGTGATGCAGCAGGATGTAGGCCGTTCCCGCCGACCGGGGCCCGCCGTTGGCGCCGATGACGCCGTCGGTCGCCAGCGTCACCTTCAGTTCCGGCGACTCGAACCAGTCGTCCAGGAAATCGGAAGCGCTTTGCGTGAAGATGCGCACCAGCGCGGCCATCTGCTTGGCGGATAACCCGCGCAGCCGGCCGGCGAGCTTCAGCCAGTCGAGAAATCCGCCGATGCTTGCCGGTGGAAACTCCGGCGGCGTTACCAGCAGCAGGGACTCGACGATCTCCGCCAGTTTCTCGAGGTGCGCCTCGTACTCGCCGAGCTTGGCGGCGTCGCGGCGGGAGAACTTGGCGATCTCGTCGTGCGTGCGCGCCGCGTCCTGCCACATGAAGAGGTGGCGGCCATCGGGGAAGGGCGAGAAGAACGGCGGCTCCTTGGCCTCGACGCGGTAACCGAACCGGTGGAGTTCGAGGTCGCGCACGATTTGCTCGAGCAGCAGGCTCTGTAGGTAGGCGCCAGTCGAGACGCGGTAACCGGGCCAGATCTCCTCGGTGACGGCGCAGCCGCCCACCAGGGAACGCCTTTCGAGCACAACCACGTCGAGGCCGGCGCGAGCGAGGTATCCGGCCGCGACCAGTCCGTTGTGGCCGCCGCCCACGATGATGGCATCATGTTTCTTCGGCAAGTTCCACCTCGGGTTCGGGGGCGGGATCGGGCCGGCGGCGGAACACCACCACGGCTAGCGGCGGAAGCGTGATGGCGATGCTCGCCGGCCGCGAGTGATCGGGGATCGGGTCCGCGGCGGCGCCGCCGTGGTTGCCCACGTTGCTTCCTCCGAAGACAGCGGCGTCGGAGTTGAAGATCTCCTCGTAGTAGCCTTCGGCCGGGACTCCGATGCGGTACCCGTACCTCGGCAGAGGAGTGAAGTTGCACGCGAACACCAGGAATTGTTTCCGGTCCCGGGCGAACCGCAGGAACGAAATCACGGAGGACTCGACATCGCGGAAGTCGATCCACTCGAAGCCGCTCCAGTGGGCGTCCACCTCGTGCATGGCCGCCTCGGACGCATACAGCCGGTTCAGGGCCTTCACGCACTCGCGCAGCGAGCGGTGATGGTGGAACTGCAACAGATCCCAACGCAGGCCGCCGTTCTCGTTCCACTCTTCGTACTGGCCCAGTTCGGCTCCCATGAAGAGCAGCTTCTTACCCGGGTGTCCGTACATATAGGCCAGGAACGCGCGCGCGTTGGCGAACTTGCGCCATTGGTCGCCGGACATCTTGCCGATGAGCGACGACTTGCCGTGCACTACCTCGTCGTGCGAAACCGGCACCATGTAGTGTTCGTCGAAGGCGTAGATCAGGCTGAAGGTCAGGTTCTGGTGATAATACTTGCGGTAGACCGGATCCTGCTCGAAGTAGTCGAACATGTCG
>SXGS01582149.1_pt1 | contig 43723 bp, 29 predicted proteins | sample 3174681 | NCBI WGS metagenome assembly SXGS01 (sample SAMN11356861, study PRJNA531348) | freshwater metagenome | isolation source: freshwater sample F1-80 | place: China: Fuxian Lake, Yuxi | collected 2017-12-25 | reverse complement strand
GGTCAAGCTCAACCGCGTGCTCCAGGAGAAGAAGATCCGCCGGGTCGGGGCCACCGACGAACGACCGGTGGACGCACGCGTGATCGCCGCGACCAACGTCGACCTCAAGGCACGGGTGACCGACGGCAAGTTCCGCGAGGACCTCTACTACCGGATCAACGTCCTCGGGCTGGTGTTGCCGCCGCGGCGCGAGCGCCGCGAGGACAGCCCCGCGCTCGCGGCGTTCCTCCTCGAGAAGCACCGCCGGCACGGCGTCCCCGAGGGGTTCACGGCCGAGGCGCTGACCGCGCTGGTCCAGTACGGCTGGCCCGGCAACGTCCGCGAGCTCGAGAACGCGATCGAGCGCGCCATCGCCGTCACCGACGGCCCGCGGATCGAGCTCGAGGCGCTGCCGGACGAGGTCGCGGCGACCTTGCGGCCGCGGATCACCCGCGGGACCGAGAGCCGGCTCACCTACCGTGAGGTCGTCGACCTGGCCCGCGACCGCGCCTCGCGCGAGTACCTGATCGCGCTCATGCGCGAGCTCGGCGGCAACGTCACCGAGGCGTCGCGCCGCGCCAGTATGGAGCGCGAGAGCCTGCACCGGCTCCTCAAGCGCTACGGCGTCCGCTCCGAGGACTTCAAGCAGCGCGAGTGACCAGCGGCGCCTTGCCGAGCGCGGTGCGCGGGATCGCGTCGACGGCCTCCGCGTCCACCGGCAGATCCGCGACGCCCTGCCGAGCGAGCTCCTTGCCGACCGCGCGGGCGACGGACTCGAGGTCGGCGCCGTCGGGCCGCTCGAGCAGCACGCGCACGCCGCTGCGACCGGCGATCACCTGCCACGCCGCCACCGGCACGAGCTCGAGGACGCGGTGGAACACGTTCGGATGCACCGCGACGACGCCGCCCACGCGCGCCGGCAGCTCGACGATGTCCTCGGCGCGTCCCTCGACGCGATCGACCAGCGCGAAGCCGATACCGCAGTCGCAGCGCTCACTCGACAGGGCAACGCGATCGCTCATCTGGTAGCGGATCAGCGGCAAGGTCCGCGAGAACAAGACCGTGACCAGGACGCTCGCGCCGACGGTTCCGGTCGGGACCGGGCGGTGGTGCTCGTCGACCGACTCGACGATCACGAGATCCTCGTAGAGGTGTTTCCGGTGGTGCGCGCAGTCCGATGCGATGCCCGCTGTCTCGGTCGCGGCGTAGACGTCGTACGGATCTGCGCCCCACGCGGTGCGCGCTCGTGCCTTGGTCTCGTCGGTGAGCACCTCGGACGCCGACATCACCGCCCGCGGCGCGACCCGCAGCCGGCCGGCGAGCTGCTCGGCGGCGAGGACGTGCAGCATGGACGCGTAGCCGACGAGGCAGTCAGGCTGGAACCCGTTCAGCTTCTCCACGTTCTCGGGCAACGGATCGGTCGCGTCGAGGCGCAGGGTCGGCACGAAGCGGCTGTGCACGGTCTGGCCCACCCGCGCCGACCCGTGCCAGGGCACGCGCGAGCTGACGACCGCCATCCGCACCTTGTGGGCCAGGCCCGCCGCGACGCCGGCCCACGCCTGGGCGCGCGCGTACGAGGCGATGTGGGTCATCCACTCGTCGCGGTCGTAGAGGAAGATGCCGCGCCGCCCGGTGCTGCCCGAGGTCGCGCAAACGACGTAGCGCCCGCGAAATGGCCCCTGCGCGTCGCCTTCCAGGTAGGCGAGTGCGTCGGCCAGCTTGACCTCGGGATCGACGACGAGCTCGTCGAAGTGCTCCATCAGCGTCGCCTTGGTAAGGACCGGCAGGTCGTAGAGCGACGCCGACTCGAGGCCTCCGTGGAACCGCTGGTAGAACCGCGAGCGCGTCATCGCGTGGTCGCGCAGCGCCGCCAGCGAGCGCTCCTGGTGGTAGGCGAGCTCGCCGCGATCCCAGCGCTGATGACGCCGGATCGCGCGCCGCCGGGCGAGCACGCCGATCAGCGTGCGGAGCTCCACGGCCTACCCCACCGCCGCTGCGACGGGTTGCGGGCGCCCGAGACGAATCACGCGCTCCCACATCGCACGACGCCCACGCGTCATGCCCTCCGCGAAGCACCACGCGACTTCTGAGCGCGCGAACTCCACCGCGATGTCGTGCGGCTCCCCCTCGTTCTCCAGGAACGAAACGTGGTCGTCGGGGAAGCGGCGCGCCTGCTCCTCGTCGGCGATCGAGAGGATCCTTGCGTTGATCGTGGATTGGGGTGCTTCCGCGGTCATGGTGCACCTCCGTAGGTGCGCAGATTCGTGTCGTTCGCGAAGGACAATGGCGGAAGGGATGCGCGGCATCATGACCGTAGACGTAGCAAGGGGCGCACCAGGGTCATCCCTGCGGCGGCGCGTCACGGACCGTGACGTTTCCGGTTACGCCTCGATCCCGGCGGCTCCTGGCGGTCGCCGCGCTCGCGTCCCCACGGTGCGGCGCGGCCCTTGCAGCCCCCAGGACTCGGAGGTGCGACCATGAAGACAGCGACCTGGGTACTCGCGACCGCGCTCGGTATCGGCGGATGCGACGCTACGATGATGTCGGACCCCGACCGGATGCGCTCGATGATCGACGACGCGCGCCTGGAGAACGAGGCCCACCGCGATGCCGCCGCGAGCGCGACGACGCTCACGGACATGCGCGGCGAGATGACGCGCCACGATGCGTTGATGGACCACCTCATGGACGACATGGGCATGCAGATGGACGGGATGTCGCATTGCACTGGCGCGGGCATGCAGGATCTGCGCGGGATGCACGAGGACGCGGAGGGAGAGATGACCGGCCACCGCACCGCGATGGCCGCGACCACGGAGCTCGCCGCGGCCGCTACCGAGGTCGACCGCCACGTCGACGCGATGCACATGATGCTCGCCGGGATGGGCGCGGCGACCGCCCGCATGGGCTGCGGGATGTGACCGCCAACGTCTTCAGTCCGGTCACCACCGCGTGCCGCATGTGCTGCGGCGAAGCAACGTCGGTGCTACCGGTCCGCACCCTTCAGGCGTTCATCGACATGCCGCACTCCCCATGTTCCTGCACCACACCGTGCATCCCTCGATCACCAGAAGTTCGCCGAGCTCACCACTACGACGCCCGCGCTGATCGTCGGAATCGGATCCGGCCTCCACCTCGCAGCGCCCTCGGCGGACTGGCCCAGTGGTTCGCCCACCTTGACGCGGTCGTCTAATCGAAGTAGCGCGCCACGTCCTCGAGATCCGTCCGCAGCTTCTTCTGGCGCATCTTGCGGATCGTCTTGTCGCGCACGAACACCCCCACCGCGCCGACCACGTTCATGTAGAGCGTCGCCGTGATCCGGGTGCGCTTGTCGCCGTCGATCCCTCGGAGCAGATACTCGCCGGTCGCACGCGCCCCCCGCGGCCCATCGACGAGCCGGAAGGTGATCACGCTGCCGCTCGTGTTGTCGAACTGGACCGTCACGCCATGTTTCATGGCCCGAGAGTCGAACCAGACCCTGGCGTCCTGGCGGCCACCCGACTTCACGTCGACCCGCTTGATGTCGGTCAGGACGTTCGGCCAGTTGTCGTAGTCGGTCACGAGCGCGTAGACCGCCGCCGGTGAGGCATCGACCACGATGGCCCCTTGGGTCTTCGCACCGCCCAGCTCGGTCAGCGTCACCTGCTCGGCCACCGCAGGCGCACCGCGAGCGACGATGACGAGACCAATTGTTATGGCGAGCACCTGCGCTGACTGCCGGATGGTCCACATGTCCTTCGGTCAAGCAAGGACCGGACCAGGCCAGCGCTGCGCCTTCTCGGCGGTCACCGTCCGTCGCGTGTGACCACGCTCGTCACGTGTCACTGCGGACGTTACGACGGCGCGCGTGCGTGTAAATTCGCGGCTCCGTGTCGGCACGCCTCTCGTTCCTGCTCGCGCTCCTCGCGGCGGCCTCGTGCCGCGATCGATCGCGCTCCGAGCACGAGACCCCGAGCGACCGCGCGCGCGCCGAGTTCACCGGCGCGTATCCCGACACCGTGAAGCCGAACGGCGTCGTGCGAGACGTCGAGATCGTCGCGGCGCCGACCGAGCTGCCGCTCGTCGACGGCAAGAACCTCCACGTGTGGGCTTACAACGGGCAGGTGCCAGGCCCCGTGCTCCGGGTCCGGCTCGGCGAGACCCTTCGCGTCCGCTTCACCAACAACCTCCCGCAGGAGACGACGATCCACTGGCACGGCGTGCGCCTTCCTAACGCGATGGACGGCGTGCCCGGCGTGACCCAGCCGCCGGTGCCGCCTGGCGGCGAATTCATCTACGAGTTCACGCCGAAGGACGCCGGCACGTTCTGGTTCCACCCGCATGTGCGGTCGAGCGAACAGGTCGAGCGCGGCCTCTACGGCGTGCTCGTCGTCGACGACGCCACGCCGCCGCCGTACTCGCAGGATCTCGTCTGGGTCCTCGATGATTGGCGCCTCGACGCCTCCGGTCAGATCGATCCCAACTTCAACACGCGCCACGATCTCGCGATGGACGGCCGCTGGGGCGGCGCGATCACGATCAACGGCCGCACCGACACCGTGCTGCGCGCGCGCCCCGGCGAGCGCATCCGCCTGCGCCTCCTCAACTCGGCGAACGGCCGCGTCTTCGCGCCCGACTTCGGCGCGCTCGACGCGCAGGCGATCGCGGTCGACGGCCTGTACCTGCCGAGCCCCGTGCCCGCGAGCGGCTTCGAGCTCGCGCCTGGCAACCGCCTCGACGTCGAACTCGTCTTCGATCGTAGCTCGAGCGCTCCCCTCGAGATCTGGGATCGCTTCATCGCGCGGCGCCCCAATCGCCTCGCCACCGTCGAGATCGACGGCGACCTCGTCGACACCCCGCGCTTCGTATCACCCGCCCGCGCGCACGTCCCCGCCTGGTCCAACGCCACCGAGATCCCGGCCGCCCACACCTTCCTGCTCGACGCGCAGAGCGGCGGCGACCTCGGCATCCAGTGGACGATCGACGGCGTCGCGTTCGCCGGCCATGACCACGCGATGGCGCCCGCGCTCACCCTCGAGCGCGATCGCTTCTACCACCTGCGCTTCTCCAACACCTCGCCGCGCATCCACCCGATCCACCTCCACGGCATGTTCTTCCGCCTCCTCGCCCGCAACGGCGCGCCGAGCGGCGAGACCTGGTTCCGCGACACCGTGTTGATCCACCCGCGCGAGCAGATCGACATCGGCCTCGTGCCCACCGACCCCGGCACCTGGATGATGCACTGTCACATCCTCGAACACGCCGAGGCGGGGATGATGACCACGATCGCGGTGACGCCATGACGGTCGGGGTTCTCACCCAACCGCGCCATCGCGCGATCGAGGGCAGCCAGGGACCGACCACGAGCTCCACGTTCAGGTCTCGCGGGAGATCCGCTTCGCGTGCTTCCGCCCACGGCACAGGCTTGACCTGTCCGGCGTCGACGGCACGCAAGCGCTCTTCGATCTCGATGCCCCAGGCCGCGTCATTCTCGGCGCCGTCGGGCTCGATCTTGTCATCCAAGCTGCGCAGCAGGCTCGCGGCTGCCGGTGTGGACTCCGCGTCTATGGAAGCAATCGCCGAGTCCCTGGCTGGACGAGGACGCACGCCGTCGTTCGTCTCATGCGACGGCGCGGTCGCCGCGTCGCCATGGTTGGCGACGGCATCAACGATGCGCCCGCGCGCGCGGCGGCCGACGTTGGCGTCGCGAGCGGGACCGGCACCGACATCGCCGCCGCCACCGCGGACATCGCCCGCGCGACGCTCCGCACCATTCGCCAGAACCTCTTCTGGGCCTTCGTCTACAACGTCATCGGCATCCCGGTCGCGGCGGGGCTCCTCTACCCCTTCACCGGCTGGCTGCTCTCCCCGATCATCGGCAGCGCTGCGATGGCGATGTCGTCGGTGTCCGTGCTCCTCAACTCCATCTCGCTTCGCGGGTTCGAACGCGCCCCGACATTCCCTCGTCCCGACGCCAACTGGCTCGGGCTCGGTCATCGAATGATCGAGTAGGCTAGGAGCACCATGCACGACCACGAGCACGCGACCGACGAATCACCGGAGCCGGACGTCCGACCGTCGCCGGAGGTCGTCGCCGCGTTGGTCGCCAACCACCGCCAGTTCCTCGCCTTCGTGCAGCGCCGCGTCGGCGACCGCGCCCAAGCGGAGGAGATCCTGCAGGACGCGTTCGTGCGCAGCATCGACAAGATCGACACCGTGCGCGAAACCGCTGTCGGGTGGTTTTTCCGGGTGCTCCGCAACGCGATCGTCGATCATCAGCGACGGGGCGCCTCCGCCGCCCGCCGCCTCGATGCCTACGCGGCCGAGCAGCCCGAGGCGGTCGGAGCTGACGAGGAGCTCCATCGCGTCGTCTGCAAGTGTATCGGCGAGCTCGCCGACACACTCAAGCCGGAGTACGCGACCGCGCTGCGCCGGATCGAGATCGAGGGCGTCTCGGTGAAGGACTACGCGACCGAGGCCGGTATCACGAGCAGCAATGCCGGCGTCCGGATCTTCCGAGCGCGCGAAGCACTCCGGAAGCAGGTCGCCCGCTCGTGCGGCACGTGCGCCGACCACGGCTGCTTCGATTGTCACTGTGACAAGTCGGCGAAGCAGGGCTGCGGCGACCACGACCACCACTAGGTGCGACGATACAATCCCCTCGGCACAGGCCCGACACGTTCAGCGCCGGTGCGGGCCCTCGAGCGGTTTGACCTCCTGCCGGAGCGGCGGCGCCGCCGCCTTGACGTCCACCCGCTTGGCGTCGACGCGCGCCTTGCGCGATAGCTCCACTGGGAGCTCGACCTTCTGGATCGCGGAGAGATCACGGATCCGCGCCTGCGCGAACCGAGCGCGCATCGCCTCCGGCGTCGCGCCGCTTCCTCCGCGATCGCCAGGCAACACCACCGGCGCGTCGACGGCCTTGAGGTCGGCCGCCATCGCCGCGCACGGATTCGGATTGTCGAAGTAAAGCGACGCCTCGAGCGCGTCGGCGAGCTGGAGTGAGTAGTCGAGGCTGTGCAGCGGTGGCGATGCGACCGGCGCCGCAAGATCACAACCGTCGCCTCCATTGGTCATCACACCGAACGGGGTTCCGCCCATCACGTTGCGGAACCAGTTCATGTCCTGCGCGTCGCTGCACGCCGTCGGCGCGAAGAGGTCGACGCCCCGAAACGCGCCCAGCGCCGTGGCCGTCGTCACCACCTGCGCCGTCGAGTGACAGCTGATGCACGACGAGTCGGGATTGTCGACGGGGCCGTTGAGTCGACCGTGTCGTCCGAAGGGACGACCGTCCTGCCGCTGCAGCGCCGACGGAATCCCGGCCGCGAGCCACGATTCGTCGAGGGTTCCGACGCCTGACGCGGTCACATCCGGATCGTTGCCCCATTGCAGCCCGACCGGCTTGAGCCGACGCCACGGGCTCGTCTCGGCCGTCATCGACTTGTCGTACACGAACGTCGCGAACACCCACCCCGTCTGCGCCGAGCGGTCATCGCGTACGGCGACGTCGACCTGGAGCAGCCGCACCCTGCTGAGCGCCACGGTCGGCGCCTGGACGTCTTGCACCTGCCACTCGGGCGCGTCGACGAGCGGGTTCTGCGCCGGATCGATCTTGCTGGTGTCGTACTCGGCGAACAGCAGCTTGAACACGAACGCGCCGCTGATGAAGTCGGCCTTGTCCGGTGCCGAGAGTTGTGGATCGGGATCGCCGAAGACCTGACCGATGGTGTAACCGCCCAGCCAGTTGTAGTAACCGATGGCGTACGAATCGAGATTGTTCCCGGCCCCGTCGATGATCCACTTGTGATCGGCCGCGCGCAGCGCGCGCTCCTTGGTCAGCCCGTGATACGGCTCGCGCCGGCTGTTGGGATCGGTCGTCATCATCGGGACGTGGAACCACGAACGCTTCGTGTTCTTCTGCGCCTCGAAGCCGGCCTCGACATTTCCGGCGAGCATGTACTCCTTGATCGCGTCGAGGTACGCCGCTTGCTGCGCCGCCAGGCGGAAGTCGTGGGCCAGCCACGGCGCCTCGACCGGATCTGTCGACTTGGGGAACGGATCCCAGCGAGCGATCCGGATCTTGTCGTCGGGAGTCGTCTCGAGCACGGGCACGCCGAGCGGAAAACCTTGCGCCAGCTGGAACGAGGGTGTCCCCGCCGCCGGTGGATTGGACGAGATCCAGTCCGGGAACCAGCCCGAGCACTGCACGGTATAACCGGCGCCGGTCTGGCCGAACTCCCCCACTCCGGTGGTCGAAGCGTCCTTGGGGTCCTGCCGACGACACGTGCGTGGATCGCATGCGAGCAGCCCCGCGAAACCGACGACGAACCAGCTGTGCTTTCTCATGGCGTCACCCGGATCCAGCGACCGATCGACGGGATGCGGCTCGCATCGAGAATGAACAGCAAGTACCAACCCGGAGGAGCGAGGTTGTTGTTCGGTGGTTCCTCGACCGTGACGGTCCCTCCTCCGATTCCGCTCACCACGAGCTCGAGCCCGCGCTGCGACATGTTGAAGCCGTGCGTGACGGCTCCGGGCCGCAGCAGGACAACCTCGCTCACACCGCCGGGGTTGGGCGTGGTGATCGCGAAGTTGCCGCCGTAGTTGATCGCGGCCGGCGCGTTGGTGATCGCCGGACGCGGCACGTCGAAGTACCCGGGAAAGAAGCGCTCGTGCGGCGTGTAGACGGCAGGCGGATCCGCGTCGGGCGGCGCACCGCCACCGAGCACGCTGCCGTCGGCGAGGAGCAGGAACGACGAGTGATAGGTCCGCGTCTGTTTCATGGGCGGGCCGGAGACCCAGCCCGCGGCCGCATTCGTCGGGTCGAAGATCTCGCACGGTCCCCCGTGAGCCGCGCCCATGATGCCGCCGGCGATGAAAACGCGCCCGTCGGGCAAGAGCGTCGCCGTGAACTGCTGCGGCCGAGCGGTCCCGAGGTTCGGCAACGACGACCACACCGGCGTCGGCAGCGACAGGTCGATCATCTCTGCGGTCTGCTGTGCGCCCGCGGGACTGCCACCCATGATGTAGACGATCGGTTTGTAATCGGGCGGACGCAGAATCAGCATCACGGAGCTGCCCTTCTCACCACCCGTGCTGCGTGAGCCGTTGAGGACGGTGTTGAACACCTCGGGCGCGGCCGGGGCGCCGATGCCGAAGCGATGCGTCGGATGGTGCGGGCCGGCGATGAACAGCTTGCCGTCGGGGAGCAGGTACGTCCACGGGTAGTACTGGTGATGGTTCATCGACGCGGGCATGGTGACTGGCGCCGCCCATCCCGCACCGTGTGTGTAGATTTCGATCGACTTCGACGCCGAGCCGTAGAGCGTCGCGACGGTCCCGTTCCCGAGCGTCAACGTCGTGGAGTAGAAGCGGTCGTGGGCGGTATCGCCGACGCGTGTCCAGGTGAGCGTGCCGGGCTCGAAGGTGAACGCCTTGTTCGGCGTGAAGCCGCCGTGCACGAGCACGTGGCCCTCGGCGGTATCGAGGATCGTGTGCTCGGCGGACCAGAGGTCGGACGTGTTCTCGTCGAGGCCGAGCGAATCGGCCGGCTGATTCGCCGGCGACAGGTACGCGCCGGCCGGCGTCGAGTAGTCCCAGACGCGCGATTGATCGGCACGTGTGCGTCCCCAGAACAGGACGCGATTCGTTCCCGGCAACAGTACCGAGTGCATCAGCAGCACCTCGGGAACCCCGGGAATCTCGTCCCAGCGTCCATCGCCCGCGTGCGAGTGACACGGGTGCGCGTCGACCTCCGGACACTTGTTCGTGCCGTCGTCGAGCGGCAGCCCGGTGCGGTGGCTGATGTCGTGCGCCATCTCGTCGGTTAGCCAGAGGCTCTGCTTGGCGCGCACCAGACCGATCATGCCGTTCGCCATGTGGTGATGAACGTGGCAGTGAAAGACGAAGTCGCCCTTCAGATTGCGTAGCGTGGCGCCCGCGGGCCGATGCTCTGGCAGCTGCGCCTTCTCCTCCTCGGCGGTGAGAAGCAACACAGGCGGAATCTCCGCCTCGACGATGAACGACTCGGCCGGGCCAATCGAACGAAGGTCGACGTTCTGGCCGGCGAACTTCCAGCGCATCCCGTGCGGATGGAAGTTGTGCCAGTCAGCGCTGGTGTCGAGGTTGAACACGTACCAGCGGATGCGTTGACCACTGCGACCGACGATGGTCGGCGAGTTGCCGATGAAGGCGCGTCCGTTGATGCAATGCGACGTCATGGCGGCACCCTCCTTGGACGTCGCCGTGTGGTGCGTGTCGGTGTTGTTGATCCACGTCACCGTCCCGCCGACGCCGACCGTCACGGTCGACGGCGAGAACGCCATCGGCGGCCCCTGGAGGATGGTCACCGTCACCGTTGCCGGTCCGCCCGGCATCACGTGAACGGTGCCCTCCATGTCGGGATGGAACTGGCAGAAGTAGTCGAAGTCGCCGGCCGCAGCGAAGGTGAGCGACGCGGTGCCCCCCAGCTCCTCGATGTCGGAGGTGTCGAACGCGGGCGCTCCGTCAGGGTTCGACATCACGTGGAAGAACACCGGGACGTGATCGGTGTTGACGGGCGGACGCCGCCGCGACAGATAGCGCATCACCCACTCCTCGAGGAAATCGAGGTGATGGCGGAGGATCTGGCGTGTCTCCGGCTTCAGCCGCCGCTCGTGCACGTAGGGTGCGAGCGCGATGGCGGCGTCGACCTTGGCCTCGCCATGCACGGGACCGCCGTGAGCGGCGTGGCCAGCGTGTGCGGCGTGCTCGCCGTGCGCGTGCGGATGCGGACCCGGCGGCGGTGGGCCGGGCGGATTCTTGTCGACGAGGATCGGGATCCGTTCGATGCGCTCCAGGTCGACGTAGATCGGCTTCAGGATCTCCCACGGGTACTTGAGCTGCTGCGGCGGCCGATCGCACGGACCGAGCACGACGATGCCGCCGAAGAGTCCCTGATCGATCTTCATGTACATGTGGTGCGTGTGGTCGTGGAACGGCCAAACGCCGATCGCATCGTCGGAAACGTCATACGTGTAGGTCCACGACGCCCCCGGACAGATGGCGTCGGAGCGCCCGCCGTGGTGGGCCGCCTCCGTGCCGAACGGCCACGAGCCGTCGGAGTCGATGCCGAAGCGCAGACCGTGGACGTGCAAGGAATGCGGAACGTCGTCGGCGTTCCACACGTGGATCTTCAGGCGCTGACACGGCCGGGTGTAGATCACGGTGCCGGGCACACGGTGCGTGTACGCAGGCTCGTTGATGTCCGCGGCGATGAGCTTGTCGGGTTTCGGGACGAGATAGCCGGAGTCGAGGTACTCGCGATAGATGACCGCGGGCACGCGACGGGCGACGATCTCTGTCTGCGGAATGCGGCCGTCCTCGTGTCCGTGACCGCGCATGCAGTCGCGCCCGTACGACGCGGGCGCGATCGGCTTGTCCTGCGGCATCACCGGGCTGTAGTCGGTGAGACGCTCGATCTTCAGGTAGATGTGTCGTTCGTCGCAGCTCGGGGGCGACGGATGCTTCGACTTGATGGTGACGCCGATGTGCGGGTTCTTGATGTTCCACAGCACCGAGCTCTCGGTGGAAGCGAGGAGCTCGTCGTTGCAGTAGACGCGGAAGTAGAGATCGGGCCAGAAGTCGCCGAAGAAATCGCGGTACGCCGTGTCCTCGAAGCTAAGCTCGAACGTGCCGTCGCTGCGCGTTGCCGCCGAGCCGAGGTAGTCGTCGAGCGTCGTGTCCTTGTCCCAGGCCTCGACCCGCACGCCTCCGATGCCGTGGCCGTTGAACTCGTCGACGACCGTTCCCTTGATCTGAAAACGCATGTGCCTCCTCCACGTCCCTAGGACGTTTTCTTAGGCGCATACAAACACGAGAGGCGGGCCGTCACCATCACCCGAGTGAGGTGAGCGCTCGCGGCGGCCCCTGATGAATACCGCGGCCTTCAGCCTTCGCCGCCGGCCACGCTCGCTCGCGCCGAGCAGCAACACGATGCTTCCACGGCCCACCACGTCGAGGACCGCGCGCTCCCGTTGTTCGTCGGAAGCGTCGCGGAGTGCCTCGGCAAGTGCGTCGGAGTCATCGCGATCGAGGGCCGCAGCCTGCTCGTCGAAGAGGACGGGATGTCTTCGCACTCCTTGGACCGCCACACCAGCACATCGCCGGTTGCGCCCGTGGATACCACACGAGCTGACCTCCTCTGCGTGGGGCGAGCTCGTCGGCGTCCGTTGCATGCCGTAGACGGCTACGATGCGGGTGTGCGCGACCCTCGCCATGTCTTCGACCTCAACGTGGACGAACCGCCGCCGCCGCTGGACCCCTCCGAAGTCGCGCGGCTCGAGGCGCTGCTCGCTGTCCGCCTCCCGTCGGCGCTGGTCGCGCTCTTGCGGGTCCGGAACGGGGGCTACCTCCGGCGGTCTCGCTTCCGCTACCGAGCCGGTGATGTCGAGGATGTCGTCTCGGTCAGCTCGCTAACGGGCATCGGCATCGGCGGTGGCGTCGACGACCTGTTCCGCGTCCCTTACCTGCGCGGTGAGTGGGAGGTTCCCGAGTGGGCCGTCATGCTCTCGGGCGACGGTCACACCTGGGTGGCGCTCGATTATCGTGGGTCCGCCGAGCCGTCGGTGGTCTACCTGGAGGAGAGCCGTCGTGACGACGGATTCACGGTGACGGAGCTCGCGCCGTCCTTCGATGTGTTCCTCGAGGGACTCGAGCTCGACGAGGTGCAGACCTGCTGGGGCAGCCCCGAGCCGACCGGCATCGTGCTCGACGCCATTCGTACGCGGCACGGCCTCCGGCTCTCGGACCGCTTCGAGGCGGCCGTGTTCAAGGAGCTCGCGGAGACGACCGGGCGCGTGCGCTTGCGCAGCAATCGCGGTCATCGCGACGAGCTCGTCTGGCCGGAGTTCCCGGCCATCCGTTCGATCCTGGAATGCGACATCGACGCCGAACAACGGACCGACACGGCGCGATGGATCGGGGCCCTCGGGCTCCCGTTCGAGCTCATCCATGATGCGGGATCTGGCGGCCCGATCGCAACGTCGGAGAACCGCTAGCGATTTACCTATGCATCGCCAGCACGCAACCATGGCGGCGTGCGAACGACAAGAGTGAGCATGAACGACCTCAACTCACCGATTCTCTCACCCGACCACGAGGCCTTGCCGTTCCTCGTGGTGCACGGCGCCTGGCTCTGGAAGGCTGTGATCGTCGTGAGCGCGATCGCGGGTGCGTTTGCCTGGCAGGCCCTGCGTCACTGGCGCGCGCGCCGTGCCGCGCGCCGTCTGGTTGCAACGGCGCCCGCGACGGTGACGACGATGCGCGAAGGCGAGGTGGTGTTGCGAGGCACCTTGAGGCTCCACGTCAAAGAGAAGCTCGGGACCGAGCACCTGCTGCGGCGAGGGAACCCGGGACCGGAACACATCGCCGATAGGGATGAGGTCATCTCGATCGAGCAAGGCGACGAGAGTGTCGTGCTCGGGGGGCCGGTCGTGGTGGTGAGCGGAACATCAGCGCGTTCGTCTCGGCGTCGCGTACGCTGGTCGATCGTCAACACGCTGCGTGACGGCGACCAAGTCGAAGCGCACGGCGTCGGCAGCCTGGTCGCCCACCCCGGGGGAAGCGACTATCGAACCAACGCGAGCTCATGGGAGCTCCATGGAGATCCGATCCGTCTCTACGCGGTGAAACCGCGCGCGCTCGCGAGCCCCGTGGGGCCGCTGCGCGCGGTGGTGACGCTCGCGGCCGTGGCGTTCGCGATCTGGACCTCCTTCCAGATCGCCGGTTCCGCGCTGGAGGAAGAGATCAAAGAGTGGCGGCTACCGCCGGACGGCGTGGGCGAGCTCGACGTGCTCCCGCTCGCCGCTGCCCTGCCCTCCACCCGTTCTGGCGCGCTCGAGCGATACGCCTCGGAGCTCCAGAGGCCGAGCGGGCCCGCAAGCGTCCGCCGCTTGATGGCTCTCGCGGACGTGATGGGCCGGTGCAACCTGCCCAATCGCGCATTGGTCGAACGTCAACGGTGGCCGGCGCTTCTGGATCGGGGACGCCGATGCGGTGACACCGACGCGATGCTCGAGGCGCTCGTGAGCATGGGTCGCTTCGAGGAGGCCGCGGAGGTCGCCGCAGTCGCGCGGTCGCCGTGGCCATTTCTTCAGGGCGTGAGCATGATCGCCACTGGACGCTGGAAGGAGGCCGCGACACAAGCCGAGGCGATGGCGTCGCGGTGGGCTGAAGAACGTGGTGACGACGCGGAGACGCAGCGAATCAAGTGGCACGCTCGCATGCATTTCACGTGTCTCGCCGAGCTGTTTCGCTGGCGAGGCGGCGACGCGGGCGCGGCAGAACGACTTCGCAACCTGGCGAGCGGTGCCGCGGCCTCCGAGTGCAGGGTCATCGCCACCGAGCTGCTGCCAGGAGACGAGAGGTTCCGCGCGCTGATCGAACTTCATGGCGACCTCACGGGAAGAACCGACGAAGCCTTTCAGACCACGAACCTGGTCAGCTCCCTGCTGTGGGCGCAGGGGGCGCGCAAGCATCAAATGGCGAGTGACGTCGCGTCGTTCGGGATGAGACGGTTCGAGTCCAACGTGGAACCATGGCTCGCGCCGTACGGGATCGCCGCGCGAAGCGCGGAGAGCCCGGACTGGGCTGATGCGCTCGCGCTCCTTTCCCTGTGGCAATCGATGCGAGGCGATGTCGACGCGGCGAGGCGGACCGCGGCGATGGCCGCGAGCCTCGTGGAGGCCGACGAGCCGTGGACGGCGCGGGGTCTCCTGGGCGCAACCGCGCTGCACAGCCGTGACCCGGAGGCGAACGTTGACGACGGTTTCACGGAACCGGGTGCGGCGGTGCTCACGGCACTCCGTCGAGGTGTAGCCACTTCGACACTCCCCGAGTACTTCGTCGACGAGGAGTGCCAGTCCGACGCTAGGCGGGCGCTGGCGGCAGCAGCCCGTGGTGACGGGCACCCTCTCGCGCTGCTGGTTATGCGCTGCTCGTTGAGCATCCGCGCAGACGAGGTGCTACTCGCCGTGGGGCCGCGGATCCGTGCTGGCGCGCACGACCTCGCGACCGCGCTCATCTGGTCCCCGCGTCCCGGCCTCCGCGAGTCGACCAGTGACCCGCTCCGGCTGTTCACCTACGCTGCGATGCGCCGCGACCTGTTTCTGGCCATCGGCGATGCGGAGGAGGCGTCCATGTGGGCCGAGATCGTCCGTCGCTACATCGTGGTCCTGGAAGATCGCGACCGGGCTGTCGCCCTGATGTTCTGGACCATGTGAGCACCCCGCTCGTCACTTGAGGTACGGCCACTCGCAGCCCAGCTCATCAGCGTGTTGCCGCAGTGCCTGAATCGCTGCCTCGCACACCGGTGCCATGTCTCTGTGGGCTGCCCTGAGCGCGTCCCCCTCGAGGTCCGCCCACTCACGCCATGCCTTCCGAATCGCCGCCAGGTTCAGATCTTCTCCCAGCCGGTCCAGCGCTCCAGCCACCTTTTCACACTTCCTGAGCGCCTCGTAGTTGGCAAGGTACGCGTCGCACTCGGACACTCCGGTCGACACGCCGCGAATCTCATCGCGTTCGGACCGACCGAGGACGCGAGTTTCGCATCGATCGTGCCGCTGGATGATCCGGTCGAACTCATCCATTTCGTCGGGGGTCAGCTTCACGTCTCGGGCCCACTCGGTGTTCGTGGCCGCCCAGTCTCTTCGGTTACCTTCCACAGCGTAGGCACATTGACGATCTCGACACGCGCACATCTGCTCGCTGGCCGCCGCGAAGAAGGCCAAGTACTCGGGCGAGGCATGTCTTGGACCCGAATCGGCAGGCGCTTCGGGCGTGGTGGGCGGCGGCGTTGACTCGTCCGGCCGCGGTTCGCGTTCGCCCCGGCAGGCGACGAGCGCGAGCGTAACCAGCAGCAAGCGAGGAGGTTCCAAGCGGGTTAGGGTCACGGGCCGGTGGACTCCTTGAGGGCGGCGAGGAGCGCGTCGTCGGTCGCGAAGACCTCCGCGACGTCGGCGCGATCGACGAGCCAGCGGCTCAGATCTCCACCGGGATCGCGGCGCAGGTGGAGCCCGCCGAGGAGCTCAGCCAGCTCGTCGGCGAGGCGCTCGCGATCCGCGTTCTCGGCGAGCTCGATGAGCTCGTCCCCGATGAGGCGCTCGAGGAGGGCGCTCGCCAGCGTGAGCATCGGCGGCACTCTGGGAGCGACAGGCGGCGGTGGTGGCGCAGCCGGAATCGCAGGCCGTGCGACGCCGGCGGCCCGTTCGAGGAGGGCGATGTAGCGCCCGCGGTAGTAGTCGTGCGCGCGCGCGTCATCGAGGGACGATTTGCCCTCCGCATCCTTGCGCAACGGGTCCGCGCCGCGCGCGAGGAGAAGCTCGGTGCAGCCATCGCTGTGGTGCTGGTGCAGGGTTGTGCGCTCCTTCAGGTCGGCCGCGTCGACCCGCGCGCCAGCGTCCAGCAACACCGTCATGGCGCCGGGCCAGGCCTGGCACATGAGCGGCGTTCGCCCGTCGACATCGGCGTGATCGGCGGCCACGCCGAGCTCGAGCAGGAGCCGCACGCCCTCCTCATCCAGCGGCTGGTGCAGCGAGGACTCACCGCGCGTCGTGAGCGCGAGCGGATCGGCGCCCGCGTCGAGGAGCACACGGAGCTGATCGATGTCGCGGACCCGGTGGAGAACCGACCGTCCATCTGCCGCGGTCGCGCGTGCGTCTGCGCCGGCTGCGAGCAGGAGCTCGCTCACGGCGGCGCCCCACGCGTGGTGGAGCGCGGTCACACCGACGTCATCGTCGAGCGTCGGGCTGGCACCTCGATCGAGCAAGAGTCGAACGAACGCGGGCCGATCCGTCGAGGCGGCGAATGCAAGAGGGTGGACGCTCCGGGCGTCGTCGGTGTGGCTCGCGCCCGCATCGAGGAGCGCGGCGACGACCTCGACTCGTGAAGGCTCGTCGATCTGCCCGAGCGCGAGGACGAGCGGCGGTTCGCCGCCAGCGCTGGGCGCTGCCGGCGATGCGCCCGCTGCCAGTGCGGCACGCACGCGACCCGGATGGCCGAGCTCGATTGCCTGGCGCAGCGTGTCCTGAACGGTCACCGTGGCCAGGCGCTCACGCACGTCGCGGTCCACTGCCAGGTCGTCGAACCAGGGCTCGGTGCATCGCGACAGGAAGTCGGCGACGACGGCACGCACCGAAGGGTCATGCTCGTAGTACTGGAGGTCCAGATCGTGAAGCGACGCCGAACGAGGGTCGGCGTCGCCCGCCCGATCGATCGCACTCTCGACTACGAACGCCGCGCGGAGGGCTCCCACCTCGCGCAATGCGTCTGCCATTCGTCGAGCCTGCTCGGTCCCGTGGTTGTAGAGAAGCTGGCTGACGCCACCGTTCCGGATCTCGGAGTCGGCCAGGAGTGTGAATGCCACAGTCGCCGCGGCCCTCGGGACGTCGCGGTCATCGACGTCGCTGGGTGACACCACCGAGCGGACGACCGACATCGCCAACACCGGTGCGCGGTCCACCAGCTCGCCGAAGCGAGAGCGCGCCGAGCGAGTGATCCGTTGCCGCCGGTCCCGACGGTGGGGTGATACCGTGCCCGTTGCGGCGGCGGACGGATCATAGTGAAACGTGCCGACGAGCCGCATCCGACCGCGAGCGAGGCTCGCCGGCGGTTCGATGGTGGGCTCCGGATCGAAGAGCGCGATCATCGTGGAGGCCTGCGCGACGCCGAGCTGAGTCGCGGAGGCCATGGCGGCCGGGACGAAGGATGCACCGAACGACAACCCGCGGAGGAGCTCGGCGACGGGGCGGGGCGACTCCCACCAGGCCTCCAGCGCATCGTCGACGTGATCCCACGTGCGGAGCTCGCTGGCGAACCAGCTCCGTTCCCCGTCTCCTTCCGGGTGCGCGGTCAGGTACTCGGTGAGCTCCAGGTCGCTTGCGAGGTCGCCGATCCACAGCCAGACTTGTGGTCGCTTCGCGATCGCCGCCGCCTCACGCTTGCGCTTCGACGCGTCAGCATCCGCCAGAGCTCGCTCCCAGCGCGACAGGAAGGCGGCAAGGTCCGGGTCGATCTGGCCTTTGACGACGGAACCCATCGACTCCTCGTCGATCGCCAGCTCGTTCTCCCGTCCCAGGCGACGTGTCAGGTCTGCCAGCTGGTCGGCGAGCCAGCGCACGTCCTCCAGTGCCCGAAGCTCCTCTTGGCGGTCTTCGTGACGACGTGGCGACTGGAACCTGTATGTACGCAGCTCGACACGACCTCGCTCGACCAGGGTCGGAGGCTCGATGAGCCACTCACGCTCGGTGAGAACCGCCACGAAGCTCTCGAGTGTTGCGGGATCTTCGGGTCGGTTGCGATCGCCGAAGTAGAACCGCAGCGCTTCGGGTGGATAGGCGCTCTCGTCCCAATCCGTTGCTGCGTCGGTGTTGTCGTCGTCGGTGGGGGTCATGACGGTTGGTGCTTGCCCACCGGCTCGAGCTTCCCTCCCGAGGCGAGCTGCCACTTGAGCTCGCCCAGCAGGGTGGCCGCAGCGGTGATCAGGGCGAGGGCCATATCCGGATCGTCGCTCCGGATCTCGAATGCCTGGCCGCCCCCGAACGCCTGGGAGGTTGGAACGGGCACTCGCGCGTGGCCGCCCTGGTATTGCGCCACATGGAGCTCATCTCGCTTCCGCTCGACAGTGAAGCCCGCCGCCAACCATGCCGATTCGAGCTCGTGGATCTCGACGGTTGGCACGTCAGCGCCAGCAGCCCGATAGGCATCGCCTTCGGCGGGTGGGAGTCGTGTCTGCGCGACGGTATAGCGGCACTCGCCGTCGCGAGCGGTGATCAGGAAGACCGCTGCGAACGCGAGGTACCACGCGATCATGAAGAGCAGTACGATCCACCACCCGTGCAGGCGCGTGGCTTGCTCCATCAGCGTCGAGAACCAGAACCACCCCAGGACAGCGTGCGGCACGAGCAGCAACAGCCATGCCGCGCTGGCCGTTCGCCCGCGGCGTCCGTGCCATCGGGACAGAGCGACCAAGAATGCGACCACCGCAGCCCACGAGGCAAGGGCCAGGACTTCCTTGCCGGCCCGGCGGAGAATGCTCGTCGTCTTGCCGTGGACCGGCACGTCGATACGAAAGTGCTCAGCGTTCCACTCGTCGGTGAAAGAAGAGAGCACGTACTGTCGCTCGGCCGCGACGTACTCGACGGCGATGTCGAGGTGCAGGACATCGCCGGGGCGTGCGTCGAGTGGGACGCTTACCTTGAAGTCGAATTGATCGCTGCCCTTGTCGGGTAGGAACTGCTTGGTCTCGATTCGATCTTCCCAACCGGGCTGCCGGCCGCCGGTCACCTGCTCAGGGCCGGCTCCGTTGACGATCACGCCCGCGATCGCAACCTTTATGCCGGCGTGAATCTCGACGTGCCCATCCAGGACATCGCCGGGGGCGACGTCGCTCGCGTAGAACCAGAGCTCGCCGTTCTTGGTGGTCGCGTCGGCGGTCATGCGATCGAGCGACGACCAGTAGAACCACACGAGCCCGACGCCGAGAAGCAGCAGCCCTCCGAGCAGAGTCGCGACAGCGTCGGCGACTGGATCTTGCTTCGTCATCGCGTCTCCTCGCGCTCTCATCTAGAAGTCCCGCACGGTCTTGAACACGGCGCGGGCGTCGCCCAGCGCGATGATGTCGCCATCGGAGATGTCGCGAGGTTCCTGCTCGGGCCGGCTCAGGTCGTAGCAGCGAATCCGATCGTCCTCGCGAACGAAGCGAAGGTGCTGTGGCGCCAGGCCGAGCTCGTGGTTGTCGATCGCGACGTCGGCGGGGCCACGACCGATCGTGACGCTCTCCCCGCCGAGGACGATGACCGCATTCTGCAGCGGACCACTCAGCACGACGAGCCACGCTGTATCGGCACCACATGGAGGCGTGTCGAGCACGACCCTGCCGGTCTTGTTGGCCATGACGCCATACGGACTCGCGTCCGGAAGCTGCACCGTCACGCAGTGGCCGCGACGGGCGTGCTCGCGGAGCTCCGCGTCGCTCTCGGCACGGCGGACGAGGTGGCCGCACGAACCGCAGTGGCGCACGTCGCGGTCGCTGGTCTGTGCCAGCGATCCCCACGTCCGAGGACACTCGAGCACCATTCGTGGCTGAGCATGAAGGAGAGGGCGGCCACCTGACGTGGCCGGCGTTCTCGCGAGTTGCGCGCAGGTGCTGCACAGGTAGCCCATGGCGACGATGTCGGCCTGTGCAAGTGGCACCACGCGGTAGCACTCCACGCACGTGACCCGGGGAGTCATCGAGTCCCCGTCATTTCTTGCCTCGTGCCCACGCGGTCGGGAGCGCGCGTCCCGTCCGCTTCCCGCCGAGCATGGCGTCGGCCATGGCCTCGACGGCCGCCCACTTCGGTTCCAGCACGAGGAGGAGATCGCCGGCTGACATCGACCCGTCGACGAGGACGCGCTGGTTCTCGTTGAAGATGATCTCGAGCGGCCCGTAGACCTTCGCCATGGCCTCGGCGACTGGCAAGACCATGCGCCGGTCCGTCGCCACGATCTTCACGCTGCGCGGCTTCACGTACTCCGCGTCCGCAACCGTGGCCTCGAGCCGGCCGCGACGCTCGCGGTCGATCCAGGCAAACCCGCGTCCCCGCCTGGTCACCGGCACGTCTGCCGCGATGGAGCTCACCAGGGTGGCGAGAGGCACGTCGCGTGCCATCCGCTCCGGGTAGTCGGGCTCGTTCATGCCGCGCACCACCACCTCTCCGACACGCGGAGGAGTCGGTGCCTCGACCGCCTCGAATCGCGCGGTGTGATCCATCTCGGCTGCGCGTCGGCCGACGAGCCGGACGATGAGGATCGGGATTGCGAGGAAGGCGAGCACCGCAACCACCGCGAACACATCGGAAAGGATGCGCGTGGCCGCCACCAGCGGCAGCGCGAACCAGCCATAGCCGACGTACCCGCCGACGAGCAGTAGGAGCAGGTACACGGCCAGCCTGGTTGCAGTGGAGGAGGCGCGCAGCGAGTAGCGCACGAGGAGCGTGGCGATCGTCGCGGCAGCGAGGAGGCCGATGGCCCACAGCGCGGACAGGAGGCGCCTGATGTCGCGGTCATGAGGGCTTCGTACGAGCACGTCGACCGCGAGCGCTTCGGTCCCGCTCTGGTTCTTGAACGTGCCGGCACCGGTCGACACGGCCTCGACGTAGTCGATATCGAGCGAGATCGGAAGCGACGCGCCGACGACCGCGTCGCGCGGGATGGGGACGCTGATCTCGACGCTGTCGGAACCACCCGATGAGCGTCGGCCCACGATGAACGAGCCCCAATCGGCACCTCGACCATGTCGCTCGAGGTAGCTCTTACCGGCCTGGACGTGGACCTGCTCGATGCCAAGGCGACGGCCGCCGCGGAGCTGGACCTCGATCTCCAGGTTGTCGCCGGGTGCGACGTGCGGGGTGTATACCCAGAGCGTGGCGCGACCCGAAGAGGTCGTGGCGGTGAGGTTCCTCAGCGGATCGAGGAGCAGCCAGAGCGCAAACGCCGCCATGGCCACGAGAAGGTAGGCGCCCGCCTCACCGGCGCGGTTCGTGCTCATGGAGTGTCTCCTGGGAGTTCGGCGTTGGAGACGCACCCGAACAAGGGACCTCTCGCCGAAGATTCACGCATTCTCACCCGCCAGTCCGCAAGCTCTATTAAGCTCTTGGGCATCGTCGATCCTCGGCGTCACATCGTCGGCGAGCATCAGTTGCTTCGTTCTGGCCGGAACAGCTCGGCCGCGTCGATGAGTTCGCCCATCGGCTCGCTGCTGGCGGGTTCGGAGGCACGCTCGACTTCGAGTCGTTCGAGGCGCACGTGCCACGCGGTCGGGTCCGATTCCTCGGCGGGCGTTGGCGCCTCGTCGAGCATGTCGCGGTATTGCGCGCAGCCCTCCTCGAGCCGCGCATGGAAGCGCGCGATGCACTCGACCAGCTGCGGCGCGTCCGCCTCGGCGCGAAGGAACGCGAACTCGAGCTGCTTCTCCGCGTATCGAAGTGCGTGGCGGAGCTGGCCGGCGCGCTCGGCGGCCAGGGCACAGTGGCGGTTGGCGATGAGCATCGTCAGCGCGTAGGAGTGGGTGTCGACCTCGGCGAGGCTGCTGCCCGCTGACGCGAGCATGTCCCGCACCACGAGCACCGCCGGCCGCGACGCGAGCCTCTCGGTGTTGGCGAACCGGCCGGGAGCCCGTTCCGGGCGAGGTGGCTCGCCGGGATCACGCCAGCGCGCGAATGGATCGAAGTCGTCGAAGCTCATGTCATGAGCTGCTATCGACGATGGGGGGCGGCGGTTGCTTGTGCATTTGGCATTTCGTGCAAGGGCGCGGAACAACGGGCCATTCCTCAGCGTCGGTTCACCCTTCGAGGACCCGCCGCACGAACTTGTCGAGCGCCTGGCGGCTGATGCCGACCTGTCGCGCAGCCTGCGCCGTGCTGTCGGCGCTGAGCAGGGCGCGGATGCGGCGCTCGGCCTCGCGGAGCTCCTGGAGGTTGTGGGGCCAGGGATACTCGACCAGGCGATCGATCCAGCGGGCGCCGAGGTCGCGGATGCCTTGCGGCGAACCGTGGAGCTTCATCAAGCGGTCGAGCAGGCGCAGGATCTCGTGGCGGCGGGATGCGAGCGCCGGCAGCTCGAGGGCGTGGCCCTGGGCGAGCTGCCGAAACGCGCGCTGGCTCTCGACGTGGGTCGAAGCACCGATGATCGGGCGCAACGCCAGGTAGGGCGGTTGGCCTTCGAAGAGGGCGTTGGCGAACCCGGCGGTGACCTTGCCGGCGCTGGAGAGATCGACAAAGACGGTGCCGAACCTGGCGTTGGCAAGATCCTTCTCGGCGCCGCGGGGGAGCTTGTCGGTGAACGACGTGAACGGTTGCTCGCGGCGGATCGAGGCCTCGTGGATTTTCTGCGCGAGCCACGCCTGGTCACAGCCGCGCGGGCCGGTCAGCAGCAGGGGCGTGTCCTTCTGAACCAATGCGACCGCGCGGTCGACGTCGCGGATCGAGTCGAGGCCGAGGCACCAGGCGAGTGGCTCGCAGAGCTCGGTCAGGCGCCAGTCCATCGCGATGACGCTCACGTCGCCGAGGTCGAGGCGCATGCCGCTGGTCACGTTGAACCAGTCGGTCTGCGGCTCGTGGTTCGCGTGCGTGCCGTTGGTCGAGCCGGCATCGCGGCACCAGAGTCGATCCTTGCGCCACTCGAACGTCGCGTGGACCAGCGACACGCCCTTCTTGGGGCTCGGGAGGAGCACGTCGGCGCGAGGCTCGGCGGGATCGCCGCGCGTCGGTTCGCGGCCGATGGTGAAGGTCGTGATCGCGGGGAGCTCGACGTGCTTGCCGGTGCCGCGCACGCGGAGGTGCGTGATGCGGCTCGGTGGTGCCGCCCGGAACTTCGACGAGCCGGTGAGCTGGTTCGTGCCCTTCGGGCCCTTCTTCCCGTTGGTCTTCGTCGCGGACGGTGGCGATTGCTTCGTCATGGCTGACTCAGGTTACGGTCGGCGCGCGGCGACCTTCCCGAAACGCAACCGGAGGCCGCCGGAACGCGTGATTGGTTGCGCCTGCGCGCCGCTTCAGAAGCGCGGGTACCAGTAGTAGGCCGCATGAGCGGTCCCTTCGATCGTCCGGAATGGCTCGCCGCCGAGCGGGACCGCGAGGCTGGCGCCGATCGCAGCGCCGACGATCCACCGCTTGGTCAGTCGATGGTCCAGGCCAACGGTGGCAGAGCCGACCAGATCGAGAACGAGCTCGCTGCCGCGGCCGGTGTCGTCCTCGCCGCTGACTTCGACGCCGCCGGACGTGACCACCGGCGCGCCACGGTGGCGGCCCTGCACGCCTGCTGCGAGCCGCAATGTCGGGATCCAGGCGACGCCGAACCGCAACGTGGCTCCGCCATCGAGCCGCGTCACCTGTGTCGACACCGTGAACGGGCCCGAAACCGTCGGGCGGCCGGGTGGTGTGAACATGCCGGTCGGGAATCCCGCGGCGCCGGTCGCGAGGATGGAGAGCGAGACGTCGTACTGGAACAGGTTGCTGGTGGCGTAGCTGCCGCGTACGGCGATGCCGCCGATCGGCGACGATGCATTGTCGGAGACGGCCGGATCGGAGGTCGTCGCCATGCCGCCGACGAAGTGCGCATGTAGCGACGCTTCCCGGCGATCGGCGAGGGCCTCGGGTGCGAATCCGACGACGACGACCGAGACCACGGCGCCCGCAACCAACTTGATTGGCCAGGCGCCGGTCATCGCAGCACCACGCGGTCGACGACCACGCGGCCTCTCCCACCGGGCTCGGCAACCGAGAACTCGAGCTTCTTGCCGAGCAGATCGCCCGACCGGCGCACGACCACAACGCCCGCACCCCTGCCCCCGGCGCGTACGACGCCAATCACGCCCTTCCCTGCCGTCTCTGCGGCATCGCTGCTGAAGCGAATCACACCAGCGCGATCGCCGGCACCATCCTTCACCTCGACGGTCGCGAGCCGGTACGGGGCCTTGTTGCGATTCTCGATCGCGAACAGCACGTAGGCGTCCTCGCCGAGGAAGAACACCTCCTTGACCTCGACCACCACGTTGTCGTCGTTGCGCTCGATGGCGTTCAGCTTGCGCACCTCGCGCCGCTGGAGGAGTCGTGCAGCGATGAGACCGTCGGCGACCTTGGGCAGCTCGGCGTCCATGGTCTTCTGCATCTCGGCGATCTTCGCCTCCAGCTCGGTGGTGCGCTTCTTGACGCCGTCCTCGATCCGGCGCTGCACCTCGGCCTCGACATCGGCGCGCTTGAACGTGACCTGGGTGAGCGCTTCGTCTCGGCTCTTGGCGATGCGAAGGATGACCGAGACCTTGATCGTCTCGGTTGCGAGCGCCAGGCTTGCCGGCTTCGCGCTGGGGTTGAGCGGGCGGATCGCCAGGCTGGTCGCGCCGATCGGCTTGACTTCGTAGCCGGTGGTGTCGGACGCGATCGCCTTCACGATCTTGTCCGGCAGGTAGAACACCGTCACGAAGTCGGGATGGACGTTCACGTCGTAGGAGCCGCCCTCGTCGACGAGGATCGTCCGCGACTGACCTGAATCCTGCGCTACGGCTGCGCCGGGGGCCAGGACGCCGAGCAGGAGCACGGCGAACGCGATCTCGAACAGGCAACGTGACTTCATGGATGCTTCCTCCGAACCGCGCTCTTTGCGCCGGTGCCGATACCTATCGCCGGCAGTGACGCGCGGTTGCTACCTACTGACCAGGAATCGTGATCTCGTGGATCGTGCCGGAACCACTGCCGGATCCCGAGCCCCTGCCATCGCCACCCTTGCGGCGGCGCGCGTCGACCGGCGGCGCCGCGTCGATGGTCGGCTCCGATGCCGCATCGACAACTACTGCGGCGTCGGCGACAGAGGCATCGACCGGAGCGTTGACGGCGGCATCGACCGCGACGGCAGACGCCGCCGAGCCACCACCGCGATCACCACCACCGCCGGAGCTGCCGATGACGACTGCCACGGCGACGAGCGCCAATGCCACGCCGACCAGGGCGACAATGAGGCCGGTGCGCGACGATCTCGCTGCCGGCGGATGCGCTGCGATCGCGCCGGGCGTGGCTGGCGCCGTACGGGTCTCCGCCGCATGGGCCGGCACCGGCACGGTGCCCCACTGCGGCGACGGCGGTGGTTGAACGGGCGTCCCCTGCGGCAACGCGCCCGGCTGCTCGGGCATCGCCGGCCGACTGCGCTGCCCGGTGCGCACGGGCGCTTTCTGCGGGAAGCGCGCCACGAGCAACTGCTCGAGCTCGCGACGGCCGTCGCGCGGCGCATGCTGGCAGCGCAACAAGTCGTCGATGGCGTCCTCCGCGGTCGGATAGCGCTGCGCTGCCTCCTTCCCGAGAAGCCGCATCGTCACCGCCTCGAGATCGTGCGGTACCTCCGGCACCACGGTGCGCGGGCTCGGCACCGGCGCGAACAGCACGCGGGCCAGCGTCTCGGTGGTCGTTCCGGCGGCGAACAGGTACTGGCCGGTCATCATCTGCCACATCATCACGCCAACCGCGAACAGGTCGCTGCGGCCGTCGAGCGGTGAGCCGTTGATCTGCTCCGGGCTCATGTACGCCGGCTTTCCCTTGATCGTGATCGACGCGCTGGCCGCCGTCGCCGCGCGCGCCTTTGCGATGCCGAAGTCAGAGACCTTCACGGCGCCATTCCACGCGACGAGCACGTTGTGAGGCGAAACATCGCGGTGCACGAGGCCGCGCACGCCGTCGGCGCCAGCGGGCAAATCATGCGCGTAGCCCAAGCCGCGCAGCGTCTCGGTGATGGTGTAGATGACGATCGAGTACGGAAGGCGCCCAGACTCGATGAGCGCGTCGAGATCGCGGCCTTCAACGAGCTCCATCACGAGGTAGAGGCGGCCCTCGTGGTCGCGGTCGAAGTCGAGCACCGACACGATGTTCGGGTGCTGCATCCGCGACGACAGCTTCGCCTCGGCGATGAACATCTCCGAGAACGCCGGGTTCTTGCTGGCGTCCGGCAGAACGCGCTTGATAGCGACGGCGCGCTGGAATCCCTCGGCACCGAGGGTGTGCGCTCGGAAGACCTCGGCCATACCGCCGACGCCGAGCGGGGCATCGAGTACGTACTTTCCCAGGCGCACGCCTCCCACTCCTGGCCCACCCGGCTGTCCGATCAACGTGCTCATCCCTGAGCGGCCAGCATATCGAACGCGATGAACGCGGGGTAGCGGGGGACCGAAACGCGCGCCGTTTGGCCGCGTCGGCCAGATCGCAACGAGTGCGCAAAGTCGGCGCATTTCGTCACGCCAGCTGCCAGGAACACTGATCTGGTTGCGCCATCCCCCCGCAGGGGTGAGCGAGCGACCAACCCGGCGCGACGGCACGGGTTATCGAAGGGGTCGGAGACACCAACGACGTTCATCCAAAATCCTGCGAAATCCTCGTCGGGATTCCTCTTGACCGAGCGCAAACCGACCCGCTATCTCTGGTCTGCTGCACCGGGCGGGAAGGCTGGAGAGGCGGTCGGACATCGGGCAAGCCAGCGAAACCAGCCGGCTCCTCGAATGACACGCAACCGCTAGAGATGGCCGCCGACAAGATCGGCATGAACGAGCCATCAACGCATCTTCGTTCGATCTGTTCGCCTGATCCTTGTTGCTACGGAGTGGTCCCCATGGAAGTTGGTCGACGCGGTGGTTCGTGGTGGCGGCGAGGGCTCGCGCTCGTCGCTCTTCCTCTCTTCCTGACCTGTGGCGGCGGCGACGATGGCGGCGGAGCAAGCGCCACGCTGTCCGGCACCGCCTACTGGAGTGGCCCGATCCGCGGTGCCACCGTGGTCGCCCACCAGCTCGTCGACGGACAGCGCACGCTCGAGGTCGGCCGCACCACCACCGGCGACGATGGGAGCTGGACCATCGAGCACGACGGCTACGAACACGTCGAGATCGATGTCGTCGGCGGCAGCTTCACGGAGGCGTCGGGTGGGGAGGTCTCGCTCGATGCCAACACCACGCTGCGCGGCGTCGCCCTCGACCTGACGATCGGCGAACAGCGCGCGGGCGTGACCGTCTCGCCCTGGACCCATCTCGCCGTCGAGCTCGGCCGTGCGCGCCTTGCAAGCGGCAGCAAGGAGTCCACCTACGGTGCGGCGATCTCCAAGTCTACCGAACGGCTCACCAACCACCTCGGCTTCGACCCGACCAAGACCACTGTGGCCCCGGTCTCCGCCAGCGCCGGGTCACCCACAGAGCAGGTGAAATACGGCCTGTCACTCGCGGGACTCTCCAAGCTTGCCGCGCTGGCCGCTCTCGAGCAGGGCGCGACCGTCCAGAGCATCAATACCGTCGAGCTGACGAAGGTGCTCGCGCGTGATGCGCGCTCGTCCGAGGCGTTGTTCGATGGCAACGCGTCGGAGCTGCTCTTCGTCGGTGCGAGCTGCCCGCCGCCGACGGGCTGCGCGATGGAGGGCCCTGGCTGCTACGCAAGCTGCGCCGTCCACACCAACACCCTGCGGAGCCGGCTCGGCTCCGCGGTGCTCTCGTTCCTCCTGACGCCGCAGAACGGCACGACGCTCACACGTGACGACGTCGCGCCTTGGCTCGAGGGCGTTCGCACCAATGTCGACCCCGAGCTGTTCGGCAACGAGACGACCGAGCCGTTCGATTCAATCGGCCCCACAATCACGTGGGTCGCCCCCGCTGGGGGTGCCACCGTCGCCGGCGCCATCGCCGTCGAGGTCACCGCCGCAGACCCGGTCGGCGTGATGAGCCTGACCGTGATGGCCGAGACGCCAACGCCCATGGCGCTCACCGACACCGACCCGACGCCGGGCCGCTTCGCCGCCACGTTCTCAACGGTAGGCCTCGCCGAGGGACCGCTGACGTTGACTGCGACAGCGACAGATACCGAGGACAACACGACCAGCGCGCCGCGCATGATCACGCTGAACAACGTGGTCGGTGGGACCGTGAGCGGCGTGGTCTTCAAGGGGCGCGTCGGCAGCGCGTCGGTCCGCGTCTACCAGTTCCAGAACGGGGTGCGCGGCACGATGATGGGCCAGGGCACCACGGCCAGCGATGGCTCGTTCACCAACGTGATGATCGCCGACGGCTACACCGGCCCACTCCTGGTCGAGGCCGGCTTCGGCGGCACATACGCGGAGGAGGCCGCCAGCGCAACCGTGACCCTCGACGTCGCCGATCGTCTGCGTACCGTGGCCCCGGGCTACGCCGATGGAGGCGCGATCGCGAGCCTGGTAGTCACGCCGCTGACCTCGTTCGCAACGACGTACTTCGAGTACCTGCAGACCTCGAACCAGGGCGGCAGCACGGTCCCGGCACGCTGGACCACGGCGCGAAGCGCGATGGAGGCGCACTTCGGTGTCGCGAACATCTACGACCTCACACCGCTGTCGCCGGCGGAGATGACGACCTTCAACGCGCAGGCTCGCTACGGCATGATCCTGGTTGGACTCAGCGAGACTGCACGCACTGCGTCGACTCTCGGCGGCGGGGATGGCGGCACGTTCGGGTCTGTGATGAATGCGATGCGCGTGGTGCGCGTGCTCGAGACCGACCTGGCCGACGGGTGCTGGGACGGCCGGCAGGGCGCGACAGCGCTCTTCTTCGGCGGAACGCGCGCGGTTTCCGTCCGCTCTACGCGCCGCGATCTCGCCAACCAGATCGTCTCCTATGTCGCGGACGGCGCCCGCAACCAGACGCCGTACGCCGGAGCGGCCGACATCCTGTCGCAGCTCGATACACTGTCATCGGGCGGCGCCAACATGTCGCCGGGTTCGTGTTCGGCAACAGGGAAGCTCAACCCTGACGCCGGAACGCCATTCGATCAGACGCCGCCGGTCATATTGTTCCTCGGCACCACGACCGCCGCCGGCTTCGTACGGGGGACAGTGATCGTCGATGCGATGTCCGCAGATCCGGACATGCTCGACATGCGACCAACGCTGCGCTTCACATCGCCCGCCGGTACGGCCGACAGCGATGGCGACGAGACCGACCCGGACGCCCACCACGTCTTCGACACCACGACGATGTCGGACGGACCGATGGCCGTGTCGCTCGAGTCAGTGGACGACGCCGGCAACGTCGGGACAGCCACTCGCTCCTACACGATCGACAATGTTGGCCCGACGATCACCTTCAACCTGACCAACGGGAGCTGGCACCCGGCGCCGGGCCCGATCGTGACCTACACGGTCACGGAGATGAACCTCGCGTCGGTGATGGCGTCCCTGGACGGGATGCCGTTCTCGAACGGTGCGCGGGTCTCATCGACGGGAATGCACACGCTGACCATCACGGCGCAGGACATGGCCGGGGCGATGGCCATGCAGTCGCTCGTCTTCTACGTCGACCCGATCGCACCGACATTCGCGCAAGGCGCGATCACACCATCGGGCGCGGTCGTCAAGGACACCTTGTCGATCACGGTGAACGCCGCCGACAACATGATGGCGCTTGGCTCGCTTGGGAGCGACATCACCGTGAGTGCTACCAACAGCATGGGTGGAACTGTCGTTCCCACCCTGAGCTATCCCCCGCAGCTCGGTGGCGCCCGGCAAGTGGTCGCCGTGCGAGACACCAACACGGTTCCTGATGGGCAACTGACCGTCCGGTTCAATGTCGTCGATCTCGCCGGCAACCCAGCCAGCGAGCACATCGTGACGCGCGTCGTGGACAACACCGATCCGACCATCGTGATCAGCGGCGTGAGCGACGGTGCCTTCTACCAGAACCCGGTCACCATCACGATCACGCAGAGCGACGCGAACGTCGGCTCCACGATCGCCACGCTCGATGGTGGCGCATTCACGTCGAATCAGACCGTCTCGACGGATGGCCTCCACCGGCTGGACGTCACGGCCACCGACCTCGCCGGCAACGTCTCGATGAGAACCGTGATGTTCACCGTCGATCAGGTGCCACCGGTCGTGTCGTTTGGCGGCGCGACGCCAACCGATGGAGCCTACATTCGTCAGACCATCACGATCAATGCAACCGCCGTGGATGCCGTCGACCCGGTGCCCGTGGTGAGCTTCACCTCGCCGCCAGGGCTGACCGATATGGACGGCAATACGGCCAACGCCACCGCGACCGGTTCGCTCAACACGACGAGCCTCTCGGACGGGACGGTCACCGTGCGCGCCCAGGCCGTCGACGACTCGGGCCGCATCGGCCTGGCGCAACGAAGCTACACCGTCGACAATACGCCGCCCATCGTGACCCTGCTCGCCGTTCACAACGAGATCGGTACGGTGATCAACGGTTACGTGAGCGAGTCGACCGCCACCATCCGAGGCACGGTGACTCCTGGCGGTTCGCCGACCACTGTGAGCCTCACGATCACACCAACGGTCGGCACCGTGATGGTGACGCCCAACGGCGCTGGCAACTGGTCGTACACGACCACCGCGCTGGGAGTGGGCGGATTCTCGATCGCCGTCTCCGCCAGTGATCAGGCGGGCAACTCCTCCGGCAATCCGCTCACGAGCGGCTTCACCGTGGACCGTACGCCGCCGACGATCTCGCTCCTGCAGAGCTCGGTGCTCGACGAGCGCAACTGTGATGTGAGTGTCAACGTGAATACCAGCAGTACGCCCACGCCGGGCGCGATCGGCTCGCCCGCGGTCAACTACGGGGCGTGCAATGGAATGGGCAGCCCGGTACGTCTCGATACTGCAACCGCGGCGACCGAGGTCGGCAAGTTCACCACTCGCCTCACGGCGATCCCGAGCGACAACCCGCTCCAGTGGCTGCCACAGGCGACCGACGGAGCGGGCGTCGGGCTTGCGCAGGCGGCGTCGTCGATCCAGTTGCGCGTCTACCGTGTCGGTCAGCCGCCTCCGGCGACGTGGGTGGATACGGCAAGCCCGAGCCTCGCGAACGGAATCCTGAGCGCCGAGGCGTACGTGACGTCGGCACAGTGGCCGGAGACGAAGACCCACACGACTGCGTTCACGATCGAACTGCGCGCCGTAGACCGCTTGGGCAACGCCAGTGATCCGATCATGGCGCAGACGCTGACGCGATCCTGGTTCCATCGCCCACTCGCTCCGCCGGTCCTGGTGCGTTACGTTGGACTGACGAACCCGAACGACCCCGACCTCGGGACCTTCTCAATCTTCAAGCACTCGCTGACCCCGAGCGGCTCGCAGGTCGGCCTTGCCAGCGCGATCTCGAGCGGCTTCTTCAACGACGCGCCCCGAGGGCTTTACGAGTACGACGTCTGGAACCCGCACCAGGAGGACATCAACGTCGGCTTCTACGTTCCCTCGTTCAACGGCGGCTCGTATACGTCGCAGGTCTGGGAAGTGAACCCGTTCATCACGGACACTCCCGGCATCGTGAACAACCCGTCGCCTGCCATCTGCGGCTGGCCAGCGGCCACGACCAGCTTCCGAATGAGCGGTGGCTCGGCGCCATTCACCTGCGGCGGTGGAACCACCTGCACCTGCTTCAGCGGTGGTTCGCCCGAGCCCACCGATTCGAAACCGGCGGCGACGAACGGTGCCATCACGACGGGCTCGTTGTCCGTCGTCGCATGGGATGCGACGACGGCCACTCCCCAACGGTTGACGCCGCAGTCGCTCACCCCGACGCTGGACGGGTACACCTTCTACGAGTTCACGATCCCGGGCCGCGCGTCAGCGTCCAACATCGCCACGCACATGCGCGTGATGGTGTCGCTCCCCAACCTCGACCTGTTCTCCCCGGCAGACGATCCAGCGACGCAGACGGTGCTGGAGTCCGACGGTTCCAACGCCGAGTTCCACATCTACCGGATGGGCGCGAACAGCTTCCAGCCCACGATGACGGTGGTCTTCAAGGAACGGTGGGGTGACTGTCGCGCCACGAGTCCGACAACTGGCTTCTGTACCAACATGCACGCACGGCGCCGCCTGCGCGCGACCGTCCAGGCGGCACTGAGCGTGCCGGCGCAGACGCTGAAGCCGTACGTCCGCGCACGCGCCACGGCGGCGACCACAGCGGTCCCTGAGGGCATTCCTGCGCAGAACGTTCGAGACGGCCTGTTCGCATCGACGGCGCCGGCGATTTCCTGGGCCAGTTGCGAGACCGGCTCCATCTTCCCTTGTCCGACGATCCCCGACTTCGCTTTCGGCGTCGCGTTCTAGCTAGTTTGACCTTTCTTTGGAGATTGCATGTTGAAGAACCTTGCTCTTGTTCTCGCTGGCGCCATCGGTGCCACCACGTTCGTCATCGCGTGCAGCGACGACTCTCCGGGCGACGCCGACGCCGCGGTTTGCGATTGCGATCCCGCAGAGCCGCCGCTTACGGGGCGCATCGTTCGGATCGAAAATCGAACGACCGGCTCAACCCCCGGAATCTCATCCGGCGTGGAATGCGCGAATGGCGCAACGCTCCTTGGTGGTGGTTGCTTCACCGAGGGAAACAACAGCCTCCAAGCGCGGCTGATCCAAAGCGGAAATACTCTCGCGGGTCCACGCGCCTTCGGCTGCGTCTGGGACAACTCTCCACAGAACGAGGTTACCGGCGTGGCCTGGGCCAACTGTCTCAACCCTGCGCCGTGAAGCGGCCATGAGTCGTTCAGCGTTTCATCGTCGCAGCTCCCTGGTGACTTCCTGCACGTTCGCACTCGTTGCGTCCTGTGGAGGGGGCGGTGCAATCGAGCCCGATGCCGGAACTGACGCGGTTTCGATCGATTCGGCGAACCTCGATGTCGATGCTGCCACCGACGCAATGCCAGATGCCCCAACACCTCCTGGGATCGCAGACATCTCGGTCGCCGGGGCCGGCACCAGCAACCAAGCGCGCCAAGGAGCTGGGACCATCCGTCTCGCGATCAGCGGTACCGGCCTCGTCGGTGCTACGACTGTCAACGTCGGTGAGTGGACGGCGACTATCGTTGCTGGCGGAAGCGACCAACAGTTGTTGGCAGAGGTCTCGATCCCGCATGGCGTGAGCCTTGGCTTTCGGACGGTGACCGTGACCACGCCTGGCGGGACCGACGCGTTGGCGAACGCAGTCGCGATCACCGAGATCACCTCGAGCCCATCCGGCAGCGACACGGGAGGCCTTGGTACGCCAGACGCACCATTCGCGACCGCCACGCGCGCACTTTCGGTTGCGGGATCTCAGTTTGGGCAACCAGCCGACACGGTGCGGCTGATGGCCGGCGCATATGGCTCGTTGGAGACGTGGCCGCTACGACCCGCACCGGGCGTCATCGTCCGCGGCGATGCGACTGGCTCGACGATTCTTCAAGGAAGTGGGATGGGGCAGTCGAGCGGACAGATCGCCTTAATGGCGGACCAGTCGACGATCCAGGATCTTTCGGTCCAGGATTTCTTCATCTGCACAGTCTCGTATGGCGCCTCGTTCGCGCGGGTTCACTTCGAGCGCTGCACCTCCGCAATGCAGATGTCGGGCGCATCTCTCGTCGAGGATGTGTCCATCGTCGAGTCATGGACCGGTCTGGAATGGCGCAGCGACACCAATGGCGCGCAGGTGGTGGTGCGTAGGCTCACGGTGATCGCGCCGAGCAATGATGCGCAAGGGTGGGCCGGGATTCGCCTTACCGGTGGCAGCGGCACCGGAGCCCTCGGGTCTGTGGTCGTTCAGGACTCTCGCGTCGAGGACATCGGAGGTTGGAACCAGGGCACGGGAATCATGGCTTGGCCGACAAACGGGAACAATTTCAGCCTTCGCGTTCGCGGAACCACCGTGGTCGCTCAAAGCGGCGTTCAACTCCTCGGCGAGCCGGCTGAGATCGATTTTGGTCAAGCGTCCAGCAACGGCAACAACACGATTCGGTGCTCGGCGACAGGGTCTTGTGTTGCGGATCAGCGTCCTGCGAGAGCCGTTGCGGATGGCGTTGTATGGACACTCACCGGCACGACGCTCAATGGCATGGCGTTCAGTAGTGCAACGGTCGTGGGTCCCGCGTTCTTGAGCCCGTACTACAGCGCGTCGGCGAACAACCGCCTCTCGTTCTGATCGGCGCAACCGATCGCCGGATTCCCGTCCGCTGGTTGCGTTCCCGGCAGGACCACCGTGGTCGGCCCGTAGCATGGGCACGATGACGACAAACTCCGCCGCGGCGCGCGCCAGATCCGGCGTGGATCCGCGCGGATACACGAAATCGCACGTTGAGAGGAAACCGTGGCGGGCTGCCCTCGATAAGAGGCTCCAGAAGACGGTGCAGGGCAACCTTCCATGAGCAGCGACCGCGAGCCTCCACGTGGATCATCTGACGCCGGGCATGGCGCAACGGGTGCCGGCGGACCATCGGCAGGCAAGTCGACGCGAACCGGGAAGCTGCCTCCCACCGCGGCTGGCCTGACGCCGATGGGAGCCAACGAGTCGCCCGGCTACTCGTTCTATCCATCGTTCGATGCGGAGCAGTTGACCGGGGCGACACCGCCGGCGGGAGGTGGCGACGATCCATTCGGCTTGCACCTCGGTGAACCGCTACCCGCCTCCATGCGAGTTGGTCTCGAGGCCGCCGCGGGCGGCGACCTCGGCGATGTGAAGGTTCACCACGGCGCGGCGGCCAGCCGCGCCGCCGCCGCGGAAGGCGCGCACGCGTTCACGCATGGCTCGAACATCGTGCTCGGTGACGGGCTCACGCCAGCATCGCCTGACGTCGGCGCACTGCTCGCACACGAGGCCACGCATGTCGTCCAGCAACGCGGTGGGACGCACCAGGTCCAGCGGAAGCGGAAGGGAATCAACGACGCTGGGGCCGACGAGAACGCCGCGGACCGCGCGGCCGACAGCTACCGCGAGCAGGCCGAGCGCGGTGGGCAGGAGATCGATGCCAAACACTACTTCCGTGCCTACCTCGCGACCCACATCGCCACGGCGATCAGCGAGGCTTGGCGCTCGAAGCGGTTCACGCTCCGCCATCCGCGCATCCACTGGACCGAGCGCGGCCGCGAGGTCTTCGCGTACGAGATCGCCGCGAAGATCGAGGAGATCTTCGGTGACCTCCCTGACCGGGGGCTCGCGCAGCTCCTTGCTCCGACGAACCTGTGGAAGCTGGTCGACAAGAACAGGCTGATCACCAAGCAGCCCGACAACAAGATCGCTGCCGCGTTCTTCGGCGACAAGCCGGTGCCGTCGGAGCTCCAGGGCGAAGCGCTCGGACCGATGCGATGGGTGCCCGACGTAGCCGTGGCGATTCGATCGCGTCTGGAGGAGCGCGTGATCGCCGCGCTGCCCAAGGTCGTGGCGCGCTACATCGCGCTGCATGACCAGAAGCAGGTGATCGCGCGAGCGACGAAGGGCGTGGCGGCGCGTCCGACCGCTGCCGAGATCATCCCAGGAAGTGCCATCGAGCGGCCGATCATCCGGGCGCTGTGTCTGGACGACATGATCCGTGTCGAGGAGGAGAAGGAGCACACCAAGGAGAAGCCTGACGACGCGACGGCCCACGATGCGGGCCCGCGGAAGCCACGCGCGCTCAAGGCACTGCACTGGGTCACCGAGAAGGGCATGTGGAACTGGGTGAAGGTCGAGCCGGCCGACGCCACTGCCGAGGAGGTCGCCTACCACCTTTGGAAGGACTACAGCGCCGCCGAACGGCTGACGGCGTCGGCGCCGTTCTTCGCGATCCGCGTCGAAGAGGCGGTGAAGTTCCCCGAGGCGCGTTTCAATCGCGGCAACAGTGCCGGCGGCAACGTCTTCGAGCGCATGGAAGCTGCCAACGAGTCAGCGAACGTCACCATGGCGCGCGCCGAGGTCGACCGCGACCAAGCGTTCGATCCCAGCGCCCAGCTTGCCAAGAGCAAGATCGCCACCGAGGCGGCAGTCGCGCAGGCCGCGCGGGTCGATGCCCCGTCGCAGGCGGGCAAGACGCACGCGGAGACGCCGTCCGCCGCGGCCTCGGATGCCGACCACAAACTTGCCTACGCCCCGGTCCTGACCCAGCTCAACGCCCTGTCTCGCCTGGTCGCACCGCTCGGGCTCGTCGGCGAGCTCGCTGCGGTGCTCGAGCGTACCGAGGCCCGCAACGCCCAACTCGCGGACGCTCCGCTCGAGACCGCCGGACAGCTCGCGAAGCTGGCGCGGCTCCAGCACGCCGTCCTGCTCCAGATCGGCGAGCCCCTCGCGGCCGTCATCTCGGGCGGAACACGCCGCGAAGTTGCCGCGGCTGGTAAGCGCACGGCGGGCCCCGCCACGGTGAGCGCAGCGGCGGCTCTGGTCCGCGTCGCGGGTCACTCCGACCTCCCCGAGACCGCTCGGACCGAGCTCGCCGAGGCGCTCGCCCGGCAGCGCACGGTCACGACCGACGTGATGGAGGAGCTCCTGGCTGACGCCCTCGGGCGCGTCGAGGCCCTGACGATGGACCGCGGTGAGGTCCGAGGCGAGATGCGGGCCAGCGAGTCGCTGATGGGCAGCCTGTACGCGCGCCAGCGCGGAATGCGCGAGCGGGTCGCCGCCCTGCGCTCGCGCCTGCTCGACGGCGAGGCGGTCGCCGAAGGCGAGATCAAGGATGTCCTCGTCCAGATCGACGCCTTGCACTTCGAGGCCGAAGTCCTCACCAACCTGAACGCGATGCGAGGGGTCTTCACCTCCATCGACGCGATGATCAAGTCCGACTGGGTGCTCCTCGCGGGTCAGGGCATGGACCTGCACAACGTTAAGGAGGGCGGCAAGCTCCTGCGCGATGAGCTGCGCATCGCGCACCAGGCGTGGATCCAGGCGGTCACCGAGGCGCGCGAGCTCGCAAACCGGCCGGGCGCCGGGCGTCCCGAGGAAGCGGCGACGTTCGTGGCATCGCGCCTGGACGGAGCCAAGGCACGCCTGCACCGCCTGGCCGGTGAAGCCAACGTGCGCGCGTACCTGCAGAAAGCGTACGAGGAGATCGACGACGCCAGCAGCAGGGCGATGGTGGTCCAGGTCGCCGTCTACATCGGGGTCACGCTGGTTGCCAGCGAGCTCGGCGGCGCGGTCGCACTTGCCGCCAACGCCGCCCGAGGAGCTGAGGCCGGCGCGCTAGGTGGCCAGGTCGTGGGCGCGCTGACCCAGTCGACGATCGTCGCCGGCTTCGGCGCCGCAACGTCGGACCAGCCGGGCGATTCGTTCGGCACACTGTTCGTGAGCGACCTGCTCGCGACGATGGGCACGCTCGGCACCCTTGGCGCGCTCGAGGAGAGCCTCAAGGCTACCCGCATGGCACGCGTGGTCGAAGGCGCCGAGGAGGCTGCCACCAGCACGCGCATCGCCTACAGAGCGCTCGACATGACCGCGCGGACGCTCACCATCGGAGCCACCCAGGTCGGGTCTATGCAGATGGACTCCGTGCTCCGCACCGGCCGCTCCATGACTGGTCAGGAGATGCTCGACAACGGCGAGATGGGCATCGCCATGATGATCACGCACGGCGTGGTCAACCGCCTGCGCGCTCGCCCGCTCACCCACGTCGAGCGACTCGGCCCGAAGGCACAGGAACTCCTCGAGCGCCACGCCGCGCTCGAAGCCGCCGCGGTCGCCGCGGAGCACTCGCCCAACCCCGAGATGGCGCGCAAGTTCCTCGCTGAGGAGCGGGCCCTCTACGAGCTCGAGGCGCTCGAACTGCGTCGCAAGATCGCCGAGATCGGCCCAGGCGACAAGCGCCTCGAATCGATGGCAGCGAGCGCCGAGGCTCACCGCGATGCGATCGCCGCCACGCAGGGCGCCGAGGTGATCGCCAGCATGGGTCTCGATCCCGTTGTACCGGGCCGCAGCTACTCGGGCAGCGGTGCGCAGATCGATCAGGCCGCGGCACGGCTGCGTGAGGTTGGCTTCGAGACTTTTGTGGCGCGAGACGGCGGACAGCGACGTATCGAAGCGGTTGCGCCGGATGGCCGCGGGGTAATCGAGCTCGTCGAGCATCGTACGACGGCTGGATCGGGCAATGACCCCATCGAGCCCGGTGCGCTTCCGATCCATGAACGGCCGACGGGCAAGATGGCCGCGGTCACCGATCCTGATGCGGCGATTTCCCCCGAGGCGGAGGGCGTGCTCAAGGGTCCGCCGCCGCTCCCTGAAGTGGACGCTCCTCGTACGGTCGCGCATGGACCCGCGTACGAAGATGCGCGCGCAACGGTCCGCACGGCCTACGCGCGCCACGAGAGTGATGTTCGCCAGGTCCGCGAGGTCAGAGGGCAACAGGTCGAGGGGCGGTACAAGTGGACGTACGGTCACGATTCGTATGTCGCTGACGGCACCGCTCATGTCGTGTTCCGTGTCTTCCTTGCGGCAGCCTCACCATCTGTCACCGCCGCTGGCCTGGCGAAGGTGAAGACCCAGACCAAGGCTGGCGTCGAGCGCTACTACAACAAGCCGATCCACGAAGTCTCCGAGCCGGGAGGGGAGAAGCATCGCCTCAAGCTGGATGTCGAGTTCGTCGACGACAAGTCGGCCGCGCATCTGGTGGTGACCGTGCACGCCGGCAATGGCGTCGCGCGGGTGACCGATTGGTTCGTGGATGGGGATCCCACCAACCACGCGCATGAAGTCACGCACGGTGCGTTCGGCATCCGTGACGAGTACTACGACCGCACCGGCGGAGCCCCCGACCGGGCAACGCCGGCATCCAGCGGTACCCATCACGATCACAGCGTGATGGGCAACTACTGGAAGGGGAATGACGAGCTCGTCGATCCTCGGACGCAGGTCAAGCAACGACACCTCGATGAGATCGAGCGGCAGGTCTTCGGGGACGCGACGCCACCGCTCACGATGGAACGCGGGCACACGGGCACCGAGGCCCAAGCGATGTACGAGTACTTCCCTGTGGCGCAGCAGCAGCGTCCGCCATCAACCGGTGCGGCGCGTGCCCCCACGAAGGGGTTGACCGGGTTCATCGAGTCGATGCAGCGAGCCAAGGCCGCTTCGGAGGTGGGCCACCTGGAACTTCGGACCTACCGATCGCCAGAGGATCCAAGGCCCATCTACGCCGTGTCGGACGAGGACTTCGCCCGCCTCCCGGCCCTGCTCCAGGCGCTCGGTCCGGACGTTCGGTACCGCGCCTATGGGCGGGGTGTGACGCTGCACGTAGCTGGGCAGGACTGGGTCATCCGACGTGTCTCGGATGTCGAGTCGCGCGGCGGTGTCACGCGCGACCAGGGACGCGACGGTGATCTTGGCGGTGCTGAAGCCAACGCCTCCGTGCTCGAGCTCCACGGCTTCCGCCGAGTCCGTCACGTGAACGGCGTGAAGGTCGAGCAACTGCCGGCCGACCTGCAGCAGACCGTCAACGATCTGATCGATCTGGATCCGCTTCTCGGCGCCGGGCATGTGGGCATGTCATTCGACGGAGGACAGTCGATCTTCGGCTTGCGCCCCGAGACCAAGGGTGATGGCCTCACTCAAGATCAGTTCGAAGACGTTGTCGAGCGAGTGAAAACGAACCGGACCGTGCCTGGTATCATCGGGGACGACACCCGTACGTTCAGGTTGGCGAAGAAGCTGGCCCGAGAACAGGGGTGGGACACCGAGATCACCGTGGCGGCACAACTCCTGGACCCCGAGACCCATTCGCAGGTGCTGGCGCAAATCGGTGAGTGGTCGAGAACGAATGGAACGCACGGCAAGAAGTACACGTGGCCGTTCCGCGAGCCTGACGAGCACGGGCGCCGGTTTCCGGACTCCGATACAGCCAACTGTGCGCTGTTCCCCAAGATGCTCGGGCTCTGCGTCCCCGAGGAGTCCGGTGAGCTGCGCAAGTACATTCCAGCGCTACAGCGCTGGGCCGACGAGGGCCCCGTCGAGCTACAGAAGCGAGGAGACCACTGATGGTGGATCGATACTCACCGGAACGCATCGCACGACTCGCCGACGTTCTCGACGAGTTTCGAGAGATCGAGGACCGGGACCTGGAGTGGTTCATCGGCACGATCGGGATCTGGAAGTCGAACCGGCTTCTCTTCCGGCCGACGAGAGCGCCAACCTACCGCCGCGGATACGTCTTCGAACTGACCGAAGACGTGCGTTTCGTGACCATGACGTTCGCGCGCGCCGACGGAGCGCCGGCCGTGGCGCTCCTGTTGCGCAATGCTCAGGAGGAGCACCTGGCGGGATGGGTGCGCGCCGACCAGGCGGCGCGCGCCGACCGCGTAGCAAAGTTCCTGAATTCAGAGATCGAAGCCGCGTGGCGATACCATCGACAGTTGCTCGAGCGTGATGTGAGCGCCGCGCTGACCCCGGCTGAAGCAAAGGAGGAGCGTTGGCTCGTGTTCGAGCAGGGCTCGGAGGAAGCGCCCGACGCTCCATGGGGGTACCAGGAGATCAGGATCTCTACGGCCGGCCGCCTCGAGTACGAGCACCGCAACCGAGGCCAGAACCGCTTCTTGCGTGCGACCGTCGATGCGGGCCGATGCCGCCGGGTATTCGAGGCGCTGCGCTCGACCGGTTTTCCCGCGCCCGCCCAGGAGTCGTTCCTGCCTGGCGGCTCGCTCCTCGTCATCTCCACGAATGCAACGCCCTCCGGCCGCGTCGTCGTCGACTACTTCGATGGCCTGAAGATGGACGGATACCGCGACGTGATCGGTGAGCTCAGCGAGCTCAACACGGCGCTTCGCACGCGAGATTCGACAAAGCTAATGAGCTGGCGATTCGCGGAAACGACGCCCGAGGTCGCGCTTGGGAATGCGAAACGATGAGCACGTTCTACGATCCCGAACTTCTTGCCGCAACGAGCAAGATGCGCTCGGCGGCCGACGACCTCACCGCGAACGCTGAGGAGTGGATTCTCGGCATGATCTCGGTACCGAAGAGCACAGTCGGCGAGCGACGTCCCGGCGACATGCCTACCTATCGACGCGGATGGACCTTCCGCCTCGAGGAGGAAATGGACTTCGTCATCAAGCCATTCACGAGCCATCTAGGTGAGCCGGCGCTCGCCGTCGTGTTGCGAGGCGAGACGGACGAGTATTTCGCCGGGTGGTTTCCTGCGATGCGTCGAGAGGACGTCGCACACATCGTTTCCCAGCTCAACCACGAGCTCCACCGCGAGCGCGATCGGTGCCGCGCCGACGAAACGATCTCGATCGCGATCGGAAGCGACTTTGCCCCCGATGCGCCGTGGGGAAGCGAGCGCGTTACGGTCTGGGCCGACGGCCGCATCGCGTACGTGCGGCGCGACCGCGACGGTTCAACGCGACGAGCTTCGGGGACGGTCCCAGCCGAGCTCTGGACCGATGTGTCGGCGGCCCTGAGCCGCACCACCTTTCCTGAGCAACCCGACGTGGACATTCTACCGGGTGGCTCGGTCACGAGAGTCGAAGCCACAGGGCAGCGACGCGGAGCCGTCACCGTCGACTACTACGACTCCAAGAAGATGGAAGGCTATGGAGAGTTGGTTCACACACTGGTGGCATTCGCGGACGCGGTTCGCGCAGGCGATGACGTCGCACTCACACGGCTCGGGTTTGCACCCGCATGAGGTCGACCAAGTCGCTGAAGCGAACCGCTTCGAACATGGGGTCGCGGGCGCGTGCACGAAGTCAGGGGCGGTGAATTCGGCGAGGCGACGTGCTCGGCAAGCCGATGGGTCAGAGGACGATCATCTGGAACCAGCGTAGAGTCCGTCGGTGGGCATCTTCGATTGGTTCCGAAGCCGCAAGGCCCCGCCAACTGCGGCGGCACCACCGCCTCCGTGTCATCCACTCCTCGTCGGCGCAACGCGCGTTCGGGTGCGGCGCGCGGGTGAGGCCGAGGTTCTCTTCGAGTCCGTACAGGCGGACGACCTGACCACGCTGGGAGCGGCGCTCGACGCCGAGGCTTCGCCCTATGGCCTCTGCATGTGTATCGGAACGCTCGACATCGATGTCGAGCGGGCGGGCGCGTCGCCGACAACGGTCACGCTCCACCACGGCGTCAGCCTCCGGTGGAAGGAGTCGAAGGGAAACGTGAACCTGAGATCGCCGGACGCGATCATGGACTGGCTCTCGGCGCGCGGGATGCCGTTCGTCCGCGAGGAGTACGAAGCGCGTCCGCGCTCGGCCACGCATCAGTGCGCGCGACGCTGGTGTCCTACGCGGACGCGAGCACCGTGACGCATGCCCGGCAACGCCGGGTCGTGTCGACGCTCGGCCGACGCACCCGCCGCAGGGAACTCCCTGGGGAAAAACGTGGGGAAAAGACCGCCCAGTAGCCCCGCATTTCTGCGAGACCCTTGATGAAATCCGTGGAGCTGTGGGGGACCGAACCCCAGACCTCTAGAGTGCGACATTCCCCGCGGAACGCAACATGAACACCGTGTTGATGGTCGCGTAGAACCGCGTGAATCTGGGTCGGGTGACGTGGGCCGAGAACTGGCCCTGGCGAACGGGGCGGGATAGGAGAGCGACCCCGTAACCGAAAAGAGCGAAGGCTCGAGGCTGGACCCTCGAGCCTTCAGGCCGCATGCCCAGAGCCGGGCGCGACGAGTGCTTCGTCGCATGGCTCGCGGGTGGCGTCCAGTTCTTGGCGGCCGCGGCCAGAGCCGTGGACTCGTTGCGCTTCGTCGTGTGTCGCCGGATGGCGTGCCTGCGGGTGTTCTACCTGTGCGGGCCCGACGACAAGGGGCGGCGGTACTGCTCGAAGACGTGTTCGACCGACGCCCGGCAGCGCTCGCTGCGCGAGGCTGGCCGGCGGTACCAGCGGACGCGGCTCGGGCGGTTCACGCACGCGGCGCGAGAGCAGCGCCGGCGCGACCGCCAGCATGAATCGGCCTTCGTGACGCATCACCGTCGAAACGAAGTCGCGTTCACCAGCAGGGTGGGCCCCGACGTCGCCGCCGATCGCGAAGGACGCGGTCCGGACGGCGTCGAGGAGGAACGCGATGAGATCGATCTGGGTGGGAATCGACCCGAGTCCGATGGGGACTCGCGTGCTGGCGCCAGCGAGCCTGCTGGAGGCGCTGGCCCTGTGGCAAGGGCTGCCGAGCCGCGCTGTCTCGTGTGTGGACGACCCGGCCGCTACGTCCGTCATGGATTCGTTCGGCGGGCTCGAGCTCGACGGCCCGCCGCTGTACACGGTGCCGTGCGTGGACCGCCGCGCCTACCGGCGCCGCGACGGGCTCGGCGGCCTCGGCGAGTTCGCTGACCTCGGCCAGATGCTGCTGTTCGAGGTGGCGCAGTGATCGACGCGGAGCTGTACGCGCGCATCCGCCGCCTGTTCTTCGCCGAGCACTGGAAGGTTGGGACCATCGCCAGCGAGCTCGGCGTGCACCACGAGACCGTCGAGCACGCCGTCGAGGCCGACCGGTTCACCCGGGCGCATCGCCAGATCCGCCCGGCGATCCTCGACCCG
>SXGS01100209.1_pt1 | contig 43727 bp, 36 predicted proteins | sample 3174681 | NCBI WGS metagenome assembly SXGS01 (sample SAMN11356861, study PRJNA531348) | freshwater metagenome | isolation source: freshwater sample F1-80 | place: China: Fuxian Lake, Yuxi | collected 2017-12-25 | reverse complement strand
TAGAAGTACAACTAAGCATGGAGTAAGCATGTTTGATAAATCAAAAGAAGCCACAGGATCTGAACAAGATATGGCTTATAAAATGAGAGACTTTATCAGAAATATATTAAATGAATATAATTTAAACTTAGACTAATATGAAACAAACAGCAATGCAAGAAGCAAATGAAAAGTATTTGAAATCAAGTTCCGAAGAGTTTTACGGATGGTTTTGGAACAACAGAGAAAGACTTTTAGAGTTGGAGAAAGAACAGATAGTTGAGGCTCACGGAGCTAAACAAAAGACTAAAAGCAACCCCGACTCAATCGTTACCTACGGTTATTGGTTTACGGGAGAAATGTATTATGACAAAACCTTTAAATAACGTTACCTCGCTTTGTGTCAGTGGCGGTTTAAAAAAGACTGACTTTCAGATTAATTACTAAACATACAAAAATGACATTAAATTTAACAGAGACCCCGCCATTGCACAAAACGAGTGTTAGTGGCAGTCCTTTATTTGATTACATTAAATGTCCACTTCACAGATATACTTTTAAAGTAAAAAATATTCGTGAATGGACTGAAAATAATTGCGAGGGTAGAACTTTAAACCTATTTGCAGGAAGAACAAAACTAAATATTGACGAAGTACGAAATGACCTTGATGAAGAAGCATTGGCAGATTATAGGATAGATGCAGTTGAATTTTTGAGAACTTGGAAAGGAGAAAAATTTGATACTGTATTACTTGACCCACCTTATGCTTTTCGTAAAAGTATGGAAATGTACAAAGGAATAAAATGCAGTCCGTTTAAGCAAATGAAAGACGAAATTAAGAACGTATTAAAGGAAGGTGGTAAAGTAATAACCTTTGGCTACCACTCAAATACAATGGGTGCAGGTAGAGGGTTTAAAGTTGAAAAGATAGCTTTATTTTCTCACGGTGGAGCAATTCACGATACAATAGCTTCTGTCGAGCGGTGGTGTCTTTAGGATTGCCACTAACATCCGTATAGACGCAGTTTTAATTGCGTTTATACTTTGTTAATAAATAAACTAAAATAAATTTGGTAGTTTAAAAAGATTAAACTATCTTTGTACTATTAATAATCAAATCAAATGAAAAAAATTATAGAAGGACTCTTGAGTCTTATATTACTTATTCCATACTTATTTTTATTTTATCAATTAATAAGGATATTCTATATAGGAATAATTAGTGAATCAATAATTAACGCAATAATACTATTTATTATGGGCTTAGGATTATTTTTTGTTATGTTAATATGCACCTTAATTTTATTTCAAGATTTTTTCATATCAATAAAAAATAAATAATGAACTTAATAGAAGAACAAATACTTAAAGAAAAAATGAAAAAGCTTCCAAACGTAGAGTTAATAAGAAAGCTTCAAAACTTATTAAATAAAAAACAAACATTACCTGAAGATGAACTAAAAGAAAAAGATAATGAGTTAAATAATATGAATGAAAAATAAACAATTAAATTATGAAAAAACAAATCTTTAATCAGTACGCACAAAAGATTGCCGATTTATTCGGAGTCGATAAGCAAGAGTTATTCGTAAAGTCAAAGAAGAGGGACTTAGTAGATGCAAGGCACTTACTATACTACCTATGCTTCCATCGACCTATGCGACTAATATCTATTCAAAACTTTATGGAAGAGAATGGATATCATATAAGCCATCCCTCAGTAATACACGGAGTGAGTATTGTATCACAAAGGTTAGCAGAGGATGCAGACTATACCTTTATTATTAAATCAATAGAAAAATCAGTAAACAATTAAATCTAAATAAAAATGGAAAATCAAATCAAATCAGTGTACTCTACACTATCACAAACAAATGTGCGTGAAAAAATCGAAAGAAAAGGAAACCTAGACTATCTGTCTTGGGCAAACGCTTGGCACATGCTTAAAACTGCATACCCTAACGCACAACGTAAAGTGTATGAACACGAGCACACAGGTTTTAACTACTTTACGGATGGCAGAACTGCATATGTAAAAGTTGGCATTGTTGTCAACGATTTAGAGCATATCGATTATCTACCAATTATGGACTATAGAAACAATGCTTTACCAATAGATAAAGTTACTGCTACGGATGTAAATAAAACAATTCAACGATCTACAGCAAAAGCAATAGCAATGCATGGTCTTGGACTTAGTCTATGGACAGGAGAAGATGTTCCTGTAATCGTTGATGTTGCACAAGCACCTCAAGAGTCAAACCTAATAGAATTAACTAAAGGTAGTGAGAATTGGAATAAGGTTGCTCAATATATCACTTTAAATAAAGAGATAGGCTTAGATAAAATCATACAGCAACTATCAACTAAGTACACTATTAATACATCAGTTAAAAAAGAAATAGCTAAGTTATTAAAATGAAGCACGAAGAAATAATAAATCTTTTACGCAATGATAAGGAGTATTACGGAGGTATTGGTAAGCAGTACCTCTCTAACTCTGACATTGGCGTTCTATTATCTAATCCAAAGGATTATGGTAATTACAGAGTTGACAACAAAAGTTTTTCAGATGGAAGATATTTTCATCAATTAATTCTTGAGCCTGATAAGGCATTAGACTTTAAGTTTGTCGATACAGGTACACGATTAACAAAAGAGTATAAGGAGTTTATTAAAGATAACAACCTACCCTTTTGTATGCTTAAGAAAGAAAAAGATGAGATAGAAAACTTAGTTAGAGTTATGACAGGTAATCTACGTTTCTTTGAGCAAATATACAAAGATGGCAATCAATACGAAGTACCTGCAATTGGAGAGATACAAGGCATGATGTGGAAGGGTAAGGCAGATATAATAACAGATGAGTGTATCATAGACTTGAAGACTACAAGCGATATAAACAAATTCAAGTGGTCAGCAAAGACATACAACTATGACTCTCAGTGTTATATATATCAGCAGTTATTTGGTAAGCCATTGGTATTTTATGTTGTAGATAAGGTTACGCATCAGTTGGGAGTGTATACACCAACAGAGAACTTTATTCTTGGTGGCGAACAAAAGGTAGCCAAAGCAATAGAGATTTATAGAAAGTATTTTGGTGGCAATCCAACGGATAATATCAATAATCACTTTATAGAAGAAGAACTTTTTTAATATTGAAAAACTAAAAAAAGAATTTAAAAATGAGCGAGGGAAAAGAAAAAATAGTATGTTGGTGGAGTGGTGGTGTCACATCCGCAGTAGCTTGTAAACTTGCAATTGATATTTATGGGATTGCTAATTGTAGAGTAATAATGATTGATACTAAAAATGAGCATAAAGATACTTATCGCTTTAAAAATGATTGTGAAAAATGGTATGGATTACCAATTGAAATTATTACAGGTATAGGTGAAAAGTATGGCAATATATTTGATGTTTGGAGAAAACACAAATCATTAAATACAGCAACAGGTGCAATTTGTTCAACTAAGTTAAAGCGATTAGTGCGTGAAAAGTGGGAAAAAACAAATGAATTTAAACATCAAGTTTTTGGATTTGAATTTGATAAAAAAGAGTTTAATAGAGCCTTATCAATGACATTGAATCACGGAACAAGAACAAAAGCAATTTATCCTTTACTTTTATTTGGACACGATAAGAAAGATTGTTTAAAAATAATTGAAAAACAAGGAATTGAAATACCAATTATGTATAAATTAGGTTTTCAAAATAACAATTGCTTTGGTACGGGCTGTGTACAGGGCGGGATAGGTTATTGGCAAAAAATGAAACGTGATTTTCCTAATAAATTTGATGTAATGGCAAATTTAGAACACGAACTAACGGAATTAAAAGGAGAGCCTGTTACAATGCTTAAAAATCAATCTAACGAAGCAAAAGAACAAATGAAGATTGATAAAAAAAGTCATTTAATTTTTTTGAAATTTAATCTTAACTATCCAAATAATAAAACAATTGATGATATGCCGCAATGCAAAGTTGAACCATTGTTTGAGTGCAACGGAATGTGTGGAATTAATGATTTATCAGAGCGAAGCCAAACAGAATTACAATTGAATTTTGAATAAGTGCGTAAGAAAAATTTTGTTTTTGTTTATACTTTATTATAAAAACTTTAAGAAATCGGATGAGTAGTGTACAATACTCAACGTATCAACCTATATACTTAACCCCAAAGGTATATTGGATGATTAAAATAGATTGGGGTAAATTTAAAAAACAAAGTACAATGGCACAAGACGAAAAAATCTTTGCAGACGGCTTCTCTTTCAAGAGACAAGAGAACGCACCCGATTTTGTTATCGGAAGAGTATCAATCAAAGTGGATGATGCTATAACATTTTTGCGTAAGCACGAAAAAGGTGGTTGGGTAAATTTAAACGCCAAGTATGGTCGTAGTGGTAATCCCTATATGGAATTAGATACCTATGAGCCAAAGGAAGTAGACAGTAAGCCGTTGCCTAATAAAGAGGTGAAGGCTAATGCTGATGATGATTTGCCTTTTTAGGTAGATCTTCTAATTATTATTTAATTAAGGGGGATGTCAAGTTCCCCTTTTTTTACCCCCTATATTACTATATATATATATTTATATTAGATGAATACATACAACATTACAATATTTAAAAGCATAAAAGAAACCAATACACCATTCTACCGTGAGGCACATCAGATATTAGAAAGAATAAAAGATGGAGCGAGTAAGGAGTTGGTTAAGAAAATACGTTTGGAGAAGAACAAGAGTGAACGCAATGAAATGAAAAAGTTGCTTCCGTCAATTTGTTTCAGTGGTACATTTAACAAACGAGCAGACACATCAATCATTGAGCATAGTGGACTTGTATGCTTAGACTTTGATGGCTACGAAAAGCAAAAGGATTTATTACAAGACAAAGAGATGCTTACAAAGAATAAATATGTATTCTCAGTATTTATATCTCCATCAGGTAACGGACTAAAAGTATTGGTTAAGATACCAAAAGAAATAGACAATCATGTAAACTATTTTAATTCGCTTGAGAAGCACTTTAACTCAACTTACTTTGATAACACAAGCAAGAACCTCAGTCGTGTCTGTTACGAGTCCTATGACCCTTTAATTCACATCAACGAGAACTCTTCGGTATGGGATAAGATTGAGGAAACAGAATACAACGAAGTTAATAAGCATAGAGACATCGCAACGATACCAATTACAGATGAAAATAAGATTGTGGAGATATTAGTTAAGTGGTGGAGTAAGAAGTATCCAATGATAGATGGACAACGAAACCATAACGCATTTATACTTGCAATGGCTTTCAATGATTTTGGAATAAATAAGAGTTTAGCTTCTTATGTGTTAAATCAATACTCAACGGATGACTTCCCTGTGCAAGAGATATCAATGACAATTGATTCTGCATATCGTAACACATCTAGTTTTGGCACTAAATATTATGAAGATGAAGAAAGAGTAAGTCAAATTAAAGAGAAACTAAGAAGGGGAGTATCGAAAAAAGAAATAAAAAGTCAACTAAAAGATTCTTTTCTAGAAGAAAGTGTGATAGATTCTGTGTTAAATAAGGTTGAAGAAGAAAATTCACAGCAGATATTTTGGTCTAAAAATGATAAGGGAGTGATTAAGATAATACACATACTCTTTAAGAAGTTTTTAGAAGACTCAGGGTTCTATAAATATTGCCCCGAAGGAGGTAAGAGTTATGTGTTTGTAAAAGTGACAAATAACTTAATAGACCATACATCTGAGAAAGAAATAAAGGACTTTATACTTATGCAGTTAATAGAGTTGGATGATATATCTATCTACAACTACTTTGCAGACAATACGAGGTTCTTTAAAGAGGAGTTCTTATCACTATTATCTACAATAGACATTTACTTTATAGAAGACACCAAAACATCAGCATACCTGTACTATAAAAATTGTGCAGTAAAGATTACAGGAAGTGAAATAACAACGATTGACTATTTAGATTTGGGTGGCTACGTTTGGAAAGACCACATAATAAACAGGAACTTTAACAGGTGCTCAGTTAGTGATAACTTTGACTATAGGGTATTCATTAGGAACATATGCAACCAAGATGAGAACAGAATAAAAACAATGGAGAGTACAATAGGATTTTTATTGCATGGATATAAGAACCTATCATTCTGCCCGGCAATTATATTAAATGATGAGGTGATTAGCGACAATCCTGAAGGAGGTACAGGAAAGGGACTATTTATGAATTCATTAAATTGTATGAAGAAGCTCGTAGTGATAGATGGCAAGTCCTTTGCTTTTGAACGATCCTTTGCTTATCAGTTGGTGTCAGCAGACACGCAGATATTATGTTTTGATGATGTAAAGAAACACTTTGACTTTGAGAGATTGTTCTCAGTAGTAACAGAGGGGTTGACACTAGAGAAAAAGAATAAGGATGCGATAAAAATACCATTCAGTAAATCACCAAAGATTGCCATAACAACTAACTATGCGATAAAGGGTGCAGGTAATTCATTCGCAAGAAGGAAATGGGAGTTGGAATTACATCAGCACTATACCAAAACATATACGCCATTGGATGAATTTGGAAAGTTAATGTTTGGAGATTGGAGTGATGATGATTGGTGTGAGTTTGACAACTATATGTTAAACAACCTGCAAAACTATTTAATAACAGGATTGGTGAAATCAAAATTCGTGAACTTAAAGATACGACAGTTGTCGGCAGAAACAAGCCACGAGTTTATAGAATGGTGTGGTTTAATTGATGAACAAGATAGAGAGATTATTCTTGAGCCGGGAGTTAGGCTATATAAGAACGACTTATACGACAACTTTGTTAGAGAGTATCCCGACTATGGACCAAGCTCAAGGATGTCTATGAGTAGAACGAAATTCTATAAGTGGTTAAATTCTTTTGCAATGTTTAAAGAAGGTGTGCCACCCGAAGATGGAAGAGATGCTCGAGGAAGATGGCTAATCATTAGAAGAAAACAAGATATAAATGATTGATAGAAAACCAAAGTATAGCAACAAACAAATGGTAGACTACTGCCAAATACTATATAATGTATTAAGTCAAAAAATAACTACAAAAATTGGTAGAGGCAAGAACTCATTTTTAATTGAAAAATATAAATACGATAAAAACATAGATTCAATTAATGAGATAATGGATAGCTGCAAATACTACAAAGAACTACAATTAAAAGACATGCAAAACAAAAATACACTTGAGTTTAGAGATTATCAAAAAGAAATTATATTAAAGGGTACTCAAATGGCTTTAGAGAATAAGTTTTTATATCTTGCTATGGAAGTGCGAACAGGGAAGACACTTACAAGTTTAGCGATAGCTGAAAATGTAAATGCTAACAACGTGTTGTTCGTAACTAAAAAGAAAGCAATATCATCAATTGAAAATGATTATGCATTACTTTCTCCAAAATACAATATTTGTGTAATAAATTATGAAAGCCTTCATCTCTTTAAAGACAATGAAAAATGGGATGTTGTTATTTTAGATGAAGCCCATAGTATGGGTGCTTTTCCAAAGCCTTCACAGAGAGCTTTGATAGTGAAAGAAACAATAAAAAAATACAATCCGATAGTAATTTTACTTTCGGGGACACCAACGCCTGAGAGTTACTCGCAGATGTATCATCAGGTTTATGGTATACCAAATAACCCATTTCGTGAGTTTGCTAACTTCTATAAGTTTTGTAGCAAGCATGTAAAAGTAACGGAGAAAAAAATCAACGGTATGATTATTAGAGATTACTCAAATGGTTTGCCATCAATTTTAGAAGAGATTAAACCATTTACTATTAATTATACACAAGAAGAGGCAGGATTTCAAGTTCAGACATCTGAGCACATTTTACATGTAGAACTAAAAGAATCTACATACTCAATTATAAATAAGTTAAAGAAAGATTTAGTAGTTCAGGGTAGTAATGATGTTATATTAGCAGACACCTCCGTTAAATTAATGATGAAACTTCATCAACTTTATTCGGGAACTATAAAATTTGAAAGTGGGAACTCAATGGTAATTGATACATCAAAAGCAGAGTTTATAAAAGACCATTTTAAAAACAAAAAAATCGGTATATTCTATAAATTCAAAGAAGAGCTAAACGCATTGAGTCAAGTATTTGGATCAGAAAACTTGACAACTGAACTTAGTAAGTTTGACAATGAAGGATTTCAGGTTATAGCTTTACAAATTGTATCGGGTCGTGAGGGTATATCCTTAAAAAATGCAGACTGCTTAGTGTATTACAACATTGATTTCAGTGCAACAAGTTATTGGCAGTCTAAAGACAGGATGACAACTAAAGATAGGATTAGCAACAATGTATATTGGATATTTAGTAAAAAAGGAATTGAAAACGATATATATAAAACAGTAATAAAAAAGAAAGACTTTACTATTAATCATTTTAAAAAAACACTACTATGACAAATAAAAATAAATTTATACAAATAGCAATAGATAAGCAAAATGAAATTGCAAATGGGGAATGGACTCACCAAAAGTATATTATTTTTAGAGAATGGTATTTTGGTCAACACAAAGAAATAAATAGAAGAGTAGCTGCTCGTAGCTTTGAAATATTTGAGTTACTCTATGGACTTGACGTGCCAATAAAAAGAACTGAGAATGAATAATTATTTTTTATATTATATATGACAGAACAACAAATACAATCTAAAAAAATAAAAGAACTTGAAGCAGAAGGTTACTATGTAATAAAATTAATTAAAACTAATAAAAATGGTATCCCCGACTTACTTGTTTTGCCTAAAAATAGTGATGCTTTTTTTATAGAAGTAAAAAAAGAAGATGGCGTAATAAGTAAGCTACAAGAGTATAGAATAAATGAATTAAATAAACACGGTTTAAAAACTCAAATTTTAAGAAAATGAAAAGATTAAAAGAAATTGTATCAAAAGTTTTTGATGCTGACCTTATGACTAAAACAAGAAAAAGAAATAATGTAGAAGCAAGAATGGTCTTCTCAAAAATAGCACGAGAAAGTAAAAATACATGTGTATCTATTGGAAAAGAAATAAATAAAGACCACTCAACAGTTGTTTATTATATCTCGCACATAGAAAATTTAATTAATCAAGTTCCAAGATTAAAAAGTAAGTATCTTACTTGCAAAGAAGTATTCTTAACAAATATAGACTACATACCTACAGAAGAAAAAAAAGAAGAGTTTAATGAATTAAAACTTTTAATAGAAACGCTAATGAATGAAAGAGCAGAAATAATAAAAGTTCAAGAAAAGTACAAAAGAATTGAAAATATAATTAATTTAGTAGCCGAGAAAACATCTTATGGAAATGAGTATGCTGTTGAAAGAAAAATAATTAATTTATTTAATAATATGTGATGAATGAACAAAGAAGAATAGAAGAAGAAAGAGTAAATAGAATTGCTTTTTTAATAGGTCTTCAGCAAGATTCTTTAGTTGTATTATTTGAAACATTATCAGACAGGGATTATGAAGATGCCAAAAAAGAAATAAAAACATTAATTACAGAGTTAAGATTAATATATAAGTCAATAGAGTATGATGATTTTTGAAACAGAAGAAGATTTAAAAAGAGAGCAATTTGCCATAAAGAAGTTTGTAGATATTTTTGGTGGGTCTTTTCAAAAGTTAGATCAATTTGACATTGATTATAAAATTTTTGATAAAGACAAAAATCTAATTTCATATGTAGAAGTTAAGGGAAGAATAAGAACAATAGCAAACGCTTATCCGTTACCTATTTCTGTAAAAAAACTTGTTAAGCTAAATGAAAAAAGACTTAATGGTGTTGTTTTATGGGCTTGTGAAGACGGCATAATTTACGCTAAGTTAAATGAGTTGGTAGGTGAAATAAAAATAGGAGGTCGTAAGCCAAGAGAACATTCGTCTAATGACTTAGAGCTAATGGCTTATTACGATAAACAAAAATGTTTTAAGTACGTTAGGTTTTAGTCTGTGTATCTATTCCCTGTATACTCTCTGTTTCCTGTATAAGAGCTCCCAAGAGTAGTTCTAATTATTCCATCCCAACTTTCACTTTTTCTTTTTCTTTTTTTCTTTTTAGGAACGTATTGTTTGCCATCTTCAAAAGCATTTACCCTATCTTTTATTTCTTTTGTAATTTTTACTTGGTTAGCCCTTTCTTTTCTAAATGGCGATTCGTCTCCAAATACTTTATTGTATTCTTCTTTATCATTCCTTTCAAAGTCTTCCATATTTTCATAACCATATTTGTCCAATATATTTTTTCTTACTTCTTCTTCTTTTTTGTTATACTCTTTTTTATACTCAGGATATTTAATCATTTTTATTTCATGATTTATTTCATCCTTATAGCTATTCCCATATATACCTTTCATTTTTCTTAGAAGATTTATTTTTATTCTATTTTCACTTGCTGTTTTAGCATCTTTTTTTACCTTTTTTTCTTTTGTTTCTTTAAGTTCTTTTTTTAGCTCCTTGTAAGTATATTCCATCATTATTTTTCTCAAATCTCTATAAAATGGAACAATGCCAAGTACGCCGGCACCTTCAAACGCAAGTCTAAATTTTTCTTTAGATCTTGTTAAAATAGCTCTATCTTCTTTTGGCGCTTCCTTTGTTCCTAATTTAAAGGTTAAATTTAAAACATTTATTGTCGGAGCGAAAGGGCCTGAAATTATAGGCAATAAATCTGTTGCTTCATCTATTTTATTCTTTTGAAGTTGATTAAATTGTATAGCATCTTTGTAAGGATCATATTCTCCATCTCTAAGACCAATTTTTTCACCATATTCTTCATTTGCTTTTTCTATAAGCTTATTTTGAATAATCCTAACCACATTACCGAAATTTCTTCCTAAAAGAATAGTAGTTGCTGCCGATAGTGTACCTTGAGAAAGCAACTGTCTCCAAGATTTTTTATCATCATCATCTCCAAATCCAAACTCAGCAATCAAATTGTTCCAAATAGAATTTTTTCCTTTATCATCTTCAAGTCCAACTAAAACTTTAATTTTTTCATATACAGATTTTTCATCATCATCATCATCTCCAAATCCAAGTAAGTAGGCGGCTGATCCAACAAAAATATTACTAAATACCCTTGTTAAAATAACATAACTCACCATTCTAAGAGAAACTGCGGCTAAAATTTGCGCTCCTTGTGTTTTTGATATTGAGCCATTACCTACAAGTGCATTAATACCTTTTCTTGCAGTGTAAAACTCTTGAATAGTAAATCTATTCATAAACTTATTAAAGTTTTTAATTACTTTTTTAACCCAACCATCTTTCTTTCTAGTAACATTTTGAAGTATTCCCATAAATGGATTCATGCTTGATCCTGCAGACACTATTTGGCTATCGGCATTTTCAGTTGCCTCCTTGAGTTCATTTTTATATTTATCCATGTACTCTTCATCATTGGATATAATTTTATCGTAGTCAGGCTCTATACCTGTGCTTTTTTTAAATGTTCTTGCAAAAGCTCCAAACCAAAGTGGCCTCATCACCGCTTGATCAGGTTTTGATATTAGTTTGTCTGCAATCAAAGCTACACCATCAACCCATCTTTGACCTACATTATCCCAAACTAGCAAAACTCCGTTAACAACTTTAGTTTTTGTTTTACCACTTATAATTGGCTTACCTTTTTTAGAACTTAAGTCTACAAAACTAGAACTAAGATTATCGGTTGGATAATTACGAGATGTAACCTTACTCTTTAAGTTAGTTAAAATATTTTTTGCCGTTGATATATCGTCTAAAAGTTTTTTATGTTTTTTGTATTGATAATATCCTTCTGCCATATCAAAAGGATTGTTGGTTATTACAAAAAAAGCATTAGACGTAATTTCCGCTCCTGCTCTTGGAATACTACCAAGCATTGATCTATATCCTGTTCTTGATAATAAGTCAAAATATGCGTCTGAATCCACATAATTTGATTCAAGAAGGTCGCTTACGGCAGTGTTATACGCAATATTTACAGCTTCAAATATTTCCATAGCATCACTACCATCTTTAATATTTTGTTTTGTTTTTAAAAGTGTTTTTCTTGCTGTTCTAATTGGTTCAGTTAAATGAAAATTAAGAAGAACTGACCTTGCACTTCTATTAGTTGCAACAAATGGATCTAAGATTATAGGATGTACGTTTCCGTCTCTTTCTTCTAAATTCTTAGATTCAGTATTCGGTTGCATGTTGTTGTTTATGTTATTAATTTGTTCAGTTGTTTGATTTTCAACTTCTTGATTTTCAGAAATAGTATTATAAAAAACATAATTTTCTAATGTATTTATTTTTTTCCCATTTATAACAGATGCTGTGTAAGTTGCTTTCTTAGTCATCTGACTATTTATATCGTTTAATGTTTTTAAAGCTTTTTTCTCTGCTTTACTAAATGAATTAAATAGTTTATCTATATCTATTTGGCTTTCTCCATCTACTTCTATTCCAAATTCATCTTTTATAAACTTCATTTGTTCAATGTCAGCTTTCCCATATATTGATTTTTTACGATTATTTTCTGCAAATTTAATTGTCTTATCTAAAGTCCCCATTGCTTGTTTTACTTGACCTTTAACCAATGGATTATTTATATTAGAATTATATTCAAGTTGCAACATATACAACATCATTTTCATTTTGGTTAGTATCACTTCATTTCTGCCTTTTTTAGCAAATTTAATTTTAAGTGATTTTTCAATTTCATTTTCTGCATCTCTTAATTGAGCTTCAATTTTTGTCATTTCAGACTGATATACAGATACTGCTTCAGAAGAATCTTTAAAAATACTATTAAATACAGGCTTAGTTTTAAAATTGCCTAATTGCTCATCTATATTAAATAGTGGAGCTATATTTATACCATATTTATCTTCTGACCACCTTTGTGTAATCCATTGTTTTATTTTTTTATATATGGTTGGTCCATCTTTAGGAATAGCTTCTTCAAGAATTTCGCTATTATTATTAGAATTTAATTTTTCCACCATTTGTTGTGTGGACTTAGAAACAAAACCATTATTTATATTGTCAATTATTTTATATAGTTGTTTTAAGTCTTTATTGTTTAATTTATTAAGAGCTTTTTTATTTATAAGGTCTTTTATTTTTTTGACTAAATCTCTTTCTAATCTAAATTCATCACCAACAATAGCGTCTAATGTTATTGGAGTATTTAGTATTTCGTCAATTAACTCTGCTTTCTCATCAGCAATCTCTTGCTCAGTCATTTTTTCTTTAACCTTTGCTCCTTGTATCTTTGACTTAAAGGTTTTCATTAACTCAAGCTCGTTTATATCTATAACACCTTCCTTAAACATTTTTTCTAATGTTTTAGTATACTTTTCTACACCGTCTTCAATAACTTTATTTTTATAGTTATCATAAATCTCTTTTAATTCAGATGCTTTCTGATTATTTATTTCAATACTATTAACAATTTTATTTACGTCATTAATTAAATTTTCTCTTTGTAAAAGAGTTAATACAGCACTTTTTTCTGACAGCATTTTAACAATGTCATAGTAAGAATTAAAAACATCTTTTGATATTAGTTTTGCGTTTATATTTAACATTACTGATAGTGATTGCAGCAAGTCTGAGGAGATATCGCCAAGTTTAGGATTTGTTCCTATTGTATTTTTTTTAGCATTTTTTCTTTTTTCATTTGCTTCTTTAACTTTTGCATCATAATCTGCAATACCAATAACTTTATCAACATAGTCCATAAAATTATCGTATTGTGTTTGACTAAACACATTAAATTTTGCTAAACGAAACATTATGCTCTTCATTTGAGTTTCAGATATAGTTTTTACTTTACCTTTTAGCATTTCGCGAATTGCATTTTCAGCATTTTCCCTTAAAAATTTAGACTCTCTTGTTACTGTAACTTGTGCTTTTCTTACAGCCTCTCTCATTTCAACAAATTTATTGCGCTCTTGCTCTAATACTTCTATATTAGTTTGTTGTTTAGCTTTTGTTGATTGTATATATTTATTTATATTGTCAATAGTAGCACCATCTTTTTTATATTTAGCAGCCATTTCTTTAATGGCAGCATTTAATGTTTTTCCTGCCTTAACAGCTAAAATTAAACCATCTACAATAAGCTTTGCGGTTTCAATGGTAATACCCAAGTCTAATTTAGCATATGTTAATTTATTTAATTTTATTAAACTTTGTTTTGCTTGTTCTAGGTATTCTAATACTGTCTTTTTGTTTTTAGGATCTTTAGTATCAAGGTTATTAACTTCTTCGTTTAATTCATTAACTTTTCCTTCTAATTCTTCTTGCAGTGGAACTAATGCTTTTTCAAGGTCATCTTCAATGCCTGCTATCTCATCATTTAATTCTTCTATTTTAGATTCATTTTTAGTGTTAATAATTTCTTCACTAATTTTATTAACCTTCTCTCTAGCTTCTTGTTTTAAATTTGCTATATCATTATTTATTTCGTTTATCTCTTCTTTAATAGAATCAATAGGGCCCATTATATCTTCAGCCTTTACTGTTGATTTTTTTACAGGTTCTGCTTCAGTTTCAACTACAGCTTCTGTTTTCTTTAAACTTCTTATTTCATTTATTAATTCATTAATATCGGATTCATATGTTTCTATAACTTCACCCCCTTCATTTATGTTTGTGTAGGCCCAAACATATTGTTTAGGGTCTCCATAATTATCTGTCGCATCAGATGTGGCATCAGGGTTTTCGTATTTATTTAATCCATATACCACTCCATCAATATTAATAACAAAACTGTGTTCCATACTTAATGAAAACGCATTGTCAATTGATACTCTTTTTGGTTTAGATGTTGGATTTGGAACTAATTTTTTTGCTTCATAAAGACTTATTGCATTAGCACCTCCGGGGAGCGATTCTTTTGGAATCTTATTTTCATACCAATCATCAAGAAAAATACCTCTCTCATCTTCTGACATATTTTTAAGCATCTCAGCTCCGCGAGAAATCTTTTCTGCTTTAGTCTCAACTACAGGTTCTGTTTTTGTTTTAGAAGTAGGCGCTTTAGGGGCTGTTATTCTACCTCTAATAGTTAAATAAAATTCTACATATTTATCATGCAATACAGGAAATAAAAATTTTCCATTTTTATCTTTTTTTGAAAACTTTTTATTTTTTTCATCTGCATATCTATAAGGATTTGAATTAAGTAATTTAAGGTCTTCATTAAAACCAAGGAACCCATCTTCTATCATACTTTCTAAAAACAATCTTTCTTTATCTATAGCTTCTTTTATTTCTTTAGATGTTTCAGTTTTTGGAGTGGGCGCTTTAGCTTCAGCTTTAGGAGTAGGTTTAGGTTGTGTAGATTGAATAAATTCAGTAAAGCCATCTATATCTCCATTTGGAGTTTGACTAAGGTATTTCGACAAAAGATTATCAACTTCATTTTTTGTATACTCATTAAAACCATATGTATTTAAGTCTGTTCTATTAATAAAACTGTCAGTCAAAACTTGTAATACTTGTTTGTCTGACAACAAGTTTAAAATAAAATTTGTAAATTTTACCCACCAATTATAAGCTTCTCCTTTTTGTTGTACTACCTGTTCTCCAATAGCTTGAACTAATGCTTCCTCTGAGCCAAATCTTTTTATGCCTTCTTGAACAATTGCCGAATCAATAAACATGCGGATATAAATATGAGCATATTCATGCGGTATAGTGTCTTTTCTTTGCTTTACCCTATTAACAAGAACAGTTAGTGCTTTTACATTTGCTTGACCAATTATTTCTTTTTGTTTATTTTTTTGAAATAAAATACTCTTACCGTCTTTGTATGTTTGCTTAGATCTAACCTGTCCATTTTCATAGTAAGTAATACGATCACCATCTATCTTACCGTCTTTGTATGTTTCCTTATATTCAATCTGTCCATTTGCATGGTAAGTAATACGATCACCATCTATCTTACCGTCTTTGTATGTTTGCTTAGATTCAATCTGTCCATTGGTATAGTAATCAATACTCTCACCATCTCGATTACCGTCTTTGTATGTTTGCTTAGATTCAATCTGTCCATTTGCATAGTAAGTAATACGATCACCATCTATCTTACCGTCTTTGTATGTTTCCTTAGATCTAACCTGTCCATTGGCATAGTAATCAATACGATCACCATCTAGCTCACCGTCTTTGTATGTTCTCTTATATCTAACCTGTCCATTTTCATAGTAAGTAATACTCTCACCATCTATCTTACCGTCTTTGTATGTTACCTTATATTCAATCTGTCCATTTGCATCGTAACCAATACTCTCACCATCTGCTTTACCGTCTTTGTATGTTTCCTTATATAAAATATTATCATTATTGTCATACTCTTCATATATTCCATTATCTTTATTTCCTTTTATTTTATTTCCATAACTCAATACTTTATTTGCATCATTATCTGATACTTCAACCATTTGTTTTCGTTGTAATTCATCATTTGGAATTTTTTGAGTAATAGGAATCCCATTACTAGATTGGTCTAGCCTATTCCACCATTTTCCACCACCATAGAAGCAAAGTAACCTTCCGTTTCTAAAAGCTATTCTTTTAGGTCCGGGATAAGTATTAAACCAATGTTGTTTAGCCCTTGTTAATGATCCATTTGCATCTTTATATAATAAACACCAAGGATTACTATTTTCACCAAAATGTGTATCTAATATTAATCTTGCCTCTTCTTGACCTTTATCACTATTTTCTACGTCATATACAACAACACCATTTCCAATATCTTTTTTATTTGTAAAAGATGATAAGGTATCAGGATCAATTTTTTCTTTTTTTGACTCACCTGCAAATTGTTCTATAATTTCATTTGGATTTGAATATGAGAAAGCATCTAATTTTTTAGCTTCACTTATTCTCAATGCTTCTACTACTTTAGGACCATCTTCAGGAAGTATTACACTTGATTTTAATATCCAATGAAGTGTTATTTTTTGTAATTTAATTTTATTTTGTGGAGTTCCAAACTCATCACTAAATGTAGATATATCATCTAAAACTTTATTTATTAATTTTCTCTCTACTAAATCAGGTCTATTTTTAGTTAATAATCTTTCAAACTCAATTTTCATTTTATTTGATAACTGCATTAAAACCATAGGATCATCTATAAATTCTATGTCATCTTCAGTAAATTCAAATTTAACTTCAGGATACTTTTCTTTAAGAATATTAAGAATCTTGTTTGTTAATGATTCATCTTTTTCATCAAAATCTATTTTTGCATTTCTTTTGGTTTTAACATTACTTTTAAGGCCCAAACGCTCATAAGCAGCTTCTCTTAAATCTTTTACTGTTTTTGCTTTAGGAGTAGGCGTAACTTTTTCGTCTATGTATATTTTTGTTTTATCTGCAGTTGTAACAAATCTTTTTTTATTTTCATCAGTGCTTATCTTTAATCCCTTTTCTATTTTTGTTCTTTTTGGTGTTACATCTCCTCTTTTTTTAAGTTGTGCTTTTACTGTACCCTTTTTTTCATCTATGACTATACTAAATTCTGTTGGATTTCCTTTGTTATCAATGCCTCTTACTCTTGGTGTTTGGTCTGACGGCTCACCCTTCTCAGTTTTTTTAATTTCAGTTTTTATTTTATTCGCTCTTTTATCTAATATTTTCTCGGCAATTGAGATTTTTTCTTTTATTTCTTCAATTTGTTTTTTTTGTGCGACAGTTGTTCTTTTTCCAAGTTCAAGTAATGGTTTTAATTTCCTATATTGAATTTCTTTCATTGACCTAATGACGGCATCATCATACTCTTCAACCTTAGACCACGAAAAAGTAGTAGGAGCATCTATTCTTTTAGGTGCTTTTACTTTAACTACAGGAGCTTCTATGACAGGTGCTTCTATGACAGGTGCTTCAACCACAGGAGCTTCTATGACAGGTGCTTCAACCACAGGAGCCTTAGCTTTTTCTTCTTCAATTAACTGAAGTTCTTCTTTTATAGTTAGTTGGACTTCTTCTTCAGCTTTACCTTCTTCGGTAAGGACTTGAGATTCTGCTGTGGGTTCTCCTTGGACCACTTCTTCGCCAACTGTGGCTTCTGTGAGTACAGGTACTTGACCTGCTGCTTGCTCTTGAATGGCATCTTTTTCTGCTTTAAGGGTTTCTAATTCTGTTTGTAGTTCAGTTCTCGCTTCAGCTAACAATGGTCTATTGCCGGTATCAGCGAAAGTAGCATCGTCATTAGCAATAGTAGTCTCTATCTCAGCAATACGGTCTACTCTTTTTTGAGTAACCTCAGGAGACTCAGCAACAACTGCTTCAGCTACTACCTTTGCTTGCTCTTGGGTATCTATGTCGGCTAACTTTGTTTTTATTTCTTCTAACTCTGCTTCTGCATCTTGTCTATTAATTCTTTTACCGTCTACAAGTACCGTTTTATTCTTTTTCGGTTGGTTTTCAAGAGCATCTTCTATTTTTATACCTCTTTCACTTATATTACTAACCTGAACACCACGAGGTAAATTTTCTAATTTTTCATTTATCTCCGCTATTCTATCTATAGAAGGCTTAGATAATGCGGGGTCTTTACCTATAACTTCTTTTTCTAATCTTCGTTTTTCATTTATTAAATCAAAAGCATACAACTTAGACAATTCAGGTATGTTCTCATCAATTGAATTAAAAACACCTGCCACTAAATCAATATCATTTAGTGCAGCTTGAGCTTCACTCTTTGTCATATTTCCATTTAACATTTCTGTCTTTAGCTTTGAAACAATAAGTTTTTTAAACTCTTGGTCAGAAGAAAAATCATCAAAGAACTTTAAGTCCTCTTCATTGTATAATGATATCTTACCATTTATTAATCCTTGAGCACCTACCATTACTGTAGACATAGCAAAACCACCAATAGCTTCTGCAACACCTCCCTCAAGAATAGACATTGCTACTCCTGCTTTAGTATCAGGTGTGTCAAAGAGTTCTCCTCCGGTAAGGCTGTCTCCGCTTGTTAACTTTAAGTCTAAGGGGTCTAGTTCATTGTATAAAGCTTTTAGACCATAATCAAGAGCTGCTGCTTGATATAGACCTGTTTCAAATTCTGCCAATGTTCCACGAACAATTTTTATTCCTCCTTTTGCAAATATATTTTTTACTTCACTATTAATTATTCTCTCAACAGTCTCTCTACTTGCTCCTTTAGGAATAATCTTAGCTGCTTGTGATAGAATAAACTGACCTGCCACACCCGCTTTTCCTGCCGTCATATTTTTTAACCCAATTCTTTCAAGTGCTCCCATCACAAGTGCATATGGCACAGCAACGACAGCCCTATCTGCTTGTGACGTTGTTTCAAAGTCAGGGTCATTAAGCATTTCTTCTTCAATTGCATTATATGACATATTTGCCATGCCTCCCAACGATGCTACACTCCCTACAACAGGTATAAGTGATAATGCCATTGACGGCAATGATGCGGCAACACCAACTAAAGCTTGCTCAACAAATCCTAAATTTTGTTTTGATTCTTCAGTCGTTAAATCTGAGCCAAAAGTTTCTATAATTGCTCTTTTATTAGCAGCAATTGCATTTTTTCTTGCATTGTTAATAAACACATTTTTTATCTGCTCATCATTATACCCCTTATCTTTATAGTATTGTCTTTGTTGTGGTGTAATATCTTGAGATTCTATTTCTATTTTATCTTGTTGTTTTTGTTGCTTTGGATTTAAACCGTCTGAAGATATTAATTCATCTATACCAACAAGGAGTGAATTCGTGAAGTTTCCAAGAAAACCGCCTGACTTTGCTTTTTCAGTTACATATATTCCTGCAAGGGCATTCATTTTCTTTTGACTTGCAGCAACATTTTTTGCAGCAACATCTAATTTTTGAGCTTCTGAACTAAGACTTTCTACTCCATCATCATATTGTTCCTGAGTTAGACTTCCATTTTTAGCATCTAATTCTAATTTTTCTTTTCTTTTATTAAAATCATTCATGCTACGTTTCAAGTCATTTTGAGTACCTGTAATATGAGTTAAATTATCTCCAATAAGGTCTTTACTAAATCCTCCTTCTATTTTTGCTTTTACTGTTTTTATTGATTCTTTATTTCCGCTTTGTTTTGCAATAATTAGTTCATCATGTAATTTACTATATTTTTCTTTTTGTTGCTCATCGTACTTTTCTTTTTCTGAAAGAAATAATTTATACTCTTCACTATTATATAATTTATTATTAAACTTTTTTAAATCTTTTTTTGTTGTATAATACTCTTCCATTTCACCAAAAAGACTTGTATAAATATCTCCTACAACCCCTTTTCCATAACTAGTAGATAAGCTTGCATTTTCATCTTTTCTTCTTTTTATTTCTTGTTTTTTTTGTTGAAAGGTTAATTCTTTAAATGTATTTTTATAATCTTGAGTATTATAATACTCATTGTTTTTTTCTAATGGAGATAAATCATATTTTTGTTCTCTTATATTAATATTATTCTTAATCCTATTTACAGCACTTAAATTATCTTCATTTTCAGTAGATGCATTAAGTCTTAAATATGATTGTAATTTGACTGCTTCTGTTGCATTCTTTTTTAACTCTTCTGAATTGCTGTTACTTATACCCATTCCTGTAGGACTTGAAAATGCTCCACGAGTAGAATTACCGACATTATTAAATGAGAATGTCATTGATGCAGCTCCATTGTTAGGAGTTACTTTTATATAATCTCCTGCACCTATTTGTTCAAAAATAAACCCCATTCTTTTAAAATTCTTTTCAAGCATTTTTTGAGCGGACTCTTCAGATTGAGCAAGGAAATTTGAATTTACTTTTAAGAAAGGGTCTATTTCTCTTGGCTTAACTACAATAGCTTTCTTTACATCTATATTTTTGCCGTATCGTCTATTTAGAGCGTTTATAGATCCTTCATTTTCTATTGACGACCATGCTGTTGCTCCGGGCACTAATCGCTCCCAAGAGTTATTTTTTATTCTGTATTTATTATCTTTTCTTTCAGGACTATTGTCATAATCACCAAATGTTTCATAATCTGCATCTAAAGATGCATTCTTTCCAAACTGTTTGTTTAATGCTTTTATTCTAGCATCATCTTCAATTACTCTTGTTTTGGGAATGTCTTTAATTGCATTTTTAATATTAATTGCAATTGTTTTTTCGTATGCCGTTCCAACTAATGACTTTCTCTTTTCAGTTTCACGTTGAATTGTTTTTTCTACTTCAGGGTTTGGCTCATACCAATTACCATCTCTAAATTCGTATTTATTTTTTTCTTTACCGGGATACCCTGTAAATATCTCAGAGTCTTTAGATGCTATGCTAGTTAAATCTTTTGCATCTTCTATTTGTATTGAAGCTTCTTGAGATTTAACGTCAAGAGATGACATTTTTCTTGCATTTCTATTTAACTCTTTTGCTCTACTTCCTGTTGGGTCTTTTATTGCAACATAATTTCCTTTTGTAGATTCATTATTTATGAGCCATTGATTGCCTTTTTTTCTATATGCAGACTTGCTATCGCCATAAGTATAATCACCGTCAGTTTTTTGAGATACCGATGAACCACCTTCCAAAGTTGACGCCCCATTTGAACTTTTTTTTTTAATTGAACCAATTCCCATTAAAGTTTTAAACGAATTGATATCTTGATTATATCCTCCTCCTTTAAATATCTCATAAGAGTCTTTTAATGCATTTCCATTAGTTGATATTAATTGTTTATAATCATCAATAGAGCCACTATATCCTCCTAATTTAAACATTTCATATGCATCTTGTATAGCTTTTTCGTTCATATACTTTTTTTTAAAATTTTAACTATTTATTATACACGGCAGTATTAGTTTTTTTTTGTTTTTTAGGCGTTTTACCCGATTGACCCGCTCCTTTTGAGATTGTTCCACCACCACCTTGCTTCTCAAACTCCTGCATAATTATTTCTGCATAAGCTTTCTCTTGGTCTAAAATCCCGACCAAAGCGCGGGCTTGTTTCTCCCCATCTGTGCCGGGATTATCTCCACTGCTCGTATATGTCCCGTATTGATTTTTTCCTATTCCTCCACTAAAGTTTTCACCTCCTTGTGCTGCTAAATAGTTCGCTGCAGTTTGAATTTCACCGGGATTACTACTGTATAAAAAAGTATACATATTTTCTGCAAAGTTTTTAGCAGCGTTTCTCCTCTCCTCATTCGCGTAAGAATATGCTGATCTTCCTTGTGGAGCGAATCTTTGAACATCTTGTTCTTTTCCTATATAAGTTTGTTCTACTTTTCTATCTATCTTTTGTATTGTTTGTTTATATAGGAAATCAAGAGCTTTTTGTTCTTGAGCCTTTCCATGTGTAGTGCTAAAGTCAGGCACAGGAGTTCCATCTCCACCCGGTTCAATTGTAAGTAATATTTTTGTTGGATCAGCTTCCGCTTCATCTCTGTTATATGTAAAAGTATATTTCTCATCTTTTAATGAGTTTGTAAGTATTGAAGATATGTTAGTTTCAGTTGCTAAATAAGATTTTAATTGTGCAGTAAGAGCTGCTTGAAATCCTGCCTTTATTTCTTTGTCTTGTACTTGAGTAATTGAACCACCTGCTGAACGACTTGCCTTAACTAACTCGCTAGTAATTTCTTCACCAATTCCATTTTCAATAGCAGTTGTTGCTGCGTCTGCATCAAAGTAATCTACTTGAGTTTTTATTCTTGTCCTTAAATATTGTGCAGGAACTGTTTCAAATTTTCCGTCTTTATTTTTTCTTGACACTAAAATTAAACCTGTTTCAGGATCAATTATTGGTTTTGTGTCTTTATAATTAAAATATCCTCCTGCATCATTCATAAAAAATTGCTCAAGAACCTGAGATTTATCTTTAGGATCATTAGAGAGCATTCTTTTCATTTTTATCTTGTATTCATCTTGATACTCTTTGCTTAAATCAAACATTGTTTTTGTTCCATTTTGAATATTTTGCATAAAAACAATATGATCTCTTTCTGATTTGTTCCCACTTTTAAAAGCTCTTTGATTCGCAAGCATCATAGCCTGCATTTGAGAGGCGTAATCTGCTGTCCACTCCGTCATATTTTTATCGTCCCCTTCAGGACTTTCAGCTAGATATTGTCCAAATGCTGTCATTTGGTCATCATACGCTTCTTTTTTTGCCTTTCTTGTAGCAATTTGGTCGGTAATCATATCCGCCATGCGTATGCCTATATCGGCATAGTTTACTCTATTGTCAAGGTCACGCTCTTGGTATTTATAAAATGTTTTAGCCATATATTAATTATTGATATAAATAAGAAAATGGATTATAAAAATTAGGATTTCCTTGCGTTCTAATAGGTTGATTCAATGCGTTTACTGCGCTTACGGTAGGTAATGTCCCAAATCCAAATCCACTTGCCGGCGATATATAATTTATATTTGAATTTTGACCTGAAATAGGAGACATTGCATTAGGATTAAAAGTAGATGTAATAGGTTTTCCATTATTTACAGTATAGCCTGCATTAGGATCTGCATTAAAAGCTTTTGCATATAAGGGTATAAGGTTTGCTCCTTGTGTTACTGCACTTTGAAGTCCTTCAAATCCTTGTGAAATTGATTGATTTCTCATCTCTTCATAATTTCTTGCCGCAAGTGCTGCACCTTCAGCTTCAGATAAATCTAATTGTGTTTTTAAATCTCTTAGTCTAGACTCTTCAGCAATCTTTAATCTTTCAATTTCAGTTAACTCCTTGCCCATTTCTGTTCTTATAGCTCCTTGAGCTTCATTTTGGGCCATTTGAACACGACCTGCTGCCGCTGCAGTGCCTCTTTCGCTCTCTGTCGCTGCATCTGTAGTCTGAGCTCCTTGAGCAAGCATTGCTTCTCGTTGCAGTTCATAAGGTTCTTTTTGTATGGATAAAGCATCCATATAGTTTACATCAAGTCTTTTGCGGGCTTCTGCCATCATCTTCTCTGCTTCTGCTTCCGCTTCTTGTTGTAGTTTTTTTGCTTCGCTTCCTTGATAATAAGCCTTAGCCGCTCCAAATGCTGAAGATGCTACTCCTACTCCCGCCGCTATCAACGTAGCTGTTCCTGTTGCTATTGCCATTTTATAATTTTTTAATCATTTCTATTTGATAATTATCGCCTTGAATATATCCCATACTCTCATACTTTTCAATAAGTGGCTTATGTTTTATAAGTGCATATGAATACTCAAAACCTAAGTTACTACCCATTTCAGTTAATTTGTTTAGTAATACAGAAATGGCTTGTGTTCGCTGTGGCTTTTTTCTATATTGTTTATTTGAAATAATCCAATCAACCCAACAAATACTTGAGTTTGTTGCATATAAAAAGCCCGCACAAATTGGAGTTTCTTCATCTAAAACTAATATACCACCTGTTCCATTTTGTGGTAAAAAATCTTTTGGTGGAGCTGTCCATTTCCAATCACTCCACCATTTAAGAAGAATGTTGTCGTAATCATTGCTATTAAGTGGTCTAATGTTAAAGTCCATTTAACTACAAAGATATAAAAAATTAAGGGAAACTTTTCATTAACTCGCTTTCTGCTGCAAATAACTCTACTTGTGTATCATAATTATTTGAAAGTGTAAATAAACAATAATGACCTAAAACACCATGAGATTCTGCTACAGAATTTTTGTTAAATAAAAAATACTCTGTTTGACTTGGTATTGGAGTAGTCCAAATAGGAGTTGTGTCTATTACTATGAAGTTGTCTCCCGCAGGGTAGTCTTGAACAATACTTGTAACAATACCGGCACCTATTGCAAATGAAGAAAAATACAATATATCACCAATACTTATAATGCTACCTATAGCTATAAGTGGGTTTATTGAAAAGTTTATAGTTGCTATCCCTACATTAAATACAACTGATAAACTATTACCAATTCCATTTACACTTCTTAAAGGATACTCAGGAGCAGACATTGGAGTAGATCCACTATTCCTTACAAACGCAAACCAAGTGGCTTCTTTTCTTTCAAAGAAATTTTGATTTATAAATCCTGAAAATTCTAAATCAGTAGTTAAGTTAGCTTCCCAAGGAGCATTTCCTTGCAAATCTATTGTTTTAAATAGTTTGTTTTCAAGAGGTAAATCATTTATGACACTCTTTACTGTAGATGGAGAAAATGGATCTAATGGAGGGACATTTTGTAAACACCATTCAGTATAAAATGTATTTCTTAAAGAGTTAGAATTGTGTCTATATAGATTGCCTCCCTTAAAAGAATAAAAATAATTATTCATTCCTATCATCCAATCAGGATTATATGAGTAGAATGACGGCCATCCTTGCACCATTGGGCTATATGTAAGCGTATTAAATGGCATAGTTTATAACATATCTACGGACAAAAAATAAATGGATCTAAAACAAAGTCACCTAATACTGCATCAAAATAAAAATATCTACAAATAATCCCATCGGAATAATATCCTTGAGCTGCAGCAGCAGTCATACTACTATCAGTATATATATATGTTGCTGTTGCTAAATCAACTGAGTTTAAATAATATATTGAAGATGGCATATTTTATGTTTATTGTAGGCAATCGCATTCAACTGCAGTAAATATTAAGTCATCAAAATTAGCAGCACCAATTGTAATTGCAAAATTAGCATTTTTATTCCAACATTGCACATATGGATTTGCTCCTGCTAAATAAGTTATAGTATTAGGGTAAGGTGGATTACATAAAATATCACCTTGAATAGTAATATCTACAGCCCCATTATTTTCAATAGTCAACGAAAAACAATCTTCCGTACAACACTGACATTGTAGTAAAACAACAGATTCTATAAAAGGATTAGGCGAATATGACTTTACACATAAAACTAATCCGCTATTAGAATTTATTTCTATACTTTGACTATTATTATTACAATCAAAATAAATTAAAGTTTCTTTTTGCTCGGGATTGCTATTCCAAAAAAGCCGTGTGTCACAACATTCTACTTCACACTCGCAATCTATCGGCGTAAAATCTAAATTATTTATGTATGGTATTCCTTGTGGAATATTAAAGTATCCTAATACAAAAAAGTCAGATAAACATACAGATAAAGTAGATAGTGCAGAAAATAATATTGTTTCATTAGGGTTGTCATCACCACAACTAAGTAGCCCTTCAAATATTATATCTTCGCCACCTAAATTTTCAATAGTCATCTCACTACAAGACCTACCGCAGCAATAGCATCCTAAATAAATATATTCAAATCCTTCAACTCTATTTACTTCAGGGAAATCTCTTGCACATAAAAACAATCCTGACCTATTAGGAAATGAATAATCTACAGGTATTTCGTCTCCAATCCAAACATTTTCGTCTCCATTACAATTTGTATATGTTACACCTGTATAAGCTCTTCCTGAATTATTTACTACCAACCAAGTACCGCAATCACAAGGAGGTGGAGCATAACAATCATTACACGCAAACTCGCAAGAAGTTTCGCTATAACAAAGCTCTACTTCAGTAGTGCTCCTTAAATCCCAAATTAAATATAAATAATTAAATAAAGTAGGGACATTAAATGTCACTGAGTTTTGATCTCCAATAGTGGTAATTGGCGTTATATTTGTTGAACTTGCCAATAGCGTTGAAATACTTCCCGGATTATTTGGATAAAGCACTCCTGATGTATGCCATAAAAATCTATTTGGTGGGTCAATAAAGTCATAATCATCAAAGCCAATTTTATTAGTATATAGATTCATATTTACTCCGGTATATGGGAAACTTCCTGATCCTTGAAGCCCACCGATTAGACTGTAATATGATACAAGAGGATTTGCTGATCCTGAAACAAAAGTAACTTGATTGCTTTGTAAAGGAGATGAATAAGCAATTGAAGTGTCTGTATAATTATATTGATTATGAATAAACATTCCCGCATCTACATCATCAGTAATAACTACTTGAATTAATGATATTTTTTCGCAATCTTGACAGGCATTATCTACATCAAAAACAATAATTGAATTAGCAGAAATCACTAATTCAATAAAAACATCAGTTATTAATGGATTGGTTACATTAAAAGGAATGCTAAAACTTCCAATAGAATTGATTGTAATTTGTTGATCGATATTGTCATATGTAACTGTAACGTCAAGAGATGCTCCTGCAGAAATAGTCGTCACTGAAATTAAGATATTACCAAGTCCTACACAGCCATTTGCCTTAATACAATAGCTTATTGTTCTTTCAGGTCTATTAGAATTTTCAATATAAAATGTACTTTCTTGGTCGCAATCAATACATTCTTTTATTGAAGGAATGTCTATGTCGTTACTTGTAAGAACATACTCGTCCATATATGGATCATATCCTCCAAGCTTTTGTGTTGTAGAAGCATTAATAAATAAATCTCTAAAATAAGTATTCATGCCAAATGATGATACAACTTGTAGTTGATCGCTTTGCATTGAATTTCCTCTAATTTGTACTACAGCACCTCTTTTAACATCAGTAAAATATCTATCAGCACCCCATTGAACATAACTTTCGGGATTATGGCTTACTCCATATTTTTCAGTTCTTGCGATTTGAGTTCCTAAAACTTCAGGTACTGCAGTTAATGCTCTACCTGCTTCTGCATCTGACAATAAATTCTTTCCTGCTAATACATATGATATTTTATCTTCTTGAAGACATAAGACATCTGTTTCTCTGCCATCTAATATATATATGCTTCCAAAAGAAGACTCTAAATACTTATAATTTAAAAGCCCTAAATTAAACTCATTTAATTTATTTAGATTGCTTTCGGGATGATATATTCCACTATATGTAATATCTGAAAATCTATGTGCTTCTTTATAGTCTTGTGCTGAAACAGAAGTAACTCTTTCTCCAAGATTAAATTCTCTTCCTACTATAGAATCTCTAACCTTATAACTTTCAGCTCCATTGCCAAAAGAAAAACAATTAAAAAATTTTGTATCTATAATTGCAGGCTGACCAATTACAAAATCTTGATTTTGTATGTTGCCTTCATGTTCACCAATTGGTGATATAGCAAAAGATAAGTTATTTTCAAAAAATATATCGGGAGAAGCATCTATAGGCAATGTTTCAAAAATAAAATTAGGATCTGTTGATGTTCTATTTAATTCAAATCCTAATTTTGTATCTACATAGCTATCATTTGACTCACAAGCAATAGATCCTGACATATAAAAATACAACTTATTATTTAATGGATCTTGATTAAAATATAACTTCATTACATCACTAGATGCATCAGATTGTAATGGATTCACATCAAAAGCAGATACTTGCAGATTATAGAGACCATTATAAGTTATATTCATTTGTACATCTTGAAGTGAATTAAAAGTAGACATAACAGATGTTTGATTTGCTATAAACCAATCATACACACTATTATAATTTTGAGTTGCTGTAAAAGTAACATAAGATTGACTTGCATTTACTTCTCTTTTTTTACATTGAAAATACCTATTTCTAAAAGTGTACAACATAAACTTTATTGTTGATCCTTGTGGTACATCTAAAGGTATCCAATTTACACCGTCAAACTCTGATAATAACACTCCAACTCGACCCTTATGTCCATAAGTCCCATTATCAGAATCTAACACAGAGTATATTGGAATAGCAGGAACAACTGTACCAAAATTATTTCCTTCTAATCTCATGTAAACTCCGCTTATCGGAAAGCTAGCACTCACAGGTCTTGCCTCCTTCTCTAATACCGTTGTATATAAGCATGAGTCCGTAGGTCCATTACTATCTTTTTTTACTATTAATCTATCTCCAACTTGAACTTTTTGCATATTCTCACCTTCTAAAAGAAAATAAAATAAATTATTATCTTCAACAACAAGAGTTGAATATATTGTTTGATACCCTTCTTGGTCAGGCTTGATAACAAATTTATACCTTGTAGCCCAATATGGTGCCACTTGAGATATAGGTATTGTTACTTCTATTGTATTTTTATTTTCAGATGAAGAGCAAGGAGTATATACTGCATTATTTGGACTAACGAGTGCCGTTGATGAACGAAGAAAATCATCCATATACACTATGCCTATTTCATAACCCCTATTACTATGTAGACTTCTTGGACTACCTTTTTTTGAAAATGAAGCATTACTAGTTACTATCTTATAATATTCATAAGAATAATTACCCAAATTATTCAAGTCTTCATACTGCATTGCAACTAATTGTAAATCTATATAGGAATTTATATTACTTGAAATTATTTTTATAGGTTGTCCTGTAGCTGTTATTCCTGATGCTCTTTTTTGAAATCCTGTACTTAAATTAGTTGGTATATCACAATTAAATAAATCCGTCAATGTAACACCATCACAAGAAGTAGGATTTAAAGGATTTGGATCATATACAGGAAGTATATTTGCTATAGTTCCAATAAAATTTTGAAATTCAACGCTTTGTGAAAAAGCATATGGGGAAGAATAATTTGCAGCTAAAGTGCATGTAGATGAAATGGTAGTTATGGGAGTAGTTTGCGTAGGACTAGGAGTGCTTGTAAAACTATCATGGTCAAATTCAATAAAAATATTTATGGTTGCTCCTACAACTAAATTATCTACATAAGGTACTAATGAAGCAAAATCTATTCTTAAAATAGAATTTAATACATCGTGACTTACATCAATGGTGTAGTTTGAAGTTTGTGTTGTAGTGGACAAAGCAACTTGCGCAACAGATTCTTGAATTAATTTTGCTTGATATGTAAGTTGGAGGGGTTGCCCAATAGATGTTATTAAGTCATATCCTTCAACATAGTTGCCATACATAATCCTATTGCCCATAAGTGTTTGAGCTTTGGCAAATCTTGGTACATTATCGTATAGTCTTAATAGTTCTGCTTCAGGAAGAATTGTAAATATCTTACTATTATCAAATGTTATTGATGTGTAAATGTTGTCTGCAATACCTAAATCTTGTTTATTTTGCTTTTCAATTATTTTTATTATATTACTTTCTGATTGCTTAAACAATAAATCAATTCCAATAACAAGTGGTCCTCCTGTATAATATGTAACAGTACAAGCATTAAAGGAATTTATCATGCCTTCATTTAGATATGCTTCAACTGTAAGTTCAAAACCCATTGGAGTAAAAGCGATATCAGACCATTGAGATGTAGCTGAATATTCCCCATCAGCATATAAATACCTATAAGCAAAAGAGATAAATCTTTCTTCTAAAAAATTCTGTTCTCCAATTGTATTTAATAGTTGTACCGTAGGAGATTCAGTAGGTGGTTTTTTAATTACAAGCAATGACTCCTCTAAAATCAAAGCATTAGCAATACTTCCTGCATCAATAAGATTTGATGGTGGAATTGCATAACTTTTATTTACATTTATTGACCTTGGAGCATTATAGTTGTCTGTAAAAAATAATAAATTTTCTATTTTATTTACACCTGTAATTAAATAATCAGGGTTAAAGTTTAATGTTGTATTTATACCAATGCCATTATCTATAGTTATAACGTGGTATTTTAACAATAATGAGTTAATATTAAAAGAAACAATTAAATCAAGTTTTCCTGTTGCTCCCAATGTAAAATTAGGATCATGGACAAACCAATATATAGTTTCATTTGATCCGTCATCAAATGCTCCAATGCATCTAGCATCTACACTTAATAAAACATTTCTAAATTTTAATTGTGTTAATGATATATTTCCTAAAGTATTTTCAATTGCTCCAAATTCATCTAATTCAGTAGAGCCCATACGAATATTCATTGCGTCAATATATTCTCCATTGGGAACTACTCTTTCATCAAAAGACTTATTCATTTTTCCCGCAGTAAAATTCCTAGTAAATTTTGGCATACTATTTTAGTATTTTATCTAATCCTCTTAAGTTCATTAATAATCTTCCCGGATGTATATTGCTTATTCTAATTTTTGCATTTCTTAAAAGTGCTTGCTTGTCTTTTTTTGCTCTTTGAATAATGTATTCTTGAACGCCAAACTTTGAATTTAAAATCTCATATTTTATGTAAGCATAAATATAAGATTCAAATAGTTTATTTATAGTAATTAAAGAGTTGTCTCCATTTTCCATTCCATCAGAAACGTATTCTAAAATACATAACCTCTCAGACATTCCTGAATCAAAATTTATAACTCCTGATTTTTTATCTATTGTAAATGTAGGATTAGCATTTGCTGTCTCTGTATTTAACCCAAACCTTGCACCAATAGTATAATCAAAATACCAATACCCATCTACATAATATCCCGCTTGACCATTAAATTGACTTCCTGCATTTAAGTATATTGACTTCTTTGTTCCTGTAATTCTATCAAAATCTATATTAGAATACTGAGGAGAAAGAGCATTGCCATCTTGGTCAAATAATATATTGGAAAGGTTGTCTTGAAGATATGCTTTTGATGAAAGTGTTTGAATGTTTTCACTTAATGGTCTCAATACACCATTTTCATATACAGATATTCTTACCCAATTAACATAGTCAGAAGGTAAAATATATCTTAATGTATTTGGGACATTTAATTCTAATATTTTTATTTCTTTAAATGCGTCGTAATTTAGTTCTTGCACTGCACGTTTTGCGTGGAACAATATCTTATATCTTTCTTCGTTGTTTACCAAAGAATGATTTCCTGAATACATTAAAAGAAAATTTGTAACAACATCAGCTAGACTGACATATTGATAAGATCCCCAATTTAAGTCTTCGGGAACATTTCCATTATTCTCATAATATTCATACTGTGATATATATGTCATGGTATTTGTGCATTATTTTCCGTTTCTTCTTGCTTACCAAATTGAGCAACTACTATTTCTCTAATTGATATTCCGCAATATTGAAGTATTTTAACAACTAATAAGTCTTCATTTTGATCACCTATCTCAAAATCTTGATAATCAGGTTGTGATTGATCAAATACAGGCTCACCATTTGCCAACGAAGTATATGTCCACTTAGGGCTTTTAGGATATCTAAAATAAGTTGCTTCTATTTGTAAAGGTAAATTTATAATACTTGATGGATACAAAGACACCGTATCACTTGTTTGAGTATAAGCAGGATAATTTACAGATGGAGCAGTAAGAGATGACGTGTTAAGTAGTGTTATCTTTCCTGCTGAAACTTTTTCTGCTTCATTTTGAACTGAAGAATCAAGTATTGTATAAGATTCAGGAGTTAATAAAAATATATTCGCAGAAAGACCTAATATTGTGGTAGCTACTGAAGTAACTGTAGCTGTCAACATAGGTGCTGATGTAGCAGTATTTACAACAATATCTCCAATAGAAACTCCCGCCAAGACAAAGTCAGCCGAAGAATCTACTAATTGTGATGCAACTACAGATGTATTCACATTACTCACAAGTATCTTTGAGTAACACAATATTTTACTTATAAAATAATCTTCATCTCCTGTAGTAACTAAAGAAGGAAGATAATATATGTTTGATAATGTAGTTGTTACAGATGTATTTGTTAATGAGTTTGTTACTATAAATTCCTCTAATTGCTCTGAATAAGCCTTGTTAAAATCTGCATAATCTGTTCCTGATAGTCTAGCATTTTCTTTATTTATGACTGAATTAAAATCAGAAAAATAATTTTTAAATAGTTCTAATTGTGCTTGCTGTGCATATAAATTAAAATCTGATGGAGAAATATATCCATAGTTGTTTTTATTTAATATAGCAATTACAGTATTCCTTACAGAGTTTATCATATTGCAAAGATAATAAAAAAAAAGGCACTCTATTAAAGTGCCTTTTTGTTTTTAAATTAATTAGTATTATGCAAATGTTATACTAGTAATTAATTGTTGCGTAGCTCCAACCATTGGTAATGCAGGAACAATAATTGCAGTGGGATTAGATGCTCCACTATTAGCAGAAGCTAATGCATCAATAACTGCATAATGTGATGCATAAGTAGTGTCAGCAGTAGTAAACGTAATTGTAATTAAATCAGACGCTGCATGTGCTGCATAAGCATGAAAGGTTAACGTGCTTGTACTAGGCATTGAAATAAAGTAATCAGCGTTAGCTGAAATTAATACTCTTGGAAGTGCATTAGCGGCTCCAATAGTAAATTGTAAAAATTTTCTGTTCATTTTAAAATGTTTTAGTTGTTAATAACAGTGCAAATATAGCAATTATTTTAAACTTAATTCTAAGAACTTTAAAACCTCAATCCCTTCATCTGACTTTAAGAATAAAGCAACTGTTTCAAATGGATCTTCACCAAATGGTATACTCATCATCTTTTTCTTATTGCTCTTTGTATTATACCATACTTCTTTTTGTCCATTTCTAAATTGCAATAAATTATGAGCAAAAAATAATTGCACATTTGACTGTAACTTTAGCAAAGGATCATTCAATATATCTAAAAATGATTTGGGTTCTTTTTTAGCATAAATTAATACATCTCTTCTTAATTCAGCAGTTGATATGCTAGTAACATCTTTTTGAAACATTACCCTACTTACTACTTCAAGTTGTTCAACGCTTAATTGTCTTGCTTCAATTAATGCGTCTACTTGAAAGTTTAAGTCTTCAACTTCTTTTGCAGCATCAACTGTTTTGTCTACTTCTACAAAAACAGTACCATTCATAGGATGATAATGTAATAATTGTTGTAGAACAGGATTTGTTCTCGGAACACTTAAAAATCCATCGTCAAAAATAATAGGCTCAAGAATAAAATTATCATCTTGCTCATCTTCAAATGGTGACTTTTGATTTCTTGCATAACGAAGTGCCCTGTTTGTATTGTTTTCTTCATCAAAATAAAGAAGTGGAAATCTAGATGTATTTCTAGATGGCAACGTAAAAGATATTGGCGTTGCATTACTTTTTAATTTGTAGGTCTTATCTACTGTAGTTGTTGTTTTTTTCATTTTATTTAATTTAAGTTGTTACTAAAAAATAGAGAGGGACACTGATGTCCCTCTCTTGATTTAATCATTTGTTATTATGCTCCGTAACGGAATAATACAAAGTTATTCGCACCTAAAGTACAAACAGCACGCTCAGATAAGAAATTAACTTCCATTGCATCTAAGTCACTAGTTTGAGCACCTCCGGCTGAACCTGTAATCCAAGTCTTATATTTTCTATCTTCTGTTTCAGAAGCACGATATCTAACGTGTAAGAAAGGTCGCTTTGCATTTTTACCCATTATTTGATCATATACATTTGTAGATCCTGCAGGAACAAGAAGTCCTGTAACAGAGTTAGAAGCTGCAGAAGTAGACATTCCTCCACGCATTGTTGGATCATTCAAATATTTCCAATCAGTCTTGTAGAAATCATATCCTCTTCGGAATCCTGTAAATCCTAAGTTTAACGCCATGTCTTTGTCATTGTCAAATAAACCATAAGAAGTACCACCTACTCCATAAGAGTTTTGTGCCGCTAACATATCGTCAATGTCAAATCCAAAATCACGATTAACAAATAGTACATTTTCTTCAATAGCACCTTGCTTATCTAAACGAGAGATAACAGTGTCCCAATCAGAAAGAGTTGTGGGATTACCACCGCCCCATACATTTCCACGACTATTTACTACAAAGAAAATACCTTCAGAACCTCCTGTTGATCCAAGAACTGCCGCTGCACCTGAAGCTGTTTGAGCAGGTACTGCTTCAATCATTGCAGTTTCAAGATAGTCTTCGAAACGTAAACGAGTTTCATGCTCTGATTTTAAATACCAAAGGTATCCTGTAGCACCGTTCTCAGTAGTTACTTCAATCCAACCAATTTGAGCCATGTCTGAGCCATTTACTGCATACTTATCTTTGATGATAATAGGTTTGTTAGAGAAGATTTCATCTTCAGCTTCCAAAGAACCTACCATTCCTGCTGTTCCTTTTTTAAATTCAGAACCGTAAACAAATACAGTACAAGTCATTGCGTTAACAATAGAAGGAATAGCCTCATAGAAAGCTATTGTAACAACTAAACCTGAAACAACTGTAACAATTGCTTTGTTACTTACTCCTGTTGCATTGTCTTGAATTAACAAAGTTTGTCCAACTCGAATAGCTGCCGTAGCAGCTCCCAAATCCGAAATAGTAAAAACAATTGTTGTTGTTCCTACGGCTCCTGATGTAAGACAGCTTGTATATTTAGTATGTAGACGACCTTGTTCAGCCCATTTTATTTGGTCTGAATTTGAAGGCATCTCTGCTCCTACTAAACGTAAGAATGATGATACTGTACGATTACCATAACGCTCAAATTCTTTCTCGTAAGTATCAGGGAGATACTGATTTAAAAAGTTAAAGTTTGTAATGTAGTTTGTTGATAAGGGAACTTGCTCTGCGCTTGGCTGCAAGTTAAACCCGGGTGTTGCTAATATTGCCATTTTTTTTTATTTTTTAAATTCTTTTTATACTTCTAATTTTTAATCCATTACCGGACTCAGGGCTTAGAGACTTGACCTGCATTCCATCTATTGTCCTATTTACTTCAGGTGTTTTACGTTCAGACATGTTTATATTTTTCATCTTACTTGTAACATCATCCGTAGCATCAGCTTGACCTTGTTCGTAAAAGAACTTGGCAAACTTATCAGGATTCATAGCCATAGCTAACGATTTATGATAACCTTCTGCGTCTTTAATTAATCCATTCTCGTCTAAAAACTTATTTATAAAGTTTTGAGGTGTTGAATGATGTTTTTTAATTTCGCTCACGTTGCCGGGAGAAAACAAGATTTTTTTGTTATTTATATTGAAATCAAAACCTTTGAAATCATCACTAAAAACCTCATTTGTCTTTTGGTCGAACCACTCACGCTTTCGCATATTTGATTCATCAATAGTCGCTGCTTCTTTAATATATTGTTTATACGCTTCAAAATTTTGTTTCTCTTCATCAGAAACATCTAAACCTCTTGACTCAAGTGGAGTAGAATATTGTTCCTTTTGCTGATTAAAATATTTTTTAGCCTCACCAATAGTTTTTTTCTTTAGAATCTTTGTTTTCTTTATGAAAGATTCATCGTCTAAATCTTCATCATATTGATAATCTTCCATCAAAGACTCTATATCATCTGAGTCTAAATCTAAATTTATAGACTGCAAATAATTTCTTAATAGGTCATCTGAATCCATATTGTCAAAATCCTTATTTAACTTTACGAAATCTTCAAACCCTCTTCCTGTGTCCTTCTTATATTTCATATAAGCAGCAACATCGGAAGGAATTTCTTCTGATACATTTCTTTCAGCCATTAACTCATCAAATGAATTAATCTCTTTATTGTATCTTTTTCCAATATATGAAAGAACTTTTTCTTCACTCAATTCTTCTTCTTCAAGTTGAATTGGTTCTTGTTCTACTTCTTCTTGTTCTACTTCTTCTTGAATGTCATTGTCTACTGACAATGATTCTTCATGTTTTTTAAGTAACTCTTCTTCTACTTGAGCAACTCCTTTTTCTTCTGATCCGTCTAATAATTTAACTTTAATTTCCATTTTATTTGATTTTATTTTTTACAAAGTTATATAAAAAAAATTAATATTTTTTAACGTGGTGAAAACTCACTTAAATCAAACCCATCTAAACTATCTTCATTAGACTCAAAAGTCATTTTATTAGTTGTAGGAACATCAAATCCATCTATATCATTTTCACTGTTTTGAAAGTCTATAGGAGATAAGTTATTCTTTCTTTGATTTATTAATTTTGATTGTTCTGTATTTTGTTGGCTTATTCTTTTAGACTTAGCTTCTTCTCTTTCATTCTCTCTAGTCTTTAAATTATTTTGTTGCAATCCACCTAATTGCATATTATAATCAAATTCAATTGCCATTAATTCTTTTTTAAGTTGCGCTTCTGCTGTTAATTGCTGAATAGTAATAGAAACTTCTGCTTGCTTTAAATTTAACTTAGCTTCAGATTCCATTTGTATTTTTTGCATAGCAGTTTGCATTGCTAACTCTTGAGATTTTAATTGTTGTTGTGCTTGCATTGCTTGTATCTGCATTTGATTTTGTTGTTCTCTATCTTGCTTTTGAACTCTCTTCATTTTTAATAATTGATTGGCAAGTTTTAAATTCTTTATTTCTCTAATATCAATTGCGTCTTCAAGATTAATATCTGCCTTAGATAAAGCCATTTGTATATTTGCTTCAAGCTGTGCTTTTTGTTCTTCATCAGGAGATACTTCAATAAAAATACCAAAATCATAAATATATAAATCTGATATATCATTTAATATTGATACATTATACTTCCCAATTTTATTTGCAAAATCATCTTTAAAGTCAGCATATTGTAATATGTCAGCTACTCTATAAGTTAATGATTCAGCCAATGATCGATAAATATATAATCCTCCTTCAAGAATATGTCTTGTAGCTGTATTTGAATTTAATGCAGCAAGCTTTTGTACACCAACTAATGAGTTAGGATCAGGTGTACTTCCATCTCTTGCTTCATTTAATCCTGTTACAGACCTAATCATATCCATGTAATGATTATAATTAGATATTAACATTTGAGTCTTACTTAATCCTGAATTTGAAGTCAACTGAGTAATAGGAATTCTTGCATTATTAAAGTCTCCCTCTTGAGTATAACTTCTACCAATAACACTACCTGTTTGAAAATAAAGTCTTAATGCGTCTTCAGGGTTATATGCAGCTCCTGTTCCTAAATCTACTTCATTTAATCCGTCAGCATCAATGAATACTCCATCGGGAACTACTCTTGCAATAACTTGCTGTAACTTTAAATGAGTTACTTGTATTAAATCTGCAAAAGGTATCATTCTTCTAACTAAAGACTCAATGTTTCCTTTGTACATTCGAGGGGCTGTAGCTACATAATTTGGAAGTGCATGTTGTGATGTTGATTTGGGACGAACCATATTTTGAGCCATCTCCCATTTTATTATGATATTTGTCCCCATAACCATTACACCATCATACCAAACATCAATTGTTTTTTCAATTTTTTCAAAATTGTTTTCTTCCATCATTTCATTTGGAGGATTAAAAGTGTCATCTTTCTCAATAACTCTCGATCCACCACCCTCAAGAAATTTCTTCTTGTATACTATTTTTTTTGTTGTCTTGTAATTAAAATAAAGTAACGTACAAGTATCTTTATAAAACAAACTGTTTTCATAAAACTGAGATACATTGTAATAATCGTACCAACCTTGACTGCTCTTAGATATTTTTTCTAACTCTTCTTTTTTTAAACTAGGTTTTATTTTTAATAACTCTGTAATTGGAAGCGTTTTAATTTCACCCCAATAAAAACAATCTTCAAAATTTGGAGATTCAGTATAGCTATACACTACATTTGCAGGGTCTACATATGAAATAGAAACTCCTGATCCTAATAGAAATTCATGTTTTGCAATACCAATTCCTATTACTGTTAAATCATAGTCTATTCTTTTTCTAATATCTTGATAATGATTTTCATCAAACAATGTATTAATAGCCTCTTCTTCGGCAATCTCAATAGCAGGTTTGTAATTTAATTGCATATAAAGTGATAGCTCTTCATCGGATTTAGGTAAATCTTCAGGCGGCATTACAAAAGGATTTACTCCTGTCTTTTGTTGAATTATTTCAAGAGGAACTTTTGCTACCATTTGTGCCTCAATCATATCTTGATACCTGCTTCTTTTTTGCTGAGACATTGCATCTTGAGAATAAGCCTTTACCTTAAAAAGCCTATCTGACATTCCATTAACTACAATGTCTACAAATTTTGGTAGGATAGGAACGGGAGTCCAATCTAAATTTAGATAAGATAAGTCGCCGTCAATTGCTAATTCATTTTTGTATTTTTGTATCGATTGCTCTCCACGAGCATATAATCTCAACCTATGGAAATCTCTCCATTGGCTATAAAACCTACATGACCCTCCGTCTTTCCTAAACCATTCATATTGAATAGCTTGTCCAACTTGAAGGCCGAATTTTTCTGTTGCTTTTTCGCTGTCTGTTGCTAACTGACTTGGGAATGAAGCAGATGTTATGTCTATTATCGTATCTTTCATTCAATTAATTGACTTGTGTTTCCATCATTACTATATCTTGCAAAGTTAATGCTAATTTTTGATTCTTTTTTCTCAGGTATATATATATGTTTTTGATTAGCCATAATAGCTAATCCTGAGCTAATTGAAGCGTCAAACCTTGTCCTATCATTAACGTCAAATTTAGCCCAATCTTCTAATGTCCTTGTAAATGGCATTGTTCCTATTTCATCTGAATCTCTATATATACCTGCTAAATCAAATCCTATAAATTTTTCAATATATGATTCAATGGCAGATGCGTGTGATTGCTTTACATCCTCTGAAGAGTTTGGTATACCTCCTAATTCACGTTCTGTTTTAGAAAGTTTATTGTATATTTTATCAGGTCTATTCATGCAAAATCCTCTATATCCTCTGTTTTTAAAATGATACAACAATCTAGGTTTATTATTTTCTATTAATATTGGCATCCCATAAAAAACACAAGCCATTAATACTTCTTCAAAGAATATCTCTGCCGTTTGAGGCCTTGCAATATACTCCAAAAAAAACTCATTTGTTGGAGCTTCATCCATATGAAACTTTGTCATTCCATGTAAAGAACCATTTGATCCTCTTCCTCCAACTACTGCTGATATATCATAAGAGTCACATCCAAATGATCCAAGATGTTCATTGCCCGGATAAGCTGTACCATTTCTATTATAAATATTGTTTTGAAATGACTTTTGAGGTAGCCAACTGACTAAAAATCTTCCTCTATTATCAGGGGTCCAAACAACTTTTGTGTCTTGATCTCCATTCAACCAATGAAAACTTCCTCTTGTGGTATGATGTTCTTTTATTGTTGAATCATTATAATCAATTTGTTGGTATATTTTTGTAAGATTAAATATTGCTTGTTTACTTTCATCTCTAAAAGCATGAGACTCTGTTCTTGGGAATTGACGATAAAATTCATTTAACGCATCAGCATCACCTTTTAAGGAGTCTACTTCAGCTTCCCAATAATCAATTGCTCCATTTTTTATTAATATTTTATCTACCCCTAAAATTGGAGTCTCAGGAGATTGAAATACAGGCATTCCATATAAATCGATAAACCCTTCCATGTTCCACTCCATAGGAATAAATAGGGAATACAATCCACTTTTTGTTTGACCATTTGCATTTCTATGTAAAACAGAAGAATCTTCATATATTTCCTTGAAGTTACTACCACCCTTTGATAAAGCATTTGATGTAGAACCCATCATACATTTACCAACAATTTTAGATCCCAATCTAAGACATGTTTTTGTTACCCTCCAATTTTCTTTTATATTATTAGGTTTTGTCCACTTACCACTTTCGTCATGTGCTAAAAATAATAACTTTTCACCATCGTATGAGTTATCTTCAGTATTTTTCCAATCTATAGTTGTATCTAGTCCTTCAATATCTTCTTGCTCCTTATTATACATATTCTTTTTTGTAATTTTAGAAGCGGGAACTCTAAATGCTAATTCAGTTTTTGGCTTATCCATTCCATCCATTATAGGTCTAAAAAAGAATGGAAGTCTACTATTAATTGGAACTACCTTATCTGTAAACATTTTTTTAGCATCAGCACCTGTTTTAGATAGTATTCCAATTCTTGCATCTTTTGCAAGTGTTCCAATATTAATACATTCAGATGAAGACATAAAAGAAAATCCTGAACGTCTTATTTTTAAATATATCATTCCAAAAGATCTAGTGTCAGCCCTACATGCTTCCCAAAAAATCCAATATATTCTATTTGCTTCTCTAAAATCAGGATATCCAATATCAATGCTTGACCATTGCAAATACATATAATGAGATCCTGTTATATATGTTGGAACTCCATTATTCATAAACCAAAAACCGTTTTCACGACAATCAAATTCATTTTCAATATAATCAATCCATCTGTCTTTAAATTGAGATGGCATTTCATTCCATTGAAAAATTGATTGTATTTTAGTTAACTCTCTTGGGATATCTTCCCTTTGCCAATATTGATCGGCCTTTAAATTACTTCTTTGATATATTTTTTCAGGCACAGGAGGTAATGCAATATTTAATCCTGATATATTTACAATTTGCCCTATTTGCCCATTTTTTGATATAACAATGAAATCATATTTTTCATTGTATCCATATACCCAAGACCTAGCCCTATTTTTATTGGACATGATAGTTGGTGATACAACATCTTTTTGTATGCTATAAATTTTATTTTGAGTTTCTTTCTGCAAAACCTTGTTTGGTATCTATTTTACTTAATCCTTTTTCTAAAGATTCAATGCTTTCTCTTTCTTGTTCTATTCTATTTAATATCTCAAAAGCATCAAAGATTGCTAACTTTTTTGTAGCAGCAGCATTTTTCAATCTATCAGCAGCTAATTCATCATCTGCATCTTTAATAATGTTTTCCTCTGCAACTTTTATTAATTGCTCAACTGCCTTGTGACCTGCTGCAATAATTTTTAGTTTTATTTCTTTTGTGTCCATTAATTTAATTTAATTGTTATTTGATTATCTATTATTCTATACATTTTAATGTCATCAATAGTAAATTCATATTCGCTGTCGGGAGAAAAACATACTATATCTCCCTTATTTATTCCTTTACTAATTAAATAATTATTTGGATATAGCATCTCACCCATTAATGGCTCATTAATAAATGTTTTTTTTATGTAAGAGTCTATAGCATTTATGGGCTTCACAAAACAGTATTTATCATAAGAGTGCCATTCATTATTTTTCTTATACATAAAAAATTGATCAGGTTCAATAAAGAACTTGTCGTCTTTAAAAAAACTTTTACCACTTTTTTGATTTCCTTTCATATCATAATAGTATTTAAACACATTATGATGTACAAGTAATATATCACCTGAAGATATTGGGCCGTTATAACCTAAAGGAACTTCTATTACTTTAGCAAACCTATTTGATGATATGTGATCTTCTTCAGATGTGCTAGTAATTATTTCTAATCCGCTTATAGATTTAGTATTGTTATATCTTTTATTTATTAAAGACTCAACAATAAAATAAAATGGGGATTTCATTAAAAATATATGTTGTACTCAATTGAAATTGGCATAGAATTATTAAACTCTTTCCACAAAAGAATCTCATTTAATTCGTTTATTATATAAATTTTTATAGATAGACTAGAAACATCATATTTTATTAAATGTATTTCATTAGAATCATTTAATATTTTTTGTCCTACGATGTAATGCATTGCACCTCCTTTGTAGTCAGGCCCAATTGAAATTTTTCTTATTTCCATATTCTAATATATTCTTATTTCAATTGGTATTTTACTTAAGTTTGGAGTAAATGCATAAGTTCCATCATGTAAATAAATATTAAAATCAATAATGTCTGAGGTGGTTTTTTGTCCCGTAAGAATATAAGGGGTTGTACTTTGCTTCATACATGGAACAGTTATAAAAATATTTGAAGATGTAAATGCACCTGTTTTAGTCGCTCTTAATAACCCGTTACTAGGATTGCTCCATTGAATATCAGCAGGGCTAGTATTGCTACCATCACCAATTGTGTTTTCTAGTTGTATTATAGTAAAAATTCCATTAGAATTAGTAACTAAGGCCTTGTATATTGTATATGGTACTGTAGAATTGACTACATAAGGACTTATTGATGTACCTAATCCTGTTATTGATATATTAGTGCCTGCTGTTGTTATACCTCCGACACCATCGTTTCCCGCAGGACCTTGAGCACCTGTTGCACCTGTTACTCCTTGTACTCCTTGAATGCCTGTTAATCCTTGAATACCTTGAGGACCTGCAGGGCCTTGAGGACCTGTTGCTCCAATATTTGCTAACAAAGCCCAATTTGTAGTGTTTGTAGAAGGGTCTCCCGCACAAGCAGTACATGGTAAAATATTATAGTACGAAGCTCCACCAAATCCAACGGCATCATTTAGAACATAACTAGCTACAGCACTATAAGTACCTTGCCAATTTAAGCCTGCAGGGCCAATAGGACCAACTGAGCCTTGAATACCTGCAACTCCTTGAACTCCTTGAGCTCCTGCAGGACCTGCAATCCCCTGTGGACCTTGAGGGCCTGTTGCACCTGTTCCTCCAACACCCAATGCTAATAAATCACTAACTAAAAAATTTTTAGTTTCATTATTTGAACCTACATCTGTGCCAATTACTTTATCATTTAAAGTAGGTAATACTATATTGGGATATTGACTTATTTTGCTCATTTTATTGTTTTTTAGTTACTTCTCCTGTTTCAATGTTTATTACAGCGTCTTCGCCATACTTGTCCATTAGTTCTTTTTCATGTTTTGCAAAAACATCTTTTATTTTATCGATGTATTTTATTAAGCTTTGTTTTTGTAATTCTAAGTCTCCAAGATTCATTTTTGCCTTAGAAAAATCGCTGTTCATTTCTCTAATATTTTTCAGCTCTTCATCAGTTACAAAAATAATATCTTGAATTTCATTGTTAATTGATTTTTTCATTTTATTTAGTTTAAGTTAGTTGCAAATATAATGTTTTTTATTGTAAATTAGAAAGGAATCCTATCCTTTGCAAATTTTAGCAAGTAAGATAAGAGCAATCCTATGAATACTCCTACAAATAGTAGGCTTAGATTAG
>SXGS01619585.1_pt1 | contig 43741 bp, 41 predicted proteins | sample 3174681 | NCBI WGS metagenome assembly SXGS01 (sample SAMN11356861, study PRJNA531348) | freshwater metagenome | isolation source: freshwater sample F1-80 | place: China: Fuxian Lake, Yuxi | collected 2017-12-25 | reverse complement strand
CGTGAGTTTGAGCAGATGGAGATGGAATATTTCGTGCCACCCGCGGAGAGCGCGCAGTGGTTCGAATACTGGGTCGATTTTCGCCACCAGTGGTACCTCGACCTCGGCATCCCCGCCGACGCGTTGATGATTCGGCCGCACGAGGCCGACGAACTCAGCCACTACTCAACGGGTACCAGCGACATTGAGTACATGTATCCATGGGGTTGGGGCGAGCTCGAAGGTATCGCGCAGCGCACTGATTTCGACCTTAAAAAGCACACCGAATTTTCTGGCGAAGAGCTTGTGTACTTCGACCAAGAAGCCAACGAAAAATATGTGCCGTATGTGATCGAGCCCGCGGCGGGCGCCGACCGTGCGACCCTCGCGTTCTTGCTCAGTGCGTACACCGAAGAAGAAGTGAACGGCGAGACCCGCACGGTGCTCAAGCTCGACAAACGCCTGGCGCCGATCAAAATCGCGGTGTTGCCGTTGTCGAAAAAGGAAACGCTCGTACCGCTCACTGATCAAATCTCCAAGCTATTGCGCCCCTATTTTCAAATCGACAGCGATCTCTCGGGCGCAATTGGTCGGCGCTACCGACGTTACGACGAAATCGGAACGCCGTTTTGTGTAACCGTCGACTTCGATTCGCTCGACGACGATGCGGTCACAGTGCGCGAGCGCGACACGATGGATCAAGTACGTATTCCGGTGGCCGAGCTTCTCGGCTATTTTCGCGAACAATTCGAGGTTTAAAACGCCATGCCCGTTGAGGATTACTACTCATTGATCGGCGTTGCTGCCGACGCCGACCGTGATGCGATCAAAGACGCTTATCGTGCTCGTCGAGCGGAACTCGACGACAGCGAAGCCGGTCGTGCCAATGCCGCGAAGCTCAACCGTGCGTGGAACATCTTGGGCGACCCGCAACAACGCGAGCGCTACGACGACGACCTCGCCACCGCGCATCTCGACGACGATGTGATCATCCCTGAATTGGTCGGCTCATCGAGGCCAGCAACGGGCTCTAAAGCGCAACAACGCCGAGCCGCAGCAAAAGCGAAGCAAGGCGATCGCCCCGTGCGTCCGATTCGCGAACAAGAGTCGGAGATCAACGGTATTCCGCTCGCCGCCAACCGCGACCGCGTCTTCGCGCTTGTCGTTGATGTGTTCATTGTGTTTTTGATCGTTGTGATCGGGTCGCAATTTCTCTCGCAGATGATTTCAGATTCGAAGGCACCAAAAACGGTTACCGAAGTAGAGCGACTTGACAAGGCCACCGAAAAGGCCAAAGAAGAAGCTGACGATGCGAGTAAGAGTGCCTCGAATGCCAAGAAAGCTCTCGATGAAGCGAAAAAGGGCACTGATGTCGCTCGCACCAAGGAATTAGAGAAAGCCAGCGTCGACGCCAAAGCACTCAAAGATGCCAAGAACAAAGAATTCGATGCAACTCAGAAGGCTTGGTTGAAAGAGCAGGACAAGTTGCTGCCGTACTTGCGATTGTCGTTCGCGCTGACTGGTGCGCTGGCGATGCTCCTCTTTACGGTGCCCGCGGCGATGTGGGGCAAGAGCGCCGGTAAAGCTATGCGCAAATTGCGGCTCGTCAATGCCGATGGATCGCCAGCTGGCTGGGGCGGAGCGTTGCGGCATTACGGAGTCGTCATCGGTTTCGTCGTCATCACCGCGGTAACAGTCTTTGGTTTCGCACAAATCGCTTGGATCGTGGCGCTGTTTGGGGTCAGCAGCTTTACTCGCAGCCCAACTCGCCAGGGTTGGCACGACCGCATTGCGAAGACGCGCGTCGTCGAGGGCTAGCTCCACAAGGCCGCGAGGTATTCAGCCTCGGGGCACCGGCACAACTAATCTGGCGGCTTCCTTGACCAGCTATGACGTGTACCGGAGCAGTTCAGATGACCAAATGGGTCTACGCCTTTGAAGAAGGCAATCGCGACCAGAAGTTCCTCCTCGGCGGTAAGGGTGCAAACCTTGCCGAAATGACCAATCTTGGTCTTCCGGTGCCCGGAGGGTTCACCATCACCACTGAGGCATGCAACGAATACATGCGCCTCGACAACGCCATGCCCGCCGACCTCATGGACCAGGTTTCGGCTGAGCGCACAGCTCTCGAAGCCAAGACTGGCAAGAAACTTGGCGACGGCACCGACCCGTTGCTGGTCTCAGTGCGTAGTGGAGCCGCGTTTTCGATGCCCGGCATGATGGACACGGTCCTCAACCTCGGGCTCAACGATTCGTCGGTGCAAGGCCTCGCCAAGCAAACGAACAACGAACGATTCGCATACGACAGCTACCGCCGCTTCGTGCAGATGTTCGCCAAGATCGTGCTCGACGTTCGCGGCGATGTGTTCGAAGAAGCGATGCACGACCTTGTTGAGAGCGAAGGTGTCGAAAACGAAACCAAGCTCACACCAGCAGCGCTCGTTTCACTTGTAGCGACCTTCAAATCGATCGCGAAGAAGGAATCAGGGATCGACTTTCCCGACGACCCGCTCGAACAGTTGCGCTTCGCCGTGGAGGCTGTGTTTAAGAGTTGGAATGGGCGACGCGCCAAGGATTATCGGCGGATGGAGAACATCTCCGACGATCTCGGTACGGCAGTGAACGTGCAAGCCATGGTGTTCGGAAACAAAGGTGACGACTCCGGTACCGGTGTTGCGTTCACTCGAAATCCAAGCAACGGCGAGAGCGCGCCCTACGGCGATTTCCTTGTCAACGCGCAGGGCGAAGATGTCGTCGCGGGTATCCGGCTGACGGAACCCCTCGACTCGATGGGCAACACCTTTCCGCAGTGTCACGTCGAACTGCTCGGCGTGATGAAGCAACTCGAAAATCACTATCGCGACATGTGTGATATCGAGTTCACCATCGAACAGGGCAAGCTATTTATTCTGCAAACGCGCGTCGGCAAGCGCACCGCAGCCGCAGCGTTGCGTATGGCTGTCGAAATGCACAATGAAGGCATGATCGATGAGCGCGAAGGCGTCAAGCGAGTCACTCCTGCCCAACTCGACCAACTCCTGCACCCGCAGTTTGATCCCGCCGCGCAATACACCGTGTTGGCTAAGGGGCTCAACGCATCTCCCGGCGCCGCAGTTGGCAAGGTGTATTTCACCGCCGATGCGGCTGAGGCTGCGCGTGAAGCCGGCGAGCGCGTCATTCTTGTGCGTCCTGAGACCTCACCCGACGACCTGCACGGCATGATCGCGGCTGAGGGCATCCTCACAAGCCGCGGTGGTCTGGTCAGCCACGCCGCGGTCGTGGCGCGAGGAATGGGGACTCCCGCAATTTGTGGCGCGGACGCCTTGAAGATTGACGTCGCGGGCAAGACCTTTCATGTCGAGGGCGCGGTGGTGAATGAAGGCGACATCATTTCGATCAGCGGAACCACCGGCGAAGTTGTGATCGGTGAAGTTGCCGTCGTAACGCCTGAGCCGACTGGCGACTTTGGTGTCGTGTTGGGTTGGGCTGACAAGCTGCGCACGATGAAGGTGCGCACGAACGCGGATCTTCCCGAAGACGCGATCAAGGCTCGCGAGTTTGGTGCAGAAGGCATTGGCCTGTGTCGCACTGAGCACATGTTCTTGGGTGATCGCTTGCCGCTCGTGCAAAAGATGATTCTGGCGAGCACCGAAGCTGAAGAATTCGAAGCGCTCGAAGCGTTGCGTTTGCAGCAGCTTGAAGACTTCGTAGGCATCCTTGAGGCGATGGACGGCCTTCCGGTCACGGTGCGGTTGCTCGACCCACCGCTTCATGAGTTCCTTCCCAACATTGAAGAACTCGTTGCCAAAGAAGCCAAAGGCATTCTCACCGCCGACGAGAAGGTGCTGTTCGCAGCGGCTCGAGTGTGGGAGGAGTTCAACCCCATGCTCGGCACCCGCGGTTGTCGCCTTGGAATTCTCAAGCCGGGTCTCTACAAGATGCAGGTGCGCGCACTCATGCAGGCCGCGTGCCAACGCAAACTTGCGGGCGGCAATCCAATCGTTGAGATCATGATCCCATTGATTGTCAACCGCGCCGAACTCGACTTGCTCGAAGGTTGGACTCGCGAAGAAGCGACGAAGGTCTGCAACGAGGCTGGCGTCGAGGTCGATTACATGGTAGGCACGATGATCGAAACGCCGCGGGCAGCATTGACCGCTGGTGATATTGCAGGCACCGCTGAGTTCTTCAGCTTCGGTACGAACGACCTGACGCAGATGACCTTCGGATTCTCGCGTGACGATGTTGAGAGTCGCATGATGCCCGTGTACCTCGAGCGCGGGTTGCTGCCGGTTTCGCCGTTCGAAGAGATTGATCGTGGCGGTGTCGGTCGTTTGGTTGAGATTGCGGTCGCCGAAGGTCGGGCAGCTCGTCCGGGAATCAAACTCGGTATTTGTGGAGAACACGGAGGTAATCCTGCCTCGGTGCATTTCTGTCACGAAGTTGGTTTGGATTATGTGAGCTGTTCGCCGTATCGCGTTCCGATCGCTCGTCTCGCCGCGGCGCATGCCGCGATGGATTCGACTGGGCCGGGTGCCAGCGCGTAAATCGTTTTCACAATCCCCACGATCAAAGGCGGACGATGATGACCTTCGTCAACAACGGTGGATATGACATCTACTACGAGACACAAGGCGACTTGTCGGTGTCGCCGCTGCTGTTGATCAACGGTTTCACGACGCAATGCGTTGGGTGGCCACCAGGATTTGTCGCGGCGCTGATGGACGCCGGATTTTCGATTATTCGCTACGACAATCGCGATGTTGGGCTTTCCACTAAGAGTGCCCAGGGTCGGAATTATTCTTTATCCGACATGGCCAGCGACGCAGTCGCCGTACTCGACGCGTGCAAGGTCGACAAAGCGTTTGTGTGGGGGCAATCGATGGGTGGGATGATCGCGCAGACATTCGCGTACACACACCCCACTCGAATCGCCGCACTGTGCAGTGTGATGTCGACGACGGGAGAACAGGGCGTCGGCGGGGCCTCCGATGCAGCGATCGAAGCGTTGATGACGCCCAACCCAGCTGATCGTGAGGGCCACATCGCGGGCTTTGTGCGTTCGGGGCGAGTGTTCGCGGGTCCGTCTCCCGACGACGAGTGGGAAGCCGCAAAAGGCGCAATGCAGTGGGACCGTTGCTATTGGCCTGCAGGCGCCGCGCATCAGATGAGCGCCATCATGAGCAGCGGTTCGCGGGAGCGACACCTCGCGACCATCACGTGCCCGACCACGGTGATCCATGGCGCCGGCGACCCGCTCATTCAGTTGTCAGGTGGCGAGGCGACGGCTGCTGCGATCCCTGGGGCGAAGCTTGTGGTGTTGGAGCTCATGGGGCACACACTGCCACCGATGTATTGGCCGACGTACGCCGTCGAGATGATTGAACTTCGCGAACGGGCTCAATCGCACTAAATCGCTGCGAGAATTCAGTTTTCGGCGTGGGCTGCCGAGTCAAGGTGAGTGAAGAATCGCATCGTTGTGCAACATGTCGGTGCTGGTCTCGTGATCGGCGCATTGCTGCTGGCATCGGGCTGCGGCGATGACGCAAAACCCAAGGCAGCACTTTCGACCTCAGCGGCGACCACAACGACCGAGGAAGCTGCCACTACAACCGCAGCACCGCCCAAGAAGGCACCTCGGCTCGTATCGCCGACGTACGCAACCACAGCACCTGGCGGTTCGGGCGGAACGCCGACACCTGAAACCACTGCCGCTGCACCGATTGCCTCTCCCGACACCATTCCGGACAATGCAGTTGTCACGAAAACGTGTTCATCAGATGACACGGCGTTGGCTGCCGCCGTTATCACCTATGCCAAGGCAAGTCAGCCCACGGTGCCGGTGACGGTCAGCGCAATTACGCACGCGAGCAGCGATGTGGCGTGGGCCCGTGCGGATGTCACCTCTGGTAACCCGCAGGTTGAGGGATTTGTCGCGATTGTGCAGTGTGTGGGTTCGCAATGGAACGTGGTGGACGCTGGTACGAGCGGTGTCGGTTGCGGTGCCAACGTGCCCGTAGCGGTGAAAGCCCAAATCTCGCTCGAATGTTCCCCCTAACCGCGAACCCCTCGCGGTTTTCCACGCGCTTGGGTCAAGCGAACTGAGTGTCACAGGGGCTTGGTACGGTGCTGCGCATGGTGGACACCGCGCACACCGCGCACACGACAACGTTTGTTTCTGCCCATCCCGGTGACCACGCATTTGTAGGCGGGCATGTGCAGTTGCGCGAAGAGCGCGAAGCCGCGATGCACGAGCTACTGGCCCCCGGCGCCACTCGTCCGATCGGAGCCGGTAATCGCGCCCATGAGGAAGCCCCTGATTTGTATCGCTTGTGTTTTGAGCGCGACCTCGATCGCGTAAAACACAGCGCTCCGTGGCGGCGTCTCGCCGGGAAGTGCCAAGTTTTCGTTGCGCCCGAAGATGACCATTTGCGTACGCGCCTCACGCATTGCATCGAAGTTGCCCAAGTTGCCACGAGCATTGCTCGACCAGTCGGTCTCTGCTTACCGCTCACTGAAGCGATCGCGCTCGCGCACGACTGTGGGCATGGCCCTGCCGGCCACGCCAGCGAGGAGGCCCTATCGCCGTATCTGCCGGGCGGTTACGACCACGCGGTCTACGGCGCAGACGTCACTCTCGCGCCGCTCAACCTCTGTATGGAAACGCTCGACGGCGTACGAAACCATTCTTGGCGGCGGCCCGCGCCGTGCACGCCCGAAGGTGAAGTCGTGGCGTGGGCCGACCGCATCGCCTATGTCTGTCATGATTTCGAAGATGCGGTGCGCGCGGGAATTCTGCGGCCCGATGAGCTGCCGTCGGCCGTCGGTGATGTTGTCGGGCGAAGAAGGTCCGAGCAGATCGACGCGTTTGTTCGGGCGGTGCTCGGCACCATCAGCAGTTCGGGACGGGTGGGCATGACTCCAAGCGCGGCCGAAGCGTTGGCCGCATTTCGAGCCTTCAATTTTGAACGGATCTACCTGAGGCCTGCTTCGGTGCGCCAAGCCGAGCGAGTTATTGCGCTGTTGCGCGGCTTGGTGGACTATTTCGTCGATGCCCCCGCTCGCATCCCAAATCTTGCCACCGGGTGGACCCCCGATCTCACTTCGGGGTCTGCTGCCACTGCCGAAATTGCGGTTCGGTATGTTTCAGGTATGACCGATCGGTATGCGCTTGGTCTCGGGGTTGAGCTACTTGGTTGGAAGCCTGAGGCCTTGCCACGCGGGGTTTGATCGACGCCTCAGCATCTCGCGCCCTACGGGCCTAGCCTGACCAGCGATGGGCATCCTCGACGAAGACGTACGCCGAGTTCGCGAGGCAACCGACCTCGTCGAATTGGCGCGCGAACACGTGGCGTTGCGAAAAGTCGGTCGACGCTGGAGTGGTCTCTGCCCGTTTCACAACGAAAAATCGCCGAGTTTCACCATTAATCCAGAGATGGGTGCGTATTACTGCTTTGGGTGTCAGGCACGCGGCGACGCCATCAGTTTTATTCGCGAGGTAGAGCATCTCGATTTTGTTGGTGCCGTTGAGCGCCTCGCCGCGAACGCTGGCATCCAGTTGCGATACGACGATGCGAACTTCTCAAAGGAGCGCCAACGGCGTCAGCGTCTTCATGAAGCCGTCGCTGCGGCGATTGCGTTCTACCACGAGCGATTGCTGACCGGTGACGATGGGGGATTGGCCCGCCGCTACCTACGCAGCCGAGGTTTCGATGGCGACGCCGCTCGTCAGTTTCAACTCGGCTATTCACCTGATGGTTGGGATGTAGTGGCGCGGCACCTGCAAGCTCAGAAGTTCAGTCGTGAAGATTTGAGCGATGCGAACCTTGCATTCACCAACCGCGCGAACAAAATGCAGGATGTATTTCGCGGCCGTCTGATGTTTCCTATTTGGGATGCGCGCGGCGATGCAGTTGGGTTTGGTGCCCGCACTCTGTCGGGCGAAGACGGTCCGAAGTATAAAAACACTGCCGAAACACCGATCTATCGCAAGAGCAGTTTGTTGTATGGCCTGAACTGGGCCAAAGGTGAGATCGTGGCGCGCGGCAACGTCGTGATCTGTGAGGGCTACACCGACGTCATGGCGTTTCATCTTGCGGGCGTTCCCCAAGCTGTCGCAACGTGCGGGACTGCCTTGGCAGATGATCACTTTGTGTTGTTGAAAAACCTTGCGCGCAACATCACACTTGCCTACGACGCCGATGCCGCGGGGCAGGCCGCAGCAGAGCGGTGTTACACGTGGGAACAACGTTTCGAGGTGCAGTTCCAGGTTGCGGACCTTCCGACTGGACGCGATCCGGGTGAGTTGTGGCCCGCTGAGCGTGACCTGATTTCGAAATCTGTCGAGGCCGTCACGCCGTTTTTGCAGTTCCGGCTTGATCGGTTACTGGCATCGAGCGACACGACCACAATCGAAGCGCGCGCCCGTGCTGCGAATGCGGCCGTTGAGATGATCGCTGCGCACCCGAGCGATTTCGTGCGCGATGAATATGTGATGCGCGCCGCAAGTGCGTTGCGCCTCGAAAATGTACAGCGGTTGCGTGACGAAGTCGACAAGGTTCGCAAGGGTGGTTCAGCCTCGTTGGGCGCGCGCCGGACTGCCAACCCGAACCATGCTGGCGAAGAACAGCAACGCCCCTACGACCGCCGGGAGATTGACGCATTGCGATGGGTCGTCCAGGCACCTCACCTTGTCGGTCAACATGTTGACCTTTCGGTGTTTAGCGATCCTCGTCTGCGCGAAGCGTTCGAATTGTTGTTCACCTCCGATTCATTCGATGATGCTGTCGCACGCGGCGACGATCGAACGGTCGCGTTGCTGCAACGCCTCGCGGTCGAAGACACGTCAGTTGGCTCAGACAAGGCGGAGGAGGTCGCAAAACGGGTCATCGTGAACGCAATCGAGGCATCAAGTTTACGTCTGCTTCAGTCGATGTTGCGAGCAAGCGATATTCGAAGCGTCGAGGTGAAGCAACTTCTCGACGCGCTCGTTCGCGAACGCGATCTGAGTAATTGGGATCTGGCCGTCCCGCTTGCTGACGAGTTGGTAGCGTGGCTGGCATCTAGTGAGACGGGCGTTGAACCTAGTGATGGACCTAGCGGTGGAACCGAGTGACGAAACAACTCAACCAAGTGCAACCTCGCCAGATGGCGAGTTGACTTCGTTGGCTGCTGGCCAGTTAGCTTCTCCGGCACCTTCGCCAGCATCACCGACGGCTACTGATCGTGCCATTGCAGAATTGGTAGCCAGGGGCCGCGAACACGGTGGTGAAGTCACCTCTGGCGAAGTGTTCGCTGCGCTGCGCGAGCTCACACCCGACACTGGAGAGCTCGCCGCGATTTACTCGGCCATCGAAGCCGCGGGCGTTTCAGTACAGGACGAAATCCGCGACGAGCTTGAATACGAAGATCGCCAACGGGCTGAAGAAGAGTCGGCACGACGGCGCGGTGTTGAGCATCGCCGACCTACTCCGGGTGTGCCAGCGGCTCGCCCTGGCGACACTTCCCGTACTCGTCAACCCTTCGATGCAGAATTCACGCCGGCCACCGGACGTACCCATGGCGAGGGCGGCAGCTTCGATTCGGTGCGGATGTACCTCAAAGAAATTGGGCGCGTCCCACTCCTCACGGGCGATCAAGAAGTGCGGCTCGCTCGCCGCTTGGAAGCGGGCGTGCTCGCGCAAACGAGCATCGACGCGACGCAGCACATGCCTGCGATTCTGCTCGCAACTCACAGCCGGTGCGGCTTGCCGTTCGTTGCTCCTGCGGTCGAGGCGTATCCGCTCGACGAAGCCTGGCGCACTGATCACTTTGCCATCGTTCGCGATGGCGAGCTCGCGAAGCGTCAGCTCACTGAAGCAAACTTGCGGCTTGTGGTTTCGATTGCGAAGCGATACGTCGGGCGAGGGATGGCACTGCTCGATTTGATCCAAGAGGGCAACCTCGGTTTGATTCGAGCGGTCGAAAAATTCGATTACACCAAAGGCTTCAAGTTTTCTACGTACGCAACCTGGTGGATTCGACAGGCCATCACCCGGGCTATCGCGGATCAAGCCCGCACGATTCGCATTCCTGTGCACATGGTGGAGACCATGAATAAGGTGCTGCGAATTCAGCGTTCGATGGTGCAAGAGCTTGGTCGTGAACCAACGATTGAAGAACTCGCGATCAAAGCCGAACTCACGCCCGACAAGGTGCGTGAGATTCAACGTATTGGTTTGGAACCAGTCTCGCTTGAGACGCCGGTTGGCGAAGAAGACGACAGCTCGCTCGGTGATTTTGTCGAAGACCCCAACTCGATTGCGCCGGCCGCAGCCGCGGATCTCAAGATGTTGCGCGCCGACATCGAAGAAGCGCTGCTCGAACTCAACGAACGTGAGCGTGCAGTGGTGCGTATGCGATTCGGCCTCGACGACGGCCAGATCCGTACGCTCGAAGAGGTTGGTAAAGCATTCGGTGTTACTCGCGAACGGATTCGCCAAATCGAATCAAAGACGCTTGCAAAATTGCGGCACCCAACTCGTTCGCAACGGCTCAAAGAGCACCTCGACGGGTCGTAGCCGAGCAGTTTGCGCATGCTCACTCGCGCTATGCGACAGGTAGCCCGACCAATCCAAGCCACTGGCGCAGGGTCGCGGCATCCACGAAGTGGTGTGTGCGTATTCCGATTTCTGTCGCGCCGGTGAGTTTGAATTCGCTGTCGTCGGTGAAGGAACATTGCTCGGGTTGCAGCGACAGTGCCGCAACCGCGTGTTCGAACACTCGACGATCAGGTTTCGCATAACCGATGCGTGCGCTATTGAAGAAGCGATCGAAATGCTCAGGAATCCCGAGACGTTCGCATTCGGATTCGACTCGGGTTGTGCCGTTTGTAAGCACTGCGGTGACGATGCCATTGCGGCGGAGCGTGTTGCTGAGTTCCAATATCTCTGCGTCGACAGTTGCAGGGAGCCCGCCATATTCAGCGGCGGCACCGCTTGCCCGTGCTCCGTGGCGTGCGACCAGCCGCTGCTCAATACGCTCGATCCAACTGCCATGGGTGATTGCTCCGGTAGTAGCCGGAATCAACAGATCGGTTTCGAACGCGGTGGCTTCAACGGCGCCAGTCGGCAATCCGTGCGCTTCGTCGATGTGTGTGCTGGGCGCGAAATGACGGATTACGCCATCGAGGTCGAACAGGACGGCGCGTATCGAATCAAACATCGGGCGAAACTCTACGTTGCGCGCGAAAGTGGCCGAAGAGTGGGGGCCAGAACCGCAATAGGTTTGATGCTCGAGCCGGGACCGCTGCTAATCTGCGCCCCGGCCGATGGGCTTCAACAAGGCTCTAGGGCCGTCTATCCGGGGTAGCTCAATTGGCAGAGCAAGCGGCTGTTAACCGCTAGGTTGAGAGTTCGAGTCTCTCCCCCGGAGCTTGGTTTGTATTGCCGCGCACCGGTCGACTCGGCAACTACGTGCTCAGGCCGTCCATGAGTAGCGTTGTGAGTTGCGATTGGATGTGGTAAGCGTCGGAACCGTGGGTGCGTCGAAGGTGTATGTACGTCCAGCCGACGAGATTAAAGACCAATTCTGCTGTCGCCGCGGGATCAGACGTGCGCAGTGATCCGTCGTTGACGCCATCAACAAGTAGCCGTTTGATCGGTTCGGTGAAATCGAGGCGCGTCAGCAATGTGGCGGTGTCGTCGCCACTAGGGAGATGGAAGAGCGCCGTAGGAAGATCGTAGAGGCTCGCGAGTAGACCCAGGTGTTGTTCGGCGACTTCGCAGAGCGCAGCTAGGAGGAGTTCGAGTCTCGCTCGGCCGCTGCCGCCGTGCGATAGGGCCGGTAGTAGCGCCGCGGCGTATTCGTCGGCGGCGTTGCTGATCGCGGCCGCGGCAAGGATTTCGACGTTGAGACCCTTGCGATACAGAGTGACGCGATTCAAGCCAGCTTCGGCGGCGATGAGCTCCAACGTCGATCCCGCAATGCCGTAGGTGTCGACGACGCGCTCGGCGGCAGCTGTGAGATCTGGATCGGCTGCATTCATCTCTCGATCACCTTCATCGACGGGTGGTTCCAATGTAACAGTACTGTTGCAATTTTGTACATTCTATGTTTCAATCGGAACATATGACTGCACCTGCGCCTGCGAAGAGATTTACGCGTGTCGACCGCCATGCGGCGGTGCGTGGACTGTATCTGCCGTTCGTGTTGCTTGGGCTGGGGAGCGTCGTGGTTGCACTTTCGGCTACTGGTCGCCACCACCTTGGGGTGCTGAGCGTTGTAGCTGTTGCGATTGCTCTGTCGTTTTTCGCGGAATGGTTCGTGCCATATTCGAGGATGTGGAATCGGTCGTCGGGTGATCGCGAGCGCGACGTGTGGCATGCAGTCGTGAACGAAGGTTTGCAGTTACTCTCTTTTCTGTCATTGCCTTTCGTTGTCGAAGTGTTGGGGTTTGATGGGGTGTGGCCGACGCGTCTGCCGTTTGCAATTCAGGTTGTCGGCGCGGTGTTGGTTGCTGATTTTGGGATCACTGTCGGCCACCTCTTGAGTCACCGGGTTGCGAGGCTGTGGAGGTTCCACGCGGTTCACCACAGCGTCACGCGCATGTACGGCTTGAATGGATTGTTGAAGCATCCGTTACACCAATTGTTTGAGACGGTGCTCGCCACGACTCCACTTATCCTGCTGGGGCTTCCTTCGCGTGTCGCGCTTGCTGTCGCGGCGCTTACGACGATCCAGCTTCTGCTGCAACATTCCAACGCCGACTATGCAGTCGGCCCGTTCACGCCCTGGCTGGCCACCAACCGCACACACCGATTTCATCATCTCAAATGGGCAGGCAGCGGTGACGTGAACTTCGGTCTCTTCACGAACGTCTGGGACCACGCCTTTGGTACCTACAGCTACGACCCACGTCAGCTCTTTGACTCATCGGTCCTCGGCGTTGAAGCCGAACCAGACTTCCCGGTTGACTATTCACACCAGCTGTTGTACCCGTTTGCGAAACGAAGTAGATCGTAAGCGGGTCCCGGTTACGGTCGGTAGCCCGATTACCTGCATTGTGCGACTATCGAGCGCACTGCACGTTCGCGAATTCAGATGCCGTGAGTGTGGTCGCGATGATCGTGGTTGTGGCGATTGGCGCAAATACGCGATCGTGACGATTTGCGTTCGCTACCCATCGCTCGCCCTCGCTTGCGTTCCAAGCCTCTTGGTGCGTGCTGCGTGCTGTTTGCATTGGCGATCATGAGGGGTCTTCGCGCTGAGCGATGATGTTTTGGAACGCGGAGCCGAGGTCGTGTTCAGCGGTGACGCCGATATTGCGGGCGATGTCGTGGATGGTGATTCGACCGACGCCGTGTGCGAGGAGACCGCGGCTGCGCTGCAAGAAGGCGAGGGTCGCCTCGGCGTCGGCGGTACGCGGGATTCTCCCCATTTGTTCGACGGCAGAGTCGGCAATGGATTGTGCGCCGCGACGCACAGCGTGCAATAGCTCCAAGACATCGTTGATGGCGATCCCCAAATTGATCGCGTCGATCGTAAGGTGCAGCATCGACGGGCTTGGGATACAAAACGCTTCAGGTCCGCATCGGTCGATGATTCCGGTGGCGACCAGGTCATCGAGTCGCGACGGCACCATGTTCGGTAACAGTTTGGTGAGTTGTGTGAGCGTCGCGGGTGCGCCAGGTTCGTCAATGTGCACCAACTGGTCGGGTTCGAGGCCGAGTACCTCAGTGATGTCTCCGCCGGCACTCCAGTTGCCGAGGAGGTCACTAATCCCGGCCAGTGAGTGGCCGCGTTCGCGCAACCGTGCCACCAGCGCCAGACGTCGGAGATGCGAGTTGCTGTAGAACCCGACACGACCTTGACGGCGAGGTGCCGGCAAGATGCCCAGCGTTTGGTACTCGCGGATCGTTCGCGAAGGTAGGTCGGCGATGTGTGCAAGTTCATCGATCGTCCATTCGGGCGTCTCTTGGTGCACATGCGGGTTGGTCATGGCTAGACAATACCAGATATTTCCGTTACAGTAAAAACCATGACGGTAAAACAAGATATTAATGGTCTGATCGCGGCTCGGATCGAGGATGCCTGGCCTGGGACCGCACTCGTCGGCGACCCGGTTCCGCTGACGGGCGGGTTCTGGGCATCGATGTATCGCCTGCGCCTCAGCGGCCAGCCGCCCGAGATCCCGAGCGAAGTCGTATTTCGGATCGCCCCGGATGCAGCCATGGGCGCCAAGGAATGCGCGGTGCAGGGGGCTGTGTCGGAACTGGGTTTTATTACGCCTCGTGTGCGGGTGCAAGACGGTGGCGATCAGGTACTTGGTGGCACCTGGTCGGTGATGGATTTCGCACAAGGTGTACCGCCGCTCGGAAATCTCAGCGGGTTGGGCGCGCTGCGTGTCGCACCCAAACTATTCGTAGCGTTGCCGAAGCAACTCGCGGCGTCCATGGCTGCCCTCCATGCGCTCGATCCGAAATCCGTCACTGTCGCAATCGATGCAGCCGCGCCCGAAGTGGCGTGGACGGTTGATGAACTGCTCGGTCGCTTTGAAGCCCGTGCCGAAGCACTTGGACGCGATGACCTTGTTCGGGTTGTATCTACGCTGCGCCAGCATCGCCCGGCGAGATCGCAGGAGGTTGTGTGCCACGGCGATCTCCACCCGTTCAATCTGTTGGTTGATGCCACCGGTGCAGTCACGGTAGTTGACTGGACCGCGTCGATTCTGGCCGCGCCCGCGTTCGACGTCGCATACACCTCGATGCTCCTCGCAAACCCACCGCTCGACGCGTCTGGACCCATTGGTGCCATGGTCGGTTACGCAGGAAGGCGTCTCGCGAAGCGCTTCGTTCGGGCATATCGCCGGGCGTCGCCGCACCACGACCTCACGAATATCGAATGGTATTGCGCTCTGCATGGCGCGCGCATGCTGCTGGAAGTCGCTTCGATGACAGCTGAAGATTCTGAACGGGCCGCGCAACACCCATTCAACGCGCTTGCACCCGCGTCGACCGCCGCCATTTTTGCGATGACCGGTCTCACAGTTCAATCACTGCGCTAATTGCCGTGATTTGTTGCGACTTGTTGCAAGCGCGCTATACAAGACCCGGATTTACGTCGGATCCGCAGACCGCATTTGCCAACTGCGCTCAAATCAATTGGCGGCGCGTGCCGCGGCCTGCCAGCCTCGCATGATGCGGCGCAGTACGAGTGGAAATCCTACCTGCATCGCTATGGCAAAGAGTCGACCACCAATGCTGGCATTGGGTCGGTATCGAAAATCCATACCAACCGTCGTCGGATTTGTTTCGCGAACCCACCATGAGCCGCGCATTTCGGCGAGCGGGTATGGGTAGTTCGTCGTGTCTACTTCAATGTCGTATTGCTTGCCGTCGTGCCAGAGGGTGCAAGATTCGAGCCACTGTTCGCCACTGCGGTTGGAGCATGTGCGCGCGAGGTCGGGCCCGTTCGGCGTCGTCGCAACAACGCTGCCGAGATTCGGTGCGAGCCGCCCGTAGAGTGCGTGGTCGGTAACGATCGACCATGCACTGGCCGCGTCTTCGGCAATGGGCACCTCGCAGTGAAAAATTTCCGAAGGCGGCGACTCAGTCAAGATTGTCTGGCCGATGCCGTGTGCCGCTTGCGCCAAACGCCGCGCGAGAACGAACTGGCGTGCTCCGAAGGCCGCGACCATGGCTGCGACGACGCCGACGACGACCCCACCGCGAGTGGAGAACCAACCGAGCGCGATGGTTGTAACGCTTGCGCCGACCCAAACCGCATCGGCCGCGCTGATAGACGGCGTGTAGGTCTGAAGTTTTTGGATGTTGGAGCCGGCAACGATGACCACATCGATTGCGAAAAGGACCAGGCCGAATCCCACTACGCGCACCCAATTTGTGGAGCTTGCGCCAAGGAGTGTGTTCACAGGTCCACCAACCGTCGCCGCGGCGACACCACCGAGCAAGGACGTGGCGGCATTGAGTCGCAAGGTATTGCGTAATCGTTGCGCCGCACTGCGAACCTGTGTATGCGCGTCAACGACTGCACCGTCAAGGATGAGGTATGGGGTCATGAGCGAGATTGTGGACGTTGGAGTGGCCTGTTTCCATGACCTCATAGGTCAAAGAAACGCCCGCGAATCTGGGTACGGTGTTGTGATGATGTCGACTCCCAATGCTGGTCCACTGTTGCGTGAATGGCGTGTGCGGCGACGAATGAGTCAACTCGACTTGTCCGCGCGCACTGGGGTTTCGACTCGCCACTTGTCGTGTGTCGAGACGGGTAGGGCTCGCCCAAGCCGAGAACTGTTGCTGTTTCTGGCCGATGAGCTTGAGGTACCGAAACGCAACACGAATGAAATTCTTCTTGCTGCCGGTTTCGCACCGGTGTTCACAGAGTTCGCGTTGAGCGATACGGAGGTGTCGCAGATCGCCGGGCTCGTGCGGCTCGTACTCGACGGCAACGATCCGAACCCAACGACGGTGATCGATACGCGCTGGAACCTTGTGGACGCGAATCACGCGGCGCTGTGGTTCACCCAAGGTGTTGCTGCTGAGTTGCTCGAACCGCCGATCAATGTGGCGCGGTTGAGCCTTCATCCCGACGGGCTCGCGCCGCGCGTCCGAAATTTTGGTGAGTATGCCGCACACCTGCTGCGTCAAATGCACCGCACACTGGAAGTGACGCACGACCCGCAACTCGCAGAGTTGATCGAAGAAATCAGTGGCTATGCGTCGGGAGCGATACGAAACCACAGTGAATGGAACGGTCTCGTGTTGCCGCTACAGCTTTCGATTGACGGCCACGAATTGTCGTTTCTCTCGACCGTCACCACTTTCGGTGCCGCGCTTGATGTGACACTTTCGGAGCTATCGATTGAAACCTTGTATGCGGCTGATGAAGCAACGTCGCGCGTACTCGGGTTGCGCCCCTGGCGTTGAACGGCCGCGTGCTGCGGCAACCACAACAACTCTGCGCGTTGGCACCGGAGTCGCACTTCTTGCGTTGCGCGATCCGGTAATCGCAGCGAAAACGATTGCTACCCTCGATTGGCAATCCCAAGGCCGTGTTGAGTTGGGGGTGGGGTACGGATGGGACCGCGAAGAATGCGTGACACACGGCGTAAGTCTCGACATATTGCGAGCCGCGTTCGAACGTAACGATCGCGATCCGCAGTCCGCTTGTGTGACCCCTACTCATCCCAGGGTGACGCCTCGGTGTTGGAGGAGTACCGGAATGTCGGCGTCGATCGCGTTGTCGTGTGGCTTCCGCCAGCCGATGAGGGAACTGTCTATGACGCGATGAATGCCTACGTGAAACGATTGGCCGATTTCATGCGTTGACGACTCTCAAGCGAAATCGCGTACTGCCGTGCAACTTGCTCGCCCTCGCGCATGCCGAACTAGCCGAGAGCGTGTCGTAGCCGCTTCGAGATTGTCGATGCCGCGATTGTCATGACGACGAGTGCTGCGATGGTTGATGTGACAGCGGCGAAATCGCGGGCGACGAGGTCGTCTTGAATGAGGCGACCCAACCCAGCGGCGCCGACGACGCCAACGATGACGGTCTCGCGCATGATCACCTCCCATCGGTAAGCGCTGAGCGAGACGATGCGTGCTGAAGCCGCAGGAATCGTTGCATACAACAGCCGGGCGGGCGAACGAGTTCCTTGGGCGAGCAGCGATTCGTCGGTGCGAGGATCAACATCTTCGAGCGTTTCGCCGAATAGTCGCGCCATGATGCCGGTGTTGTACGCGGCAAGCGCAGCTATCCCCGGCCAGGCCCCAGGAAACAAAATGAGAGCCGCGAGGAAAGCCCACACCTGTGGTGGAATCGCTCGACTCACCAGCATGACTATTCGTGTCGCGAATCGAAATGCGGAGTTTCGGACTCGCGCTGCTCGGGCCGCTGGTGTTGCAGCCGCGATAGGACGCATGCCGACGGTTGCGTAGAGCAGCCCAAATGCAACCGACGCGATGATGGCAATCACTGACATAGCGAAGGTATCGACCGCGGCGCTCCAGAGGGAAGGGAATCCACCAGGGCCATAGCGCGGCGGAAACATGTCTCCCAGGAGTTCTGACATGAGTGATCGACGCCGCGGGTTCCAAAGTACGGTTGGATTCAGATCGATCCACCACCAGGCGAGCGGGACCGCGGCAACGAGAGCCAACAATGAGCGCCGCAACAGGAGGTCGAAGCGACGCTGCGATTGCGCGATTGCCGGCGTTGCGACGACGCGGCGACTTATGTCGGGAAAGCGAAGTTCTCCGCAGCGCACAACCGACTTTGATTGGCGCCGCCGGATAGCAGACGACCACATATCGGCGCATCCTGCAATAACCACGAGCGCATATATCAACGTCCACATTTCTGAATACCGCAAGGTCTGAAAGCTCAATTGCATTTGATAGCCGAGGCCCCCGGCGCCGATTACACCAAGAATCGCTGCAGTTCTGATCGCGCATTCAAAGCGGTAAAAGACATAGCCAGTTATATCCGCAACCACCGTGGGGCCGATGCTGTACGTGAGCGCTGCCAGCCGCGGCGCGCCAGCCGCTCGCAAATTGTCATGAGCGTGAGTCGCAGCATCGTCGATGGTGTCTGCGAAGACCGCAGCGGACACGGCACCAAACGGGATGCCGATTGCAAGAATGGCGACTATCGGGTCGGGTCCAAAAACCTGCACGAAGAGCAATGCCCAGACGATTTCATGCACTGACCGAGGTATCGCCGCAATGGTGCGAACTGCACGAAATGCAGTTGCGCGCATCGCTGCGTGCCCCCGGGACTGGCGGTTGGTTTGTTCCCAAAGCCGACGCGCGAGCAACGGGGCACTGAGCAACCCGATTATGGTGCTCAGTACAGTGCCGATGACTGCGTACGAAAGCGTTGTCGCCGCGGCTCGCAGCGTGATCGCGCTGAAGTCCGCAGTGATGGCGGGTCGGGCTGCCGCCGACCAAAACTTCCAAAAATTTGGCCAGCCTCGCTCGTTGAAGTGCGAACCCGAAATACCGATCCGACTCAATGACCAGATGGTGACTGCGGCAATTCCGAAGAACCAACGGCGCCGTGTTCTGTTGCTGCTACGCATGGATAGCGCCTGCGGGGCTCGGGATGCTCCCGGTTGATGGTCGGTTGCAGAGACATTCACGGAATCGACGAGTCGCTGCCGTAAATGGCTTGGAGATCGGCGTCATGGACGTCCACCGACTTGCGGTCGAAGACGATGGTCCCGAGGCGAAGCCCAATAATGCGGTCGAAAAATTCAAGTGCGAGGGCGGGCGAATGCAAACTCGCCATGATGCCTTCGACTCGGCGCGCTTCGACACCTGACGCGCCGGAATTGTTGACTGTTGGCATTGGGGCGAGCATTGCGTTGGTGAGCTGCCGTAGCGAGAGCTGGGCAAGCGCGGGGTCGAGGCTGGAGACTGGTTCATCGGCGAGCATCAGGCGTGGCTGCTGGATCAATGCCCGCGCGATTGCGACGCGTTGTTGTTCGCCTCCAGAGAGTTCGTCGGTCCGGCGCCATTGGTATCCATCGAGCTCCACTGCAGCGAGCGCGGCGGTGACGCGATCCAGGTCGATGGGGCGAATGAGCGAAGCGAGCGCTTTCCACGTCGACCATTGGCCGAGCCGCCCCGCATTCACGTTGTGTACCACGCGCAGCGACCCCGGTAAGTCGACGTTTTGTGACACTGTCGCAATTTGCGCGCGCGTTTCTCGTAACGCCGCATTTCGCAGCAATGCGAGGTTGTTGCCAAACACTTCAACTGTGCCGGCAGATGGTCGAACCAATCCGCTAATGAGCCGCAGCAACGTCGATTTACCAGCCCCGCTGCGACCGAGGAGCGCGACGCGCTCCCCGGTGCCAACGGTGAGGTCGATCGACCGCAACGCGTGGTGCGTTGCGAACGAAACGTCGACGGAGTTGAGTTGCACTATGGGCATCACTGGAACCGCGGTTAGCGAATCACGCCGATTTCCTTGCCGATTTCTTCAATCTGCGAGTAATTCTCGGGAAACGTCGGGATGAATTTCTTTGCTCCAAAGAGCTCGAGGATTTCGGCTTCGCCATCACCGCTTCCGTCGAGATCAAGGATGGCTTGCTTCATCGCTTCCGTGAATCCAGCGCCGAACTTCGCGTCGAGCGAGGGTTGTGCGAGCCAGTGGTAGTCGAAGAACGTTGGAGTGCGGAAAACTTCGACGATTTTCGTCCTATCGATCGTCCCTGCAACCACGGCTTTGTCCCACACCGACGAATTTAATGCTCCCACTTCGAAGGTTCCTGCGGTGACCAACTCGATCGTTTTGTCGTGCGAACCCGAGAAACCGGCTTTGCCCTTGAGATCCGAGTTGACATCTACGCCGGCCTTTCCGAGGAAGTATTGCGGCATGACTCGACCTGACGTTGACGACTCAGACCCGAACGTGAACGAATGGCCGCCGACTGTCTTGAGGCCAGCAACATCGGTAATCGGGTCGAGACCAGCATCCGGCGACGCGACGAACACCGATGTGAATTTCGCGTCGATGTCTCGCTGTGCGAGCGTGAGTGCACCCGGTATTTCGTTGCGAGCCTGTACTCCGGTGAGCCCGCCGAACCAAACCAGGTCGAGGTCGCCAGTGCGGAAACTCGACACCGACGCTTGGTAATCGGAGACCGGGACGTACTCGACCTTGATTCCGGGCACTTGGGTTTCGATATACGTCGCGAACCGGCCGTAGGTGCGGAGTAATTTCTCAGGGTCTTGGTCGGGAATCGCACTGACTTTCAAGGTGCCGGTGAACGTTGGCGTGGCGTCACCTTTGGTCGTCGTTGAATTCGAGCCGGTGGTCGTTGCGGATTCAGCCTTTTCTTTGGGGTCGCTGCCGCAAGCTGTCGCCGCTGCCGCGAGCAGCGTGATGGCGAGTATCCGTTTGGTTGACAAGAATCGGCGCTGAACGTTTGTTGGCATGGTGGTGGATTCCTTTATATATGAATACTGCTGGGTCGATGCGGTACTACTCAACTGGAGCCATGCGGCGGGCAGCGATGAATACGAATGATTGACGGGTGCCACTTGGCGTGATGTGGGTGGTTTCGGTCGCGTCGATAGCGACGAAGTCTGACTCAAAACACGCCATGAGCGTGGAGATGCTGCGGCGCTGGACTGGCAAGCCGCTGCAGGATGCGGGTCCGTCGAGGTCGAATGTACCGATGACGAGCAGCCCACCGGGCGCTACTGCAGCACCGCACGTTTGAGCGTAGCGCTGTACCTGCTCCTCGGCGACAAGAAAGTGGAACGCGGCGCGGTCGTGCCAGATGTCGTAGGTGCGCTTTGGCGTCCATTGGTTCATGTCGGCCACGATCCAGGTGATGTCACCACTATGATCGGCGAAATTCGCGCGACTTTCAGTGAGCGCGGCGTGTGAGACATCGAGCACCGAGAGGTCGCGGAATCCTTCTTGGTACAGGCATCGCGTGAGCGGTGAGCTGCCCCCGCCGATATCGATCGCGCTGCGTGGAGGTGCGGCGTGGCGTTTGATGAGTTCGAGAGAGGTCGTTGGCGAAGCCTCAAACCAGCTGTTGATTTCAGGCGCTTTCGACGTCCACACCGATTCCCAATGGGCCGCGACAACGCCGTCGTCAGTGCCGGTCATGTGCTCGGGTTTCGGCCGACGATTCGTGGACTTTGGCGTCATTTTGTGATTTTCCGTGTGAACCCAGCACATCGCAAACCATATACGGAGCCGGATACGTTCTCGGATGAAGGAAATTTTTCGTCAGGAAATCACCCGAGCGCGGTCGTCACCCATGGAGTGCCCGACTATACGATCCGGCCATGACAGCGCGCGTTTCGTTCATCACTGCAAACCAGGCGCCGGTGTCGGCCCGACATCTGTTTGCGGGTGGCGACCCCGGTCCGCTGGTTTCGTCGTGGGCTCAAGTGCCCGAAATGCTCGACGTGACGTTGCCGTTCGTGGGCATGATCATGGGAGCGTCGTCGGTGTCTGTGCGACATAAGGAACTTGTCATCTTGCGAACATCAGCATTGATGCAATGTCGTTTTTGTATCAATGCGCATACCGAAGTTGCCGTAGACGTCGGCCTGAATGAGCTGGAAATCCGTGCGTTGCGAGGCGAGTTGGCCGTTGGCGACGTATTCGCAATGCCATCGGAAATCGCCTTGCTGCGTTGGATCGACGCGGTTGCTACGGGGCGTGGAGCGGTCGCCGACGACATCGCAACCGCGTTCGCAGGGCATTTTCAAGACCACGAAGTAGTGGAAGTAACGATGCTCATCGGCGCAACGCTCATGCTCAACCGCTACGCGTCTGCGCTCCAACTCCCAAACAGCGCCGAGTCGATTGATCGTCTGCAACAGGCCGGTTATGAGACCGCGCTAACCAATCAAGGGGCAATTGCATGAACGCCGTTCTTGACGCCATGGAGAATGGAACGATCTCGCGGCGGGTGTGGTTCTACGCGAACTACCACTGCAATTTGGAGTGTTCCTATTGCCTCACTGAGAGCTCACCGCGAGCACCGAGGCGCCAACTGGATCATTCGTTGATGAAGTCGCTGACCCGTCAAGCCGCCGACTTGGGTTTCACGGAGGTGGGAGTTACCGGCGGCGAAACGTTTCTCGACCTCGCACTGCCCGCGACCCTCGCCGAAATGTCTGAATCCGTGCCAGTGATTGTGTTGACGAACGGCACACTGTTTGCCGGTGATCGCCTTGAGCGGCTGGCTCCCATGCTCGGGCGCCAGATTTCAATGCAGATTTCGTTAGATTCCGCCAACCCCGATCTCAACGACATGGCGCGGGGTCCTGAGAACTTCGCCAAAGTTGTTGAGTCGATACCTCGACTCATCAACGCCGGCCACCGTGTGCGAATCGCCAGCACGGGCCAGGCGCCCGATGAAGAGTCGCAAGAAGCGCTGTGCACGTTGCATCGCAGCTTAGGTATCTCCGATGATGATCATGTTGTGCGCCCGATCGTTCGTCGTGGGCGCGGCGCGACCTTCGATGGTTCAGTTCCGGCCGGCCCCGACGAATTGTTTCCGGAGCTGACGATCACCGCCGATGGGGCGTTTTGGAGCCCGTTTGCTCCGACGGTATCGAATGATCACGTCGATACCGACCTACTTGTGAGCAGGACGGTCGAGCCGTTGTCCGTCCCCGCTCAGCGACTCGTGGCGTTGGCGCAAGGCCGTCCTGTCGGAAGCGATGTCGCCAATAACATTCGTTGAGTGTGATCAGGGTGGCCGGTCGGCCACATTCCCATGAGTTGCGGGCGGTCAAGTCGCCGTTATTCGGCAACCATCAATTTGCGCAACTGGCGTTATGCGACCTGGTGCAGGCTTGTGGCGAACTGTTGGAGGCGCGCGACGATTTCAGGTGAGGCTTGCGGCGCGAGTTGCGCAAGCGATGCCTTGATCGCTCGGAACGTTGCCGCATCGAGGCCGCAATCCCGGCACATCTCGAGATGCTGTTGCAGGGCGGCCAGATCGATCGCGTGATTTGGGCCAGTGAGGGCACCGTCGAGTTCGAGTTGCAACAGTCGGGCGGCCTCGCGACACTCTTGTGGGGTTCGAGCCCGGAGCCGTTTCAACATCATGATCGGAAACCCGGTTGCGTTTGGGTCAATTCCCGGCGGCTTGCTTGCGTTGCGAAGCGACTTCTCATAGCTGCTCACGATCGGCATGGATACCGCTGCGGGCCAAATGGTCGCGCATTTTGTTGCGGGCGCGGTGCAACCGCGACATGACCGTGCCCGGAGCGACTCCGAGGATCGCTGCGGCTTGTTCGCAGCTCACCCCGTGGATGTCGACGAGCTCCACCGTCGCGCGAAACGACGTCGACAAGCTGGCGAACGCGGCGCGCACTTCGCGGTCGAATGCGCCTCGGGTTGCTTCGTCTGCAGGGTCGTCAGTGTTGGCCAACGCCTGTTGCTCGGATTCGGTGCGAGTGGGGTCTTTCAGGAGCGCCGGACGACGTTTTCTTGTCCGATTGCGTTGTGCGTTGCGCAAAATGGTTAAGAGCCACGCTCTTGGGTGCTCGCCATCAAAGCCGTCCATCGCCCGATACGCGCGGAGCAGAGTGTCTTGCACGACGTCGGCTGCGTCGGCGTCCGACCTCGTGATTGATCGAGCCACTCGAAGCAGAATGTCGATCTCAGGCACGACGACGCTTTGGAACCTCGCGTCGCGAGCAGACATTTGGGGCACAGCTACACCGTATCTGGCGCATGCCCAGTAATTAGCGCGCCGACCCCTGTAGGCAGCGCTTGTCAGCGGTCTCCGGGAAGCGGGCGCGGTGCGACGGGGTTCCCATGACGTGCTTGATGTTCCGATCGGACTCGCTGTTGGAGCGGGCATGGTTGCCAGCGTGAATCCTTGTGGGTTTGCGATGTTGCCTGCCTACGTTGGCTTCTTCGTTGGTACCGACACGGAATCGTCTCGTTCGAGTCGGGTGCGGCGCGCGTTGGTGGTGAGCGGCGCGATGACTGCGGGCTTCATTACGGTATTCGGCACGGTTGGTTTGCTTGTGCAAACCGTGGCGAGCAGTATCGATCAGCATCTCTCGAAGGTCACGGTTGTGATTGGGGTATTGCTCGTTGTGCTCGGCATCTACCTCCTGAGTGGACGCGAGCTTCGGTTCAACGGACCCAAGATTCAAAAGGGCGGACGCGAGCGCACCATGGTTTCGATGTACCTCTTTGGCGTGTCGTACGCGACGGCCTCGTTGTCGTGCACGCTCGGGCCGTTCCTCGTGGCGCTGACGCCCACGTTTCGTGATTCGGGCGTCGTATCAGGGATGGCAGCGTTCGTGTCGTATGGCCTCGGAATGGGCATGGTCATCACGATCGTTACCGTCGCGGTGGCCTTCGCCCAACAGACATTTGTGACTCGATTGCGCCGCGTCGGGCCCTTGGTGAATCGCATCGCTGGCGCCATGCTTGTCCTAGCCGGTGCCTACGTTTCTTGGTACGGGTATTGGGAAATTAACGGCGATTTCAGGCCTGACCCGGTGGTGGATCGAGCGTCGAAGATTCAAACCTGGCTCACGGATCAGGTTGGTTCGATCCCGAAGTGGCCGCTGGCGCTATCAGTCGCCGCTATCGTGATCGTCATGGTCGTCCGTCAGCGGGTTCGAAAAGTTGTCGCATCCGGGAAGCCCGATGACAGTGAGCGGGTTTCGGTGCCGTGACGACGACGAGAAATCGACCGGCGCGGGTCGCAGCAGCATTTCTTGCCGGCGCGGTGTTCGTTGGTGCGTGCGGGAGCTCAGCCAAGAGTGATGGCGCCAATACGAATGGTGAACCGACGGCGACCGGCGTGTTCACGATGCCTGCCGTCGACGTGCTCGATGTCGCAACCGGCGGCAAGGTGCCATTCGCCAAGCTGAGCCCGAGCGACAAGCCACTTTTACTGTGGTTTTGGGCGCCCCACTGACCGGCGTGTAATCGGGAAGCCCCCGACGTTGAGCAGTTTGCTCAGCAGCATGCAGACATTCAGGTCGTGGGCATCGGCACCCAGGACAGCTTCGATGAAGCGCAGCAGTTTCGAGCACGTCACAACATCACGTTCGAGTTCCTGTGGGACGAATCGTTTGATACCTGGAAGGCGTTCGGAGTTGCGGGCCAGCCTGCTGCTGTCCTGTTGTCACCTGACGGTAAGCGGCTCGGCAAATGGAGCGGCATGTTTCCCATCGATACGGTAGTTGAACTCGCAGGCCAGTAGTTCTAGCCACCATCCGGGAGGGCTTGTGACCAATTTGAAGTCGCTGAATATCAGGGCGAATGAAGTGGCCGCATGCCTAGAAGAGCACGCGATTCGATATTCGCTCGTCGCTTTGCGGATCCTGATGGGCTTGCTGTGGTTCCAAAACACTGCTTGGAAGCATCCTCCGTTCAACACCAGTTACTCGTTTGGTAAGTACGTGAAATTCGCTGTGGATTACCCGGTGTTTTCGCCGTTCTCATGGTTTGTTGAAACCACTGTCATTCCGAATCTCACGTTGTTCGGGTACATGATCATGGTGGTTGAAGGCGCACTTGCAATTTCAATGCTCCTCGGCCTCTACACGCGCACGTTCGCGTTGGTGGGTATCTTCCAGTCGCTCTTCATCTTGTTTTCAGTCGTGCGCGGGCCCGGTGAATACGGCTGGGCGTACTGGATGATTTTGCTGATTCACGTTGCGATCTTTGCCAGTGCAGGCGGTGGGCGTTTCAGCGTCGATCATGTTGTGAATACGAGCGATTCCGAGTTGCGGCGTCGAGCCCAGATGACGCTCGGCAGCATCGTGATGTTCTTTGGGGCCATTGCGTTGTTACGCAACGGTTTCTCGTTCGCGAACGGTCCGGGCGCTCGCCTGTGGCACCAAGGTGACTACGTGCCTTGGGGTCGATTGGCCCGCCTCAACGGCCGCGGTTCGACGTTGATCATCTTGATGGGAGCGGCTGGCTTCGTAGGCGCGTACATGCGACAAAAGATTGTGGCTGGCGTTGTTGCGGCGATCGGGGCCGTGGCTGCATTCAGCATCTTGCGCGACATCAACATCCCGGACCTTTGGCTCGGCGAAGGCAATACGAGCAATGGGGTCTTGTACCTCATCGTTGCCGCTGGTTTTGCGACGCTTGCGTTCGCTGAAAAACCCTCATCAGAACTTGCTACTTCGCAGTGAGGACACGCAAGCGGTAGCGTCGTTTTCATGAGTGGAGAGTCACCGCAACCGATGGCCGGGTATTCCCCGGCGGATTGGGCGGGCGAAAGTGCCCAGCGCTGGGCCTCGCAAGCTGACCGGCTAGAGGCTCAACTCGTTCCCGTGTCGGAAGTGTTGTTCGCGGCGGCGAAATTACAACCTGGTGAACACGTGCTCGATGTGGGTTGCGGTCGGGGAGCGACAACCGTTCAGGCCGCGGGTCTCGTTGGAGCGCGCGGATCGGCAACGGGTATCGATATTTCCGAGGGGCTCGTCGATGAAGCGCGCGGTTTCGCGGACGGTACTCACAATGCGGAGTTCATTGTTGCCGACGCGCAGCACCATCGCTTCGCGGCGCAGTTCGACGTTGCGATATCGCGATTTGGCGTGATGTTTTTCGACGATGCCGTGGCTGCGTTCTCCAATCTGCGCGCATCCGTGCGCGGCGGTGGCCGATTGGTTGCAGCAGTTTGGCAAACTCGCGACATGTCTGAGCTAATGGAAACGCCATTGCGAATAGGCGCGCGGACTATCACGGGGTTAGGCCACGCGATTGATCTCCCGCCGATCGACGGTGGCCCGTTCAGCTTGGGCGATGTTGAACACGCTCGTGCAGTAGTGAGCGAAGCCGGATGGGCACAAGTAGAAGTCGCTTTGCATGATGTATCGCTGCACAACGGCGGGCCGGGTTCGGTTGACGACGCGCTTGAATTGACCTTGACGATTGGCCCGCTGCGGATGTTGCTCGCCGATCTACCCGATGCAGTAACCGCGGCGGTGCGCTCGGAATTGCATGAGGAATATGCGCGCCGTCACGATGGCGTCGGTGTGCGGTTCCAAGGCGCGATTTCAATCATCACCGCTCAAGTGCCAGCTTGATGCAATCGTTTCATACAGTCCGCGTCTCGAACGCTGAAAGCGCATGACTCGCCTGAGCGCTCCGGCAGAGGTGCCGCAACTGGAAACGCGAGTTTCGCCTCCCGATTCATTGAGCACAAGTGTGCCTCGGCAGTGGCGCCTCGCAGTGCTGTTCGCGGTGTCTATACCAACGTTGTATAACCGCACCGATTGGCCGCCACTGGAAAACTGGGCGACAATATTTTTGGCGCTGTCGCTACAAGCATTGCCATTCCTTGTGCTCGGCGTCATCGTTTCAGCGATGTTGTCAGCGTTCGTTACCCCGCGGGCACTCGCCAAGGTTGTGCCCAAGGGACTTGTGGCTTCCGTCGGCACAGCTGCGATTGCCGCGACAGCGTTGCCAGGATGCGAATGTAGTTCGGTACCGGTCGCGAACCGACTGCTGTCGCGCGGCGTGCGTCCGGCTGCAGCACTCACGTTTCTTCTCGCGGCACCGGCAATTAATCCGGTCGTAGTTGTCGCAACAACGGTGGCGTTTCCCGGGCGGCCTGAGATGGCGTTGGCCCGATTTGGGGCGTCGATCCTGGCCGCAGTGGTTGTCGGGCTGATTTGGGGCGTGATGTTCGAAAGCATTCCCATTCGAACATCGCATCACGAGCATGAGGGATCGGGTATGCAGCGATTCTCGTCGGCAGCCGTGCATGATTTCGTTCAGGCTGGTGGCTACCTCATTGTTGGGGCGTCGATTGTGGCCACGATCCAGACCGTCGTGCCGCCCCGTACGCTCGCTTCGCTTGGTGGTAGTGGCCTGCTGGCGATCGCGATCATGGCGGTCGCGGCCGTAGTGCTGTCGATGTGTTCCGAAGGTGACGCGTTTGTTGCCGCTGGGCTCTCACAGTTCTCGTTGACATCGCGGTTGGTGTTTCTGGTTGTTGGCCCGATGATCGACATCAAATTGGTTGCGATGCAGACGGGGGCGTTCGGCAAATCGTTCGTCGCTCGGTTCGCGCCACTCACGTTTGTCGTCGCACTCGCGTCCAGTCTTGTTGTCGCTTGGATCATCTTGTGAAACCGCGGGACGCGGGGATCTTGACGATTGTGATCGGCGTGCTCGCGTTGCAAGTGAGCGCGTCGAACGCGATTCTCAAGTATCTGCGGCCTTCGATGCGACCCTACTTGTTGTCGACCGCCGTGTTGCTTATCGCTGCGGGCGTTGTGAGTCTGCTGACGTTGCGTGCGAAAGTACGTGGTGATGCTGCGGGACCGGGTGCCGATGAAGATCCAGAGATTGGATCAGCGGAGTTGCATTCTGGAATGCATCATCGACCATCGCGCATGGGGTGGATGCTGTTGCTCCCCGCATTAATAGCGGTGGTCGTTGCTCCCGGAACGTTTGGTTCGTGGGGGGCTGGGCGGCACGGCGCGTTGGCGCTTTCGTACCGTCATGACTTCGACTTGGGTAAGTATCTCGCCGCGCAACGCCTCGCCGGTTCCCAACCTTCGATGAAGATCAGCGACTTTCTCTGGGCGGCCAGCGACCCAGAGCAGACTGGCGCGCTCGCAACGGTCGATGTGGAGATAACTGGTTTCGTGACGCACGTCAGTTCTGACGGCGAGGGGGTGGTGCGGGTGAACCGCTACGTGATGGGGTGCTGTGCGGCCGATGCGTCGCCATTGCAAGTGATTGTGCGAGGCAGCGAGTCCCTGGCTGACGACCAATGGGTAAAGATGAAAGTGCGCTACGTACCTGCATGGAATTCCGGGGCGACTGAACGCGATGAGGTCCCCCGTCCGGTGGTGCAAGCGCGAGGAGTTCGCAAGATCGCAACGCCAGCGCAGCCGTTTGAATATCTGTACTAATTGTTCAAAGGTAGGGGCAGCGATGGTGAATCATGATCATCGAGCCAACTACTTGGCGGCGCGACATTTTGCGCAGATTCCTTCGAGATCGAAGCGATGGTTGTGTACTTGGAATCCCATGGTCGAGGTGACGTCGGCGACTGCTTGACTCATCGCTTTTTCGAGTCTGGCTGGAGCCTCAAAGTCGGTGACTATTCCACACTCGACGCAAACGAGGTGGTGGTGATGATGGTCGGTAAGTGCCTCGGCAAGTTCGTAGCGCAGTGAGTCGTCCCATCCCACGACGCGTGCCACCACGCCAGATGATTCGAGCACCACAAGGTTGCGGTACACCGACGACAGCACTAACCCGTGCTTCTTTCCGCGTTCGGCAATTTCGTTAGTGGTGAGCGGGCGATCCGCACCATCCAAGACCCTCACGACCGCTTGGCGTCCTGTGGAATAGCGATGCCCGGCGTCGGTGACTCGTTGGCCTGCAGCGACGATCGTGGTCGACTTCATTTTTGGGAGGTTAGGCGACCTCGGAAATGGGAGTCGATCTCGATAATTTGCAAAATGCTTTTGGTAATGATTATTATTTTCGGATGATGAATTTGGCCTTCGTTCGTTCCGGAGTCCATCGAGTTGCGGTTGGTGTGCTGGCCGGTACGCTCGCTGCATGCGGGAGTTCCAAGCCATCGCCCAGCGCTTCGGACTCGAGTCGGCGCTTGAGCGTGGTGGTGACCACTTCGCAACTGAAGGATTTCGCGACCGTGATCGGCGGTCCGAACGTGACGGTCTACAGCCTTCTCAAGCCCAACGTGGATGCTCACGACTTTGAACCTTCTCCCGCTGATATCGATGCGATCGCGCAAGCTGATGTCGTCGTGAAAAATGGTGTGGGTCTCGAATCGTGGTTCGATGATGTGCTGAAGTCGGCTGATCCCAAAGGTGTGGTGGTCGACGCGAGCGCTGGCGTTGCGACGCGCAAAGGCGGTGCCCACGACGAACATGGTGACGAACATGCCAAGGAAGGTGGTGACGAACATGCCGAGGAAGGTGGTGACGAACATGGCGAGGAAGGTTCCCAAGATCCACACATCTGGTTCGATCCTCGTAACGTCAAAGTGATGGTGCGCAATATCAGCGAAGCGTTCGCGGCCGCAGATGATGCGCATGCGTCTGGGTACGCAGAGCGCGAAAGGGCGTACGCCAAGGAACTCGATATTCTCGACACCGAGATCGCCGCCAAAATCAGTGCATTGGATAACAAGAAGTTGATCACGAACCACGATGCATTCGGCTACTACGTCGACCGGTATGGCTTGGAGTTTGTCGGCTCGGTGATACCGAGCTTCGATACCAGCGCCGAGATTTCCGCGTCAGCGCTCGCGCAGCTCGTGAGTGACGTGAAATCACAAGAAGTCAAGGCGATTTTCGCAGAGACTTCGCTTCCTGCGAAGGCTGCAGCGGCCCTCGCCGAAGAAGCTGGTGTGCAGGTCGTAGCAGGCGATGATGCGCTCTATGGCGACGCGCTCGGCCCGGAAGGTTCTGCTGGCGCCAACTATCTTGCAATGATGCGACATAACACCGACACGATTGTTGCCAATCTCACATGAGCCCGCTCAGCGCGCTTCGCATCGACGACCTCGCGGTGGCGTTCGATGATGAAATCGTGCTGGATGGCGTTACGGGCACAGTGGCTCCCGGCGAGTCGTTGGCTCTCATTGGCCCGAATGGTGCTGGCAAATCGACGTTAATCCGTGCAATTCTTGGTTTGGTTGAGCCGGTGCGAGGATCATTGACCGTGCTGGGCGTGGCACCCGCCGAGGCGCGGTTGGATGTTGCCTATGTGCCGCAATCGGACGTGCTCGACTCTGAGTTTCCGATCAGCGTGGCGCAGGTGGTGTTGATGGGGCGATACCGCCGCATCGGGTGGCTGCGGCGACCGCAAAGTAGTGACCGCGCAACAGCGATGGCGGCGCTCGAGCAGGTCGGTCTTGCTAGTCGAGCAAGTGACCGTTTCGGAGTGCTCAGCGGAGGCCAACGGCAACGTGTCCTGATTGCCCGAGCGATTGCACAGCAGGCGAAGCTGCTCTTGCTCGATGAGCCATTCAACGGTGTCGATTCCACAACGCAAGAACTCATTGTGGAGGTGCTCGCGCAGCTCCGAGCCGACGGAGTCGCGATCGTGATGGCAACGCATGATCTTTCTGTCGCGCATCTCGCTTGTAGCGATGCATGTCTGTTGAATCGTCACCAGATCGCGTTCGGTCCAATTGTTGATGCGCTGACGGCCGAGACGCTACAGGTGACCTACGGTGGCCACGCGGTTGAGCTTGCCGGTGGGAGCACCATTGTGTTGCCCCACGGGCACTGAAAATGCGATTCCTCGTCGACTCGTTTACGGCTCCGTACATGCAACGGGCGTTGATCCAATTGATGCTGCTCGCGTTGCTGACCGGACCAATCAGTGTGTTTGTACTGCTGCGACGTCGTTCATTTATGGCTGATGCCCTTACCCATACTGTGTTCCCTGGCGTTGCCATCGCATTTTTCGTCGACCAATCACTCATCATTGGGGCAGCGATCGCGGCGTTACTTTCGGTGGTGTTGCTTTCCTTTGGTCTTCGAGTGCGCCGCGTTGATGGCGACGCCATGCTCATCGTGCTGATCGGTGGATTCTTCTCAGTAGGCGTGGTGATCGTTTCTCGCGGTCGCAGCTTTGCGTCGGATCTCAACGCCTTGTTGTTTGGCAAAATCCTCGCGGTTGATCGTGCCGATATCGTTGCCACGGTGGTGATTGCGTTGATTGTTTTATTGGCTGTTTCGGTGCTTGCCAAAGAGTTCATCACCGTGGCCTTCGACGAAAACGCGGCGACCGCGTGGGGCCTGCCAGTCGGTCGTCTTGATCTCGCACTCAATCTTGTTATCGCGCTCGTGATCGTCGCCTCACTCAAAGCGGTCGGCACGGTGCTGGTCGTAGCGCTGATCATCGTGCCTGCCGCAATCGCGCGAGTGTGCACAGAGCGCATCGGTCCAATGATCTGCATTTCGACGTTGGCTGCCGGGATCGGCGGTTGGGTCGGTTTAGCCGCGAGCTATGAGGCGTCCATTCGCTATGACGTGCGGCTGGCGCCGGGTGCGACGGTGGTGCTCATACTCACAGTTGGCTTTGGCGCCGCGGCCGCGATCTCAGCCGCGTTTCGCCGCCGGTCACGAGCGGCTTCGCAACGATTGGCAAACGTATGAGCAGTCTCTGGAACACGATGACGATGCCGTTCATGCAACGAGCGCTACTTGAAGCCATTCTCGTAGGGGCGCTCGCTGGAATCGTTGGCGTACATGTCGTGTTGCGACAATTACCCTTTTTCAGTTTGACGATTGCTCACGGAACATTTCCAGGCGTGGTGCTTGCAGAAATCGCGGGCATCAGCCTGTTTCTCGGTGGTGTTGGTGCGGCTGTAGTTATCACCATCGTCGTGTTCGCGGCCGGACGTGACAGACGCTTTGATACGAGCGTCGTCACTGGGATCGCGCTGTCTGCCACGTTCGCGCTCGGGGTGTTGCTGTTGTCGACCCGCGATGGAAGTGCAAAGAATCTGAGCGCTTTTCTGGTGGGGTCGATCCTGACGGTTGATCGGTCTGATGTGTGGGTGACTGCGATCGTAGGCATCGGGATTCTCGGCGTGCTTGGCGCCTTGCACAAAGAGTTCGTCTTCGGTGCGTTCGATCCTGGGGGTGCGAAGGCGGCCGGATACCCGCGACGGCTGGACCTATTGCTGATGTTGCTCGTTGCTATGACTGTGGTTGTTTCGTTGCCGGTGGTCGGAACGATTTTGGCCGTCACTCTGATCGCTGTACCTGCGCTCACCGCCCGCTTATGGGCCGATCGCATTGCAACGACAGCGCTGTTGGCGGCGATCTTTGGAGCAGGCGCGGGCGTTGTCGGGCTTACCGCGTCCGCGCAGTGGAATGTGGCGGCGGGTGGGGCCATTGCCGTTGCTGCCACTGGTTTTTTTGGGATATCTTTGCTGATCGCACCGCACCGCACCACTTGAACGAACGTTCATATGTACAGACGACTCGTCACATTGACCGCGATTTTGATGACTGCAGCCGCTACTTCGTGGTCAGCGCTGCCCGCTGAGCGTGCATCTGCGGACACCATCCCTGCGATCTCTATTGGTGACGTTGCGGTCTCCGAAGGCACCGAGACAGCGAGGAAGGTGTCGTTGCCGATTGTGCTTTCGCACCCGAGCGCGTCACCCGTATCGGTGCAGTATCGAATCGCGCCCGAAACTGCATCTGCCGACACCGATTTTGATGACCGAGATGGTCGGTTGTTCACGATCCAATTCAACCCCAACGCATCAGGCGTAACGGCAGTTGTTAAGTACGTGAGCGTTACCGTGTTGCCCGACAGCATCGATGAATCTGACGAGACGTTTCATGTGACGTTGAGCGATCCCCTGGGCGCTACGGTCAATCGAGGAGTCGGCGTCGGGACAATTCGCGACGACGATCCGATCGGTCCCGGGTTTCTCGCGACTGTGAGTGATCAATCGATTGTCGAAGGTGATTTGGCAAGTCGGTCCGTGAAGTTTTTAGTATCGCTGTCCCAACGCGCTCCCGCGACGGTCAGTCTCGACTACTCGATAGTTGCGCTGAGCGCTACTGCAAACTCAGACGTTGCTGTGACAACAATGCCGAGACGATTGACGTTTACTCGGGGATCGAGTGGATTCACTCCGATTAGTAAGACGATTTCAGTTTCGGTGAAGGCCGACGATCTGAGTGAGGGCAACGAGACTTTCGCAATTGTGTTATCGAACCCGAGTGTCGGAGTGCTATTGGCCGACGCCACGGGAATCGGCACGATTGTCGATGATGAACCCATTCGGCGGCCTTTGATGGGTGCTGCGGTTACGTGGCCGACGCTGTCACTTGATTCCTCGTATGCCGATGTTGCTGGGCGCCGATTCGACATCGTGACTCCAGAAAACGAGATGAAGTGGGACGCAACTGAGCCGAGTCGCGGCGTGTACACCTTTGCGCGCAGCGACGCGATCGTGAAGTTTGCGACCGAGCATGGCCAGGCGGTGCATGGTCACGCGTTGGCATGGCACTCGCAGAACCCAGCATGGCTGACGAACGGAAGCTTCACGCGCTCCGAACTGATATCGATTTTGACTGATCACATCGACACAGTGGCGACACGGTATCGCGGTGCCGTCACGGTCTGGGATGTTGTCAACGAGCCCATTGGCGATGATGCACTACTGCGACCGAGCGTGTGGTCGCAAGGCATCGGAAGTGACTACTTGGACATCGCCTTCCACGCAGCCCGCGCTGCCGATCCCACTGCCAAGTTGTATGTCAACGACTACAACATTGAATACGCAGGTCCGAAAGCCGACGCGATGTACACGTTGGTCGCGGGCATGGTGTCGCGCGGCGTTCCGATTGATGGTGTCGGCTTTCAGACCCACACGTTCCCGGGTTGGACGACCGCGGAGTCACTCGGGACACAGTTCTCGCGATACACGGCGTTGGGGCTCGATGTTGCTGTAACTGAGCTCGACGTTCGGGTACCCGTTCCCGCTTCGGCAGCCTCGCTCAGTGCCCAGGCGGCGACGTACCAAAGCGTTGTTGATGCATGCATCGCGGCGATACGTTGCACCGGCATCACCACGTGGGGCTTCACCGACGCCCACTCATGGATTCCCGCCGTATTCCCAGGCTTTGGCGCCGCCTTGCCATGGGACGCGACGTACCAACCAAAGCCTGCGTACTTCGTGCTGGAGCCGTATCTTCGCAATTAGCGACTCGGGGTTGGTTCGCTGATTTACCTGCGCCCGCGCGCGCGCTGTACTCGAACGGCAGTGCCATGCTCCAAGATGGTTTCGAGCCGTAGTTGCGTTTTGGTGTCGAGCTTGTTGCCTTTGGCGTCACTCACTTCGAACTCGTCGACCGCGTGGCCGCTCACGGTCGACACCGAAGCCGAATGTACGTTGATTCCCGCGGCCGCGAAGGCGCTAGTGACGCGATGGAGAAACCCTTCGCGGTCGATCGCTTCGACGCTGCATCGTGTCCACGATGGTGAGCTCTCATTGTCAAACTCGGTCGTCGCGCCCGGCAGCGGAACCACCGTGAGAGGAGCAACGATCGAGTCGCGGACTGCTTGCGACAGACGTTCGGCCGAGGGCGGGTTCTGACTGTGCACTCGATAGGTGGCTACCGCGATTCCGTCGGGCCAAGTAACTGCCGACGCTGATGAAACTGAGCACGCCGATTCGAGGAGCGCACGCGTTTCTCGCGCAATGAGGCCAACCCTGTCGCGGGCGGTGAACACAACAGAGAACTGGTCTTCGATGGCGACCACGTTGGCCCGTACATCATTCTTGCCGATCGGAGGTTGTGCGAGTCTTGCGATGTCGCGTAGCGTCTCTGCATCGTTGGCCAAGATGAATGTCGGTGGAGCCGTCCGAATACGTTCCGCGAGTGCTGCATCAAGTCCTAATGACGCCTCGCTAATGCGCCGCTCGCATTCTGCCTGCGCGCCGCTCGCGAGTTCCGGTCGATGGAGTACCTCAGCAATGGCATCGGCGAGGGCCTCTATCCGGCGCGCATCGTGTGATTCGGCCTGAGTATGCGCCAACGTGAGGGCTTGCAAGCCGCGTACGTACGCTGTGCTTCCGCTGTGCAACGCGAGTTGCACCACGGTCTGTTCACTCAGCGCGTCGACGCGGCGCGCTGAAGCATCCAACAGTCGTACATCGCGAGCCAACGTTGCGGCGACCTCCTGTTGTTCGACGGACAATCCGAGGCGTGAAGCGGTGCGTCGCGCAATCGATACTGTTGACATGCCTGAATCTTGCGTTGCGTCGAGTGCCAATGCTGCCACGACGATTGCATCTGCGTGCTCATTGAATGCAATCGCTGTGGAGTTGCGGACACTTTCGAGCGTGGTGAGTTGGGTTGCGTTCAAAGGATCGAAAGCGACTTGAAGGCGATGTTCCAGGAGTTCTGCGATTTCTGGTGTCGTGCGCGCCAAGACCCCAGTGACTAGCAAGGTTCGCCATGCGCCGGAGCTGCCTCCCCGCACCACTGCGAGGTACTCGCGTTGGGCATCACCATCGAGGCGTCGTGCTCCCGACGGGAGCTCACTCATCCACTTGAGTAAAGCTTCGGACGGCGTGTGTTCGTCGCACATGCGCGACACGTGGAGCGCCCCGGCAAGCGCAGATACTTCTTCGGGTTCGCGAAGGATTGTCACCTTGCCGTCAACGATCGTGTAGGTACCGAGTCCGCGCGTGGCGTCTTCGCTCAACGAGAATTCGTCTTCTGCAGTCCGGCGCCTCTTGTTGACTTTGAGATAACGCGATCGCAACCAGGGTGGCGTCATTACCGTCGTGAGTAGCACGACGATCAGCATCGAGGCGTAGGTTTCCTCGCCGAAGATTCCTTCTTTGAGGCCCAAGGTGGCGAAGATCAACCCCACTTCGCCGCGCGGGATCATCCCGATACCCACGAGCATTTTGTCGCCGACGGAGCCGAACATGCCGGCAGCTGCGACCAATTTTCCGAGTACGCCAACCAATACCAACGCGCCGCCGATCAGCAGTGCCCGCGGTTCGGTGAATGCCTTGATATCGGCATCGATGCCGATTTGGAGAAAGAAGACGGGAATGAAGATGTGCCCGAGCGGCGCGAGTTCGTTGCGAATTTTCGAAGACTGCTGGGTTTTGGTGAGTGCGAGCCCCGCGACGAACGCGCCGATGATTGGAGCAAGGTTTGCAAGTTGTGCAAGCTCGGCGAGGCCCAGCGTGAATGCCAAAGCGATCGCCACAAGGGTGCCGGCCGATCGGCTTTGTCTGGCAACCACGCTAAAGATTGGTGGGGCGATGGTTCTGGCGACGGGGATTGCAATGAAGAGGAAGCCAAGTGCCGACCCGATCACAACAAGAATCGAACCGAGCGACACCGAACCTTGGGTTGCGATGCGTGTCACTACGGTGAGGATGACGAGGCCCATGACATCGTCGGCGACGGCTGCCCCGAGAACGGTTCGCGCTTCGACGGTAGCGAGTGCCCGTAGGTCGCCGAACACCCGAGCAGTGATGCCGACACTGGTAGCGGTGAGCGCGGCTCCGACGAACAGCGCTTCAGTCCCCGAGCCGTTGAATGCTGCAATCACCAAGTAGCCAGCTCCGAACGGCACCGCGACGCCGATAGTTGCGACGAGCAACGATGACTTGCCAACCTTGCGGAGTTCGCCGAGGTCCATTTCCATGCCGACCTCGAGGAGCAACAAGATAACGCCAAGTTCCGCAAGCGTGTGGAGAACTTCATTCACTTCGACGAGACCCAGCAATGATGGGCCGATGATCAGGCCGGCCGCAATCTCGCCAACTACGGCAGGAATGCCGATGCGGTCAGCGATTTCGGCAGCGGCCTTGGCTGCAATCAGTACAACGAGAATGTCGAAAATGACATCCATTCAGATGTTTCCTTGCGGCTGTTGCACAGCAATGGACTGCGCGTGGTGGACGTGGCGAGGGGTCGGTGGCGAACCACCGACCCCTCCATGTGACTCGGGCGCCGTTGCCCGATATTCGAATTAACTTGACGATGTAACGAGTTCCTGTGGATCCGAAGAAACGTATGCGTCTTCGGGGTAGGCAAGCACACCCATCTCTGGCATATCCAGACCTTCGATCTCGTCGGTTTCGTCGGAGCGAATGCCGCCTTTGGTGAATGCGTTTTGGATCTTGAAAAATGCCAACGCGATGCCGAAGATCACGGTGCAAATCACCAGCGAACCGACCACCTGCGCACCAAGCTGTCCGAACCCGAGGCTTCCCTGGTCGTACAGAATTCCAGTGACGCCTTTGCCCGCTTCGGTTGCCTTGCCGGCTTCGCCTTTGGTCGTGAGGTTCCACGCAGCACCGTAAGAGCCGCTCGAGAAGATGCCAACGCTGAGGACCCCGAAGAGGCCGCACACGCCGTGCACCGAGATTGCGCCGACCGGGTCATCGATGCCCTTCCTTTCAATGAAGAACACGGCCTCGACTACCAACACTGCTGCGATCATGCCGATCACGGCGGCCGCCCATGGTTCAACGAATGCACACGGAGCCGTGATTGCTACCAAACCGGCGAGCATGCCGTTTGCCATCATGGCTGGGTCGGGCTTGCCCATGCGTTTCATGATGTACAAGATGCATGTGGTGGCCCCGAATGCTCCTGCGATCGCAGTGTTCACTGCAACCACCGCGAAACGAACGTCGGTTGCTGCAAAGGTGGAGGCGGCATTGAATCCGAACCAACCGAACAGCAGAATGAATGTTCCGAGCATCGCCATTGGAATGTTGTGGCCCGGCATTGCCCGTGGCTTCCCGTCTTTACCGAACTTGCCAATGCGCGGACCAAGCACGATCGCTCCAGCTAGAGCTGCCACACCACCAACCGCGTGCACAACACCCGAGCCTGCGAAGTCGACGTAACCGAATCCGAGTTTCGCATTGTTGCCGAGTTGGTTCAACCAACCGCCGCCCCATGTCCAGCTGGCAAAGATCGGGTAGTAGATCGCGCCGCAGAACAGGCCCCAGACACAAAATGACTTCCACTTCCAACGCTCAGCCATGCTGCCGGTGGGAATCGTTGCAACGGTGTCCATGAATGCAACCATGTAGAGGAAGAACGCAGCGATCGGCGCGAGCCGCACTGCGTCCATGTTGGTCATCCAGCTCCAACCACCCCAGTAGAAGAAGTCCCAACCACTGATGCCGAGCTTCGTAATGTCGGCGCCTCCGAGCGAACTATCCATGCCGAAGTAACCGGCATAGCTGAAGTTGCCAAACGCAATGGAGAAGCCGCTGATCATGAAACCTACGAACCCGAGCCCGAAGATCGCGAAGTTCGTCGAGACCACGTGTGCAGCGTGCTTCTTGCGACAGAATCCAGTTTCGACGAGTGCGAACCCAGCTTGCATAAAGATGACGAGCGCCGCACCAATAATCACCCACAGAAGGTTCAAACTGATGCCGATGTCGCCAGGATTGGAGACAGGTGCGTATGCGCTGTCGGTGGCGGCATACGCGACGTTCGTTCCGAGTACGACGATAGAGCCGGTAATGCCTGCCAAAACGGCCAGACGACCCCGTGTGCGGAGTCTCACGAGAAACAACCTCCCAAGTAACTAATCAATACGGTCGAGACGCCGTTGTCCCACCAAGGTCACATGAATGTGTCCGTTGGATGAAGGAAACCTACGGACGTCGCATTTCTCAGCAACGACGCCAGTGTGAACGCAACCGCGCGGGTTCATGTCTTGAATCTGACGCCGACAAGAATCGCTTCACGCCATGGCTAGGTCGGTCTATTCGCGTCGGCCACTAGCTGGGTGGTTGTGGTTTGGGTGGGATGAGTTGGCATTTGCCGTGTTCGTTGGTGGGGCTGAGGGTGTAGCCGTGGTGGGTGACGAGGTCGTGGTCGTGGCTACAGACTCGCCGGAGGTTGAAGATGCTCGTCTGACCGTTGGATGCGACGGCTACGACGTGGTGGCGTTCGAGGCCTTTGGTGCGGTGACAGCCTGCGATGACACATGTGGGGTCGCGGTAGGTGAGTGCGGTCTTCAACTCGGCGGGGATGTTGCGGCCGTAGTGACAGACGGTACGGATATCTATGCCTTTGGCGATCAGAACTTTTAGGAACGCGCCGCCGAGGAGATACTCGCGTGCCTGAACGACAGGTATTGGCCCGATTCCTGGGATCTCACACCGTTCACCGTCACGTAACTCGCCCCGTAACAGTGCTTCGAAGTCGATCACGACCACCACATCAATATTGTCTGTCGGTTTCGCAACGACTGGCATTTCCGACGTTGACTCACCTGCGGGTTGCGGTGATGTGATGTGTGCGATGAGGGCGTCCGCGGCGTAGTTCTCTTGGGTGTCGCGGACACCTTGCTTGCGTGCAGTATCGAAGATCTTTTTGGCGGCGGCTTCGATACGCCGCCGAAATACGATCCCTGCTGTTGGTTCGAGCCGGAACTTCCCGCAGGTCATTCCTTCGTCATCGACCCAGAAGGTCAATGACCGCGCCGCCCGTTGCCGCCGCGCACGTTCGGCTTCTTCCTCACTACTACGCGCCGCCGCGAGGACCCGCGCCGATTCGCGTTTCACTTCAGTCAAGCCACCACGGTGCGCAGCACGCAACAGTCGCTGTTCTTCCCCAGGGACTTTGATCGCAGCGCGCGTTACTGCAGACGCCTGCGGCAACGAGAGGATTCCTTGACGGATCGATAATTCGGTCTCGGGGAGTTTCTCTATCGAACGCGCCACTGCGACCGTCTCAATCGCGGGGCCGATCCCAGTACCCGCGACGTTCGATAACCAATCCGCTGGTGACTTCGCACCCGTATTGGCCCACGACCCCGTCGCATCTACCCGCCCCATCGCGAGCATCTTGCCTGCCGACGCGATCCGTTCCATTTCTGCGAAAACCACCACAAGATTCCGTGCCGCGACCCCGTCAATACGATCGACATCGAGACCCACCACACAGGTACGCAGTTCGTCTCGGAGGCCTTGAATCTCAGTCAACATCTACAGATATTGAAACACGAGGGTACGACATTCAACCAACAAAAACAGGCACTCTTCACATCGCTGTCTGAAGAATATTTTTGACGACGCGGATTTCTTTGCGGGGTCGGTGGTCGGTGGTCGAGAGGTTCTGATGGAGCTTCAACGAAGCCGAGTGAGATGTCAAGTAGCCTTCATGTGATGCGGTTGTTCTGGGAGTTAGCTCGCCGCGAGTTTCGGCGCTACACCACGTATCGTGCGGCCACCGCAGCTGGATTGTTCACGAATACTGTCTTCGGGTTTCTTCGTGGCGCCGTGATGATCGCGGCCTTGCGAGCGTCATCGCAGGGATCAATCGGTGGCTACAACATGAGCGAAGCCATGAGCTACACGTGGCTGACGCAATCGATGCTGATGGTGGTGGCGGTATGGGGTTGGAATGACATCGCGCTGCGAGTGCTCAACGGCGATATCGCCACCGACCTTGCCCGTCCTGTCGATTTTCAAATGTGGTGGTTGGCGCGTGATTTCGGGCGAGCTTGGTATCAGGTGCTCGCGCGGGGCATCGTTCCTGTTGTGACGGGGTTGTTAGTGTTTGATCTCGCCTTGCCGGCATCGTGGTGGCGATGGTTCGGGTTCTCGCTCAGCGTTGTGTTGGCTGTCGCGGCGAGCTTCGGGTTGCGATTCGTGATGAATCTCTTGGTGTTTTGGACGATGGATTGGCGCGGCCTGAGCTCGACTCACAACGCGCTGATGAGCGTCTTTTCCGGGATGGTGTTGCCCGTTGCATTCTTTCCGCATTGGATGGCGGTTTCGTTTCGATCGTTGCCGTGGTATCAAGCGCTACAAGCTCCAATCGACGTGTTTCTCGGCAAGGGTTCGCTGGTGCAAGTGCTCATGATTCAATTCGTGTGGGTATTCGCAATGCTGGCGGTTGGTCAGGCGCTGCTTGTTGCTGCGCAACGGCGTTTGGTGGTGCAGGGCGGATGAATCGACTGGCAACTCGCGCGAACATCACGTTGTACCGGCACCTCATTGGCGCGCGGATCCGATCACAGTGGCAATACCGCGTATCGCTATCGGTTGATACGGTCGGTTCCTTTGTACTGACGTTGATCGATTTCGTGGTGGTGATCGCGTTGTTTGGACACTTAGAGACGCTAGGCGGTTGGTCGTTTCGCGAAGTGGCGTTTCTCTATGGAACCACCAGTCTGGGGTTCGCATTGTGCGACTTGGTGATCGGCCACATCGAAAACATTGGAGACATGATTCGCCTTGGCCAATTCGACACCGTCCTTTTACGGCCAGCAGGAACTCTGCTGCAAGTCATCGCGTCGGATTTCGCGTTGCGGCGAGTGGGGAGAATTGTTCAATCTGCGGCGGTGTTGGTGTATGCGATTGTGGCGATCGACGTGCAGTGGACCATTGCAAAGATCGCGCTGATGATGCTCACAGTTCTCTCTGGCGCGGCGATCTTCGGGTCGATATTTATTCTCACTGCATCGATGCAATTCGTCGTCGTTGGTAGCGGCGAACTCTCGAACGCGTTTACCTACGGCGGGAATCAATTCAGTTCGTATCCGGTGTCCATCTACCGTGGCTGGTTGCGGCGCATCTTTGCCTACGCAGTGCCTCTCGGGTTCGTGTCCTATTTTCCGAGCCAGTACATCTTGGGCCGCACCGACGACCCGCTGTGGGTACAGCTCCTTGGCCCGCTCGTGGCATTTACGATTTCTGCGTTGGCTGTAGTTGTTTGGAACTGCGCCGTGCGGCGGTATCGGAGTACTGGTTCATGATTGAAGTGCGCGGTCTGCGCAAAACTTTCAACGTTTATCGCAAGATCGGGCGGTTTCGCCGCGAACGCGTCACAGCGGCGGCAGTCGATGATGTGAGCTTTGCGGTTGGCGCCGGCGAGATTGTGGGTTATGTCGGCCCAAATGGGGCTGGAAAATCAACGACCGTCAAGATGCTCACCGGAATACTTGTGCCGAGTGAAGGATCACTCACAGTTGCTGGCCTCGTGCCCACGCAACAACGGGTCGAACTTGCGCGCCGCATTGGAGTGGTTTTCGGCCAGCGGAGCCAACTCTGGTGGGATCTTCCCTTGCGTGAGTCGTTCGACTTGTTGCGGCATCTGTACCGCGTCGATTCGCGTGTGCATCGCGAACAACTCGATGAATGCGTGGAGCGGCTCGAACTCCAAGGGTTTCTCACCACGCCAGTGCGGCAACTGTCGCTTGGCCAACGGATGCGTGGGGAACTTGCGGCGGCATTGTTGCATCGTCCCGAGGTGCTGTTTCTCGACGAACCCACGATCGGTCTCGACATCGTGAGCCGGGCCAAAGTGCGAGACTTCCTCGCAGCGCTGCACCGAGACAGGGGGGTGACGGTGATGCTCACCACGCACGACCTCGGTGATATCGAACATTTGTGCCGGAGGCTGCTCATTATTGACCAGGGCCGGGTGATTTACGACGGAGCGCTTGCAGCGTTACGCGATCAGTTTGAACCGTTCCGAACGCTGGTCGTCGATCTTGTGGTTTCCGGTCCTGCGATCAGTGTCGAGGGGGCAGAGGTAGTCAAGATCGATGGCCCTCGTCAGTGGCTGCGATTCCATCGTGAGCACACCAATGCCGCCGACCTTGTGGCTCGAGTCGCCGCCCACGTCGAACTCAACGACCTCACAATTGAAGAACCCGGGATCGAAGACGTCATCACGCGGATCTATCGGGGTGAGACCGCCTAATATCACCGAGCCTCAACGGGCCCGTAGCTCAGTGGTTAGAGCAGGGGACTCAT
>SXGS01595127.1_pt1 | contig 43756 bp, 33 predicted proteins | sample 3174681 | NCBI WGS metagenome assembly SXGS01 (sample SAMN11356861, study PRJNA531348) | freshwater metagenome | isolation source: freshwater sample F1-80 | place: China: Fuxian Lake, Yuxi | collected 2017-12-25 | reverse complement strand
CGTGCCACCCAAACTGGCCCACGCCAGGAGTCTTCGCCCCATTGCATCCCGCTTTAACTCGTCTTTGTTTTCAACTTGGCATCGAACTGAGGTTCAATCGATTTCCGTGAAGGCCCCCTACTCCATTCAGAAAGGCAAACATGATCGACAGACTGGGGCGCGTCATTCATCGGCCGCAATGCTCGTACCGCTGACGACGTGTTGTGCCGAGGAATCCGATTTCTCACGATTGCTCGCCGGTAAGCTCTTTGATTCGCAAGCGAGGCAGGACCGCCGCGACTGCTGTATTCCGTTTGACAATTGCCGCGCGAGTAATCGTCGAAAAGCACACAGCCGGTAAATCGGGACTTCGTGTTGCGGTGCCGCGTGACGATTGTGCTGCGTTGAGTTGCTCCATCGGTTGCGTCATATTGCAACATCCGAGCAACCGGAATATCCGTGACAATTCCACCAAACCAATGCTGCCCATTCACCCGAAGACTCCACCAGGGCGAACGATTGCCACCCTCACTGACGCTTTGGATTGGCGTGTGACACCCGCACATTAGCTTCCTCCGAAAGTTCCAATTATGCCTAAAAAAACCATCGCCGACATCGACGTCCGCGACAAAGCTGTGCTCATCCGAGTCGACTTCAACGTGCCGCTCGACGGCCAGACGATTACTGACGACCTCCGCATCCGCATGGCGATCCCGACCATTCAGTCAGTCCTCGACCGCGGCGGCCGAGCGATCCTGATGAGCCATCTCGGCCGTCCCGAAGGCAAAGGCCCGGAACCCGAATTCAGCCTGAAGCCGGTCGCTGCGCGACTCGCGGAATTGCTCGGCCGGTCGGTCACGTTCGCCACCGACACTGTCGGCCCGGACGCTCAAGTGAAGGTCCAGTCACTGGCCAACGGCGGCGTGCTGCTTTTGGAAAACGTCCGCTTCAATGCCGGCGAGGACGAGAAGGCCCTCAAAAAGAAGACCGGCCAAGCTAACGATCCCGCGTACTTCAATGCCCTCGCACCGTTCGGCGACGTCTACTGCAATGACGCCTTCGGAACATGTCACCGCGCCGAAAACGCCTCGATGTTCAACGTCCCGAAAGCGATGACCGGCAAACCGAAGGTCATGGGCTTCCTGGTCGAGAAGGAAGTGAAGTACCTCGAAGAGGCGATCGCGAATCCGGCTCGCCCGTTCGTCGCGATTCTCGGAGGCAAGAAGGTCAGCGACAAAATCGGAGTCATCCAAAACCTGTTGCCGAAGTGCGATCAAATCCTGATCGGCGGAGCGATGGCCTACACGTTCGCGCTCGCCAAGGGACTGAAGATCGGCAAGAGCTACGCCAAGTCCGAAGACGTGCCGCTCGCCCAAAAGCTGCTGGCCGAAGGAGCCGCCAAGATCGTGCTGCCGATCGACAACAATGCCTTCGACAATTTTGTGTGGGACAGCTATTCCGCCGATCCCAGCCGAACGAAAGTCTTCCCCTTTGGAGAACTGGCCGACACGTTTGAAGGTCTCGACATCGGACCGGGGACGATTCAGCGGTACGTCGGCATCGTGAAGTCCGCGAAGACCGTCATCTGGAACGGGCCGATGGGCGCGTTCGAGCTGCCGCCATTCGACGCCGGCACGCGGGCAGTCGCGCAAGCAATTGCCGACTCCGCCGCGATCAGTATCATCGGCGGCGGCGACAGCGCTGCGGCCATCGAACAAATGGGATTCGCCGACAAAGTCACACACCTGAGCACCGGCGGCGGCGCGAGCCTCGAACTACTCGAAGGCAAGAAGTTCGAGACACTGGCAATCCTCGACGACAAATCTTGATTCTTTCATCGCTCGGAAAACGTGCCGGGCAATCGGAAGTCCGCAACATTTGACGAACACAATCAGTCCGGTGTTGGTTATACTTCGTCCGTCGGTTGATCCTTTTGGAGAGGCATCCCAACGTGAGCGTCGTGTTGCAAGACCCACTGCACGAGATCGCCGCTCTGCCTGACGAGGCGGAGACGGAATTCCGTGGCGACTTGGACGCAGCGCATCCAGTTTCGGACGAAATCATTCTGTTGGAGTTCGCCGACGAACCGGATGCCAGCGAAACGGTCGGTACGCGAACTGTCTTCGGAGGATTCCTGGTCAGCCTGCTGCTGCATGTCTGGCTGATGATGAACCTCGGCGGCTGGCTGTTGCCTGAATCGGTCGAAGCGCTCGAACCGGTGCTTGAAACCACATTCGCTGAAAAAGTGATTCATCAGGAGATCGAGGACGCGATCCCGTTCGAGCTGGCGAATCCCGATGATCGCGAACTCGAAGTCCGCGAGGTCACGAACGCGATGAGCCTCGGCCTGGCCGTAGTGGAAAATGTGCCGAAGGTCGCCGCCCCAGCGAAGCAGTTGCTCGACGAGGCTCGCGTTGATCTCGCTAAGTTGCCAGCCTACGACGTGCCAGAAGGTCTGAAGTTCGATGACCGGTTGGTCGTCAAAGGCTCGACCGGCGAGCAAATGGTACAGATCGAATCGGCACTCGATCGCGTCACCTGGGAGATCGCTCAGAACCTGCAAGAGAGCAAACTACTCGTCGTGTGGTTGCTCGACGGATCAGGCAGTTTGAAGACGCAGCGCGATGCGGTCGGCAAACGGTTGCGTCGCATCTACGGCGAACTCGGTGCCCTGGAAAACACCAGCACGATTCCGCGGCACGAAAAGGGACTCCTCTCCAGCGTCGTCATGTTCGGCGAAAAAACCAACTTCGTCGTCAAGCCGACTGACAAGTTCGATGAGATCCAAGAAGGCTTCGAGAAACTTCCCACCGATTCCTCTGGCGTCGAGAACGTCTTCACGGCGGTCAAGCAGACCGTGAATCTGTGGTCCAGTTATCGCAGCGAACAGCACCGCCGCATCATGCTGATCACGATCACCGACGAAGCGGGTGACGATTTCGGCAAGCCTCATCTCGAAGCGATCGCGATTTGCCGCCGCTACGGAGCGAAGGCATACGTCATCGGCCCGACCTCCCCGTTCGGACAGCGACGCGGTTTCGTCCCGTACGTCGCTCCGGAGAATGGCCGGACGTACCAAATTCCGATCGACCTCGGCCCGGAAGCCCCGATGGCCGAGAACGTCAGCCTGCCCTTCTGGTTCAACGGCCCGCAGTACGATTACCTCTCGTCGGGATTCGCGCCGTTTGGACTGGCTCGATTGGTCAGCGAAACCGGGGGCGTTTATTTCCTGACGAACATGACCACGATGGCTGGCCTGGCCCCCATCGGCAGTTTTGACGAAGCCACGCTGCGAACGTTCGCTCCCGACTACAGCTTCGGCGAGATCGACGAGTTCGCGAAGGATGTTCGCAAACATCCGCTCCGAGCCTGCGTGCTCAACGCCGCGCAGATGAGCCAGAAATTCAAGATCAAAGGAGCCCCGCGGCTCGACATTCGAGTGACCCCCAACAACTTTCGCCAAACTGCGACCGAAGCCCAGAAGGAGGTCGCCGAGAGCCAATACATGCTCGACGCGATGCTGCAAGCATTTCCTCCCGGCATCGAAAAACAACTCGATCGCGAACCATCGCTGCGTTGGCGCATGGCCTTTTGTTTGAACTACGGGCGACTTCTCGCGAATCGCACGCGGAACTTGGAATACAACTCCGTGCTGGCCCTGATGAAGACCTCGTTGTCCGAAGGGGATATCAACACACGCTCCAATCACTGGATCTTCCATCCGTCCCCCGAAGTGAAGAACTCCGGCGTCGCCAGCAAAAAGGGATCGCAGCTCGCAGTCGAATTGCTCAACCGAATTGTCATCGAAGCTCCCGGCACCCCGTGGGCCATCATGGCCGCTCGCGAATTGCAGTATCCCTTGGGGATCCGCGTCGAAGAACGTTTCATCCCACCGCCCCCACCCGCTTCTCGCAACACGGCTCAACCGGCTCCGCAAAAGCCGCGACCACTCTTTGTCCCAGACCCCATCAAACAACAACCACCCACTCCGCCACCCAAACCACCGGTCTTGCCCAAGCTTTAACGCGGCAAAGCCGCAAATGTCCAAAGTCCAAAACCCAATGTCCAAGGAATGACCAATGACCAAATCCCAATGAGTCGTCGCCATGACGATTCCGACTTTGTGTCACGATGCTGTGTTTGGGTTTGGGAAATTGGAGCTTTGGATTTCTTTGGTCATTGGATTTTGGAAATTGGGATTTCTTGCTCAGAAAACATCGCCTTCGGCGATCACGATTGAGTAGCCTCTACCATTCGTCACCCATCGGAAGACCGAACCAAACAAAAGGAGCTTGTCATGTTGCGAACTGGGAACCCTGCCTTGAATTCATCGACGTTTGAAACCTTCGACAGCTACGCCGTCGATCGCTCGAACACGATGACACTGAATGGGACCGCCACCAAGACCGGCATGTTGTTGGTGCTGCTCACCGCTTCGGCCGGCTACTCGTGGATCGAGTTGCGAAGTGCCGGTGGGATTCAGGGAGTGATCCCGCACATGGTCGGCGGGTTGATCGTCTCGTTGCTGGCCGGCATCATTCTGTGGTTCAAGCGAGAATGGGCCGCGGTGCTCGCACCAGTCTACGCCGTCGCTGAGGGCTTGGTGTTGGGAGTGCTCTCGGCCGCCTACGAGGCGAAGTTCCACGGCATCGTCTTCCAGACCGTCTGCCTGACTTTCGGCACCCTCTTCAGCCTGCTGACTGCCTACCGCACGGGCCTCATCAAGCCGACCGAGAACTTCAAGCTCGGCGTCTTTGCCGCCACCGGCGCGGTCGCGCTGCTGTACCTCGTCAACATGATCATGCACTTTTGCGGAATGGGCATCGGCTTCCTGCACGATTCCAGTTGGCTATCCATCGGGATCAGCGGCGTGATCGTCATCATCGCCGCGCTGAATCTGGTGCTCGACTTCGACTTCATCGAGCACGGGGTCGAACACGGAGCCCCCAAATACATGGAGTGGTACGCCGGCTACGGATTGTTGGTCACGCTCGTTTGGCTATACGTCGAGATCCTGCGACTGCTCTCCAAGCTCAACAGCCGCGATTAGCACGACGCGCCAGCGAGTGGCTGAGGATTCGGCCGCGTGCAAACCCCTCGCTGGCGCTTCGGGTTAGAGACTGAGTGCCGTCGTTTCAAATCCCAGCCCGGTCTCCCAAGAGTCCGGGCTTTTTCGTCAGAGAGGCCAGCATGAGAATCCTCACTCGGTGGCATTTCTCGATGCTGCTTGCCGGATACTCGGTGATCTCGGCCGCCGAACCACTCCCTCGCATTCCTCCGAAAAAACCGGCCGATGCCCTGAAGACGTTCGTGATCCGCGACGGCTTCGAGATGCAGTTGCTTGCCGCCGAACCGCTGGTCGCCTCACCCGTCGCGATGGAGTACGACGAGAACGGCCGAGCCTACGTCGCCGAGATGCGCGACTATCCCTACACCGACAAGGCCAGCGACAAGCCGTTCGTCGAACGCACCAAAGACGAACCGCTTGGTCGCATTCGCTTGCTCGAAGACACCGACGGGGACGGCCGCTTCGACAAGAGCACGATCTTCGCCGATGGCTTGTCGTGGCCGACGGGACTCGCGCTTTGGAAGGGGGGCGTGTACGTCGTCGCGACCCCGGACCTCTGGTACTTGAAAGACACCGACGGTGACGGCTACGCAGATGAGCGTCGCAAAATCCTAACCGGATTTCGCAAATTCAACGTACAGGCCGTCATCAACAATTTGAAGTGGGGCATCGACGGCAAGCTCTACGGAGCCGGCTCCTCCAACGGCGGACAGATTCGACGTGGCGACGCTCCCGACTCGAAGCCAATCGCGATGACCACCGCCGACTTTCGCTTCGATCCGCGCGACGAGGTCGGCTCGTTCGAGCTGCTCTCCGGCGGCGCACGCTTTGGCAACTCGTTCGACGATTGGGGCAACCGCTTCATCTGCAACATCCGCAATCCGATTCAGCACGTCGTCCTGCCGAGACATTACCTCGCCCGCAACCCGCATCTCGCCGCCCGCTCACCGCTTAACGATGTCGCCGAATCGGGCGATACCGTCCCCGTCTTTCGTCGCAGCCCGCCAGAACCGTGGCGAGTCATGAATGCTCGCCGGTTGGCAAACGACGCCACGCTCGCCTCGCCGCGCAGCGAGTCTGTCGCCGCCGGCTACATGACCTCCGCCGCTGGCCTGACCGTCTATCGCGGCTCGGCCTATCCGAAAGAGTTTTATGGCACGATCTTCCTCGGCGAAGTCGCCGGCAACTTGATTCATCATCAAGTGCTCAAGCCCAACGGCGTCACGTTCACGTCAAAGAGATCCGTGGGGCAGGCTTCCAGCCTGCCATCTGATCGCACCGGAGACGCACGGCAGGCTGGAAGCCTACCCCACGAGTTCCTCGCCTCGGCCGACAATTGGTTCCGGCCCGTGAACTTCGTCAACGCTCCCGACGGAACGCTGCACGTCGTCGACATGTACCGCGAGACCATCGAGCACCCCTGGTCGATCCCCGACGACATCAAAGCCCAGCTCGACCTCGAAAGCGGCCGAGACCGAGGCCGCATCTATCGTCTCGTGCCGATCGGCTACAAAACGCCAAAGCCGCCGAAGCTCGGCAATGCAACAACTGAGCATTTGATCGAGCAGTTGCAGAACCCAAACTCTTGGTGGCGTGAGACTGCGCATCGGTTGCTTCTGGAACGGCAGGACGCCTCGGCCGGTACGCTGTTGCGAGAGCGGTTGTTGAATCGCACGGAGACTCCGTTTCAAGGACGTGATTTGTCCTCGCATTCGCGGTTTCACGCGCTGTGGTTGTTGGCAGGACTGAACGCGCTGACCAATGAGGACTTGTTGGCGGCATTTAACGACCCACATCCGCGCGTCGTTGAAGCAGCGGTCCAGTTAGCCGAACCTCGCCTGTCCGCGAGCGAACCTCTGCGAGAAAAATTGCTGCATGAACTTGTGGGGCAAGTGGATGAGCGGCTGCGACTTCAAATCGCGTTCACGCTTGGTGCGATCACGCGTGACTCTCGTCGAGCCGTCGATGAGACCGTCGTGCAGAAACTGGCGGCGCTGGGAAATCGTGACGGCAGCGACGAGTGGGCTCGCGCGGCGATCCTGAGTTCCTCGGTTGAGGTCGCGCCGCAAGTCTTGGCATCGCTGCTCCGTCCCAAGATTGAGTTGGGGCAATTTCCAACTGCCCGTGATCTCGCACGATTGATCGGAGCTCGCGCGAACCCCGACGAACTCAACCTCTTTTTTGAGGTGATCGAGCAGCCGAACAAATCGCTTCCAAAGTGGAATCCGTCCAAAAACGAGTTCTTGTTGACGGAGTTAACGCTGGGACTCGGCGAAGGACTGCAACGTTCGAACAAGAGTCTTGCGGAGATCGTGGACGCGTCGAACTCCGTAGGTGCCAAGAGCATTCGCGAGTTGATCGACCAGAGTCTCGGCACGCTGGCCAACACGAAGTCAAAGTTGCCCGATCGTTTGCGAGTCGCACCGTTGCTCGGCTTTGTTCATTTCGAGCAAGCTCGCGACGTGCTGGCCGCGATGTTGTCACCGAGCCAGCCGGCAGAAATCCAGGCGATTGCAGTTCGAGTGCTCGGCGGCCATCGTAAGCCCGATGTCCCGTCGATCTTGCTGGCCTCGTATCGGAAGCTCGCCGCCGCCGCCCGTGGCGAGATGGTCGAGGCGTTGCTTTCTCGGCCCGAATGGCATCTCGCGCTGCTCGACGCGATCGACGCAGGCACGATCAAGCCGGCCGAGATTCCGCACGTCCGCCGTAACGCCCTGGTCCGCAGTGCGAATGCCGCGGTGAAGGAACGCTCGGTCGCGATGTTTCGTTCGCTGATCGAGTCACGGCAGAAAGTCGTCGACAAGTACCGTGATGCTCTGCCGAATCTGAAGTCCGACTTCGCGAAGGGTGAAGTGGTCTTTCGTCGCGAATGCCAAGCCTGCCATCGAGTGAACAACATCGGCACTGAAATCGGTCCGAGCCTCGCCACGATCCGCCATCGTGCTCCCGAAGAGGTCTTGCTGCACATTCTCGACCCGAACCGTGAGGTCGGCCCGAACTTCGTGGCCTACGCCGTCGAGACCAACGACGGCCGAGTCCTCACCGGCCTGATCGTCGAAGACACTGCCTCGAGCATCACGCTCATCCGCACCACGGGTACTCGCGAGACAATCCTGCGTTCCAACATCGAAGCGATCGCCGCCACTGGCCAATCCCTGATGCCCCCCGGACTGGAAGACCGAGTCACGCCACAAGAGATGGCCGATCTGCTGGCGTTCTTGCTGCCCGCGAAATAACTGGCGAAGCAATACCGTAACCCGTGGGGATCTATTTAACTTGCTGTCGCCCATTTCCTTCTCGGCGACGATGAACGACCCAGCGCGGATGGCTGCGCATCTTTCGCAAGTGATTGTAGATCTCTGAATCAGGATAGATACCCGGCGCGCAATCGCTGACCGAAATTGTGCCGTTGAATTGAGTGTAGGCGCATTGTGCGATTGCTTCGATGGATTCACGCTGAGCGAAGCCGAAGACCGCCAAGTACAGTAACGACGCTTTCTCTGTTGGTTTTACACAAGCGGAAAAATCCCCCATTACGAAGAGATGTGTTGAAGGAGATCCGGTCGAAATGCTGCCAGAACAGTTTTGTTCGACCCAAACTGAAACGCTTCGTTTGCTAATGATCTTTCCCTTTGAGGAACCGCCAACGAATACGCGCACAATCCCGTCTGCATTGATGCACGAGTTCGGACCGCAATCTCCAGCAATGACGAGCTCTGCTTGACCTTTTGCTGTGATGTTGCCGGTCAAGTCACCGTAAATATGGACGAGCGAACCATTCGCGACGATCACGTCGCCTGAACAGTCTCCTTCAATGAGAACAGTCGATGTTCCGGAGGACTCGTAACGACGTTCAAAACTGGAGCTCGAATGATGCGTCCATGAGCCTGTCTGGAGTCGTCCAGTTTGCCAATACGCCATCGACAAATGAAAACCAATGTCTCGCATGACGTCTGCACGACCGACTGCGAGTTTGAGCGAAGATGGGTCCATGTTGTTCACTCATCTAGAACGCGAGTCTAACCTTTCAACCCGCTCAGCGTCCCCGTGCTGTCGCCCAGCCTGTCGAGGTTGACCTCCATGCGGTTGAGCATCGAGACCCAAAGGTTGTTGAGCGGTGTCTCCTTCGGGTAAATGACGTGGCGACCGGGTTTGAGCGTGCCGCAGCCGCCTCCGGCAAGCACCAGCGGCAGGTTGTCGTGGTTGTGGGCGTTGCCGTCGGAGTTGCCACTGCCATAGACGATCATGCAGTGATCCAGCAGCGTGCCGTCTCCCTCTTTGACCGAGTCCAACTTCTCCAGCAGGTAGGCCAGTTGTTTGACGTGGAACGTGTTGATGTCCCGAATCTTCCCCTTCTTGGCTTCGTCGTTGCCGTGGTGCGAGAGGTCGTGGTGCCCCTCCGGGACGTTGATGAACGGGTACGGCTTGTTGCTTCCCTCGTTGGCCAGGACGAACGTGCTGACGCGCGTGCTGTCGGTTTGAAACGCCAGCACCAGCAGGTCGCACATCAGGCGAATGTGCTCTTGGAAGTCGCCGGGGATGCCTGTCGGCTTCGGGCCTTCGGGAGTCTTCGCGGGAGGGAGCTTCGCGGCACGCTCGATGCGGAGTTCGATGTCCCGCACCGAAGAAAAATACTCGTCGAGCTTCCGCACGTCGTTGACTCCCAGCTTGCCGCTGAGGTCTTTCGAGTCCTCGCGCACGAAGTCGAGCACGCTCTTGCGGCGGACGTCCCGCTTGATGCGATCCGCGTCAGGGACCGAACTGAAGAGCCGCTCGAAGACCAGCTTCGGATTGACCTCTTTGGGGAGCGGCTGTGTCGCCGAACGCCACGCCATCGTGGACGAGTACACGCACGAGTAACCCGAATCGCAGTTGCCCGCCATCGCTCCCGCTTCGGTACCGATTTCGAGAGACGGCAGCCGAGTCTTGTCACCGATGCGCGCCGCCGCGACTTGATCGACCGACGTGCCGGCCTTGATGTCCGTGCCATCCGTCTTGCGCGGCTGAGCACCGGTGAGGAACGCCCCGAGCGCTCGCGCGTGATCGCCACCGCCATCGCCATGCGCCCGCGCCTTGTCGGCGGTCAATCCGGTCAGCACCGAAAACTTCGACCGAACTGCTTCGAGCGGTTTCAAGATGTGTGGAAGCTCATAGCTCGTCCCTTCGCTGGCCGGAGTCCAGTCGGCCATGTTCTTGCCATTGGGGACGTACAAAAACGCCATGCGGTTCGGAGCGGCTTGCTCCGGCTTCGTGGCTCCATCGGCCCAGGCGGTCAGCGGTCCCATCGCCTCCAACCAGGGCAGAGCAATTCCAGCTCCGAGTCCTCGAATCACAGTTCGGCGGGAGAGTGAGACTGGCATGATGAATTCCTTTGGTGGAATGGCGGGCAGGATTTAACACAGAGGCACAGAGGTCACAGAGTTTGAATCGGATGTTGTTCTCTGTGCCCTCTGTGTCTCTGTGTTGAAATGTCTTCGATCATTCGTCTGCGGACTTACCTCTCCGCATTCGGAACGGTTCGCTCTTCACTGTTTCGACGATGAGGGTTGAGAACCGATAGCCGTTTTGTCCCAGAGCGGTCGCGATCCGGTCCACGGCTGGCCGGTCATAATACTCAAGACCCCGGCCAAGGGCATACGTGAGCAGCTTTTCGGTGATGCACCGAGCGAACTGGTTCTGCCGGGTCTTCAAGATTTCCTTGAGTTCGGTTGGTCCCGCAATCTTTTCGCCGGTTGGCAGTTCGCCGGATGGGTCGATGGGGAACTCGCCATCCTTCTCGCGGAAGCGGCCAATGGCGTCGAAGTTCTCGAACGCGAAGCCCAACGGGTCCATCCGAGCGTGACAGTTCGCACAGCTTGGGTTTGCTCGATGTTGTTCCATGCGTTGTCGCAGCGAGCCGGTCAGCTTCTCCCCTTGTTCGAGTTCCGGCACGTTCGGCGGCGGAGGTGGCGGTGGCGTGCCGAGTAATTGCTCGAGCACCCAACGGCCTCGTTTGACGGGTGATGTGCGAGTCGGGTTCGAAGTGACGGTGAGCAAGCTGGCTTGAGTGAGCAACCCTCCACGCGTGGTCCCGGACACATTGACTCGGACGAACTCGGGGCCACGAATCGGTTGGCCTTTGTCTTTCGTCGGCTTCTGTCCGACGAGGTTGCCATTCGTGTCGGCGATGCCGTAATGCTTCGCGAGCGGTTCATTCACGAAGGTGAAGTCCGAAGCCAACAGGTCGAGCAGGCTGCGGTCCTCTTTCACGATCGCTTCGAGAAACATCCGTGTCTCATCGCGCATCGCCCGGCGAAGCGACTCGTTGAAATCGGGGAACAACTTTGCGTCAGGGGCGAACGTGTCGAGCCGCTTGAGTTGCAGCCACTGCATCGCGAATTGATCGACGAGCGACGTGGAGGCTCGCGGGTCTTTCAACATCCGCAGGACTTGCGGTTCGAGGTTCTTCGACAGCTCGCCGCGCCGAGCGAGGTCGAACAGTTCGGCGTCGGGCATCGTGTTCCACAGGAAATACGACAGCCGCGAGGCGAGATGAAACTCATCGATCGGCCGAGCCTCCGGGCTGTCGGGGCGGTCGTCGAGTTCCACTCGAAACAAGAACTTCGGCGAGCAGAGCAACGCTTGCACGGCCCACTGCATTCCCGCTTCCCACTTCTCGCCGGCGACGACCGCTTGATCGACGACCTTCGCCATCGCCTCGACTTCCTGCGACGTCGCCGTTCGCCGATAGCCGCGCGACAGCAATCGTGTCAGCACTTCGCGAGTCTGTTCAGCCTGCGACTTGTCGGGCGAACACTTCAGCAGCATCAACTGCGACGCCGGTCGCGTTTCGAGCGGCCCTTCGGTCCAAATGTGTTCGATGAAGAGCTGCGGCGGCTCTTCCCCCTCCGGTGGTTTGACGACGGCGAGTCCGGCTCGCTGAATGTCTCCGCGGCGGTTAATCGGGAATTCGATCTGCTGGACGCTCTTCGCATCGCGAGCGGTGATCTCGAAGATTTTCAGAATCTTCAGCGGCTTCATCCCCTTCAACGCCGCACCCATGAGTTGATCGACCTCTTCATCGGGCGACGTTTCGGCCAGCTTGCCGCCGGAGATGAACAGCGCGACCCTCACCGGCGACGGACTCTTTTCGCTGACCTCGGCGTACATGTTCGCTCGCAGGATCAAGTCGGCGTCGGCGGCGAACTTCAGATAGTCTCCCGGAGCCGCGAACGGGCCGGAATGCACCGGCTCGGCGTGGGTTGGATTCATCTGACGGAACCGGCCCTGTGACGTCTGCGCGTTGTTCGGCTGCAAGAAGCGGCCTGACAAATAACGGCTCGCGGGTCGCGGTGGATTGGCCAGGATCACCCGTTGCGAGACCGTCTCGGCCGCCGCGAGGTATTGCTCCATCAAGATCGGAGAAAGAGTCAGCACGTCGCCGATGTTGTCGAATCCGTGCCCGATGTCGTCCGACGGAAAATCGGCGGCCGGGTTGAAGTCGGCTCCGACCAGATCGCGCAGCGTGTTGGCATACTCGACCCGATTGAGCCGCCGCATCGTGACTCGGCCGGGATCGGGCTTTGCGTTCTTGTCATGATGGTCGAAGACTGCCCGCGCGAGCGCGGTGAAGGTTTCGATTTCTTTGATGTCTGGCTTCGGTTTTTTTTCCGGTGGCATCTCACCAGACTCGACCATTTTCAGGATCGACTCCCACGTCTTCCGTTTCTTGACGACCGAGGCGTTGTCGGTGAAACCGGCCAGCGAAAGCTCAGCCTTCGGCTTGTCTCCGCTGTGGCATTCGAGGCAATGCGTTTTCAGGAACGCCGCGCCGGCTTGGCTGAAGTTCGGCGGACTGTCTTGCGACTTCCCCGACAGCGGAAACGACAGCACGAAGAACAGTACTTTGCCGAGTACAAGGCGGAGCGACGAACAGTTCATAAGCGAGGACTCGTGGCGGGCTAGAACGGTGGGCAAATTGAGGTTGGGTGCGTATCGTCGTCGGCTGGAAGGGCTGAGATCAAGCGTTAGGTCTGATGAGGCAGGCAAAAGATCGGGGGTAAAAAATGAGGCGGGAAAGACGGAGATCCGCCTCGAACAATCTGATGCCCGTCCCCTCGAACTTGCACCGCGCTGGTGTCACCTCTTTTACCCTCGATCTTTTGCCTCCCCTCTGATTTTTTCCAGGAAGCCACCCCATGCCGCAATATCGCATCTGGGATTTGCACTGCCATCTGCTCGGCATCGCCGGCCGCACGCCGGAAGAGAAGATGGCCAACCTGCTGGAGATCGCCGATCGGCACGGCATCGAGCGGCTCTGTCTGTTCTTCAGCAGCACTTGGTCGAAGACGCCGACGCCGGAGGAACTCAAAGCCGACAACGATGTCGTGATGCAGGCGATGTCGCATTGGGCCAATCGGACGCACGGCTTCTGCTACGTCAGCGGCGAGCATGTCGACTTCAGCCTCGCCGAGATGGACCGCTGCATCAAGAACGGCCCGATGGTCGGCATCAAACTGTGGGTCGCGAAGCGTGCTTCCGAACGGGAGCTTGACGCGATCATCCGCAAAGCGAGCGAACTCAAGGCGGTCATCTTTCAGCACACTTGGTTCAAGCAAGACGGCACGCAGTATCCCGGCGAGTCGACGCCGCTCGATCTTGTCGAATTGGCGAAGCGGCATCCCGACACACACTTCATTTGCGGTCACGCCGGAGGTCAGTGGGAGATGGGCATCCGCGCGATCCGAGCGTTCAAAAACATTTCGATTGAACTCGCCGGCTCTGACCCGACCGCCGGCTTCACCGAGATGGCCGTGCGCGAACTCGGTCCCGAGCGAATCATCTACGGCAGCGACAGCGCGGGGCGAAGCTTCGCCTCGCAACTGGCGAAGGTTTACGGAGCGGACATTTCTGAAGACGCGAAGCGGCTGATCTTTTCCGAAAACTTGCGGCGACTGATCGAGACCTCATTGAAGGGGAAGAAGTAAATTGAAGGGGAAGAAGTAAATCATGATCGACACCAACATCAACCTCGAACGCTGGCCGTTTCGGCGATTCGTGGACGACGCGACCGATCGGCTGGTGGCCAAGCTCAAGTCGCGTGGAGTGACGCAGGCTTGGGCCGGCAGTTTCGACGGGCTGTTTCATCGGGACATCGCCGCCGTGAACCAGCGGCTGGCCGATTCCTGCCGGCAGTTTGCTGACTTCTTGAAGCCGTTCGGGACGTTGAATCCCGTGCTGCCCGACTGGCACGACGACCTGCGGCGTTGTCACGAAGTCCACAAGATGCTGGGCCTGCGACTGCATCCGAATTATCACGGCTACACGCTCGACGATCCGCGATTTGCCGAGTTGTTATCGCTCGCATCCGAACGCGGGTTGATCGTGCAACTGGTGCTGTCGATGGAAGACGAACGGACTCAACACGCACTGCATCGCGTACCGCACGTCGATCCGAAGCCGCTCGTCGGCATCGTCGCGAAGTTGCCGAAGCTGCAGCTCGTTTTGCTGAATGCGTTTCGCTCGCTACCGGTCCTGCAATGCGGCGAGGTGGCGAAGGCCGGGCAAGTTTGGTTCGACATCGCGATGCTCGAAAGCGTCGCCGGAGTCGCGAAGCTCATCGAGCAAGTCTCACCCCGACGAATCCTGTTCGGTTCGCACTCGCCGTTGTTTTACTTTGAGTCAGCGGAACTCAAGATGGTCGAAAGCGGTTTTTCGGAACCGATCCTCAAGCAGATTCGCAGCTCGAATGCGGAAAGGCTATTGCAATGACGCGACCCGCCGACCCGCCGAATTGCCCCACCGAGCTAGAGCTGTCGGCCTTTCTGGTTGGCAAGCTCTCGACGGAGTCGCTCGCGCGGATCGAACGGCACGCTGAGGAATGCTCTCGCTGTCAAGCGTTGCTCGATCAACTCGACGGTAACGACGACGAACTGCTAACGAAGTTGGCTCACACATCCGGGACACGGTCAGTCGATCTCGAACAGGTTCCGGAACCGGTCCTCACCAGTGCGCGGACCGCAGTGACCAGCTTGCCGCTCGGCGAGCGACCGGAAGTGTCGCTCGATTCGGGGAGGCATTACGCGCGACTGTTGCACGAGGGTCCGTGTCGGCTGGGACGATTTGAATTGCTCAGCGAGTTGGGCGTCGGTTCGTTCGGGTATGTGTTTCGCGCGCGGGACGTCGAACTCGATCGCATCGTCGCGATCAAAGTCCAGCGGGCCGGAGCATTCGCCAGCGAGGAAGAAGTCGGACGTTTTTTGCGCGAGGCTCGCAGCGCGGCGGCGCTCACGCATCCGGCGATTGTGTCGCTGTTCGACACGGGGCACTCGGAAGATGGCGTCTGCTTTCTGGTGACGGAATACGTCGCGGGAGACACGCTGCAAGAACGGCTGAAGCAGCGTCGATTGGAGTTCCGCGAAACGGCCTCGCTCATGGCGGAGTTGGCGGACGCGGTTGAGTTCGCTCATCAGCACGGGATCGTGCATCGCGATCTCAAGCCGTCGAACATCATTCTCGATAAGTCCGGTCGGCCGCACATCACCGACTTCGGCTTGGCCAAGCGGAACGATTCCGGCGATCCGTCGATCACGTCGGACGGCCGCGTGATGGGGACGCCGGCCTACATGTCCCCCGAACAAGCGGCGGGCGATTTACAGGGGGTCGATGCTCGCACCGATGTCTACAGCCTCGGAGTGATGTTGTACGAAGCACTGACGGGCGAGCGGCCGTTTCAAGGGACGCACCGGCTGCTGTTGCTGCAAGTGCTCGAAGACGAGCCCCGTCCGCCTCGGCAGTTGGAACGGCACGTCCCGAAAAACTTGGAGACGATCTGTTTGAAGGCGATGTCGAAGTCCCCCGCGCGGCGCTATCAGACCGCCGCGCAGCTTGCGGCCGACCTGCGACGCTTTCTGGCGGGCGAGCCGATCACCGCTCGGCCCATTGGCCCGGCCGAACGGCTATGGCATTGGTGCCGGCGATATCCGGTGGCAGCGGCGCTGTTCGCGGCAGTGTCGATCGGATCGGCAGCGGGGTTCGTCTACCTCACGAATCTCTCGTCGTACTTTGTGCGTGAGACGGCGCTCGACAGTGCACGGATGGAGGCCGACATGATGGAGCGGACCAACGAGTACTACAGCGACCTGCTGACGCGGCTCGACACGCGTGACATCGCCGTCACGCACGAGTACGCAATGAAGCGAAACGCCTTGCCGCTGCCGGCAACGTTCACGATCGACTCGGCGCAGCGGATCAGCCAAGGGGACTCCGGCTTGCAGTTCCGGCTCTACAGCCAATACCCGTTCCGAGCCAACGGCGGTCCGAAGGACGATTTTCAGCGCGAGGCGTTGACGATCTTGACCGACCGCTCACGTCAGCCACCGCTACCGAGGCAACTGGAATATCACCGCTTTGTGACCATCGACGGCCGACCTTCGCTGAAGTACGCACGAGGCCAACTGATGAAAGAAAGCTGCGTGAAGTGCCACAACGCGCACCAGCAAAGCCCGAAGAAAAACTGGAAAGAAAACGAACTCGTGGGAGTGCTGCTCATCACGAGACCACTGGATCGGGACGTCGAGCGAACTCAAGCCGGCCTGCAAAGCGCGTTCGTCTTGATGGGCAGCGCGGTCCTCTTGCTGACCGGTTTCGCAATCATCGCGGCGATGCGATCTCGCCGCTCACACTAACCCGAAGCGCCAGCGAGGGCGAACGTTTCACCCGCCTGAATTTGAGAGCGTCTTGGAGCGATCGCCCTCGCTGGCGCTTCGGGTTAGTGTGTTGTCGCCTCGAATTGGACAACCCCATGACGACGTCTCCACAACTCGACTCAGCGGAATCGTCCGGCGACAAACTGCCGACGTCGGCGAGCTTGTTGGATCGAGCACGCCATCGGGACGACCTCGCCTGGAACGAATTGGTCGAGCTATACGCTCCGCTGGTTTACTTCTGGTGCCGCAAGACCAACATCGTCGAGCAAGATATCCCCGACGTCGTACAAGAAGTCTTCCGCGCCGTCGTGACCGGCATCGACGGCTTCCGCAAAGATCGCTCCGGCGACACGTTTCGCGGCTGGTTGCGAACAGTCACGCGCAGCAAACTCGCCGACCACTTTCGCCGGCTGAATCGCAACCCGGTCGCGATTGGTGGCTCCAGCATTCAATTACAGATGGAACACATCTCCGAAGATTCGAGCGACGGTGAGCCAGCCGACGGTGAGCCAGCCGACGGCGAAGACGACGAACGGCTCGCGGAGTTCGCGTTGTTCCATCGCGGCCTGGAAAAAATCCGCCACGACTTCGACCCCAAAACCTGGCAAGCCTTCTGGCGAGTCACCGTCGATGGCCTCTCCGCCACCGAAGCCGCCAATGAACTCGGAATGAAATCCGGCACCATCCGAGTCGCCAAATCCCGCGTCCTCCAACGCCTGCGAAGGCAGTTGGGGGATGTCGATTAGTTGACGGTCGGTAATCGTGCCTTCAACTCCGACAGTTCGTTTTGAACGACATGCCAGATGATTTCCCAATCGAGGCCGAAGTAGTCGTGAACAATCCGATTTCGCAGACCGGCAATCTGCGGCCATGGCACGTCGGCATGAGCCTGTTTGAAATCGTCTGGCAAGTTTCGCACGGCCTCGCCGATGATTTCCAGATTGCGAGCAACCGCGTCCTTGCGCAGGTCGTCGGCCAGGAATTGGTCGTGATCCAGTCCAGCGATGTACCGCTCGATCTTGTTGATCGACGTGCGAACGTCCTCGACAAGGATGAGCGGATCGCGTTTAGACATCGATCAACTCCGGCTCGATCAACTTCCACAAGCGGGGCTGGATCGCTCGCTGAGACACCAAGTCCACACGCTGCCCCAGCACTGCCTCTAATCGCTCGGCCAAGGTGACGAATCGCAAACCGATGCTTGGATCAACTTCCACCAAAACATCGACATCGCTGCCGATCGCCGCCTCGTCGCGAGCATACGAACCGAACAATGCCAGCCGCCGCAGCGGGAACTCCCGCTCAAGCCCCGGCTTTGCCGACTTCAATTGCAACAAGATGTCCTGACGGCTTCGCAACACGTCGTTTCTCCTGAAAATCACAGCCAGCCATGATAATCGCCATTTCCTTCGCCGACGATGAGATTTCGTAGGACTCTATTGAGCGTGTAACGCTTCAGCGTTATCTGGTCGGTGGGCAGAATTGCTCAAATCTCTCTTTCGCGTCCGAAACCGTACTCTTTCGACCAGGAGACAAAGCATGAACCAGACCAGCCGTCGTCATTTTATGGCCGATGTGGGCAAGGGGATGCTGCTCGCCAGCGTGGGATCATCGCTGGCTTCCGAAATGGGGCTGGCCACGGGAATGGCCGCCGAGGACACGAAGGGGCTGAACTTTGGCAGCTTGGAGCCGCTCGTGTCCCTGATGCAGCAGACGCCGTCGGACAAATTGCTGCCGGTGGTCGTGAAGAAGATCCAAGAGGGGACCGAACTGAAGACGTTGGTCGCGGCCGCCGCTCTGGCGAATGCTCGCGCGTTTGGCGGGCAGGATTACATCGGGTTTCACACCTTCATGGCGCTCGTGCCGGCGTTGCACATGTCGAAGGAACTGCCGGAGGCTCAACGGCCGTTGCCGGTGCTCAAGGTGCTGTACCGCAACACTTGGCGGATTCAGGATTCGGGCCACCAGGATCACGAACACGAAACTCTGCATCAGGTCGCCGCTGCCGAGCCTGCCGGTGCGGCTCCGACCGGGGAAACGGTTCGCGAGTGCTCTCGCAAAGTCGACTTCGATGCGGCTGAGCAAGCCTTCGCGGCGATCAGCGCCAAGGGCCAACCGGGCGAGGCGTTCAATCATCTGCAATACGCGCTGCAGGACGAAGTCGATGTGCATCGCGTCGTGCTGGCGTGGCGAGCTTGGGACACGCTCAACGTGACCGGCATGGAGCACGCTCACACGTTGCTGCGGCAATCGGTGCGGTACTGCGTCCAAAGCGAAAAGTACCAGTGCGACCGAGACAAGCCGGCGCACGAGGCTCGCGTCAACAGCATCTCTCACGTCCGCAATGTGCTGCCGAAGCTGTTGGATCAGTATCAGCTCGTGTCGAAGCCGATGGGCACGCGACGCATGGACGACGCTTGGGTCGAATTGATGAGCGACACGATCGTTACTTCGAACCGCGAACGAGCCGCCGATGCGGTCGCGGCTGCTCTGGCCGACGGCGTCTCGCCAGATGACATCGGTGAGGCGATCTCTCTGGCCGCGAACTCGCTGCTGTTGCGAGACACGGCCGCTCGCACGCACGGCGATTCCAAGGGTGTGCATGCCTCCGACTCGGCCAATGCCTGGCGGCACATCGCGAAGGCGAGCAACCATCGTAACGCCGTCGCGAGCCTGATCGTCGGCGCGTATCACACGGCCGGTCAGGGGGGCGACTTGCAGAAGTACCCGCTGTCGTTCGTTGATCATCTCGAGAAGGTCACGACCAACGATCCGGCTGCGATCCTCAAGCTCGCCGAGGGAGCGATCCGCGAGAACAACCAGACGCTCGCCTGCGCCGCGGTTCATCGCTACGGCCAACTCGGCCACGCCCCGCGAGGCGTCTTCGATCTGATGCTCAAGTACGCCATCAGCGAAGACGGCCGTCTGCACGCCGAAAAGTACTACCGCACCGTCAGCGAAGAGTTCGCCACGATGCGTTCGGCATTCAAGTGGCGTGAGCTGACGGCACTTGCTCGTGTGACCGCCAGTTCATTCGCGTATGACCGCCTCGACAAACACGGCTTCCGTGCTCCGGGATACGACGAAGCGTGCAAGCTGCTGGGCATCGGTTAAAGCGGCCCATTGAGCGAACTTCGTCGACGCAACACGGAGGACGGGCACTCTTGCCCGTCCTCTTTTTTGTGCCGTCAATTCCGACTGAACGCTGGCGGAAAGCCGGCTGAAATACCGGCGGCCTCTTTCCGCTGTCGCTGCCGCAGGTGATTCAAAACGAGATCACTACGGAGATCGACATCCGGTTCTTCCAACAGCAATTGGGTGTCGATCGTACTCAAGCCGAGCGAGTGACCGAGCACATCACACAGCACTCCGAGCGGCAGTTCGGCATCGAGCAACTGGTGCAGCAGCGGATCGGATTGCAGTTCCGGCAGGATCTCGGTGGCTCCCGACAGCAATTCTCGCTGGCGATGTCGGCGATCAATGGTCGGCTCGGACGGGTAGAAGTCCGAGACCAAAGCCAGCTTGGCCGTGCGATACGGTTGGTCGTTGTCGAGTTCTGTCTCGATGCGTGCTCGGCAAACACCCCGCAGGGCGAGATTGAATCGGCCATCGGGCAGTTTCTCTTCGACCGCAATGCGGCCCAGACAAACGACTGGATGAATCTTTGCAGCCTTGGTTTCGTAGGCCAGCTCTTGATTCGGACGCAGCAGAGCCATCGCGATCAGCCGGTCGCTGTCCAAAGCGTCGGCGATCATCGCTCGGTAACGCGGCTCGAAGATGTGCAGCGGCAGCCATGTGTGCGGGAGATGCACCACGTTCGGCAAAGGAAACAACGGTGCCTGCCCGGTGAACAGCTTCAGATCGTCTTGAACGTCAAACGTGTCGCTCATGCTGCGGCATCCTCAGGGAAAGCGATCTTCGGGACCAGTTCGTCTCGAAGTTGAATGTCGGTTGGATACTTTTCTTTGTGGTCGAGCAACTCTTGGAAGCAGCGCTGGTAGTCGGCCAGGAACGTGGCGAGGTCAATTCCCAGGAAGCTCGGCCGGTACGGATCGAGCTTTTGCCGACACGAGTCGTACAGCTTCCTCGCCCCGCCAAAGTTCTCATTGCCGAAGTGGAACAGCGAAACTGATGCCTGAATCAACCCTTGCAGGAATTTCTTTTCGTCACCGAGTGACTCGGTCCACAGCTCTTCCCAGACGTCGTGAGCCTCGAAGAATTCCTCCTCGTTGAACAATCGCAGCCCTTCGAGGTACTGCGGTGCGTATCTATCCGACATGGGGTTGGTCCTGTTGAGTCTTTGATCGAAGGAAACTAACCCGAAGCGCCAGCGAGGGCGAACGCTTCAAGCAGCCTTGAACTCGCAAGTGTCTCGGAGCGCTCGCCCTCGCTAGCGCTTCGGGTTAACTTGAAGGGCGAATTCTAGCGCGGCCCGAAACCGCCAGTCCACGAGCAACTTTCCAAACTCGACAACTTCATCATGACTCAGAGCAAAGCTGCCTCGCGCGGCGATGACCGAAAGCAACGTGCCCTCAAAATCGCTCGCCAATTGGCTGAGATCTACGCTGATGCCGAGTGCGCGCTGAAGCACGATAACCCGTTTCAATTGCTTGTGGCGACGATTCTGTCGGCTCAATGCACCGACGAACGGGTCAACATGGTCACACCGGCTCTGTTCGCGAAGTATCCAACTCCGGACGCCTTGGCCGACTCGAAGCAAGCCGATGTCGAGAAGATCATCCAATCGACCGGCTTCTTCCGAGCGAAAGCGACCAACCTCCGCGGCATGGCTCAAGCGTTGGTCGAGCAATTTGGCGGTGAGCTACCGCGTACGCTCGACGAGATGGTCGCGCTGCCGGGAGTTGGCCGGAAGACGGCGAACGTGGTGCTCGGTACCGCGTTCGGCCTACCGACCGGCGTGGTCGTCGATACGCACGTCAAACGTCTCACGCGACTCTTAGGGCTGACGAAAAATCTCGATCCGGTGAAGATTGAGCACGACTTGGCAGCGTTGCTGCCGAAGTCCGAATGGATCAACTTCTCGCACCGCCTGATTCATCATGGTCGTCGAATCTGCAACGCTCGCAAACCCAACTGTCCCGAGTGCCCGCTGTTAAAATTCTGTCCTCGCGTCGGACTGCCGTCGCTGTCAACATAGCCGCCTCGTTCTACGAGGCGGAGTAACCGCGAAAAGACCGAACGATGCTCACCAGATTTGGAATGCCGCTAGACGTTCGCCCTCGCTGGCGCTTCGGGTTGGTGTGTTGGCTGATGCTGCCAACGGTGAGCGTTCTCGCTGCCGAGTCGCTCACTGGGAAGCCGTTCGGAGCGGCGTTGGATCAGAGAATAGGTGGTGCATGGGGCGGTCAAGTTGGTAACACCCTGCGCGACGTTGTTCGGCAACTGACGGACTCGCAACACGTCTCGATCATTCTGGATCGACGAATCGATCCCACTCAGTCGGTCGAACTGACATTGCCGCCGACTCCGTTCCGCGATCTCTTGTCCGCGATCGCGAGCCAAGGGAATGCTGGCCTGTCGATCGTCGGCAACGTCGTCTATGTCGGCCCGCCGGATTCGGCCAAGAAGCTGCGGACTTTGGTGGAGCTGCGCAACTCGGACTTGTCGAAGTTGACCAGCGGTGCGCCGTCGAGCAAGTCGCCGTGGAGGAATCGGACCACCGCGCTGACTCAGAGGAAAACCTTCGCTTGGCAAGAACTTGATCGTCCACGCGATCTGCTGCTGCAAGTCGCCAGCAAGTTTCAGATCGAGATTGACGGTCTCGACAAACTGCCGCACGACTTGTGGGCCGCCGGATCGCTGCCGCAAACGACGGCCACCGAAGCGCTGTCGCTGCTGCTCGTGCAATTCGGCTCGACGTTCGAGTTTGTCGCCGATCGCGCGGCGATACGCATCGTGCCGATTCCTAAGGCTGCCTTCGTCGAGCGGTCCTACACCGTTTTGGCCAACTCACCCGTGATTCTGGAGGCGGCTCGCAAGCGATTCGAAGATGTCGAACTGGAACAATCGGGTGCCAAGCTGATCGCGCGAGGGACCGTCGAACGACAAGCGGAACTCGCTCTCTGGCTGAAACCGGGAAACCAGAAAACCAGCAAGCCGACCGAGAAGCCGCTCGGCGAACGACGTTTCACGCTCAAACAGAGAAACGTCTCCGTCGGTGAGTTTCTGAAGACGTTCAGCGATTACGGAGTGAAGATCAAATACGACGCGGCGGAGTTGGCGGACAAAGGGATCAAGCTCGACCTCAAGATCGAATCGATTGACGTCAAAGAGGTCTCTGTCGAAAACCTGTTCCGAGAAGTCCTTGACCCGTTGGGGGTCGAGGTCGCGGTGGTCGACGACGAGATTCGGCTTCAGCCGAAGGGCAAGTGATCCGCAGCGATGTCCGGAAACGACAGCAGCCCGACGGCGATTCGCGTGTCGGGCTGCAAGCATCCGTCATGGACGAGCGGCAAAAGCTACTTCGCAGCGGTTTCCAACGTCGCGAACGCGCTGATACGGAACGCCTTCGCAATCAGGATCTCTTTATCCCCTTGATTCTTCGCCTTGGCATACTTAGCACGGAGCTTCTTCAATTGTTCTCCACGCTTGCGTCGCCGAGCCAATTCACGCTCACGTTCACATCGTCCCATGATTCGTTGTGACCTCGCACCCTGAAATCGTTGACCAAATTTGTTTTTGCCCCAAAGCAGGGCGAGACTTGTAGCGAGCCGGTGGATGTTGGTCAACCGGCCCAGCGAAAACCCTTCCCGGCGCGAACGACATCCCTCATGCTGCTGTCATGTCCGCACCGTACTTCGCCGAATTGATTGTCGAGCCGTTTCTCAGTGGCAAGCGGATCGACACGTTTCTGGTGAAGCACTTCCGCAATTATTCCAGTTTCCGGCTGCAGCGAATCGTGCGAGCGGGCGAGGTCCGTATCAACGATGTCGTGTGCGACAACGATTCACGGGTCTATCGCGACCAGCGAGTCTCGGTACGCCTGATCGAGCCTCCCGATCGGCTGCTGCCGCCGACTCCCGGCCCGCTGCACATTCTCTACGAAGATCCGTGGCTGCTGGTCGTCGTCAAGCCGTCCGGCCAGATCGCTCACCCCGCGGGCGACTACAAAACCGACTCGCTTGCCAATGTCGTCCAACATCATCTCGATCAACAGACTCGCTGGCGCGGGTTGCTGCGGCCGGGCATCGTGCATCGGCTCGACCGGCTGACCAGCGGTGTCATGGTTGTCTCGAAGGAACACCTTTCGCACGCGCTGCTGACCGAAGCCTTCATGCGGCGGCAGGTTCACAAGACGTACGTCGCGTTGGTCATCGGGGTCGTCGAGGCGGACAGCGGAACAATCGACAAACCAATCGGCGAGTCGCTCGATCCCGAAAGTTGTTTGGTGACGACGCACCCCGATGCGCGAGACGCGCGGTCGGCGATCACGCATTTCCGAGTCATCGAACGATTCGCTCGACACACGCTCGTCGAAGCGAAGCCGATCACCGGCCGACATCATCAAATCCGAGTCCACTTCGCCGACCTCGGACACCCTGTTGTCGATGACGAATTCTACGGCCCATACGGCTGGATCAAGAAAGCACCCGACGGCACACCGGTCCCCGTTCCGGCCGACCGCCGACCGCCGACCGCCGACCGCCGTGATACCGTTTTTCTGGTCGATGAGTCCGAAGAGCCGACCGCCCAATCGATCCCACCCGAACTGTTGCTGATCGGTCGCCATGCACTCCACGCGCATCGGCTCGAATTCCGGCACCCAATCACTTGGGAGCCGCTCGCGTTCGAGGCCCCGTTGACCGACGACATTGCCCGTGTCATCGAGCGGCTACGCGAATAATTCCCGAATCGGCTCGCCACCGCCGTCAAATTGAGCCGGACGACCGAACTCCGTCGCAACCACGATCAACGTCGAATCGAGCAGCTTTTTCGTTTCAAGATCGAGCACCAACGCCAACAACGCTTGATCGAGTTCGGCGATCAGTTTGTGCTGAATCACGATTCCCTCGTTGTGGACGTCCCAGCCGGTGCCGAAGAGGAAGTTGAGATTGTGCGAGATTTCGATGAACTGCACGCCCCGCTCGATCAGCCCACCGAGATTCAGGTTTTCGAGGGAGGCACTCGGAGATGCCCTGCCGCTCGCCTGTCTCCTCTTCTCTGTGGGTCCTGTGAGAAACAATTCTCCCAAATCAATCCACGATTCTGACCAAGCGACACAAGAAACTTCAACGCGGTGGATTGCCAGAAATCGGTCTGATACGCTCAAGTCGCTACTGGTGGTAGGTGATCGGATTCTCTGGATTTGTTTCCCTCGACCAAAGCAATCGCTCAAAAAGGTGCCAATGATGTCAGTCAACGGGCAGTCTTCTGGGGTCGTAACGGCTTCGTTTGCGAACGAACGCATCGACCAACTGCGGCAAAGCTTTTGGATGTCCCTGAAGAGTGGCTCCCGGCCCGTAATAGAAAAGTGGCTGTCAGACGCGCCAAGTGAACTTCAGTCGAAGCTGTTTCAGGAATTGATGTCAGCGGAAGTGGAGTTTCGATTGTCCTGTGGCGAGAACCCGAATCCGGACGAGTACCGGCATCGACTTCCCGACTTTCAGCCGCACATTGAAGAGTTTTTCACGCACCTGCCGATGCAAAGGCCGAGTGATTCGAACAACAACACATACGATTCCACGATTAGTTTTTTCAAACGTTTACCCGCTCAAGGCCCCCCGCGACGTTCGCGTGAAGCCGGAGAGTCGATCGGACGCTATCGGCTTGAGAAATTGGCCGGACAAGGTGGCTATGGCGAGGTTTGGCGAGCAACCGATACTGTCTTGAAGCGAACCGTCGCTCTCAAGTTGCCACTCCCGCACCATGCCATGTCCCCGGAACATCGCAGCCGTTTCTTGCGCGAGGCGCAGAATGTCGCGTCGCTGACTTTCTCTGGCATCGTTCCCGTTTATGACTTCGGTGAGAACGAAGAGGGTGTATTCATCGCTTCAGAGTTCATCGAAGGGGAGACACTTGCGAATCGCATGAAGCGTGGCGACATACCGTTGACCGAAGCCATCGGATTTGTGATCACGGTCTCACAGACTCTGCATCAGGCGCACTTGCAAGGACTGGTACACCGAGACGTCAAACCTGCCAACATCCTGCTTCGGGAGAATGGCACTCCTGTGGTCGCTGACTTCGGCCTGGCGGTAACCGAGCGTGGGCAGTTGACAGAATCGGCGGCGGTCAGTGGCAGCTTCGCCTACATGTCTCCCGAACAGGCACGCGGCGATAGTCATCGCGTCGACGGGCGCTCGGACATCTTCAGTTTGGGCGTCATCCTGTTTCAACTGCTCACGCACCGTTTGCCGTTCGAGTTCACAAGACCTTCGGAATACCTCGAACAAGTCGTCAACCGCGATCCTCGTCCACCACGGTCGATCGACGATTCGTTGCCCCCGGAACTGGAACGAATTTGTCTGAAGTGTCTCGCGCGAACCGCCTCCGATCGCTACACCACGGCGCTCGACCTGGCAAATGATCTTGTCAATTGGCAGAGTCAATCCAGCAAGCCGTTGGCAGCGTCGCGTGTATTACTCAAGCGACTGAGCCTCATCAGCAGCGCGGCAGCGATTATCGTGCTTGCGGTTTTTCTTTCGGGTGCGTTCGGTCGGCGCGATGTAGACCGTCCGCTCAAAGTCCCAACCTTGCCGATCGTGCCTGTATCAGAGTTGCAGACCTTGCAACCGGGGCGTCTGACCTCACTTTTCCAGCAACTTCCCACGATTATCGTTTGGCGTCCCAGCGATGATCAAGAACCACCATTGCATGATCCGCCGTCGAAGTCCTACACGATTCGTTCCCCGCAAGACATGCTGCTCGCCAGCGCGGCGACACATCCCTCGCGACCATTTGTCCTGCAAACAGAATTCACGATTCGTGATGACGTTGGTTCGGCAGGGTTCTTTTGGGGACTGCACACCTCCAAACGTGATGGCATTCGTCGCTGTTACGCGACCTACTTGAGACGACTGCGGGGAAATAAGCCCTGGGAATTACTTGTGGAAGAAATGCAGCTCGAAAAACTGGGTGGCGACCGCTCGGTGGTCCGCTCCACGTTGGCTTACGAGCAGCGAAGCGTCGAGTTGGAGCACGCGGATCATGTGCGGCTGGTGATCGAAGTGTCGCCCGAAAGAATCATGCTGCGGCTCAACGATCAGCCGGTCTGGGAACCCAGCACCGACGAATGGGCCTCACCATGTCTTCCCGGCCAATCCGCTGAGCTTGGTGTCTTGGGGAATGGCGCGTCGGTTACGTTTCACGAAGCAACTGTGCGTGTGGTGGATTGACCTCAACCTTTTTTCAGGGAGATTTCAACGATGGCAATTGGCGTGAACTCTGTTTCCATTGGCACCTGCACCGCAGGACAAATCACGGTGACTGCCAATGTCGGGTTTCCATCCGGCGCGATCAACAAGGAAGTGAAAGCAATCATCATTAACAGCGCGGGCGCTCCGGTGAGTCCTCTCTTCGTGTTGTCCAACGTCGCCGGTGACGACTACGTTGGGAGCGTGTCGGGAGTTCCTGGCGGAGGTCCGTACAAGGCCAAGGTCTATGCCAGTTGGATGGTGCCTGGCGATAGCAACAAGACGAGCACGAACACGTCAAGTTGCCCACTGCCGCCACCGCCGCCACCTTTGCCCCCTCCGCCACCAGCGATTTCAAAAAAATAACACAACCGGTGCGGTGAATTCCCAAAGCAACGATACGGTGATGTGGATCGATTCGCGGCCATACGCTCTGGCCGCGAAACGATTCGTGAATTGGTTCGCTGTTGCAGCTACGGCGACATCACTGCCCCAAAAAACGTGGCAGTGGTGAGCGGCGTCATAGCTTGGCGTCGATATTGACCCACGTCTTTTTCTCGAACGATTCGAGCGTGGCGTCGGCGACCGCTTGGGCGAGTGCTCCGTGATCGAAACCGGGGACACAGTCGCGGCCTTCGGTGATCGCGCTGACGAATTCCCAGACGAGGTCGTAGCGGAAGACCGTGCTCGGCACACCGTCGTTCGGGTTGCGCGGGCTGCCAGGGATGACCAGGAACTCGCGCGGGACCGCTTGCTTCTGCATCGTGCCGCCGTGCTTGCCGATGACGATGTTGTTTGGGTCCGTGAGCTGATACGCGGCCGAGCCTTCGCTGCCGTTGACCTCGGCCCATTCGTAGCCGAAGCCGTTGTTGTGATGCCCCTTCATCAGCGTGCTTCCTTCCCACACGCCGGTGGCTCCGCTCTCGAACAGGCCGATCAGCGAAGACCAGTCATCGACTTCAGACGGAGCACATGCTTGGCCGTCGTTCGTTTTCTCACGCTTGGCGAATTGAGCGACCGCGCCGCAGATCGTTTTGATCGGACCCATCAAGTCCATCGAGAAGTCGATGCGGTGGATCGTCATGTCGAACAGGTCGCCAGCTCCCGCGAGATTCTTGTACTGCCGCCAACCCCAACTCGTCTCCGGCCAGTCGAGAAACCGCTGGCTGCGAAAATGCCGAGGCGTGCCGAGCGACCCGCTCTTTACCAGATGCCGGACGTACCGCATCGACGGAGCGAACCGATAGGTGAACGCCGTCATGTGCCGCAGGTTCTTGTCGCGAGCCGCTCGGAACATCTCTGCCGATTCGGAGAAGTTCAGCCCCAGCGGCTTCTCGCACATGACGTGCTTGCCGCCGGCGATGCAAGCCAGCGCGATCGGTTTGTGCGTGTAATTCGGCGTCGCGATGATGACCGCGTCGATGTCGGGATCGGCGGCGATCTCCTCGAACTGCGTCGTCTTCTTCGTCGGCCCCCAATCCTTCTGCCGCTGATTGAGCAGTTGCTCGTTCGGGTCGCAGACGGCAACCAGTTCGCAGCGCTGGTCGATCCGAATTCCAGGGACGTGGTGATAATCGGAAACCGCGCCGGCTCCGATGATGGCGATGCGAACTTTGGACATGGTTGAGCAATGCAGTTTGATGGTGAAAGTTGGCCAAAACGAGGGGGAAGAATGAGGAATCCGGCGGGCATTGGGAAGCGCCAACCCAGCTTGCATGTGCCAGAGAAATCTCGAATGGGTGGCGGTCGTGTTTAGCTGGATCGCAGCAATGCTCGAAAGCCTGCTTGCTCGAAATGTTCGTCCGTCGTTAAGGCTTCGGTGAGTCCGTGCTGCTGCATGACGACGAAAGACGCACAGTCAATCAGACCCCACTCTTTGTCAGGCCGGTTGTGGAACAGCTCGAATGCCTGTTGGTAGAGTTCGTCGGTCAATGGGACGCATTCCACTTGCGGATCATGTTCGAGTGCGTCCAACAATTGAGCGGCGGCCTGCCGATAGCGTTGTTTGGCCAACGCATTGCCAATTTCCAACAACACGGCTCGCGTGGTGATGAGCTTGGTTTGCCGGAGTTCGAACTGTTCGGCCAACTCGACGGCGCGGGCGTGATGCGAATCCGCTTCCACAGACAACGCGATGGCGTAAGCCGTATCGAGAAACACTTCATTCATCGCTGGGCTTCGCTCCGCCGTAGAGATAATCATCCAGGCGATCCGACCAATCCGCCGGTCCGGAAAGCCGCAACGAACGGGCCACGCGCAAGAACGACTTCGGCTTGTCCTCGGCCGGAGACTTCGTCGTGACGATCAATTGGACTCGAGTGTTGGGCTGCAATTCGACGGCTTCCGAGGGACGAAACACCTCGCCGTCAAACGTCGCTTCCAGGATTTGACTCATGGCTGGCCTCCGGTCACCAGCATATCACCCGATTCACAGGCCGCCCACCCGGAATAACGCATGTGTTCGGCTCGATGTTTTGACATGATTCCAACGCTACACTCGGTCCCATGAGCTACAAGTCAGAATCAATTGCAACTGCCATCGGTCGGATGAACCGGCAGTATTTTCTGCCGGCAATCCAACGGGAATTCGTCTGGAAGCCGGAGCAAATCGTCCAACTGTTCGATTCCATTATGCGAGGCTACCCGATCAGTTCATTCCTGTTCTGGGAATTGAAGCCGGAGAATCGAGACAAGTGGCAGGTTTACAAATTCTTGGAAAATGCCCGGCACGGAGGGACGCACAACGAACTTGCCAACACCGCTGGGTTTCCCAATTTGGCGCTGGTGCTAGATGGCCAACAGCGTCTCACGTCTTTGATGATTGGTTTGCGTGGCGCGTATGAAACGAAGAAGAAATACAAGCGATGGGACAACCCCGATGCCTGGAGCGTGCAACGGCTACATCTCGATCTCATGGCAGAATCGCGGTTGGATGACGAGGGCGTTGAAACGGGCCTCTACTACAAGTTTGAGTTCATGGATGCCGAACCCGAGCCGGACGCGGAGCACTACTGGTTCCGAGTTGGGCGCATACTGGATTTTGACGAGCGGACGAAGTTTGAGGCGTTTCTTGATGAGCGAGACGATGAACTCACGGCGCGCGGTTTGACTCGGAGTGAACGCAAGATTTTCGAGCGGAATCTGAAGCAGTTGTACCAAGCTGTTCACGTCGATGAAGTCATCGCCTACTACACCGAAACGGATCAAGACTACGACCGAGTGTTGGATATCTTCGTGCGAGCCAACGAAGGCGGCACAAAGCTAAGCAAGTCGGACCTTCTTCTTTCGATGGTCATTTCAAGCTGGGATGGCGTGAATGCCCGGCAGGAGATTTTCAATCTGGTGGACCGGCTGAATACTCAAATGCCGCGCCGGAACGATTTTGACAAGGACTTCATTATGAAGTCTTGCCTCGTGTTGACGGACTTGCCGGTCGCCTACAAGGTGCAAAACTTCAACAACGCCAATCTCACGACCATTCGGCAGAATTGGTCAAACATCAAGCAGGCTGTGGAACGTGGTGTGGGCCTTGCCAATTCATTCCACATTGATCGGGACAACCTGACTAGCGCGAACGCTCTGATCCCGGTCATCTATTATCTCTTCAAAAATCCGGGCGTCACGCTCAGGGGTTCATCCCCGTTTGAGGTTCGCAACGCGGATTCGATTCGACGCTGGCTAATCATGGCCCTGTTGAATGGTGTCTTCGGTGGAACTTCAGACAACATGCTGCGCGACATCCGCGCAACACTTCAGACGATGCCGGACGCGGGAACCGATTTCCCAATCAGCGCGATCAATTCAACAATCAAAAAAGCACGACGATCCGCCGACTTTGACGACTCTGCATTGGACGACATCTTGGCGCTCACCTACGGCCAGCAGCAGACTTTTCTTGCCTTGTCACTTCTTTACGACGACGCCAGTTGGGGCACGTTGCAATTCCATCAGGATCATCTATTCGCCCGCAGCATGTTCAAGCCCGAAGAGCTGTCACGCTTGAACCGAATTGACTGGGACAGCAGCAAGGACCGGATCGGAAACCTTTGCTTGCTGCTAGCGCATGAGAACACCGGGAAACAGGACTTGCCAATCGACGAGTGGTTGGCATCGCGCGATCCGGGGTTTTTGCGGCGTCATTTGATCCCGGACGACAAAGCACTTTGGAGGTTCGATCGATTCCCTGATTTCCTCAGAGCGAGAGAGGAATTGATCCGAGGACGATTCAAAACGCTCTTCGCACCGCCGACTGTGCCTGCATCTGATTGATGGCAGCGCTGCACGGAAGATGATTACTTCGCCACACGTTTCCATCTCGCTTGCGTGACGAATAAAGTGAGGGCCCCGTTGAGAATCCTCACCTGCGAGTTGGCCCGCCTCTTTTCGCTCAGGAGTTTGTGATGTTGCGATGCGTTTCGTTGCTGGTCGTGGCTGGTTTGGCGTTTGGGATCTTGGCCGGAAACTCTTCTTCCGAGCGGCCGGTGCGGGCGGCGGACTCGTTGACCGAGAAGGATTACCGCTCGGCGTGGCACAAGCTGACGGTGCCGGGGACGTGGGACGATCAATCGAACGGCGTGCTCGCCAAGTTTGACGGCATCGCCTGGTATCGCGCCGAGGCCAAGATTCCGGTTGAGTGGCAGTCTACTCAAATCACCATCGCGACCGAGCAGATCGACAACGCCCACGAGGCGTACTTCAATGGTGTGAAGCTCGGCGGAGCGGGAGCGTTTCCTCCGAAGTACGAAAGCGGATTGAAGGAGTTGAAGAAGTACGTCGTCCCTTCGGAACACATCCGCTACGGTGAGCCGAACGTTATCGCGATCCGCATCTACGACCACGATGGCAAAGGTGGCTTCAAAGGGGCGGCTCCGAACGTCAGTGCCGGCGGGCAGACGATTCGCATGGAAGGGAAGTGGGATTTTCGACTCGGCGACGACGCGGTGTTCGCCGCGCGCGTCGATGACAAGAATGCTCCGAAGCTGCCCAGTGATCCGGCGTCGTTCAGCAAGATTTTGGCATCGCCGCACAGCGCGCCGGTCGGAAAGGCTCCGGCCGATTACACGCCGATCGTGCCGCCGAACGAGGCGCTGAAAACCTTCACGGTGCCGGACGATCTCAAGCTGGAACTGGTGCTGGCCGAGCCGCACGTCAAGCAGCCGCTGCACATGACCTGGGACGAGCGAGGCCGGCTTTGGGTCGTGCAGTATTTGCAGTATCCGTATCCGGCCGGGTTGAAGATGGTCAGCAAGGACGTCTTCTGGCGAGCGGTCTACGACAAAGTCCCGCCGCCGCCGCCGCAGGGAGAGCCGGGTCTGGACAAGATCACGATCCACGAGGACACCGACGGTGACGGCAAGCTCGATAAGCATTCGACGTTTCTGGATGGGCTGAACATCGCGACGTCATTGGCTCTCGACCGCGACGGCGTGTGGGTGATGAACCCGCCGTACTTGCTGTACTACGCCGACAAGAATCACGACGACGTGCCCGACGGCGATCCCGAAGTCCACCTGCAAGGCTTCGGCCTCGAAGACACGCACTCGGTCGCGAACTCACTGCGTTGGGGGCCAGACGGTTGGCTCTACGGCTGCCAGGGGAGCACGACCAGCAGCGCGGTCATGCGACCCGGACTCGACAAACTGCCGGTGCATTCGATGGGACAGCTCATCTGGCGGTATCACCCGGCGACGCGCCGATTTGAAATCTACTCAGAAGGTGGCGGCAACAGCTTCGGCTGTGAGATCGACTCCGAAGGCCGTGTCTTCTCCGGCCACAACGGCGGCGACACACGCGGCTTTCACTACACGCAGGGAGGCTACTACCAGAAGGGCTTCAACAAGCACGGGCCGCTGTCGAACCCGTATGCCAACGGCTACTTCAACGCGATGGGCCACGCGAATGTGCCGCGGTTCACGCACAACTTCGTGATCGACGCCGGTGCCGCGCTGCCCGACAAATATCGCGGCCACTTGTTCGGCATCGAACCGCTGCAAGGCCGAGTCGTCGAGGCCGATCTCACGAACGATCGCTCGTCATTCAAGACGAAAGACCTCGGCTACACGATCACCTCGACCGACCCGCGCTTCCGCCCCGTCGAGATCAAAGCCGGCCCCGATGGAGCGATCTACGTTGCCGACATGTACGAGCCGCAGATCGCGCACCGACAGCACTTTCAAGGCTTGATCGACAAGGACAACGGCCGCATCTATCGGCTGTCGGCGAAAACGGGGCCGCCTAAAGGCGGAACTCCAGCGGGAACTCCAGCGGACCTTGGCAAGAAGACGACTGCCGAATTGGTCGAGCACCTTCAGCAGCCGAACAAGTGGCAGCGTCAAACCGCGCTGCGGCTCATCAGCCAGCGTCGCGATCGCACCGTGCTGCCGCTCCTCAAAAAGAACATCGACGCAAGCACAGGCCAGTTCACGCTCGAATGCTTGTGGGCGGTTTATCAACTCGGCGGACTCGACGACGCGTTCGCCCAGAAGTGTCTCGCCCACAAAGAGCCGCTCGTCCGCGAATGGACCGTGCGGTTGAGCGGCGACTTGCCACTTGATCTGGCGGCTGCGGCGAATGCGACAGGCCGAGCCGTGCCGGGGCCGCGCGAAGCTCAGGACGCGCATCTGATGGGACATCGTTTCGCCGAGACGCGAGCGTCGATCCCGCTGGCTCGCAAGCTGGTCGAGGTCGCGAAGTCGGAAACCTACGTCCGAGTCCGCAGCCAACTGGCATCGACCGCCAAGCGACTGCCGGCCGATCAGGCGCTGCCGCTGATTGACGCCTTGACGACTCACAACGAAGACGCCGACGACATTCACATCCCGCTGCTGTTGTGGTGGGCGTTGGAATCGAAGGCCACGAAAAGTTCGGCCGCGATTGTCGGCCTCTTCAAAAACGCGGATGTTTGGAAGCGGCCGCTCGTCGAGAAACATCTCGTTTCACGCACGATGCAACGGTTCGCTCAAGCCGGCTCGCGCAACGATCTGCTCGTCGCTGCCGATCTGCTGGCGAAGGCTCCGACCACCGAGCACAAGCAAGAGCTCCTGAAAGGTTTCGAGGCCGCGTTCAAGGGCCGACCGCTCAGCGGGTTGCCGGATGAACTCGTGAAGCAAATCACCGAGTCCGGCGGAGGATCGCTCGCATTGCGAGTTCGCCAGAAAGACGCGGCGGCCATCGACGAAGCTCTCAAACTCGTCGCCGTCGAAGTTGGAGTTCCGCCTTCAGGCGGTCCTCCGTCGAAGTCAGATCCGCCTAAAGGCGGGACTCCAGCGGAGGCCAAGACGCGCCGTATCGAACTCGTGCAAACGCTCGGTGAGGTTCAGCCGAGCGGATCGGTCAACGTTTTGGTCTCGATTGCGAAGACGTCGGCGGACAACGACGTCCGTTCGGCCGCGCTGACGGCGCTGCTCGGTTTCAAAGACGAGGTGATCGGCTCGGAAGTGCTGACCGTCTTCTCCAGCTTGCACGACGACGTGCAGTCGGTCGCGCTGACATTGCTGACCAGCCGCGCCGCTTGGGCCACACAGCTTCTGGAAGCGATCGACGCCGGCACGTTGAAACCAGAGGTGCTGCCAATCGACGTCGTTCGCAAACTGACGTTCCTCAAAGGTGACAAGCTGGCCACGTTGGTCAAGAAGCACTGGCCGAAACTTGAAGGTGCCAGCACGGCCGAGATGCAGGAGCTGATCGCCCGGTTCGCATCGGTCGCTAAATCCGAAGGGGGCGAGCCGTTCGAGGGCAAAAAGATTTTCATGCAGTCGTGTGGCAAGTGTCACCTATTGTTCGGCGAAGGAGGCCGCATCGGCCCCGACCTGACCGCGTTCAAACGGAACGACGTCAATCACATCCTCACGAACGTCATCAACCCCAGCGCCGAGATTCGCGAGGGCTTCGAGGCGATCGTCGTCGTTACGAATGACGGCCGTACAATCACCGGCTTCCGAGCCGACCAAGACGCCCGCGTACTGGTCGTGCGTGGCATCGACGGGCAAAACATCTCGATCAACCGCGACGACATCGAAGAGATCGTCCCGCAGAAGAAATCGCTGATGCCCGAAGGATTGCTCAACAATCTGACCGAAGAGCAGGTCCGCAATCTCTTCACCTACCTGCGCGTCGGGCAGCCGCTGAACTCGCCGTAGTAACATGTTGAAAAGAGGACGTAGGGTGGGACCAGCGGCGTTTCAACGCGCCGGCCCACCAGAAGATCAAGTGATCGAAGATGGTGGGCCGGCGCTCGAAGCGAGCTTGTCCCACCCTACACGAGAATTTCAACAGGCTGCCAATCGCCCATCAACAATCTCCAATCGAAAATCCCATCATGTGGTTCACGGAAACTCCTTGGCCGCCGATCATCGGATTGTGCGTCGTCGGCGTATTGCTGTTTCTCGGCTGGATGTCGCAGCGGAAGACGGCGTTCCTGGCGGGAGTCGCGTTGTGTCTCGCGTTGTGCGGGATCGTGTTTGTCATCGAGCAAAAGATCGTCACTGAGCGTGAGCGGGTCGAGAATCGGCTGCTGGATTTCGCGGTGGCGTTTCAACAGGACTCGCTGCGGCAGGGTTTGGTGAATTTGGTGGTCCCCGGACCGGAGCCTGCCGCGTTGAGTTACATCTCGGCATCGGCGGATGGCACGAGACGAATGGCGGTCGAGGCTTTGAACTTCGTCGATCTGCCGGAACCAGTGCGGATTTCCGACGTCCGCACGACGATGAGCAACAACGACTCGCGGGCAGTCACGCAGTTTCGAGCCTCCGCCACCGTGAAAGCCGGAGGCTATTCCGATGGCGTCCGCTATCCGACTCGCTGGGAACTGACGTGGCAGCGGGAGAAAGGAGACTGGAAGATTCTCCGCGCCACTCGATTGCAGTTCAATACTGGCGAGGCGTTGCATGACCCGTTCACAAACCGCGAATAGTCGATCAGGCTCTCCAGCCTGACCCGAACGCTCCAAGCAACGTCGATTCAGGATCGGGTCAGCCTGGAGAGGCTGACCTACAAGGAGATAGCCAATGTCCGTGCCTCATCCCACTGGTACCGGCCACCCGCGAACGGAATCAAGCGACGATGCGACTCAACTGCCGTCCGCGGTCGATAACAACGAGGCCACGATTGCCGATGACGTTCTGGTGAAAGGCTCCGGCACGACTCCCGATCACACACTGGTCGAGCCGAGCGAACGGGCCGAAGCGACGATCGTGGAACCATCGCCATCGGCAGATGCCACGATCGTCCTGCCGAACGAGTGCGTCGATCACGACGTGACGTTGGCCGATCCGTCGCTTGGCCTGAGCACTCCCAGGCTCGGCAATTCGGAAGCCGACATGAACACCATCGCCGATCCTTCCGTTCCAGGCGCGGAAGCAACGTCTCCTGGAATCCAGGCCACTGCGGGATCGAGTTCCGTGGGGCGAGGTTGGGCGGCGACCAAAGGGGCGACCGGTGCCGCTTGGCCTCAGCCATTGCCGAATGCGGCAAAGAAGCCGCCGACGCCTCCGCGACCGCTCAGCGCGCCGCGAGCGGAAGACCGGTATCGGCTGCTCGACAACTTCGCGCACGGTGGCTTGGGAAACATCTGGCGAGCCAAAGACGCCATCATCCACCGCGAGATCGCGTTCAAAGAACTGCTGCCGAAGGCGCTCAAGAACCCTCGCATCGTCGAACGCTTTCTCGAAGAGGCACAGATCACCGGACAGCTTGAGCATCCCGGCATCGTGCCGATTTACGATGTCGGCTATCAGGAAAATGGAACTCCGTTCTACGCCATGAAGCTGCTGAAGGGTGGCAACATGGAAGAGGCGATCGAGGCGATGCACATGATGCCGCGCGGTAGCACCGAGCGGCAGTTGGCGTTCACTCGGTTGCTGCGTCAGTTCATCGCGGTTTGTCAGGCGGTCGGCTTCGCTCACGACAAGGGGGTGCTGCACCGCGACCTCAAGCCGCTCAACGTGATGATCGGCCAATTCGGTGAGACGCTGGTGCTCGACTGGGGTTTGGCCAAGGTCATTGATGTGCTGGGCGAACAAGAGATCGCGACCGACTCCGGCGGGCAACTCGACAACGCCGATTCAACCGCTTCGAACGATGATGCCACGATTGCCGAATCGCCGACCTCGGACACGGGGTTCGCCGTCACGAAGGCCGCAGTTTCCGCAGTAAGGGCGACCGTGGGGGCCGCAAGCCCATCGGCCACGGTGAGCAGCGGAGCGACTCAGACCGGACGAACCGAGCCAGGAACATTCTTCCGACGCCAAGTCACAACAGATGCTCGCACCGCCGGCAGTCAAACCATGATGGGTCAGGTCATGGGGACACCAGCCTACATGCCGTCGGAGCAGGCTCGCGGATTGATCAACGAACTCGACGCGCGGACCGACATCTATTCGTTGGGAGGCATCCTCTACAAACTGCTGACCAACCAACCGCCGGTTCCGAGAGGGCGAGCTCAAGACGTGCTGGCGAAAGTCATCGCCGGACAAATCACGCCGCCGCGAGAAATCGATGCGACGATCCACCCGGCACTCGAAGCAATCTGTCGCAAAGCGATGGCGCTGCAGCAAGCGGATCGCTACCCGAAGGCCCTCGATCTCGCCGCCGATGTCGAGGCTTGGCTCGCTGACGAGCCGGTTTCGGTCTACCCCGATCCGTGGCAAACTCAACTGCGACGCTGGGCCAAGCGACATCGAACACTGGTCTTCAGTTCGTCCGTGGCAGCCGTCGTGCTCGTGTGCGGTTCGGCCGCGTGGAGTTGGCTGGAATCGAACCGCGTCGAAAGTCTGCGACTGGCCGCGCAATCGAAAGTCGATGCCGCCCGCACCGCGACCAAGGATTCGGACCTCGCGAAAGCCACGACACTACTGACCGAGGCGCTCGGCCAAGTCCGCGCCGAATCGAAGCTGTCGCAACTTCGGGACGGCATTCAAAGCGACCTCGACAACGTCGCCCGCCTGCAAGCCGCTGCCGAGCAAGTACGGCTCGCCGAGCTGCGCACGAAAGCCGCTCGCCTGCTCGACGACGCGCAGGAGGCAACCGACACCGCGAAGGATTTCGCTCAAGCCCGAACGCTGTTGACCGAGGCGGTCACGTTGCTGACGAAGGAGACCTCGCTCGCAGACCTGCATCGACAAGCTCAATCACGATTGGCCGAAGTCAATCAAACACTCGCCGACCAATCGGAAGTCGATGCCGCAAAAGCCCAGTTTGCCAAGTTCACGGATGCTGTCGAGCAGGTTCGCGTGTTCGGCGGTGATCTCTCGGGTGAAGACTCGGTGGATGACTTGCGTGAAGCCCACAAGCTTGCGAGTGAAACGATTGAATTCTTTGAAATCGATTTCCAACAGCCGGATCAATTGGATCGGCGACTGACGTTGCTTGGCCCCGAAGCCGCCGTGACGTGGCGAGCTGGTGTGGCCGAGTTGCTCGTAACGATTGCTCAAACCGAAACGAATCTGGCGATCAAAGACCAGCCGGATCAGGTCGAGGCCGCTGCGAAGCGAAGTTTGGAGCGGCTGCAACAAGCTTACCAATTGGGGCTCACCAATCGGCCGGGGCTGCTGCTGAAGGCCGACTTGCTGGCGACTCTGGGGCAAGATGCTGAAGCCAAGGAAACTCTCGCTGAAGCCGAATCATTGCCGGCAAAGACTCGACTCGATCATTACTTGCTGGGGGATCGAGCACGTCGCACTCGCCAATTCTCGGCGGCGATTCTGCATCTGCAAGACGCGCTGCGTGTCGATCCCGATGACTTTTGGTCGCTCAACCTGTTGGGCGTTTGCCATCAGGCACACGGTGAATCAGCGGCGGCAGCGGCACACTTCACCGCCTGCATCGCACGCCGGCCCAATGTCGTCTGGCCGTATCTGAGTCGCGCCATCGCGTTCGCGGGGCAGAAACAGTTCGAGAACGCTCACCGCGATTTTACCCGTGCGCTGGAACTCAGCCCGCGAAACTACGAGGTACACCTCAACCGTGGGTTCGTTCATCGGCTGCAGGGCCACGTCGATGAAGCCAAAAACGATTTCACCACCGCCGCCGAATTACGTCCCGACATGGCAGCGCCTCACGTCAACATCGCTGAGGTGTGTGTGTACCAAGCGGGACAGTTGATGTTGTCGAGCGATCTTAATGACGAACTCCGTGCCAAAGCGGAACTGCAGACAGCACTGGCCGAACTCACGAAAGCGATTCTGATCGCCCCGCAGCAAGGCCGCATCTATCAGTTGCGTGGTGACGTGCAGGCCAAGCTGGCTCCCGCCAACGCCATCGCGGATTTTCAGCGAGCGATCCGACTAGAACCTAATCCCGTGCACCGTGCCGCCAGTTTTCGTGAGATTGGTGTCATTCATCTTCGAGCCAATCGCTTGCCTGAAGCGCTCGCGGAATTCGACAAGTCACTCGTGGAGAATCCGGCAGTCACGAGTCTCGTCAAACAGCGAGCGGAGGTTTTGCTGGCACTCGGTCGAAATGACGAGGCGGTGGCTGCCTTCACCAAGTATCTCGAAAAGCACGGACCCGACGCGGACTCGTATCGCGGTCGCAGCTCGGCGTATGCCAAATTGAAGAAGCTTCGCGAGGCGATCAACGACTACACAATGTCGTTGCAGTATGAGCCTGCGCCGAACATGCTGAAACAACGAGGCAAAGCGTACTTGTTGCAGGCCACGCAGCTCGCGAAAGAAGATTTTGAGGAATCGCTGCGGCTCAACCCGATTGATCCCGACAGCCGCTGGGGGTTGGCTCACGCGATGGTCACGCTCGGAGAATACATTGGCGGAGTCGCTGAAATTGAGAAAGCCGCCGCGACCAACAAACGTGCCGTTGCTCAATATGGCCCACAAGCTTGGCCGCTGTTCTTCAATCCGGCCACGACGTACGCACAAGCCTCGGCCAAGGCGAGCGTCGATCCGAAACTCTCGGCCGAACGCCGTGAGGAACTCGCCACGAAGTATGTCACCCGCGCGATCGAACTCCTGACGGAAGCTCACCGCACCGCCGGCCCGAAATTTCGAGACGATTTCCTGCAAGAGCTGCGCACCGACACCGTTCTGAACCCGATCCGTCAGCAGCCGGAGTTTCTCGACTACTTGAAGTCGATCGAACCCGCGACCAAATAGCGAGAAAAACGTGGCGGCTTCCGAGACGCATTGTCGGTAATGGGCACAGAGGGCCTGACGGAGACTCCATCTTGAGGCTCTGTTTTGCGCCATTTGGAGCATTCCCATGAGACGAACGACTTGGTGGCATTCAATGACGAGTCCGCACGTTCGACGAGCACGTTGTCGATGGTTGCCGGTCTCGGCCGTTGAGGTACTCGAAGATCGAATGGTTCTCACGGATGCACCGGCTCCTTGGGAATTGAATCCGAATCCTGCCATCGTTTGCGACGATCTGCCGATTTCCTACGTCGCTCACGGCGTGATGCCCAGCCTGCCGGCCATCGACTGTTGGCCGCTCATTCGTCCATCGGAGCCGGCGGAGATTCGGAATCTGATTCTTCCGCCGGAGCCGATGGAAATTCTGGATCTGCCCGAGGACTTCCATTGGTATCCGTGTTTCGAGCCGGATCAACCAGACCTTTCACAACTGCGAATCGATCCGGAGTTGGTTCCAATCGAGTGGTTGTTGGGTCCGGACTTGGTGATTTGGGCTGATCCCCTGGACTGCGGAACCTATCCGACCTATCCGTTCGTTGAGTTTCTTCCCGTCGAGATTTCCAACGAGCCGAGTTCGGGAGACGTCAACCCAAGTTTCAACGAGGTTGCGGAATCCGAGCGGCGACTGGTCGATTACGGGAGCGATGGCTGGCGCTACCGGCAAGTTGAGGTCGGGGAACGGGACGGATTTGAAAGTGGCTCGGAACCCGAAGGCTTCGCCGACGGCGTTGCCGGATTCGGAAACTTGGCAGAAGAGGGGCTCGTGTGCCGCAGTCTCTGGTCCTTGGAGACCGATCTGTTGCTACGCCGCGAAGTGACCTTGGACGCGGGAGAATCGCTCAAGATCGCGGTGGCCATCGACAACGACGTCGAGGTTTTGGTCAACGGTGTGGAAATCTCCGGCGGCATGGCCGAGTCCGAGTTTGTCGCAGTGCATGACCGGTTCGTCTTCGAGGTTCCGTCAGGCATCGTCCACGCCGGATCGAATCTGGTGGCGATCCGTGCTCGCGACCGTGGCTGTGCCAACTTCTTCGACGCTCGCATCGTGGCGGTCGATCGCGCAGCCGCAGGGAATGTGAACGATCCAAACGATCCCAGCAATTTTGGAATCCAAACTCCTCCGGACGACGGCGACAACGGATCGAGCCAGGAAACCGTCGAGTCAATTCCACTGGAGCCCGAGACCTTGGAGCGGCCACTGCTCGACTACGGCAGCGACGGATGGCGATTCCTCCAAGTGGAAGTGGGAGCACTCGACGGATTTGAAAGTGGCTCCGAGCCAGAGGGCTTCGAGTTCGGCCAAGCCGGCTTCGGTGACTTGGCGGAGGAAGGTCTCACTTGCCACACCCCCTGGTCGCTGGAGACCGACATGTTGCTGCGGCGCGAAGTGACGCTGGAAGCTGGCGAGTCGCTCAAAGTGGCGGTCGCCATCGACAATGATGTCCAAGTTTGGGTGAACGGAGTCGAAATCTCCGGCGGGATGGTTCAATCGGAAGACGTCGCCGTCCACGACCGGTATGTCTTCCTAGCCTCCACCGACATCGTTCACGAAGGACCGAATCTGGTGGCGATCCGTGCTCGCGACCGTGGAGGGGCAAACTTCATTGACGCACGCCTCGCTGCGGTCTCAAACGGCTCCGCCCCGATGCCGTTGCCAATGCCTGGCCCCATCGACAACGACGAACCTGAGAACGCTCCCGAGAAGGAGCAATTGATCGAAGCCAGCAGCTCAACGGATACGCTGGCTGACGAGGCCTTGGCCACAGAAAACGATGTAATTGCGGTCCAGCAACCTGACACTCCTACGACCGACTCGACCACCGATTCGGCAGAGGAAGACTCAAGTCAACCTGTCGAGTTGGAAGTCGCGTTTCTTGAAACGGACTCCTGGATTGACTCGCTGGAATGACCATCAACGGTTCTAGGCTCTGTCCCGTAAATCGAATTAGGTCAGTCTTTCCAGGCTGACCCGATGGTGAATCGACGGCAATTCGCGCGTTCAGGTCAAGCTAGAAAGACCTGACCTACGATTTGCGGGACAGAGCCTACAACTCTTCGTCCAGATTCGGCTTCTTGAAGAATTGCGTCAGGTCGATGCCCCCTTTTAATTCCGCCTGCACGATCTTCAGCGATTGCTCGATGCGTTGCAGACGTTGCTCCAATACGGGGTGAATCACCGGCTGGTCGGACTTCGGTTTCATACGCGGCACGGCCGGGTAGCCGAGCTGCCGTTGCAGCGCGGCGAACATGTAGAGCGGGTCTTTCTTGCGATGAGCCTTCGCGATCCGCCCTTCGCGCAGGCCGAAGAGTGTCGGATACGGCACGTTGAAGTCGGGATCGTTGTTCGCTCGGCGGCGGTCGGCGACGAATTGCTCGGAGCGGAAGTAAACCAAGTCGGAGAATTCGGACGTGCCGAGTTCTCGCCGCAAGACTCCGAACCACTCGCGCCAGTCATCGTCGTACAGCGGATCGCCGGCGAGCGCGATCAAGCCGTCGGTGTAGCCCAACCGGTTTCGCGACAGGCACTCGAACTGGTAAATGAACAGTCCCTGCGGCGTCGGATTGTTCGCGCGGAATTCCGCCTCACGCGTCAGAATTTCGAGCGCCATGAACTGGTCGAACCTCGACTTCGATTCCTGTTCCGCCTGCCGCATGATGAAGGCTTGGAACGGAGCGAAGTAATGCTCCAGCCGAGCCATCCCGTCACTGATCCGGCCTTGCAGCAGGATTTCACTCCGCAAGAAATCAATCGCCATCGGCAGCTTGGTCGTGCTGAGAATTTCCTCTTGGACGGTCGTGAGAATCTCCTGCGACGAAATGTTCTCGCGCAGCCGCTCGGCAAAGACGCGGAAGAAGTGCGTCTGCTCGATGTATTCCTCGCGGTCCAGCAGCGGAGTCGGCATGGCGACAAAGTTCGTTGAGAGAATGGACGAACGCTAACACTGCCAATCTACGGGAACTCTCGACCAACGCAAAGCGCCGCGCGAAAGGTAGCAGGGCCAGCCAATTTGTGAAGCAGCGCGGACTGTAGCCCGACCCCTTGTGGGTCAGACGATTCGAGTTGTCATTGGAATCGTCGGTGAATCACGAATCACTCGACCCACGAGGGGTCGGGCTACAGTCCGCCTAATCCGACAAACTGGCATGCCCTGCGAAAGGTAGCGAGGCTGGCGAGAAGTTTGGTTTGTGTTGAGATGGCCGTTGTCGCCACGCTCGCCAAGAGTGTGGGGCGATTGCGTTTGGGTAACGTTTCCAAAAGTGCGCTATCGTGTGAGACGCTATTAGCGACAACTTGCGTTTCGACGCGATTGGCGATGAGCGGACAATCGAGACGATCTGATCGCAGTGGAATTGTCTCGGCTCAATTTCGGAGTTCCTTGCTTGTGACGGTTCGCCGGTGGGTTTAGGTTGGCTGTCGTTGCGGTTGGGGATTCGTCGGCCGACGCCGGTCGACCTCGCGCGACCGGGAATGAAACAGGCGAGCGGGGCGGGGGGGGGGGGGGG